>Ga0157373_10000265_pt1 | contig 42223 bp, 37 predicted proteins | sample C65metaG_FD_113460 | JGI IMG/M metagenome (GOLD analysis project Ga0157373, IMG submission 113460) | Corn rhizosphere microbial communities from Kellogg Biological Station, Michigan, USA - C6-5 metaG | ecosystem: Host-associated > Plants > Roots > Rhizosphere > Soil | place: USA: Michigan... | reverse complement strand
CTCGACCTTTTTTACCAATATGAATATGATACTGGACGGGCATACCGGTATTGAGCATAATATACCTGTAGTACCGGTTTATCAAGATGTAAAAGCTTTATGGAACGCCAGTAAGAGCGGCTACACACCTACACTGATTGTGGCTTACGGTACACAGTTCGGCGAAAATTATTGGTATGACCGTACCGAGGTTTGGAAGAACGAGCACCTGCTTAACTTTACGCCACGCGCTATTGTGGATGCCCGTTCACGCCGCCGCACTACATCCGAGTATGGCGATTACGGGCATATCGAGGTATCAAAAGCTGTAAAACAAATTGCTGATGGCGGTACTAAAGTAAACCTGGGCGCGCATGGGCAATTACAGGGTTTGGGTGCGCATTGGGAATTGTGGATGCTGACACAGGGCGGCATGTCGCCCATGCAGGCTATACGTTGCGCTACCATAAACGGAGCTGGCTATTTGGGCATGGATAAAGAGATAGGCTCATTGGAAGTGGGTAAACTGGCCGACCTTATCGTATTGAATGAAAACCCGCTGGAAGATATCCACAACAGCGACAAGATCAAATATGTAATGGCTAACGGCCGTTTGTACGATGCAGAATCGATGAACGAAATAGGCAACCGCGAAAAACCCCGCCTGCGTTTTTGGTGGCAAATGAACCGTGGCGACGTAGCTAACCTGCCCTTAAGTAATCAGCAGACCTGGTTGTACACCGTACAAGATGGCGACCAATAAAAAAAGCCACACCGGGTGCAGCTAAGTTTAATCAATATTATAGATCAGTTAAGAGAAGGGACGAGGGATAGGTTATGCTACAGCTAATGCTGCCTGTTGTTTTTTTGCGCGGTAAGCTTTAATGTAGATTACAACGCGGGTGATAATGAAAGCAGTGATCATACAATGAGCATTTATATATTAGTTAATCAATACGCCTGACATTAGGGGATCAAGCAACAATTGTGTTACAAAGTTAAAGTATAAAAGCTATTTTCCTAATAGTTTACAAAATTTATTTTCTCTGCAATTAAACCTTTTAGCAATTTCATAGTTGCGTCATTTTAAAAAGCCTGACAAATTGGTGGTTGAGCCTTGAGTATCTTTGTACGCAGATAGGTTTACAAATGTTGTGCCTTAAACTAAAAAGAAAAAAATGCAAGCAGATAAATTAAAAGTGGAGATATGGTCGGATGTAATGTGCCCCTTCTGTTACATCGGGAAACGTCGTTTTGAAGGCGCGTTACAACAATTTGAACATAAAAATAATGTTGAGGTAGTTTGGAAAAGTTTTCAGCTAGATCCAACCATGCAAAGCCAGCCGGGCAAAAACATCCACGAATACCTGGCCGAGCGTAAAGGTTTTTCCCTTGAGCGCTCTATCCAACTGCACGAACAAATGACTGCCAACGCCGCCGAACTTGGCCTTGAATACAATTTCGATAAGGCAGTTATTGCCAATTCATTCGATGCGCACCGTTTCTCGCACCTGGCTAAAGCGCAGGGTTTACAGGATGCCGCCGAAGAAGCATTATTTAAAGCCTATTTTACCGATGGTAAAGATATCGCCGACCATGACACGCTGGTAAGCTTAGGTGAACAGATTGGCCTTGATCTGCAATTGGTAAAACAAACATTACAAAGCGACCAATACGCCGAAGAAGTTCACCGCGATATTTACGAAGCACAGCAGATAGGCGCCCGTGGCGTTCCGTTTTTTGTATTGGGCGATAAATATGCCGTATCAGGCGCGCAACCTACCGAAACTTTTTTAGGCGCATTGAACCAAACCTGGAACGAAGTAATGCCTGCTGAAAGCATCGACGGCCCGGTTTGTGGCCCGGACGGCTGTGAATAGACTCAAGAATCAAGATATTATCCTACGATTCCGGTCTTGACTCTTGATTCTTGGCTCTTGATCCTATTTTTACAAATTCTGCGCTATTACAAACCCGCAAGCCCAGGCCCATTGAAAATTATAGCCGCCCAGCCAACCGGTAACATCCACGCATTCGCCGCCAAAGAACAGGCCGGGAATCTTTTTACATTCGAGCGTTTTGGAGGATAGCTCATCTGTCGAAACGCCCCCACGCATTACTTCGGCCTTATCATAACCTTTATCGCCGGCAGGTTTTAGCCTGAAGTGATGGATCAGATTATCAATGGCTTCCATATCCTGCCGGGTAAGCGATGCCAGGTTCTTTTCTACCGGTAGAAACTTGGTAAGCGCTTCGGCAAATTTGCGGGTGTATAAATTGGACAGCAATCCACCAAGCGGGCGCTTGCCATTGGTTTGGCGTTCGCTCTCTATCAACTGTAGTATGTTGTCATGTGGCAGCATATCCAACTCGATCCATTCGCCCGGCCGCCAGTAGGATGATATTTGCAGGATGGCAGGGCCGCTAAGCCCCCAGTGCGTAAACAGGATGTTCTCTTCAAAGCTGATCTGAGCATTGGATACCCGGCAAAATATCGAGTTACCCGATAAGGCCTCGTACCAATCCTGATCCTTACCGGTAATGGTGAGCGGTACAAGGGCTGGTGCTGTTTGGGTAATTTTTAGACCAAAGTTCCGTGCAGTGCGCAAAGCAAAATCGGTAGCGCCCATTTTAGGGATAGGCAAACCGCCTGCGGCCATTACCACTTTTGGCGCGAAAAGCTGTTCTTCTCTCCCATTGCGTTCGAAATTCACAATGAAACCACCGTCGGTTTGTTCAACGGCTTTAACATCGGTATCACACCAAATAGGTTGATCCATATCCTGGCAAAGGTTGGTAAATACTTCTACCACGTCCTTTGCTTTATTGGTTGTAGGGAATAGTTGACCCAAGGTTTTTTCCTGGCCTTCGATGCCATAGGTTTCAAAAAAGATAATGGTGTCCTCCACACTCCACTGAGAGAATGCCGACTTGCAGAAATGCGGATTCTGCGAGATATACTGCTGATCAGTAGCGTACATATTGGTGTAATTGCACCGGCCACCTCCGCTGATGAATATCTTGGCGCCTGGCTGTTCGTTCTTTTCGAGCACGAGTGTACGTTTGCCTAAAAAGCCGGCCTGCACGGCACACATCAGCCCACAGGCCCCTGCGCCTATAATAATGGCGTCTAATTGCGTTTGTTTTATTACTTTTGTTGCCATGGGCGAAGTGGAGCAAATATCAGAATTTGGAAAGATACTGATCTTTTTAATTACCGGTTTTATCCTGGTTGGCTTCACTTTCTTTTTATCGAAACTGATCGCGCCGAATAACCCTACAGCGGAAAAGCTGACATCGTACGAGTGCGGCGAAGAGCCCGAAGGTAATTCGTGGATACAGTTCAACCCTAAGTTTTACGTTATCGCACTGGTTTTCTTGCTGTTTGATGTCGAAATGGTGTTCATTTTTCCCTGGGCAACGGTTTTCGGGAATCACGATATCATCAAAACCGAACCGCTATGGGGTTGGTTCAGCCTGGCCGAAATGCTCATTTTTATCGGCATACTGATACTCGGCCTGGTTTACGTTTGGGTAAAAGGCGATCTCGATTGGATAAAAGCCAAACCAATTGTTCCGACAACGGATACCCAAATACCTCAATCATTGTATGACAAGGTGAATGCAAAGCAAAGCGCTTACAAGGTAAAAACATTTAGCATCGAAACTACTCAACCTGCTGCCACTGCAAGTGCCACTGCTACTCCATCAGAGCCTGTACCGGCTCCTGCCATGAGATTCAAACCCGCATTTAAAAAGCCGACCAATGAGTAACAAAACCACAAATCAAGGTGGCGACGTTATCGTTACCAAGCTCGACGACCTGCTGAACTGGGCGCGCATGTCATCCTTATGGCCCTTAAGCTTTGGTATTGCCTGCTGCGCGATAGAAATGATGGGGTCGATGGCTTCTACTTATGATCTTGACCGTTTAGGTGTTTTCCCTCGCCCATCAGCCCGCCAGGCAGATGTGATCATCATAGCAGGTACAGTTACTTTTAAAATGGCCGAGCGCATCAAACGCCTGTACGAGCAAATGCCCGAACCTAAATACGTCATCTCGATGGGATCATGCTCCAACTGCGGTGGCCCCTACTGGCAGCATGGCTATCATGTAGTAAAAGGTGTGGATAGAGTTATCCCGGTGGATATTTATGTACAAGGCTGCCCTCCGCGCCCCGAAGCGCTGATCGGTGGTATTTTGGAGCTGCAGAAAAAGATTGCAGGCGAGAGTATCTGAAGTAAAAAAGCCCGAACTTTATAAGCTCGGGCTGATTATGCCTTTTCAAATTATTACTTCCCGATAATCAGTATATTATCGATGCCATGAATAATACCTTCAGGATTGGCTATGTCAAATTTCAAAAAGTTGGCTTTGTTACCTTTCACATCCGTTACCACCAACGCCTTATCAGCGCCAAGCGATAGTTTTAACGGCTGGCCAAACAGGTTAGTTAAAGTAGCTTTTCCTTTACCGAGGCTCATTTTCTTGATGATATCGGCTTTGGTGAATTTCCCCTTAATGATATGCGCCTTTAAAACCATCGCCAGTTTTGTTGGATCGGCTTGAAGGCTATCCAAACGGCCCGGAGGCATATTGCGAAATAGTACGGTGTGCGGAGCGAGCACGGTATAAGTACCGGCAGCCTTCAGATCAGCATCAATACCAGCCGAGCGCACCAGCGCTGCAAATTTGTAATACTCTGATTCATCGCCTATGCCGCTTAACAATGTTGGGGTTTGCGCCAGGCTTTTCTGCGTGTTCAGCCCCATCGAAGCTGTTGCGATAAACAGCATTAATAATAGTTTTTTCATGTTGTTTTGTAGAGATTGATGTAACGTAAATAACACGATAAATATCGTTTGCGCTAAACTATACAGAAGTTTGGGCTGATAAGTGTATGTAATACGAATATTACCTGCTAAGCAATTTTTTATGCTCTTCGATAACGTATTTCATAATGGCCTGCAGGATGTAGGCGTTCCAGTCGTTTAAAAAGTTAAAGCTTTTGTTAAGCCTTACGTTTTGTTTGTGGTGCACCACAAAGTAGGCGCGATAGTTACTTAAGGCAATCTGTCGCCAGGGCACAATACCATTTTTACCCCAGCTTATACCCTCTTCATGAAAAGTAACTCCTAATATCTCGAACGGTTGGCGCATGTACAGCAGTTCGAGGTACATATTCAGTTGTTCCGAAAAATAAAAGGTATATAAATGGCTGATGGTATCTGTCCAGGCTTCTTCGTAAGTTTGCACCCGCAGGTTATAATAACTATTCAGGTTAAGCCTGGTAATGCCACCACTGTTCAGTTTTAGTTCGATAATATACTGCCTGCCTACCACCCACCAAAGCCCGCGTATCCATTTTACACCTAGCCTGATGGCTGCTATATTCTCCGCAGGGATAAAGGTTGATGAATCAAAACTGAACGGTTTTTCGATGGTGATACCTTCAGTTTCGAAAATAATGCGCCGCCTTATTTTATTGCTAAATAAGCCGGGTATCTCCAAAATCTGATTCTGCTCCTCCATCGTTCTAAAGATAGAAAAAACTTCTTTGATCTTAAAAACAACAACCCAAACGAAAATTCAGCTTTGAAATATAAAGGCAGGGCTCTGGTATTATTGTCCCTGCGCCAGAGTATATCCTCTTTTACCACCAAAATTCATCAAAAACTCAACCGAACAAACTTTAGCATCCTGCGAAAAATCGGCAGCAATGTGCAGGAGTTCCCTTTGAGTAACCGTTTTACCTTCTTTCTTTTCAAAACGAACGCGGTATTCGTTCACAAGTTCTGTGTAGATCGATCCTGTTGGCCAAACCTGTGTACCCCGGTTCGATATCATTACCAGGTCGAAGTTATCGTTATAAGTAAGTTGCCTTTTAGCGATGGCTGCCAACTCGTTAGGTTGCATATCGCCAGTCTCCACAAAGATATCCACGCCTACCATTTCCTCTTCAATACCTTTAGTAACGGTAAGTTTGTTTTTTGACAGATGTGCTACGTGGCTTTTCATCTCCACATCAGCAGTAGCTACTATCGGATCTTTAGAAGGTACTTTACCCAGGTTCGCTATAATGGCGTCAGCAAATTGTATAGTGTTTGATGCCGGGATGCTCCGGTCGCCAAAATCGCCGGTATGTACACCTTGCTCTAACGTATATAATAATGCATTCTCAATTTGCGCCGCTTTGGATGAGAAGCCTAAAAAACGCAGCATACCTATGCCTGATAATAATAAAGCGGTCGGGTTAGCAATGCCTTTACCCGCTATATCAGGCGCGGTACCATGTACTGCCTCAAATATGGATATATTATCGCCGATGTTTGCCGACGGCGCGAAACCTAAGCCCCCCACTAAACCGGCACATAGGTCGGATACGATATCGCCCTGCAAATTAGTCAGCACAATGGCTTCGAACATCTCGGGCTTCGAAACCAATTTCATACACAGGTCATCAACAATAATATCCGATGCCTCGATATCGGGGTATTCTTTAGCTATCTCCTGGAAAACTTCGAGGAACATACCGTCCGTTAGCTTCATGATATTGGCTTTGTGCGCGCAGGCCAGCTTTTTTAAACCTTTGCGTTGTGCCATTTCGAAGGCGTAACGGATAACCTGGGCCGAGCCCGGGCGGGTAATGATACGGCGGCCAACGGCAACGTCGTAAGTCAGCAAGTGCTCAATGCCACCATAGGTATCCTCAATATTTTCGCGGATGATAGTGATATTGATAGGGATACCTGCTTTTGAGAACACAGTGTTTACCCCATTCAGGCTACGAAAATCGCGCTGGTTTGCGTAGGTGTTCCACACTTTGCGGGCGGTTACATTGATACTTTTTACACCCTTGCCTTTCGGCGTTTCCATTGGCCCTTTAAAAAGGATGCCATATTTTTCGATAGCTTCCTTGGCCTCGGGCGTCATACCGGTAGAGTACCCCGCATCAAAGATCGATTTCCCCATTTCAACAAATTCGTATTCCAGTTGCACATCGTTGGCATCAAAGATCTTAAGAACGGCGTCCATTATTTCCGGGCCGATACCATCGCCCTGTGCTACTGCTATTTTTGTCTTCATGAAGAATGTATATTACGGTTAAATTGCCGCAAATATACGGCTTAAATAGCTTATTACGAACCCCATCGGCAATTTGCTTTAGGCATTTTGAAACTTTTACGCTAAACTTGCACTATTAAAATGAAAGCGTTTTACGGAGACCTCAAATTGGGCATATTAGGCGGCGGGCAACTCGGTCGTATGCTCATTCAGCAAGCCATCAATTATAATGTCAGTATCAAGGTGCTCGACCCCGATCGTGGAGCTCCTTGCCGCAAATTGTGTGATGAATTTGTTGTAGGTTCGCTTAGCGACTACGAAACAGTCTACAACTTTGGTAAACGTGTCGATCTGCTTACGATCGAGATCGAGAAAGTGAATGTAGACGCACTGGATCAGCTAGAACGGGAAGGCGTTTTGGTTTACCCACAACCCAGGGTTATTCGCCTGATACAGGATAAAGGCCTGCAAAAGCAGTTTTTTAAAGAGAACGGTATACCCACCGCGCCTTTCCAACTCATTACATCGGCTGATCAGTTAAAAACAGGCGCTTTCGCGTACCCATACATCCAGAAACTGCGCCGCGATGGTTATGATGGCCGCGGAGTTTACAAGGTAACTGATGAGAGCAGCCTTAGCAAAGCTTTCACTGAGCCGAGCATCATCGAAGAGATGATCGATTTTGAGAAGGAGATATCGGTAATCGTAGCCCGTAATGATAAAGGCGAAGTGAGCACATTCCCCGTTGTGGAAATGGAATTTAACCCGCAGGTAAACCTCGTCGAGTTTTTAATATCGCCATCTATCTTACCTGCGCAAATACAAGACGAAGCCGAGCTAATTGCCAGGAAAGTGGCCGAAAGTTTAAAGATAGTAGGCCTGTTAGCCGTGGAAATGTTTTTAACCAAAGACGGTAAGATATTGGTGAACGAAGTGGCCCCGCGCCCGCACAACAGTGGTCACCAAAGCATCGAAGGTAACGTAGTATCTCAATTCGAACAACATTTACGCGCTATCTTCAACCAGCCTTTGGGCGATACCAGCACACTAAACCATGCCGTAATGATCAACATACTGGGCGAGCCTGGCTACGAAGGTCCGGCGCAGTACGAGGGCATGGAAGAAATACTAAAACGGAGTGGCGTTTATGTACATTTATACGGCAAGGCCCTAACTAAACCCTTCCGCAAAATGGGACATGTTACTATTGTGGATGCCGACAGGCAGAAGGCAATTGATAAGGCCCGGTTTGTGCAGCAGACACTGAAGGTAATTAGTTAACCATTGTTAACGAGATGAGTTAAACCATAACAACATATACAGTGTCATGAAAAAACTCTTCCTTATTGTTTTCATCTTATTTAGTACAAGCTTCGCTTATAGCCAACATCTATTTGTCCAAACACTTGATAGCGTAGCAACAATAACCTTTCCGGATACACCGAAAGTACAAACTGAAGCAACTTATCGTATATATATGACCAATAAAGCCGGGATAGCATACCTGGCCGAAGTTTCACCTGTGCAGCCTAGTTTGAGGGATATGTTATCTAAGGACAATCTTGATACTACCTATAATGGTTTTTTAAAGGGATTGCTGGAATCATCTCATGGAAAACTGCTTTATAAAAAGAATATTACTATACATGATTTAGATGGTGTCGAGTTTGGGTGCGAGAGCATAGTAAAAGATCAAAAGTATTATACTTATGGCAGGGTTGTTTTTTTTAATAACACATTGATCAATTACTCGGTATTCTCGATACTTCCTTTAAATAAGACTGATAAACAGCTCACTTCATTTTTTAACACCTTTAAGGTAACTATTGCAAAAGACGATGTCAGGCAAAGCGGTGCTGATGAATTAGCTTATCATACAGGTATCTTCATTGGCCGTTTATTGGCATTTACATTATTATGTGCAATTATTGGGGTAATTGTATTTGCAGCCATTAAAATATCCCGAAAGTTACCATAACATTATAACTTTGCAGCAATTTAAACCGACTGATATTAATGGGCAAGATCAAAGTAGCAATCATCATGGGCAGCAAATCGGACCTACCCGTTATGCAGGATGCCGCCGATATATTGAAAGAATTGGGTGTTGAATACGAGATAACCGTAGTTTCGGCACACCGCACACCCGACCGTATGTTCACCTACGCCCGCGAAGCCGCAGGCCGCGGCATTAAGGTGATCGTCGCCGGTGCCGGCGGCGCAGCGCACTTACCAGGGATGGTGGCATCGTTAACACATTTACCGGTTATCGGCGTTCCCGTAAAATCAAGCAACTCTATTGATGGCTGGGACTCTATCCTCTCCATCCTGCAAATGCCAAATGGCATCCCAGTTGCAACCGTAGCACTCAACGCCGCCAAAAACGCAGGTATCCTGGCCGCGCAGATCATATCTACCGCTGATGAAGCTATTGTAAAAAATCTCATCACTTACAAAGAAGAATTGAAAAAGAAGGTTGAAGAGTCTGCCGAAGAAATGAAAAAGGGCGATTTGGGTTCGAGGCTGTAATCTAGCGTCATTGCGAACGATAGTGAAGCAATCTCTACTTAGGACAATCGATAATCATAATCGGACCTGTAAGCGTAGAGATTGCTTCGTAACCTCGTAATGACGTGTGGAATCGCTATACATCCAACAAAAAAAGCGGATGGGTAATCACTCCCATCCGCCCCAACTAAAAAAAACACTTAAAGAACGAATTAAACAAATCTCGATTAAGTTTCTTATTTGCCCAGCAAACCATCCAGCGTTACCGAGGCATAGTACAAGCCCCCAATGGTTGGGCCGCCTGCATATTGTATATACCGTTTGTTAAACAAATTAGTACCGCCAACTTTAAATGTGGCATTGTATACCGGTACTTTAAAGGTAACCTGCGCGTCGACAGTGTTAATGGCCGGTACATTACCTGTTACCAGCGGACTTTCCCACAAGTAAGCTTGTTGCCATTTATACACCACGTTAAAACCTATGTTTTTAACCACCTCGCGGTTACCGAACGATACATTGCCCGACCATTCGGGTGTGTTAAAGCCCGTCACGAAAATGTCGGCAGCATCCTGGCCCTGCATCTTGTTAAAGCTGGCATTGCCCGATATGGTGTATCGCTTATAAAAATTATAGCTTATACCTGCCGACGAACCGTAGTTATGATAAATGTTTTTGGCATTGGTATATACCCGGTAGCGGCTTTGGCCCAGGCTGGCCGCGTTATTTGCAGTGGCAGTTGTAGGGTCGCGGTTAATATCGAGCATGGCTAATACTGCAGCATCTGTACCCACAGTTGTACCGTTAGGTACAAAAACCTGTACCTGGCCTAAGAAACCATTGTAGGTGTTGGTATAAGCGTCCACATCAATAAACACTTTATTATCGGCAAAGATGCCTTTGTAACCCACCTCATACGAGGTAATCTGCTCAGGGCGGGCCTTTGGCAGATCGGCAACCTGCAATAGGTTACGGTTAGCTAAAGCGGTTGCGTCGGTACCGCTTGCAGAACCAGGGGCAGCGTTTACAGCCGCGTTAAAAGTTGCAACCGATGCCTGGGTATAGCTGTTGCCCAGGTAACCTAAGCCATCGTTAATAAAAGGCAGGCTGCCCACACGTTTAACACGGCCATTGTTTACATACGATAAGGCCTCGAACAATGCCGGAAAACGGTAGCCGTTCTGGAAGGTGAAGCGGAAATTATGATCTTCATTAACCGAATATACAGCTGCCAAACGTGGCGTAAATTTAGGGTCGTAGTATGGGTTGTAATCTAAACGTACCGAGCCGAACAGTTTTAACTTATCCTCAAAAAACGTTTTGGTAAGCTGCGCAAACCCGCCAAACTTTTTGTAGTAAACATCGTTGCCAAAGCTTCCATCGGGCAGCGGTGTGTTACGCTCGGCTATAGGGCGGCTAAAATCAACAAAGTTATTACCATCCGGGATGATCTGGTAGATGCGCGCATCTGCGCCTACCAACAGATCTACAACTTTCACCTTGCTGCTCAGATCCCACTGCCCCTCGCCGTTATACATTCGGCTTTGCTGTATCAGCGCGGCGCCACCGGTAACTGGCGCATTGGGTATCAGGCTCGATTTAATATCCCAGTTATTGATATGGATGATGGTATTTTTCAGATCGTTAAAAGCTTGCGTTCCCGGTTCCACACGGCCTGCGTCGGCAGCCGTACGGGCAGCCTGTGTAGCGGCAACCAAATTTGCAGAGGTTAACCCGCCGTTAGCGTTGGCGTAGGCCGTCAACGCGTTTTTGTAGAGGGTTGCCCAGGCCGAGTTGCTGGCATGGTTAAGGTCGAGGTTATCAGCCAATGGTTTTACATTGTATGAGTTGCCGGTATTTTCCAGCGATACATATCCCCTAACCAAAAAATCTTTGCCCTTTAATTCTATCTTATGGTTTTGCACGGTGGCCCCGTTCAGCGCTATTTTATTACCGCGCTGAAAAACCCCATCCATCCTACCGTAACGATAGCTGTATGACAGTTGTGTTGTTGGTGTAAAGTTATAAGCCAGCGTACCATCTAATTTAAGGTTCGATACTTTTGGATCTACCAGGTCAACCTCATTATAACCTGTACGTGCGACAGTCAGGTTCGGGCGGGCAACACCATTTACCGTGATACCTTTAATAACAACGGTATTACTACCGGCAAGCGCGTCATCGCCGTATTTATTCCAGCCATCGTAAGCGGCATTAGCAGTGGCTAATTCAGGATAGGCCGGGTTAGCCGTCTTTAGGTTCCAGGGATTTTGATCAGCCTGTGTGTTCGATTGCCAATCCTGTCCCTGCATATAGCCCACGTTAACCTTAAAGGCAAATTTATTATTAAAAGCCTTAGCATAGCGCAAAGCATCTTCGGTTATCACACTCGGGCTAATGCCAATGCCATCCACATGGTTGACACCCGTACGGTGATAAAAGCTTAAGCCCTGGTATTTAAAAGGATCTTTAGTAATCAAGTTAGCCAAACCGTTAAGCGCATTGGTACCGTAAAGTGCGGCAGCCGCGCCTGGAGTGATCTCTACACTGGCGATGTCCAGTTCCGTTGGGCCTATGGCATTGCCCAACGGCACACCTAAGGTTGCCGACTGCATATCTACCCCATCCACCAACTGCATAAACCTGAAGTTGTTCGGACTGTTAAAACCACGGGTATTGGGTACTTTAAGCGTTAAGCTGGTCGTAGTCATCTGCACGCCTTTTACGTTTTCCAAAGCATCATAAAAACTTGCGCCCGGCGATTGTTTAAGGGCTTTGATATCCAGTTTTTCGATAGCTACCGGCGACTTCAGCAATTGTTCTTCCTTGCGCGACGCGGTAACCACCACCTCGTTGATCAGCAGCGATTGCGAACTCAACTGAATATTTAAAGCGCTATTGACCTTGGTAATCAAAAACTCCTGTGGTTTATAACCTATCGCCTTAAACACCAGAGTAAAAGGAAATTTAAGATTGGTTGTTAATGAGAAACGCCCTAGTGTATCGGTAGCAGCGCCATTGGTGGTACCTTTAATACTAACCGTACTGCCTATCAGCGGCTGGCCGGTATCGTCTTTAACCTGCCCGCTTAAAATGTACGAGCCGTTGAGCTGGGCATAACTCCACGCTGGCAAAAGGGCAATAAAAAGTAAGGTGATCTTTAAAGTTTCAGTAAAAAATTTCATGATTTGGTTTGATGATAGATTGTTGCTGATCTGGATATTTTACATGTGATAAGATGTGGTTGCGGTCAGCAGCAACAACATGTGGCAGATATCTGCATGGGTAATTTGAGTAGCATTGTGTAATATAATTATATAAAATCTATAGAATTAGTAGGCAAATATACAACCACTACTTTTATCTGCAAATTTTATTTAAAAAAAGTCTACCAATTCCGTAGTTTAATATTATAATAAACTGATTTTCAATCAGGTAAATTGATAAGTTTTTTTTACCAAACTCATCGGGGCGATACCTCACCCTAACAAGCCTTTGCCAGTTCCTCGTGCTCGAGCAATTTTAACAAGGTCTTTTCAGCCTGGTTCAGTTCAATTGCCTTTTCATTATCCTCTTCGTTCAAATCGGCAATATATTTAAATAAGATTCCCTCCTCGTAGGCCTTGATAACAGCAGGATGCACATAATATTTTTTGCACACGGTACGTGTATTACCCAGGTTACCGGCAATCTCGTCGAGCACGCTTATTATTTTCCGTTTGCATTCCGTGGCCGACTCAAAGCCCCCCACTGTTTTAAAAGCATACAGCGCGTTTACACTGCCCGCCCAGGTGCGGAAGTCCTTCGCGGTAAAATCCTGCCCGGTTATTTCTTTCAGATAATTATTTACGTCGCCCGAGCCGATGGCACAGCGGTTACCATCCGCGTCGTAATACTGAAACAACTCTTTACCCGGTATATCACGGCATTGTTTAACCAGGTTGCTTAGCCGCCTGCTTTGTAAAGCTATTTTTTGATAAACGCCCTTTTTGCCCTTAAATTCAAAACTCATGCTCGTTCCGTTGATCTTTACATGCCGGTTTTGCAATGTTGTTAACCCAAACGATCCGTAAAGCTTTTTGTAAGCATCGTTCCCTACCCTGATGCTGGTCAGCTCCATCAGCTTTACTACCAATGCCAAAACCTTCTGGTAGTCCAGGTTATGCCGAAGCAGATCTTTTGCTACCTGCTCCCGTATCATAGGCAAATAACTGGCAAAAAGCTGTACATGGTGAAATTTGGATTGATTACGGATCTGGTTCCAATCAGGATGATACCGGTATTGCTTTCGCCCGGCAGCATCAATGCCGGTAAATTGTAAATGTCCATTCTCGTAAGGCGAAATCCACACGTTGGTATAAGCAGGCGGGATAACCAGCTTTTTAAACCGGATGATGAGTTCTTTATCCTTTACCATCTTGCCATCTGCGTCATAAAAATTAAACCCGTTTTTGGCAGGCTTACGGCTATAACCCGGCATCGAATCATTTACATAACGCAGGCCAACTGCTTTCGCGGTAATGCGCGGGTCGCGGCCAATTTTTTCTAACTTTTGTTGCAAACGGGTCATTGCTTTAACAACGCCGATAACGGATTTAAGTTTGAGTTAAATCACCTTAAAGAAAAACGTACAAATAATTTGAAAATACTAATTTTTTTAGCATTTTTGATTAATGAATCAGAACTCGATCGAGATACGCACCGAGGCGCGGGTGCTGTTTGTGGATATGAACAGTTTTTTCGCCCGTTGCGAGCAGCAGGTAAACTACTGGCTTCGGGGCCGCCCCTGTGGCGTTTGTGTATATACCGGCAAGTATGGTTGCGTAATATCCCTGTCAACTGAAGCAAAAGAGCGGGGCCTCAAAGCCGGCTGGCGGTTGAACGATGTGATGGCCGCCTGCCCGGATTTTATTCCGATTGAAAGTAACCCTACCCGCTACCGCGAGTATCATGTAAAGATCATTAATGTGTTGAAAGAATATTGCGAGGACGTTGTGCCCAAAAGTATCGACGAGGCGATCATCAACCTCAACAATTACAAGCTCATCCACCCCGATCCTGTGCTTGTTGCCAAACGGATAAAGCGCGATATATTAACCAAGGTTGGCGATTTTTTGGAATGCTCTGTCGGTGTAGCGCCTAATGCCTTTTTAGCTAAACTAGGTTCGGTAATGGGCAAAAAACGTGGCGGGCTGTATGTGATCGATCAACACAATATCGACGATGTATTGAAAACCCTGCGTCTGGGCGATCTGCCCGGCATTGGCGCCAATATGTGCTACCGCCTGGAACGTAGCGGCGTTAAAACCCCTTACGACATGCGCCACACCCCGCCCGACCGCCTTAAAGCCATTTTTAAAAGTATCGAAGGTATTTACTGGCACTACCGCCTCAATTTTATCGAAACCAACATCGCCTCGCACGATTATAGGGGTATGCAGGCCATGCGGCAGATTTCAGCCGAAAAAAGGCAAACACCGGGCTATATCGACCAGCTTTTTATGACGCTTTGCCTCACGCTCGAAAAACGGATGGTACGCCATAAATTTTATTGTAAAGCCATCGGCTTTACGGCTGTATATGCCAATGGCACCCGCTGGGATGATGCTTTTAAGGTAAACACCGCCGTGCAGGACGCTATCAGCCTGATGCGGATGATCCGCAAGCGTATGGCCCGGTTTGAAGAAACAACCCAAAGCGCCCCGATTATGAACGCCGAAATAACCAGCATGCGGGTTGGCGTAACCAATTTTGTGGATAACAGCAATGTGCTTTACAGCTTGTTTGAAGATATCAGCCGCGAGGATACCGCACGCAAAACCATGCACCAGATCAAAGATAAATTTGGCCAGGATAAACTGATACGCGCTGTTGAAATGACGGACGGCAAGGTGATTAAGGACGTGATAGGTTTTGGCTCGGTAAAGGATCTGACCGATTTGGATTACGCGGCAAGGCCGAGATATTGAAAATTATCGTATAAAATCCGGATAAAATATTTATTATTACATCAGCCTTAACTGCAACAATTATGGAAGAAAGTTTACCCCTGCACGAAAACACAACCGCATTTTGCAATTCATGCAATACAGCAGTAAGCAATGCCGATGCTTTTTGCAACAATTGTGGCTACCCGCTACATGGTACCGAACAGGAGCAAATGGATTTTATCTCCAACCGAACCTATAAGGAAATTGATCTGGAAGATTATAATAAGCAAATAAAAAAGGCGGGGATGGCACTTTACTTAATAGCAGCTTTCGCATTACTATGGGGTATTATATTATATGCCACAAGTAAAGAGCTGGCAATCTTGCTCGGTAGCCTTATTATCTGTATTATATTTGTTGCGTTAGGTGCCTGGAGCCGTAGAAAACCTTTGGCTGCTATCCTATCCGGTGCTGCTTTATATGCTATTCTGATTATCCTCAGTGCAATTGATAACCCGATAACTATAGTTAGTGGTATTATCTGGAAAGTGTTGATTATCGGCGCATTCATACGTGGGATAAAATCGGCGATCGAGGCTGAAAAGATTAAAAAAGAACTAAACCTTAACTAATTCGCATTGATCGGGCTACCATCTGATAACGAAAACAGGCATAAGTACTGCCTGCACTGCAATGGTGCAATTGCGATAGAAAGTCGATTTTGTAAACATTGCGGTTCGATACAAATAACCCAGGATACCACAACGTCAGAAGAACGATGGGTGATTATACAGCAAATGAGTGTTTTTTATGGCATAATTCTGCTGATTTGTTGTTTGTCTTCGTTTGTGGATGCATTTAAAACTTCGAAATGGGAGTTGGTATTTCAAGGTCTTATGGCCGCAACCACAATAACTTTTGCGTTTTACAATTGGCCAAATATCAGGCCGCTTTTTAGGTGGCCAAATTTTTCGCTTCAAAAATTATGTGCCTATTGCGCTATAGCAATAGTCATGGCAATTATTGTGCATTACACTATCAGATGGCTAAATGCGGTTGTTTTTACCAGGCAAATCATTTACAACGATTTTTCGGATATGGGCAAATTTGCGCCCTATCTGATGATCTTTTCGATGGCTGTGCTACCTGCTTTTTTTGAGGAATTGGGTTTTAGGGGATACCTGCTTCAGGGCCTGCTAAAAATCTCTGATCCGGGTCAGGCTGTTTTTGTTTCTGCTTTTCTGTTTTCGATCATCCACCTCAGCTTTCTTTCATTATTTTGGCTCATTCCGTTTGCCTGGTATCAAGCAACCATCCGGCTGAAAGAAAACACAATCTGGTACGGTGTTTTTATACATTTCTTTTTCAATCTGAGTGCATGCATATACCAAATGTGGCCATAGTTTAATTACAGATAGCTCAATAAACACTCCCTTACTTGCCCTAAATATCCGGTCCCAAATAGGTTAAGATGCACCAATAAAGGATACAGGTTCCACAGATCAAGGCGATCTTGCCAACCATCAGCTAAAGGAAAAGCTTCATGATATGCTTCATAAAACTCCCGCGAAAAACCGCCGAACAATGTTGTCATAGCAATATCAAACTCTCGGTGTCCGTAACTAATCGCCGGGTCAATCAAATAAGGTTTTTCATCTGTATCGATCAAATAATTTCCATTCCAAAGATCGCCATGAATCAGGGCGGGTCGCTCTTCATCAAACAAACTGCTTAACCGCAAATACAATTGCTCGAAATTGTGTTGATCATTGGCACTAAGCAAACCTTTTGCCGATGCCATATTCACCATGGGCATTAATCGTTCATGAATAAAAAACTCGCTCCAACTCGGGTGCTTTTTGTTGGGCTGATGTAATGATCCCATGTAGTTATCAGTATCCAGACCAAAATGTCCCGCACTGCATTGATGCATAGCGGCCAATTGCCGGCCAAGTACCTCGGATGCTTTTACGGTCGATCGTCGGGTTTCTATCCATTCCAGCACTAAAAAACTGTAATCTTCAAAATCACCCCACGCTATAACTTCCGGCACAGCAATGGTATCTGTATCGGCAATGGCTTTTAAGCCAGATACTTCGCAGGTAAACATTGCCTGGAAATTGGAACGACTGTTCAGTTTAAGCAGATAATTTTTTGCCACAGTATCAAGCCGGTAAACCCGGTTAATGCTGCCGCCACTAATGGGCGAAATGTGGATAATAGCACTCCCATTTAAATATTGTTGCAGATATGATAAAAACCTCTCAGGCAATAGCATACATCAAATTACCGAATTCGGCATCCCGATTACAAATTATCCGCCTAAAAAACTATTTTTGCGGTTGAATGAAGCATATCCGTAATTTTTGCATTATAGCGCATATCGACCACGGCAAAAGTACCCTTGCCGACCGGTTGCTTGAATATACCAATACCATTACCCAGCGCGAAGCGCAGGCCCAGTTGCTCGACGATATGGACCTGGAACGTGAGCGCGGCATCACCATCAAGAGCCATGCCATACAGATGGATTACGTACTCGATGGTGAGAAATATGTATTGAACCTGATAGATACACCCGGCCACGTGGATTTTAGCTATGAGGTTTCGCGTTCGATAGCCGCCTGCGAAGGTGCTTTACTCATCGTGGACGCATCGCAGGGTATACAGGCGCAAACAATATCTAACCTGTACCTGGCCCTGGAGAACGACCTGGAGATTATCCCGGTACTGAATAAAATGGACCTGCCCGGCGCTATGCCCGAAGAGGTGAAGGACCAGATTGTCGACCTGATCGGCTGCAAGCGCGAAGATATTTTAGCCGCCTCCGGCAAAACCGGTTTGGGCGTACATGATATTTTGCGCGCCATTGTAGAGCGTGTCCCCGCCCCTGTCGGCGACCCGAACGCGCCGTTACAGGCTTTGATCTTCGACTCGGTTTTCAACTCGTTCCGCGGCATCATTGCTTATTATAAAGTTGTTAATGGCGAAATACGCAAAGGCGACCGTGTAAAATTCTTCGCTACCGAAAAGCAATATATTGCCGATGAGGTAGGTACCCTGAAACTGAACCAGGTACCAAAGGATGTGATCAAAACCGGCGATGTAGGTTATATCATATCGGGTATAAAAGAAGCCCGTGAGGTTAAGGTTGGCGATACCATTACCACCATTGCAAACCCTTGTGCCGAGGGCATACAAGGTTTTGAAGAAGTAAAGCCCATGGTATTTGCCGGTATTTACCCGGTTGATACCGAAGACTATGAAGAGTTACGCGAGGCAATGGCCAAGCTGCAGTTAAACGATGCTTCGCTGGTATTTGAGCCGGAATCGTCGGCAGCGCTGGGCTTTGGGTTCCGTTGCGGTTTCCTCGGTATGCTGCACATGGAGATCATCCAGGAGCGTTTGGAGCGCGAGTTTGATATGACGGTGATTACCACGGTACCCAACGTATCGTACATTGCATATACCACTAAAGGAGATGAATTACTCGTAAACAACCCATCCGATCTGCCCGACCCGAGCAGGCTGGAGTTTGTAGAAGAACCATTCATCAAAGCCAACATCATCACCAAGTCCGAATTTGTGGGCCCGGTAATGTCGCTTTGCATCAATAAACGCGGAATGATTATGAACCAGTCATATCTAACGTCTGATAGAGTGGAACTGGTGTTCGAGATGCCAATGGGCGAGATCGTTTTCGATTTTTACGACAAGTTGAAAACTATATCCAAAGGCTACGCCTCGTTCGATTATCATCAGATCGGCTACCGCCAGTCGGACCTGGTACGTTTGGATATTAAATTAAACGGCGAGCCGGTCGATGCTTTATCATCATTGATACACCGCAGCAATAGCTACGATTTCGGTAAAAAAATCTGCGAAAAACTGAAAGAGCTTTTACCGCGCCAGCAGTTCGAGATCATTATACAGGCTTCAATCGGCGCCAAGATCATTGCCCGCGAAACTGTAAAAGCCATGCGTAAAGACGTAACCGCAAAATGTTACGGCGGCGATATCTCGCGTAAGCGTAAACTGTTGGAAAAGCAAAAAGCAGGTAAAAAACGCATGCGCCAGGTAGGTAACGTTGAGATACCGCAAAGCGCGTTTATGGCGGTTTTGAAACTGGATTAAAATAGAATCAAGAGTCAAGAAGCAAGAATTAAGACAAAACTTTCTTGATTTTTGACTCTTATTTACACACAAACCAAAAGCCGGGCAAAGAAAAAACTCTTGATTCTTGGCTCTTGATTCTTGACTCTTATGAATCTACTCGACGGAAAATACGTTTCAGAAAAATTAAAAGGCGAAATAGCTGAACAGGCTGCCGAATACTTAGCCAAAACCGGTCGCAAGCCACATTTGGTAGCCGTTTTAGTTGGCCATGATGGCGGCAGCGAAACCTACGTGGCCAGCAAGATGAAAAACTGCGAAAAGGTAGGCTTTAAATCGACCCTGGTACGCTATGAAGACGATGTTACCGAAGAAGAACTACTGAACAAAGTTGCCGAACTGAATGCCGACGCGGATATCGATGGCATCATCGTACAACTCCCGTTGCCTAAACACATCGATCCGGAAAAAGTAACCGAGTGTATTGATCACCGTAAGGATGTGGATGGCTTTCACCCGGTTAACCTGGGTCGTATGCAGCGCAACCTGCCATCCTTTATCCCTGCAACACCCTACGGCATCACCATGATGCTGAAGGAGTACGGCATCGAAACCACGGGTAAACATTGCGTAGTGGTAGGCAGAAGCAATATCGTAGGTTCGCCGATGAGCATTTTGATGGCGCGTAACACTACACCGGGCAACTGTACCGTAACTGTTTGCCATAGCCGTACTCCTGATATCAAAAAATTTACGCTGGATGCCGACATCCTGATCGTAGCCATCGGTAAAAAGAATTTTATTACCGCCGATATGGTAAAAGACGGTGTTGTAGTAATTGACGTAGGCATGAACCGCGAAACATCAACTATAACAAAATCTGGCTACAAGTTATATGGTGATGTTGACTTTGAGAACGTAGCGCCAAAAGCTTCGTGGATAACCCCGGTACCTGGCGGCGTTGGTTTAATGACCATTATAGGTTTATTGAAAAACACTTTAAGTTCAGCTAACAAAGAAGTTTACCCGTAAGCTCTTAGGTCATAGTATGAAAAAAGGATTTCTACTTATTTCAGCCATGCTGTTATTTGTTGTTGGGTATACTCAATCTTCGCAAAGGGCACAACCTTCTCCCAAACTTGAAGATCGCATCATCGATACTGTAGCTCATTTACCCGAAGTTCAAAGGCGCGAGGCATATGTAGAAAAGCAAACCCATAACTAACGGCATCTGCAATTTACCACCGAGTTGATGCCTGATAAAGCTAAAAACTACTATACGGTAGACGTAGCGGAAGATAATGGCATGAGTACGCACAATCATTTTGTTTTTTACGTTTACACTAACCACCAGAAACTTACCATCAAATTTCTCGATGTTTTAAACAATGCGGTTTTAAGCTTAGATCAATGGCGAAAATCCAAAGATCATCCAAAGGAATAACAATCAATTATACGTTATCGTATTCTAAACACGTCAGGATTTCTTTCATAGAAAACTGCGCCCCGCAAACAAATTCGTCAGCGGCACCATAATAAAAGGTGATGGTATCGCCATCAGGCTCAACAACATGCCCATTGGTGAAAACCACATGGCCAAAAAAACCACTGGTTTCGTATTGCTCGATAGGCACCATAACAGGTTCGTCGGTACGGGCCAGCACTTTTGACGGATCTTCCAGATCGAGCAGGAATGCTCCAAGGCAGTAATTGTGTTCGAAATTAGCGCCGTGGTAAATTTCGAGCCAGCCTTTTTCGGTTTTGATGGGCGCTGCTCCGGCTCCAACCCGTGCACTGTCCCAATTATCCTTGCGCGTTTTAATAATACACTTATGGTTTCCCCAATGCACGCCATCCGGCGATTCGGCCAGCCAGATATAGTTGCCGCCGATATCCACGCTGCTTGGCCGGTGCAACGCGTAAAACAAGCCATTTATCTTTTCCTCAAAAATGGCGCAATCTTTATTGTGTGGCGGCATAATCATGCCGTGGGTTTCAAAATTCACCCAATCTTTAGTAGTACGCATGCCAATACCTACCCCACTGTCTGATACGGCGGTGAACGTTAAATAATAGGTATCGCCTAATTGTGTAACCCGGCAGTCCTCAATACCAAAAGTTTGCAACGGGCCTTTACCAAAAAGCTTTTCATACCCGTCAGGCTCGTAAAACTTACGCCCGTCATCGCTGCACAGCAAACGCAAGTGCGATAATGTGGTGAGATAATCTACACCTTTGTACCGCACCACCCGCGCATCAGTAGCGATCAGATCGGCATCGTCTAAAGCTATTTTCATGATTTCGGTTTCACCGGTTGCGGTCAGTATCGGGAACGATACTACGATTTGATCCTGCTGGGGCCGCTCGGCCACGCGCACCAGCAGCCATGTTTTTTCCTGGTAACGGAAAACGCCGGGGTTCAATAAACAGGCAATATGCAGGCCGTCAACGGTGGCTTTTAAATCTTTAGGCGATAATAAGGGATTTTCGGGAAAGCGTTTGGCGATATCTCTCATACCGGTAATAACAGGGGTTGAGAGGGAAAGGTTTGGAAACTTTATTACAAAGCGTTATTGCGAGGGACGAAGCAATGACGCGGTGGAGAAATACTATGCTATCCAAACAAATCCCAGATAGATTTCACCCCCACATACACCCCATCCTCGCGTATTTCAACCGGATAGGTTTTGATATAATCGCCCTGTCCGGGGCTACCGCGGCCGGTTTGTATGTCGTAGCTATAGCGATGGTAAGGGCATACCAGCTTACCATCCTTACACCATCCCTGACTAATGTCGGCGCCGGCATGCGGGCATTTGGTGGCAAGGGCATACACTTCGTTATCAACGCCAACCAAACAAATCTGGATGTTACCAGCTTTGGCCTTCATCAAAAACGGATATTTTAAACCATCGCTATCCAGAACTTTATGCCACTTCATAACCAGATTAATAGTCTATTTTAAAGTTCATCATATCCGGGTTCTTAAATGCGTCTTCCACATTGGTTTGCAGGGTAACAGTCTTTTTATCGGCTGATAATACAGCATGATTGTTATCTACATGAGTAACCGGTTCAGGGAAAGTGAGCGTAATACGATATGGCATATCGATCAGCATTGCTTTGGAAAGATTGAACACCGTTTCGTTGGTTTTAATGTATTTATTGAACCTTGCCTTATCAATAGTGCGATAAAAGCGATGCGGGGTTATCTCATAATTATAATAATCCTGCCCTAAAATAAACTGGCTGCCATCGGCTTTTTTCAAACTTTTGCTCACAGGCATCAGCGTACTCAAATGTTCCTGCGAAGTCATTTTTGATAAATGATTGAGGTAATAATCCAAATCGTGCGCATTATCGGCCGAATAGCGGATACTGGCCTTCATTACATTGCGTTTCAAATTCATCATAAAAACAAGGTCGCTGTTTTTAGCCATTCCTGTTTGCACCGAATCCAGCTTTTGCCGCACGGTATCGGGCAAAGCTGTATAAAAATTCACCGTGGTATCTTTAGCCTCGCCGTATTGGGACGATTGCTTTACCGAATCGGGCAGCAGGTTTGTCAGCACCGATACGGCCGTGCTCATATCAAAATTGAGCACCACATTACATGAGCCATCTGCATGAAAAACATAATCTTCTTCCAGGTCGACACAGGAAGTGAGCCCCCAAACAAGCATTATGGAAATAGCTATGTAGAGTTTTTTCATACCCAATTAACAGTATTTTCGGCAGACTCCTACCCACTATGATTCGATATACTCGCCACGACACCCTTTTTATGCGGACCATGTCATTCTGAGCTCGTCAAAGAATCGGACGCAGGCCTTTCCCTCATGGTTCGATGAGCTCACCCTGACACCCGTTTTGTAATCCTATTCACACAAAATTAAGTGTTTTTTAATGATTTCCGTTCATTAGTTATCTTTGCCGAATTATTATGATCAATCAGATTCCGGAAGATGGTACTTTACTTCCTTTAATGGAAGAATTTTATACGATACAGGGCGAAGGGTTTAACACCGGTAAAGCAGCCTATTTTATACGCCTGGGAGGCTGCGACGTGGGCTGTCATTGGTGCGATGTAAAGGAAAGCTGGGATGCATCCATCCATCCGCTTACTTCGGCAGATGCCATTGTACAAAACGCCATTCAATATCCGGGCAAAGCCGTTGTGGTAACCGGCGGCGAACCATTGATCTATAATCTGGATTACCTGACCACTCAATTACAGCAACGGGGAATTAAAACCTTTATCGAAACTTCGGGAGCCTATCCTTTGTCGGGTTCGTGGGATTGGGTGTGCCTGTCGCCTAAAAAATTTAAAGCGCCCCGTAAAGATGTGGCCCCGTTGGCTAATGAACTAAAGGTTATCGTTTTTAATAAATCGGACTTTGAATGGGCCGAGCAGCATGCCGAACTGGTACCAAAAGATTGCAAGCTATATTTGCAGCCCGAATGGTCGCGATCAAAGGAAATGACACCACTGATTGTTGACTATGTGATGAACAACCCTAAGTGGGAAATATCATTGCAAACACATAAATACCTCAACATCCCATAATAAAACGTATCTTGCTACGTATTACTGATCCAGCAAGATGAAACGCCTTTTATTGGTATGGATATTATTTTTACCGTTTGTTCTGCAAGCGCAGGACAGGCAGTATACCACCACTAATAAAGATGCGATAAGAGCATACCAAAGTGCCCGGCAAAAGCTGGATTATCAGCTTTTTTTCCAGGCGATAGCCGCGTTAAAAAAAGCGGTAGAATATGACCCAAAGTTTTTGGAGGCGCAGAACCAACTGGCTGATGTTTACCGCATCACCAGGCAACATAAAGAAGCGGTTGAACATTATCGTGCAGTTATCGCCATCAATCCCGAATTTAATAAGGGCATTTACTCCAACCTGGGCAGCGAAGAAATCAATATCGGCGATTATACCAATGCACAAACGCATCTGCTAAAGTATGAGAGTTACGACGGTATAAGTCCGGAACGTAAAAAATATATAGACCACTTATTGAGCGATTGTACTTTCGCGCTCGAGGCCCTGCAGCACCCGGTAAACTTTAAACCCTACAATATGGGGCCAGAGGTAAACAGCATTGATGACGAGTACATGCCGGTAGTTACCGCTGACGAAAGCACGCTGATTTTTACCCGTAAAATAAACGATAACGAGGACTTTTATAAAAGCGTTAAGCAGAACGGCAAGTGGACGAAAGCGCAATACCTTAGTCACCAGATCAACACCCCCAAATATAACGAGGGCGCACAAACCATTACCCAGGATGGCGAATACCTGTTTTTTACCGGTTGCGACCGCCCGACCGGCATGGGTCAATGCGATATTTACGTAACCAAAAAGGCCGGCGACGATTGGGAGCCACCCTACAACCTGGGTGCGCCAGTTAATTCACGGGCCTGGGAGTCTCAACCTTCAATCAGTTCGGACGGCAAGACCTTGTATTTTGTAAGTAACCGCAAAGGCGGATACGGCGGTTATGATATCTGGAAATCGACGCTGACAGACAAAGGCTGGACGGAACCCGAAAACCTCGGCCCGAACGTAAACACGCCTTATGATGAGCAGTCGCCATTCATTCACCCTGATGACAACACGCTGTATTTTTCATCGAACGGGTGGCCGGGAATGGGCAATATGGACATTTTTGTGAGCCGTCGCGATAAAGACGGCAAATGGCAAAAACCCGAGAACCTGGGCTACCCCATCAATACCTATGCCGATGACAGTGGCCTAACCCTTAACGCTCACGGCGATCTGGGCTATTTTGCATCCAACAACATGAAAGGCTACGGTGGTTATGATATTTACGCCTTTGAGATGCCGGTAAATAAACGCCCTAAAATAGTAACCTTTGTTAAAGGCGATGTTAAAGACGCTAAAACCAAACAACCTATTGTAGCTATTGTGGAGATTGTTGATCTGGAAACCAACAAAATTGTTTACCAGAACACACTGGGCGATAACGGACATTTTCTGGCTACATTAACTACAGGCAAAAAATACGCGCTCAATATCTCTAAAGGTGGATATATGTTCTACTCTGAAAATTTTTCGCTGACGGGTAAGGATGAGAAAAAACAGTTTCAGATAGATGTGCCGTTGCAAACCATAGAAGCCGGTAACAAGGTTGTTTTGAAAAACATCTTCTTCGATACTAATAAGTACGATATCAAGGATGAATCGAGGGTAGAGCTGCAAAAGCTCATTTCGTTTATGAATGAGAACCCCAAAGTGGTGATCGAAATATCCGGCCATACCGACGATGTGGGTAACGATGCCTTGAACCAGATTTTATCGCAAAACCGGGCCAAGGCAGTATATCAGTACCTCATCGCTCAACATATTGCCGCTTCGCGGTTGGTTTACAAAGGTTATGGTAAAACCCAGCCTATCGCGCCGAATACTACCGACGAGGGCCGGCAGCAGAATCGCCGCACCGAATTCAAAATCGTATCTAATTAAGCAGCTTTTGATTTGAGCGCCTTTGCTTCGATCTCATAGTCGAACATCAGTTCGTTCTCGCTTACCAGCACGCCAAAATCGTTAAACTGCATACCCTCATCAAAGGGATAAAGCAGGTAGCCACGCTTGTCGGCATCGTATCCGTTTAATATAAAAAGTTCTTCCGGGTATTTTTTCGCACGGATCTTAGCGCCTTCTACCAATTGGTAAGCATCATTTATCGTGATATAATCGTTTGTTGTTGTTTTCATAGCGACCAACACTATGCAATTACTTTGCCATCAGGCAAACCACTCAAAAAGGTCGGTTTGCTTTAGCGCAGTTTTGGCAGCGGTATCTTTATCATGGATGATCTTCCCCTCGCCCATTTGTATGATGCGGTTGCCATAGGTAAATGCATCCTTCAGATTATGGGTGATGAGTATCGAGGTGAGTTTGAAATCTTTGATGAGTTTATCGGCTGTACGCATTACGATATCAGCCGAACGTGGATCTAACGCGGCGGTAGGCTCATCGAGCAACAGGATCTTACAATCGTCTATCACACTCATCAATAGCGTTAAAGCCTGCCTTTGCCCACCCGAAAGCGTGCCCATGGGTTGATTTACCTTATTTTCAAGACCCATATTCAGAATAGCTATCCTATCTTTTACCTGTTGTATAAAAGTGCTGTTAACGCCAATACCTAAACTCTTTTTTTGTGTGCGAAGAGCGGCCAGGCGAAAATTATCCAGTATGCTTAGGTCGGGAGCGGTACCACTTAAAGGGTTCTGAAATACCCGGGCTATCCAGCGGCTACGCTCATGGTCGGCTAAATTATTAACAATTTTTCCGTCGAGGCTGACGGCACCCGCACTCGGTTGTATACTGCCCGCAATAATATTCAATAGTGTTGATTTTCCTGAACCATTGGAACCTACAATCACCACAAACTCGCCTTCAGTAATCTGCAGGTCGATGCCGTTGAGGGCCATTACCTCGTTGGGTCTGCCTTTGTTAAAAGCTTTATAAATGGATGCGAGATCGATCATGCCTCTTTCATAAATAAACGTGGTATACCCACTATTAACAGTACAAAACCTGCGGTTACAATACTCAGGAGGTTTGCGTCAACGCCCAAACTTAGTGTTAGCGCTAAAACCATTCGAAACATCATGGCTCCAAACAGAACAGATGCAAGACTTATCCAAACCGAAGTAATACTAAACCAGTTGATCAACGCCTCGCCAATTATTACAGAACCTAAACCGATGATTACTACACCAATACCCATGCTGATATCTGCATAGCCATCAAATTGTGTAACCAGATATGCACCGACAGCAGTTAGCGCATTTGCAATAGCCAATCCAATGATCTTCATCCGGTCAGTATTCACTCCCAAAGCCTTCACCATCAATTCGCTATTGCCGGTCGCGCGCATTGCTATGCCAAAATCAGTTTTTAACAGGTAACCGATCAGCAAAGTTAAAATACCAATAAACACAATCAGTGTTATTAGTGTGTTTTCGTTTGGATTGCCTGTAACACTAATTAGCGAATACAAAGTATGCTCACTTGTCAGAGGCACGTTCGAACGTCCGGGAATTATCAGGTTTACCGAATGTAGTGCTGTCATTACCAATATACCAGCTAATAATGCGTTTATCTTAAGTTTGGTATGAATCAATCCTGTCACTGCACCGGCTATCCCACCAGCTACGATAACTATCGGTAGGGTCAGCAGAACCGGTACGTGACTATTAAGCGTAACAGCCGTTACCACACCGCCGAGGGTATAGCTGCCGTCGGTAGTTATATCGGGGATGTTGAATATCTTCATCGATATATAGATCCCCAGCGCAATGGCCGAAAAGCACAAACCCTGTATGATCGCCGTCAGTAAAAAATCCATTTATTTAACCGCTTCGAAGTTTGCAGGGATAGTTATACCGTATTTTTTAGCTACTGTCGGATTATAAACTCGTTTGCGCACTTTTACCATTTCGGCTTTGATGCCGTCGGTTTTATGGTTTTTTAAATACTGAGCGGCCTGTAACCCGGTTTGATAGCCCCATTGGTAAATATCGGCGCCAAAGGCGGCAACTGCTCCGCGCTGTACCAAGCCTGCCTCGCTGGTAAATATAGGCACATTCTTCTGTCCGCAGCTTTTAACAATGGTTTCAAATGAGGCGAAAACGGTATTATCCGGGTTCGCAAAAAAGGCGTCGATGTTTTTGCTGAGCAGCGATTGTGTAACCAGTTGCGCATCAGCAGAGGTATTTACCGGCAAAGCTACGAGGGTAACGTTCAGCTTATCCGACAAGCCTTTAATACGGTTCATGGCATCAACAGATTGCGGTTCTGATTGATTATAGATCATCCCTACAGTAAGCTTGCCGCTTTTAGGTTTTAACAACTTCGGTATCAGTGAGAACGAGGTATCGATATAGTTCAGGTCTTCCTGCGTGCCGAACAGGTTTGCCGGGCCATTACCCGCGGCGTCGGCAACTTTCATCAAGGCCGGTGTAGGCGCTACCATAGCAAATACCGGGATGATTTTGGTTTTCTGGATAGCAGTAATAGTTGATAATGTAGTGCAGGTAGCCAATAGATCAACTTTTTCGCCGATGAATTGGTTTACTATCAGTGTAAGCGTAGGGATACTGCCCTGCGCGTTATGGTATTCTATTTTTACATTATGCTGATCTTCGCTGAAGCCGTTCTGCTTTAAGGCATCAGTAAAACCGGTGCGTGCCCGGGCAATAGTGGCATCCTCAAAGGCGTCCACAAAACCTACAACAGGCACACCGCTTTTTTGAGTTGAATGGCATGAGGCTAATATTAAAGCCGTTACGGCGCAAAGCAGCAGATGTTTGATCTTCATGGGCACTAATTTAGCGTTTTTGCGCTGATCTGTGTATTTTCTGGCGTTCTACTTAGTTCACCGTTATCTCATCAGCAAAAATATAGCTCTGCTCGCCTTTACTTTCATGCCACTCGGGCAGGGCACCATACTGGTGGGCCACCACCTTAACAAAGCGTGTTTTGGTATTTAGTTCGGCGCTGAAGGTTTGAGTTTTTACTTCGAGTTCTTTTACATCGATCTTCGTATTTACAGTAGCTACTTTGGTAAAATTCTTACCATCGTCGGATATATAATAATCTACCGAGCGCGGAAAAACGATCCAGGCGCCGGTATCCTGTAAAGTTTCGATACTTACTTTTTTTATTGGCTTTATGGTACCAAGATCAAGTACTGCCTCCAGGTCGTTACCCTGAAAACCCTGCCAATGCCCAACACGCCAGTTTGAGGTACCGTATAATCCGTCTATCAGCGCATCAGTACCGCCGGCAGTATAGTTAGGATGTACTTTGCTAAGCGAAGTTATTTTAATATCATCGCTCAATCTGGTCAGTTTTGCTTCAACCACAAAGCTTTGTTTATCACCCCTGATACCTATAAACTTAATGATTGTGGTTGCTGAAATGGTGAAAGGTTTGATATATAAAGTCGATGCTGTGGTAGGTGTTGATCCATCCAGCGTGTAATAAATCTTTACATCGCTTTCATTACTACCAAAAGCCACTGTGGTTTGGTCCTTAAATATTGGCGCCTGATAGATAGCATAAGGGTTGGGCACAATCAACTCATCGCCGATACGTGATACAGGTTTTTCCAGTTCCTGCATAAAAAGCTTATTGGGCAGGCGCCCGGTAAATACTTCCCAATCGCCCCCGTTGGCAATATCATCAAAGGCTAGGTACAGTTTATTATAAGGTTTATTATTCAGGCTCATGCCCTGCAAATAAAAACTCGATGCCGAATATCCCGAACCTGTGATGTTGAATTTCTTACTGTTCTCCAGATTGATGGTTATCTTGTCAAATGCCGGTAAGCCTATCAGGTAATCGGGCCCGCCCGGCGCGATGGTATAAAAACCCAGGGCGCTCATTACATACCAGGCGCTCATTTGCCCGCAATCCTCGTTACCGGCAAGGCCATCGGGCTGAGCATGATACTGCTCGCGCATGATCTTGTTCACGTAAAACTGAGTTTTGTACGGATCGTCAGTAAAATCGAACAGATAGGCCATGTGGTGGCTTGGCTCGTTACCGTGCGCGTATTGACCGATCAAACCCGTAATATCCGACTGCTCGCGACCGGTCAGTTTATCAGTGGTCGTAAACAGTTCTTCCAGTTTGGCTTCGAACTTTTCTTTACCCCCCATGTGATCGATCAATCCATCCACATCCTGCGGTACCAAAAACGAGTATTGCCACGAGTTACCCTCGGTATAATGGTTGTTTACATCAGTAGGCAAAAACGGCGCGAACCAACCACCATTCACTCTGGCACGCATAAAACCAGTCTGGTTATCGTACAGGTTCTTCCAGTATTGAGCGCGTTTGATGAAGTCTGAATAATCCTGTGGCTTGTTCATCATTTTAGCCATTTGGGCGATGCACCAGTCGTCGATAGCATATTCGAGGGTTTTTGACACTGATTCGTGTTCCTTATCCGCCAGTACGGCGCCATTGGCACGGTATGAATCCAAACCAAATTGGCTTCTGTTTACAGCTGCCTTCATGGCGGTGAGCGCTTCTTCGGCATTAAAATCACGGATACCTTTAGCATAAGCATCCACAATAACCGGGATGGAATGATTACCCACCATGCAATACGTTTCGCTCGAGGCCAGGGGCCATATCGGCAATAGCCCGCCCTGTTCGTACATCGCTAAAAAGCTTTTAATAAAATCGGTGGTACGTTTACGGTTGATGATGGTTTGCAACGGATTTTCTGCGCGATAGGTATCCCACAGTGAGAAAACAGTATAATATTCAAAGCCTTTGGCCTTGTGCACTTTTTTATCCAGGCCGCGGTATTGCCCATCTACATCGCTATAAACATTGGGGGCGCACATGCTGTGGTACAGCGCAGTATAAAATATAGTTTGTTTGATACGGGCATAATCAACAGCAGGCTGGCGGTTTACACGGGATTGCCCGTAGCCGTAACCTCCGTAATTCTGTTCGTTAGTGGGTGGTTGCGGTAATGCCGATGCTCCGCCCTGCACATCAATCTTTGCCAGTTCTTTATTCCAATCGGCTTTGGCGGCTTTTGCCACTTTTTTAAAGTCGAAATCGGGTACTTCTTTATCCAAATTAGCTAATGCGCCCTCGGTACTTACCGATGATATACCCACCTTGGCTATCACCTCGCCAGGGTTATCAAACTGCAGGTACATTTTTACATTTTTTCCTTCAACTTTGGTTTTGTCATTCTGTAAAGCATCATCCAGCGCGATGCCATAGCTTTTAAACGGCTTTGAAAATTTTGCATAGAAATAAACATATTGATCATCTGCCCATGATTTTGAGCGACGGAAACCACATATCTCATGATCGTTCACCATCTCAATCCACGAGTCGAGCACTTTATCACGGTATTGCAAATCGATAATGATATTGCCCTGCTTAGCGCTGCCCGGAAAACTATAACGATGAACCCCTACACGTTTGGTGGCAGTTAGCTCAACATCAATGTTGTATTTATCCAGGTGGGTGCGATAGTAGCCCGGCGAAGCCTGTTCATAACGTTTTTGGAAACGTGAGCGGTATTCTTCTTTTTTCAGCTCTGGTTCGCCGGTAGTAGGCATAAACAGCACATCGCAATAGTCGGCTATACCAGTACCGCTTAAATGCGTATGCGAGAATCCATAAACCACTGTATCGGTATAATGGTAGCCAGAGCAACCATCCCAGCCGGTAAGCCTTGTATCCGGACTTAACTGCACCATGCCGAACGGCACCACCGCGCCGGGATAAGTATGGCCATGCCCGCCGGTACCGATAAACGGATCGACAAGCCTGGTATAATCGCGGTTGGATTGTGCGTATAAAGCCGTATTGCAGGCAAATAAGGCAAATAAAATGAACAGAAAACCAGGGTGTTTATATTTCATGATATTATAAACGGAATAATTGTAGCCGTGAATATCGCAACAAAAAAGTTAATTTTCGTCTCACGGTTTTAAGAGAGCTCCGATAGTCGAATTTAACCACAGAGAGTATAGAGGATTCACAAAGAACACAAAGGTATAAACTAACTCAGTTGACTGTTTTTAACTCTTTGTGCCCTCTGTGGTTAAATCAACCCGAATCAGCCTATTGCTCTATCTCAAAATCATCGGCATCGGCCAGAAACGGCAATTGCCGGCGTACTTTGATCAACTCCTCAGGGTTGATAGTAAAAGTATATACATCCTCCTCATCGCGTTTGTAATATACTACATTGCCATTAGGATCGATACACATTGAATCGCCTGAGTGATATACCTCGTTTCCGTCGTGCCCAACGCGGTTAACAGCAATAATGTAACATTGATTTTCCACTGCACGTGCCGGGATAAGTGTGCGCCAATGCAACGAGCGTTTTTCGGGCCAGTTAGCTACCACCAGCATCAGATCGTAAGCAGTATCTTTATTACGCAGCCAAACGGGGAAACGCAGGTCGTAGCAGATGATGGGGCATATTTTCCAGCCTTTTAATTCGACAATGAGGCGTTTGGTACCCGCGGTGTAAGTTTTATGTTCTTTACCGAGGGCAAACAGATGGCGTTTGTTATAGCACTCATAGCTGCCATCGGCGCGCATCCATATCAGGCGGTTATAATACTTACCTTTTTCAGTGATGATGAGGCTGCCAGTTACTACACAATCGTACTTCTGTGCCGTTTGCTTCATCCATTGCATGGTTTTACCATTCATAGGTTCGGCTAAAGTTTCGGCGTTCATTGTAAAACCCGTGTTAAACATTTCAGGTAAAATGATCAGGTCGGTCTTTTCGCGGATGCCGGATAATCGCAACATAATATTCTGCAGATTTTTATCGACATTCTCCCAAAACAGGTAGCCCTGAAACACGGTTATCTTCAAATTCTCCATAGTACGTATAGTTTAGTACAACTATTTCATCGGCAAGTACATTTATATTTTAAGCAGCTTTTCAACTGCACGATCCAGGGTTTCCTGTTTTTTAGCAAAGCAAAAGCGCAATACTTTATGGTCGGTGCCACGGGTATAAAATGCAGACGTAGGGATCGACGCCACACCAAATTCCCTGGTTAAACGTAGTGCAAGGTCGGTATCCTTTTCATCGCTTATACGGTTATATCTAACCGATTGAAAGTATGTGCCCGCGCAAGGTAGCAATTCAAATTTAGTTAGAGCCAACGCTTCACGGAAATGATCACGTTTTTGCTGGAAGAAGTTTGGCAGATCAAGGTACACACTATCATCCTTTAAATATTCGGCAATGGCATATTGCATAGGCGAGTTTACGCTGAACACTAAAAACTGGTGCACTTTTCTAAACTCCTGCATCAAATATGCCGGGGCCAGGCAATATCCCATTTTCCAACCGGTATTATGAAAAAGCTTACCGAATGACGCCGCGATAAAACTGCGTTCGCGCAGCGGGGCATAATGGGCCATACTGCGATGTATATCATCATCAAACACTAAATGCTCGTATACTTCATCGCTTAATATCAATATATCCGAGTTTTTTACAATACTGGTCAATTCGTCAATATCCTGTTGCTGTAAAATAGCGGCAGTAGGATTATGCGGCGAATTTAAGATGATCATCCGGGTTTTATTGGTTACCAGCCTGCGCACCATATCCCAGGGTATACGATAATCGGGCGGCGAAAGTTCCAGTGATTTTACCATCCCGCCCATCATCTTAATAGCAGGGGCGTACGCATCATAAGCCGGTTCAAAAACAATCACCTCGTCATTTGGCTGTATAGCAGCGCAAATCGCGGTAAAAATAGCCTGGGTGCCACCGGCTGTAATAGTCACTTCGGTATCAGGATTGTATTGGGCGCCGTATAGCTTTTCGGCCTTCATGCTGATCTGTTCACGCAAGCTCATCAAGCCAGCCATAGGCGCATATTGATTGTGCCCGTCTTTCATGGCCCTGTGTACAAGGTCGATCAATACCGGCGAACAATCATAATCGGGAAATCCTTGCGAAAGATTAATAGCGCCAACCTCGGCAGCCAGAGCACTCATTACCGTAAATATAGTAGTGCCGGTTTGCGGCAGTTTGGATGTTATACGTACCATTACCGGCGAAAATAGACAAATCCGATGGATTAATTAATAATTAAATATTCACACAGGCAGATGGATGCATTGATGTTGCTGGAAATAAACTGAATTAATATTGATAAATTTTAATCACTTCTCTCCTTTTAACTCTTTTGCAGCTTCTTGCAGCTTTACTTTTTCTGCTTTGGGCAAAACCGGGTAATTCAGCTTCAAATCTTCGAGAGCTTTGAGCATGATGGTGGATATCGCGATACGTGTAAACCATTTTTTATCGGCTGGAATAATATACCAGGGCGCATGGTCGACAGCGGTAGCATTGATGGCTTTTTTGTAAGCGTCCATATAATCGCCCCAATACTCACGTTCGGCAATATCGGAAGCTGAAAATTTCCAGTTCTTTTCCGGGTCATCTATACGTTGCAGGAAACGTTTCTTTTGCTCGTCCTTAGATACGTTTAAAAAGAATTTGATAATGGTAGTGCCATTTTGCACCAAATGTTTTTCGAACGAACGGATACTGTCATAACGATCTTCCCAAAAGTCATCATCTATTTTTTTCAAATCATCTATGCCAGGGATACGCTGCTGCAACACCAGTTCGGGGTGCACTTTGCAAACCAATACATTTTCGTAATGCGAGCGGTTATGTATACCGATGCGGCCACGCTCGGGCAAGTCGCGGTAATGGCGCCATAAAAAATCATGATCCAGCTCTTCGGTACTGGGTTGTTTAAAGCTGTAAACCTGGCAACCCTGAGGGTTTAAACCACTCATGGTATGGGCAATGGCACTGTCCTTTCCGGCCGCATCCATCGCCTGGAAGATAATGAGCAAGGCGTATTTATTCTGCGCATAAAGTTCGCTCTGCAAAACTTCGATCTTGGTTTTAAGATCATTAAGTAAAGTTTCGGCTTCTTCTTTTATATAATCACCCGAGTAATCGGCCGGATAATCGTGAAAACTAAACTTATCACCCGAAGAAATTTTTAACTTTTTAACCAGACTTTCCATCCTAAAAAATAGCTTTGTACCAATTTAACCTAATATTCGTTTAAACTAACCAATAAGTTTATTTTTTGTTGTGAGCTATGAAATAGCACCATAATTTTACATCTTTACCCAATGTTCAAACGTATAAAAAACCGTTTCTTACGTTATTTCGTCATATTCGCCTACTTCCTGATCCTGTTCTTCTGCGCCATCGAGCTTAATTTTTTATGGCTATTCGGCTACTCGCCTGACATGCAGGATATTAAAAGTCCAAGTTTATCGCTTTCGTCTGAAATATACTATTCAGACGGCAAACTGTTAGGCAAATTTTACAAAGAAAACCGCTCGCCGGTAGCCTTTAAAGATATCTCGCCAAACCTGATCAACGCTCTTATTGCTACTGAAGACCAGCGTTTTTACAAGCATAACGGCGTCGATTTTTATTCGTTCTTTACCAGCATGCTATCTACCGCCAAAGGCGAGCGTCGCGGTGGCAGTACCATTACCCAACAATTGGCCAAAAATCTTTTCGAAACACGCAAAAAGCGTTCGCAGGGATTGTTAAGCCATGTGCCATTAGTAAGGACGCTGGTTTTTAAATGTAAGGAATGGATAACTGCCTATAAAATTGAGCACGTTTATTCTAAAAACGATATCATCACGCTTTATCTCAATACGGTTCCGTTCGGCAACAATTCATTCGGTGTCAAAACGGCATCGCGCAAGTATTTTAACAAAGATCCGTTTGGACTAAACCCTGCTGAGGCCGCTACGTTGGTAGGCATGCTGAAGGCTACGCATACGTACAACCCGATCAAGAACCCCGACAAATCGTTGGACAGGCGTAATACGGTACTTAAACAGATGAACAAGTTAAACTATCTGAGCAAAGCCGATCTTGACCTGTACAGCGCCAAACCACTCAACCTTGATCTGAGTTATGTGGAAGATGAATCGCAGGGCGACTCATACATCCGTCGTGCCGTTGAAAAATGGCTGGCCAAATGGTGCACCGATAACGGTTACGATCTGTACGAGGATGGTTTGAAGATATACACAACGATCGATTCGCGTTTACAACAATACGCCGAAGAAGCGGTTGCCGAAAAGATGAAGATGCTGCAAAGCAGGTTCAATAATTTGTGGGGCAAGAAAAACCCATGGCGCGACCCGGATGGCAACGAGATACCAGATTACGCGATGAAGGTTGCCGCAAAACTACCTGTGTTTAAGGTGCTGGACACAAAATTTCATGGCAATATTGATTCGATACGCTGGTTTTTAAGTAAACAGAAAAAAATGAAGGTATTTACCTGGCATGGCGACCGGGATACCACCTTTTCATCGCTGGATTCGATACAATATTATGCCCGTTTACTGAATACCGGCATGATGACCATCGAACCTACCACCGGTAAAATTAAAGTTTGGGTAGGCGGTATCGACCATAAATATTTTAAATACGACCACGTTAACCAGGCTAAGCGCCAGGCAGGCTCAACATTTAAGCCTTTTGCCTATGCTACAGCTTTAGATAATGGTTTTACCCCTTGCGATAAGTTTGTCGATCAACCGGTATCTATCAAGTTTAAAGATGGTGGCAAGGATGAGGTTTGGGAACCAAAGAACGCTTCGTTTAGCTTCTCGTACCAGGAAATGTCGTTACGTTGGGCAATGGGTAAGTCTATCAACTCGATAACCGCGCAGTTGACCGAAAAAGTGGGTTGGGATAAGGTTGTGGCCTACGCGCACAAATGTGGTATCGAAAGTCCGCTAAAATCTATCCCGTCGGTATCGTTGGGTACTAATGATGTTTCGGTATTTGAGATGGTGCGTGCGTACAGCACTTTCCTTAACCGGGGTAACAAGATCGATCCTATCCTGGTAACTAAAATAGCCGATCAGCAAGGCAATGTTTTACAGGAGTTTACCCTGAAAAGCGAAAAAGTGATCAGCGATGAGACGGCCTGGCTGATGCTGTATATGTTCCGTGGGGGTATGGAAGAACCCGGCGGTACTTCGCAGGCTTTGTGGGAATATCCCGGTTTATGGAAAAAAGATAACCAGATTGGCGGTAAAACCGGTACTTCATCCAAATATGTGGATGCCTGGTACATGGGTATCACTAAAGATCTGGTGACCGGTGTTTGGGTTGGTGCAGATGACCGTAGCGTACACTTTACCACCACTGACAGTGGTGAAGGCTCGCACACGGCACTGCCGATATTCGCGCGGTTTATGGAAAAGGTATATGCCGATCCTCATTCGGGCTATACCTGGGGCCCGTTCCCTAAACCATGGACCAAAATTACCAAGCAATACGATTGTCCGTCGCCACATATTAAAACCGATACTTTGTCGACAGACAGTACCTCGCTTGATACTACGCGATTAAAATTGATTGAGACGGATCAGCAGAAAAATCCGGACGAAAATGTTCCGCCGAACAAATAAATACCATTTTTAACCGTTATGTAAAGGTTAAATTTAGTTATATTAACGCCATAATACTGGCTCACAATTATCTATATATGAGTAACCGATACCTGCTCTTGCGTTCGAATATTACTGCTTTAGCCTTTTTCATCGTTACAGCAGCCGCACTTTTAGTATCTACCCAGGCACAGGCCCAATATTTTGGCCAAAACAAGGTGCGTTATAAAAACTTAGATTTCCAGGTTTTTCGTACGCCACACTTCGAGATCTATTATTATATTAAAAACGATAGCCTGATCAAACGCTTCGCGCAGGAAACCGAGCTGTGGTATACCTTGCACCAACAGGTTTTCCGTGATACATTTAAGCGCCCCAACCCTATCATTATTTATGCCGATCACCCGGATTTTCAACAGACAACGGCTATTGAAGGCGAAATTGGCGTAGGTACCGGCGGTGTTACCGAAGGCTTGAAAAACCGCATTGTGATGCCTTTTATGGAAAACAACCAAACCACACGCCACGTTATCGGGCACGAAATGGTTCACGCTTTCCAGTATCACTCCTTATTAGATAACGATAGTACTAACTTTGCCGAGATCAACAACATACCGCTATGGATGATTGAAGGTATGGCCGAATACCTGTCGCTGGGTAAAAAGGACGCTTATACAGCCATGTGGATGCGTGATGCCTATCTAACTAAAGACATTCCTACTATCCGCGATCTTACCGAAAGCAATAAATACTTCCCGTACCGTTATGGCGAGGCGTTCTGGTCGTTCATCGGGTCGACTTACGGGGATACGGTAATCGTACCTTTCTTTAAAAATACCGCCCGTTTCGGGTTGGACTATGGTATCCGTAAAACCTTCGGGTATGACGAAAAAACGCTATCCAGCCTGTGGAAAAATTCGATACAGGCAGCGTATAAACCTTTTCTGAAAGATACGGCGCAGGTGCCGACCGGTAATAAAATCATCGACTATAAAAACTCGGGCGAGATGAATGTGGCGCCGGCTATCAGTCCGGATGGTGCGTATGTAGCCTTCCTGTCCGAAAAAGATCTGTTTACGATAGACCTGTTTCTGGCCGACGCGCATACGGGGCGGATACTGCGGAAACTGACGAGTAAGATATCCAACACGCACATCGACGAGTTTAACTTTATCGAATCGGCGGGTGCATGGTCGCCGGATAGTAAGCAGTTCGCCTTCAGCGTATTTAGCGGCGGGCGCAATAAACTGGTGATCGTTAATGTAGCAAACGGGCATGTGGTATCCGAAATCCCAATGGGCAAGGCCGAGCAATTTAGCTATGTAACCTGGGCACCGGATGGCAAGAGCGTAGTTTTTTCGGGCATGAGTGAAGGGCAAAGCGATCTTTATCAATACAATTTTGAAGAAAAAGAACTGGTACAGCTAACCGATGATAAATATTCGGATTACCAGCCAAGTTTTTCGCACGATGGAAGATATCTGGTGTTCTCGTCGGACAGGACAACTTACGATAAGTCGTTAGCGCAAACCATTCCGTTCAACCTGGCAATCATGGATCTGGCGACCAAAAAAATCACCGACATTATAGTATTTAATGGCGCCAATAACTTAAACCCACAGTTTTCGGCGGACGATAAGCAGATCTATTTCCTGTCAAACCGCGACGGCTTCAGGAACATGTACCGTTATACTTTGGCCGATGGCAAGGTTGAACAGATGACTGATCTGTTTACGGGTATCAGCGGCATTACCGAATTTTCGCCGGCGTTGAGCTTATCGAATGATGGCGATGTGGTTTACTCGTACTACAAAGCGCAAAAATACGCATTATATAATGCCAAAACATCCGATTTTAAACCCAAAGTTGTTGATGCGCAGGAGCTGAACTTTGACGCGGCTTTGCTTCCGCCGGCAAAATCTGTTGGCGTAGATTTGATCAACTCGAACCTGAATAACTATCTGGCTTATCAAAAATTGCCGATAGATTCGATCGAGAGCGAAAGATATCGCCCTCAGTTTAAACTGGATTACCTGGCCAGCAGCGGCGTGGGCATTGGCGCCAGTACGCAGTATGGCGCCGGTTTGGCAAGTGGCATACAAGGTGTTTTTAGCGATATACTGGGGCAAAACCAGATATTCGCGGGCGCTAACGTAAACGGGCAGATCTACGATTTTGGCGCGCAGGTGGCTTACATCAGGCAAAAAGGCCGCTGGAACTTTGGTGTGGCCCTATCACACATACCCGAACAATACGGTTTTTACAATGCGGTAATTGTACCTAATTACCCGATAAGCAACACACAAACCATACAAGCTATCGAAGAACAGCAGGACATCATCCGCAACTTTCAGGATGGTATACAGTTGTTTACTTCATATCCGTTTTCAAAAGTTCATCGTATTGAGTTTGGTACCGGCGCGGTTTACAATTATTTCAGGGTCGACCGTTACTTTACTGATTACGACCTGAATGGCAATTACCTGAACAGCGGCCACGTAAAAGTATCCAACAGTCAGGAAGCTCAGGACCTGGCAAACCAGGGATATTATACCAATTTAAACTCGTACGCGCTTTACCAGTTAAGCACAGCTTTTGTGGGTGATAACTCTTATTTTGGCATCACCTCGCCATTAAATGGTTTCAGATACCGTTTGGGTATGGAATATGACTTTGGTACGTATAAGTTTTGGGCGCCTACTATCGACTTACGTAAATATGTGCGGGTAGCCCCTGTTACTCTGGCTGCCCGGTTTTTTGGTTATGGCCGTATTGGCAGCAGTAACGAGCTTTATCCATTATACGTAGGTTATCCGTTCTATATCCGTGGTTACGAGCCCAATACATTTTACAATAACAACACCACATCGCCATCCAATAACTTTACTATCGATGAACTATCCGGTAGCCGTATAGCGGTATTTAACTTCGAGGTACGTTTACCTTTTACCGGCCCCGAAAAACTGGCACAGATCAAATCGAAGTTCTTCTTCTCGGACCTAAATCTGTTTTATGACGCCGGGCTGGCCTGGAACGGGGGCGACAAGATAGAGTTCTTCAAAACCAACCCCGATATCATTAATGGTAAACTGGAACGGGTGCCAGCAACCAGCGTTGGTTTATCACTAAGAATTAACGTATTTGGTGCCTTTGTGCTCGAACCTTACTATGCTTATCCGTTCAATCGCACTGATGTGGCCAAACCTGTATTCGGTTTAAACTTTACACCAGGCTGGTAGTTATACTTTATATGAAAAAGATCATTATATTATTTGCTGTAAGTTTGATAACCGTAAATCTTTTCGCGCAGACAGATACCACGAAGAAACCTGCAAGCAAACAACCTGCACCTAAAACCCGTATGGTTGACGGCACACCGATGAGCGCAGGTAATGATGTTGTAAAAAATTTATCGAAAGCAAAAAACCTCACCGTTTTTGTATCGCTGTTAAATGCCTCAGGCCTGGCCGAAACTTTAAAGGGCGGAACGTATACCGTATTTGCACCTACCGATGATGCATTTAAAAAGCTCCCGGGCGGCACAATAGACTCGCTGATGAAACCAGCCCACAGCGCCGATCTGAATAAACAGGTGAATAGCTATATTGTGCAAGGTAAGCTAAGTTCGAAAGAACTGGCAAAACAGATCAAAGCTAACGGGCAGGCTGGCATTACAACCTTGGCAGGCAGCGTGTTGACTTCTAAAATCAATACCAACAGAAACATTGTTTTGAGCGATGCCAGCGGTAATCAGGCTGTTGTAACCACCTTTGATATTGAACAAAGCAATGGTTTGGTAGATGTATTGAATGCTCTTCTATCCTTCGGCAGCAATTAATATCATTGGATTGTAATTGCTTTCGCCTGGGAAAACCGGCCTTTATCTAACTGCGTATATCTGAACAAAGCCACCCCAATGGTGGTTATAAATCATTAAACCATTTATAAAATGAAAAAAGCATTCAGTATTTTAACATTAATGTTGATTGTAGTTTTGGGTAGTCACAGCCTGATCAACGCGCAAACCAAAGCAAGGCCCAAAGCTAAAACGGCTGCCGAATGGAAAAAGATATTAACGCCCAACCAATACTATATTATGGTTGAACAAGGAACCGAACCGCCCTATAAAAATGCATACTTTGATCTGCATCAAAAAGGGGTATTTGTAAGCGCGGCTACCGGCGACGTGTTATTTACGTCGGATGATAAATATGACAGCGGAACAGGCTGGCCGAGTTTTGTTAAGCCCGTAAACCCCAATGTGATTGAAATAAGGAAGGACGCCGACGGCGAGCGCGACGAGGTTATTGAACGAAGCACAGGCTTACACCTGGGCCATGTTTTTGATGACGGACCCGCCAACCGGGGTGGCAAACGATATTGCATGAACTCGGGCGCATTAAAGTTTGTTAAGAAGTAACGTAGTCGCGCTGCTTGCTCATAGCCGGGCGAATGGCACGACGCTTTTGTAACTGCTGAACGGCAGCATTTGTTTCAAAACGTAAACCAATGGTCAGGTCTACCCAATCGGGATTAACAGATCTGATCATTTTCTCTTTCTGTGCACGGGTAAAAGTGCTTACGCTTTTAAAGCGCAGCAT
>Ga0157373_10000264_pt1 | contig 42394 bp, 48 predicted proteins | sample C65metaG_FD_113460 | JGI IMG/M metagenome (GOLD analysis project Ga0157373, IMG submission 113460) | Corn rhizosphere microbial communities from Kellogg Biological Station, Michigan, USA - C6-5 metaG | ecosystem: Host-associated > Plants > Roots > Rhizosphere > Soil | place: USA: Michigan... | reverse complement strand
CTAAGTGCAACAACCGCGAAGCACTACGTGATTCAAGAGGGTAACGGGCAATAAGTTCATCAGGTAATTCAAAGGAAAAGTCAGACAGTTGCATATTTAGAAAAAAACACCGCAAAAATTGGGCCTAGTATAAACTTTTTCGCTTTTTTATGGCTGTGCTTATGGCCTAAATCATGAAAAATGTTTAAATGATCTAAAAGTGAACGATAATATTCACTTAGGGTTTGACAAGTTTTACAAACGCGCTAATATACGCAACACAAACATACTTCCTCTCCCGAGGTGGTGAAATTGGTAGACGCGGCGGACTCAAAATCCGCTGTCAGAGATGACGTGTCGGTTCGAGTCCGACCCTCGGGACCAGATTCAGAATCTATTAGATTCTCCAAAGCCCCAAGCCTTATATATCAAAGGCTTGGGGCTTTGTCGTTTCTGGCGTTTATGTTTTTTAACGGTATTTTTCGGGATAATTCGGTATAAGACCCCACACGTTACCCACACTAGTTCAGGAGTAAAATGTACAGATCTATTTATCAAACCAAAAACGGTAAATGGCGTGTTGAGATTGGCTTTGATAAAAATACAAGGCCTACAAAAATTTGTGAGACTGAAGCTGCAGCTAAACGCTGGGCGAAAGAAAAAGAAAGAGATTTAATTTTAAATGATGCAACACAAAAGGCTATTAAAAACAAAATAGTTATTACGATGCGTGAAGCACTGGGGCGTTATTCAGAAGAAGTATCGAGATTTAAAGCTACTGGAAAAAAAGAGATGCAAAGGATCCGTTATTACCAGGATAATTTGCCCAATACCGATTGGCCATTAAATGCATATAAGGGTGAGTTTTTAAAGCAGTGGGAGAGTGCTGTCACTCAACGCACGATTAAGCCTTTAAAGGCATCTACCATTTTGCGGGATTATTCGACGCTGTCTGCTTTCTTTAACTGGTGCAGGAAAGATAAAGGCTGGATTGAAATTAACCCTGTTGAGAACATCCGGAAGCCCAAAAAACCAGCTCACCGTGAACGCCGGACAGAATTAGAAGAACTACAAGCTATTTTAACTGCTTTAAAATATAAGCCTGGAACTGTGCCAGTAACTAAAATGCAGGAAGTAGGTTTGATTTGGCTTATTGCTATGGCCACAGGTATGAGATCCGGAGAGATTGTAAACCGTTTACCTGAGCATATTTTTTTGAATAAACGTTATGTACAGTTAGATAAAACTAAAAATGGGATGGCCAGAAAAGTACCTTTAGATGATTTTGCATTGCAACTTTGGACGTTGGCTTTGAAAATCAATCGGAAGGGTAGCCCAAAAGTATTTACAGTTTCAGACTCTTCGCGCGATGCTTTGTTTAGAAAAGCGAGAAAAAAAGCAGGGTTAGAAAATGCTGATTTAACTTTTCATGATTCAAGGCATGAAGCCGCCTCACTTATGGCCAAACGCATTAAGAATGCGCTGACCTTGTGTAAGATATTTGGATGGAAAGATCCTAAGCAAGCTTTGACTTATTACAATCCAACTAATGATGAAATTTTGGATGAGTTAAACCAGAGCTTAGGGTTGTCTAAGTTATTAAAATAAATATTTATTTTTTTTGAATAAAATCTAAATCTTTATATTCAATAATTTTGATTTTATTAGTTGAGTTTATTAAGAGAACTTTGTCACCCATAACTTCTATTAAATACCAAATATCATTTGATCCTTTTATTTTTGATTCGTTCATATATTCTTTTTTAAATGTCAGTAAATAATTGGCTTCATTCGCACCTAATGATATTGGTTGCAAACAATATGCACTGAATATTGAGAGTCCTGAAATGGTAAATAAATACTTATATAGTTTCTCTTTAAGTAATTTCTCTTCAATCTCTTGATTTTTATGAATAATAGTGCTTCCTAAGTTTATTTTTTTTAATTTTAAATTATATTGTCTAAAAGCTAAAGAAGTTAAATATCCAAAGTTTGAAACAAAATAAGCATTTAAGAAATCAAAATATTGAAGGTTAAGCACTGATAAATCATTGTTGTTTTTGGTGAAAAATAAGAATATTAATGTTGAGGTGAATATGATGAATACAGTAGCAAAAAAATAAAAAATTGCTTTTCTAACTTTAGGTTTTTTTCCAATTTTACCAATAATATAGCCAAAAATAAAAAAAACGATTCCTGTAAAAATTACTTTTAGGGATGTTAGAAAAAGAAATTGTGGTGTAATATTAGTAATAAACCATGGGATATCTAATGTTTTATAAAATGCATATTTATAAAATAAACAATATCCCAAAGCTATAAAAACTAAAACTATTAATATTTCATATAAATTTATTTGGATATGATTTATTTTTTTATTTAACATTTACTTTCTTTCCGTCTGAAATTTATGCATCTTAGTATATAAATATTTAAGATGCACTGACCGCTTTAATTTTTTAAATATAATATATTCGACTTATCAAACGCCATTCCGAAGCTAATCACATCAGTAGCTTTCCACCTTGGAACTGTCCGATCTCCTGTAGCCGATGTTGGTAACTCTCGACATGGTGGAAAGTTTTCGTTGCTAATAATATGCCGTTTGGTGTAATCCAAAGAATATTTAAAATAACTCGCGATGTCTTGCTCATCCCACAGTTGGCATTCTATTGGGATAATTGGTTTAGCATCAATCTGCTTTAAAATTTTACGAAGTACTTTTTCTAATAAGACCTCTACATCCATATTTTTTACCCCTTTAAACTCTCAAAAGTTGAAATCCATTCTTCACGGTTTAAGCCTCGGTCAGCATCGCTTGGGAAAATGCCAGAAATGAAGTAACCAGTTTCTGAAGGTGACTTCTGGTAGCTTGATGCAATGATTCTTACGTAATCACACCGCATTGCTTTTACTGCTGCATAGGCTTCATTTGCGATCGGGTGTGTCGGAGTAACTACACACAGATCATTTTCTTCTTCATCTACAAACGGTAAAGCATTTGGGTTTAATTCTTCTAAAGTCATGCTTGTGGTGCTCCATAGCTAGGGTTAGTAAAGATCCAGCATTTCACTGTGTGAGAACGGTCTAGGTTGCTTGAGTCTTCGCCAGTAACGTTTTTTACTTCATCGGCTGGGTATTTGTTTGACCGTACTGTTTTGTTCATTTCGATGAACTTATAGCGACGGCTGTTACGTAATAAATTTTTCATTTCTTTGATGTCGGGAAGTACCTGGTAATTTCGCGCTGCGACTTTGTAAACCTCATTTAGGTTTATAGCCACTTGTTGGGCATCGGCCTCGTAATGGTTAAGACTGAAAGCAGGGCTACGGCTACTGTTAAGGTATTCGTAAGCATCCCAAAATTGCTCAACTAGAGGGTGGTCACCATTAAGTTGATTGACTCGCTCTTCAGCCATTGCGAGCAGCATTTCTTTTGCCGCTAAGACTTCATCAATATCGATAACATCTTGTAGAACATGTTTGGCCAAAGCATCGACTAGAGCCGAAACTTGTGCATGACAAAGTGCGATACGGGTATGGGTAATACCGTTGTTATGGAACTCGGTTTCTAGCTCCTCGAGCTTTCGTTTATAGGTTTCTAAAATCTCTTTTTCATTGACTAGGCAATGTGTCATGTACGTGCACGTATCTTCGATATCTAAACGGTCGAGTTCATCGACAATTCGTTTTGTTTCTAAAGACTGGCCTTTGCGGTCGAAGTAGATGTGTAAAGTACGTGTCAGAATTGCTTCAGAGGCTTGAATTTGGGTGTTTTGGGAAATCATGATGGCACCACGGAAAGGTGGCTCATATGTTTCATTACCTGCTGTTTTTAAGCCTTTAGAACGTATTGCACGGCCGTTGTAGGCATCTTTTAATTCATCCCAACTAAACTTTGCTTTAGCGACTGCATTACCGTTTTGGTCGTTACGGTCGCCCTCGATGAGTACCACTGGCAAATTAGAGATTTGGGCGAAGTTACGGTAAATCGCTACGTTAGTAGATTTATTTGCATCAAAGCCTTCGTAGTCTGCACGGCCAGATAGCTTCCACATAAACTCGATTAGGCGTGATTTACCTGCACCGGCTTCACCTACGATTTCAATAAATGGAAATGAACTGTGCATTGCCCGGATTTGCTCTGCAAAGTAGGAGCCTGTCCACCATGCTAGGGCGATTAAACCTTTTGCACCACGCACCCGATAAAAGTCTTTCCACCAAGTCGCTTTAAACTCTTGTTTAGGGTTAAGTTTAATAGATGGACTACCAGCTAAAGTTTTTAGTTCTAAGCGACCAAGCTTGTAGAAATCATGATCATTTATGTGGATAACGTTTCCCTTATACACAGCATGTTTTTCAAAGATGTAGGCTCCATATTCTTTGGTGTACCCCATAAAATCTATTGTTTTCACTTCTCTGAGCCTTTCGGTGTTTTGCTTCATAAACGTTAAAAGTTGATGGTTGTTGCCCGTCCACCAAGCGCCTACGTGCACAGACAATAAACGTGGACCAAATTTACCTGGTGCAGAGATATGGTCTGCTGTAAAAGTAGCTTTCATTTCGTCGTCTGGAGTAGAGATCTGGAAGTAGTACCAGGACTCGTCTGTTATTTCGTTTCGTTGGAAATACAGGGGATTAAGCTGACGATTACAGATTTCTGAAACTGCTGAACATTGCTGAAGGGCAAGTTCGCGTTTTTGGCTATCGAGCAGAAAGTCGCGGTCGGGATCTGCTTCAATGCGTTCGAGTTCTTTGCTGTATTTGTCCATGTCTAAATTGAACCAATACAACCGATAGTTATGGTTGAAATAAAAGGTTCTACGTCGACCGTCATTGAAGTTGTAGATGAGTAGGCCAGCTTGCTCCGGAGTTTCTGCAATGTGCAGCTCTCCGTAGTGTTTATAGGCTTTACGGTTTTCGCTGTGCAACTGGTCACGCATGTAAAGATCGTTCCAGTCCAAACCACTTGAGGGTGGAAGAGCAGCGGTCGAGTTCCAATGGTTTTGAACAGCTCTTAAATGAAACTTACGGATAGACTTTTTGCCCGCTTTGTCATTATCAAATGCCCAGCGTATGCGTGGCTTTTGGCGGTTTAACTCATGACAGCGGTCAGCAATTTGTTTCAGCATTTTTTCTGGAAAGTTTTCTGTAGACATGGTCGCTATAGAAGGCTGTCCAGAAAGGGATAGGGCAATTGCGTTAAAGATGCCTTCTGTAACCCAAATAGATTGGGCATTACAGAGCTTGTCTAAATCATCTAGTGACCAAGCTAGGCCTTTGTAGTCCCCCATAAAGTTAGCTTTTTGACGGCCAAAACGCTCAGGGCGATCTATAAACCGTTCCCAAAAAACGCCTTCAGCTAGTTTGAAACGAACAGTTGCTGTAACTAGGTCGGGGTATTTACGATCGTTTCTGAAAAGCTCTTGTGTGTAGGTACCTTTTAGCTTTGAAACTTCAAAACCACGAGCATTAATTAAATATGCATCTGCTGCTGCATGAGGGTTTTCAGGTGTGCGTGGGAAGTCTTTAGACCAGTCCTTAAAAAGGTCATCACAGATTTCCTTTACGTGCTCTTCATAGCCACATTTATTTAAACGACCACATTTAACTACACGTGGTGTTTCAGCATGGGTAAAGAGTTCCTTTTTCCCACATTGAGGACATAGACCTTCACGGTACCAGTCACCAACCTTTTTAAAGTTGAATAACTGATTTAGCCTGTCATCAATGCGTCTTTGTAATACTGACATTTAAAACCACGCGTGATTGTTGGTAACTGTTTGAGAATGTGAATATTTTGTTTGAGTTTGTAGCTTTGTAAGCATTGCGAATTGGCTTTGATTACAATTGCTCGTCTTTGCGAGGATCTTCCAACTCGGGGTGATGGTTCACCATAAAATCACGGATGTAGATGGCAATTTTTGTGTCCTTTTCATACGCAATTTTCTTAAGGACTTTTAACTGAGCTTTGGTCCAACGAACTTGAGTGAGTTCAGTGTGTTTAGGTTTAATTTGAACATTTGATGTAGTCATGCGAAAATCACCATAAATCGTACTTAGATACTTAGTGGTATTAAATTTAGTACTATTTATGGTGATTTACAAGTGCTTTTAAGGAAAAAGTATGAAAAATAGTGATTTTTCTAATCGTGGTGAACGTTTAAAAGAAGAACGTAAGCGCTTGGGCATTGTTACGCAAGATGAGTTGGCCGAGATCTTAAACGTTAAAAAGAACTCTGTTGTGCGCTATGAAAAGCACAATGCACCTTTAGACACTGACCAGTTAGATTTGCTTGAAGATCATGGCTTTAATATTGCTTATATTCTGTGGGGTGCTTCAGAACTGAAGAGCAGTGAACTGGCGGATGATGAAGCTAAGCTGATTCAGCTCTACCGTCAAACACGTGAAGAAATGCGTTCGGGGTTAGTCTCTATAGCTGAGACTTATGCAAATCAATTTAAGTAAATAAAAAATGTCTATAATTTATCAAATAGCGGCTTGGGTAATTCTGATAGTTGGTGTTTTTGCACTCATAAATAAATTTTATTCAAATTTTAAAGACTGGATAACTAATGGAAATGTGAATTATTTATGGTTAGTTCTAATAACTATAGGTATTTTTATTTTTCTAACATATCCTTATTTTTTTAATTTATGGGCAGTTTATTTTTGGCATGTTCCTGAAAGTGAATTAACTGACTTTACAAAACTTGGGCCTTTGGGCGATATTTATGGGAGTTTAAATACACTATTTACGTCAGCAACATTAGCAATCGTTATTTATTCTACAATTCTTCAAAGACAAGCAAACGAAGATACTCGAAAAGCTATGTATAAAGAATTAATACAGGCAAAAAGGTTATCTTCACTCCAACTAAAGCAAGCAAAACAAGCATCGGCAGAGCAACTAAATTTAGTAAAAGAAACACACAATGCTCAAATTAAAGAATCACAATATACTTTTTTTACTAATCAATTTTATTCACTATTGAATTTGAAAGAAAATAAATTTCACAAATTAAAAATTAAAATTAAAGCTGGCCATTTTGAGCAGGATCAAATTTTTATTAAATTACAAATACAGTTTAATCGAATTCTAGAAGGTGTTGAAAATGAAGAAATTACATCTGATTATCTCAGACAAGAGTTTATAGAATATATTGAGGCAGTTGAGGGTAGTGCATCAGATATAGTTTTGTCTTATTTTTTAATTTATGGAAATTTAATCAATCTTATAAAAAGCTCAAGTCTATCGCATGATGAAAAACAATTTTATTTCGATATTTTAGGGAACTCTATGCGATTACAAGAACAAGTTGTATTCTTTTGGGTGAGTAGTTTTGCAATACGATTCAACTATCAATTAGATTACACATATATTTTTAATCAATTTTATAATGATAAATATTTAATCGTTGCAAAAAAATTTCATAGAAAATCAGCATTCCCTATGAACTGGCATTCGAAAATTGATGAGTTTAATTTATAAAGAACCCCCGGCCTAAGCCGGGTTTCTTTTAATTCATTTAGCATGAACCGCGCGGTTAATGTTGATCACTTGGTGATGTAGCGTGTTGATGATGGCACTAAATTCTTGTTCTTTTAAACCATCATCGACTTTCATTTTTGAAAAGGCAAAAAGTAAGTTTTGAAGGTTCTCAAGTGGATATTCAATTTCTTCCAGTATTTCTTCGGCCGTCATTTTCTTGTGGCTATTAACGTCTAGTGTTGAGTGCATTTCTCCCCCTGTCTATTGATCATGGGTCTATTTTCTTAAAATCTGCTTTGAAAATATAGGTGTTGGCGACACGCTATGTCGCTTATCTGCCTGATATTATGGAAATTGTTAAGATAATAATGATTGAGAAGACACCACTTTCAAAGGCGCGCTTGAGGAGCTTTAATTTTTGTTGACGACGCTTTTGCTTTAAGTATGCGTCTAAGTCGTGAATTGGGGTATGTTCCTGAACGGAATTTTGAATAGGGGAGTTCTTTAAAGCGAATGTTTTCATTTGCTTGTCCTTTTCGTCAAGTTTAAAACCTGACACCATCACTTTCCTAGGGTAATGGTGACAGACTGAACAGGGCTAGGAAAACCGTCCGAAAAGGTAACGGCCAGCGCGAAGCTGCCCTATCCAGCCTGCCATAGAACAGCAAAGCTGAATTTTTCGCAAAAAAATAGCCCGAAGACGGACTTTTATGCGCCTTTTCGTAATTTACAGGTTTCCTAGGCCTGACTAAAAAGACTTATGTCTATCTAGCGTTTTTACAGTAGCTTAGATACTATTACGCGTCAAGACTTTATAATAAATTTTGGGGTGGGGAATATGGTTAAAATTCCTAATGTTTCAAACTTTACCGATGCTTTAAATGAGCAGCTAACAGAGACTAGTAAACAAAAAGTAAAAAATTCGGAAATTCAAAGAGAACTTACTAAAAAAATTGATGAGGCAATTACATACTTTACAGAATTAAAAAGAGGAAAGCATATATCAGAAGAAATACTAGATGAACAACCTGGCATTTTTAATGGATCAAAACTGGTAATTAATAATTCTATAACTATTTTGTCTAGATTAAGAAGTTTAATAAATAGTATAACGGATAGTTATGATGATTTTAGTTATATGGAAACATTACATTTAAAATTTGATAATATTTTTAAAGAATATGATCAAGACAATTATTATAGATTGCCTTTAGATGTTGCTAAAGCAGAAGCAAGCTTTTTAGCTGCTGAAAGTTTTATATCAGATTATAATTTAGATAAAAAGAGGTTTAATCTTATTGTAGTAGATGAAATGAAAGAGATACTAAGAGAGGCGGAAAAGGAACTAAAGGATTTTAAGAAAACTAAAAGTATATTGAAGAATTTATTAATAGAAGATTATTATTCAATAGAGTATAAGAAAAATATGCGAAAGCATTATATTTATTTTTCAGTATTTATTTTAATTATTGTGGCTGCATTAAGTGTTTCTATATATACCGTTACTCATGCTTCAGAATATAAGATAGATAAATATGATTACTGGTTTATGAAAATTTCATTTATCCTTGTTGCCATTACTTTAGTTTCATATTTTCTTAAGCAATCATCACATTTTCAAAAAATGGCTGATCAGGCGAATCAAACTCGACTAGAGATACAAGCTTTCCCTAGTTTTATAGGTGGGGTTTCACAAGAAGATGAAGTATCTTTAAGAAAAGAATTAGCATTAAAATATTTTGGTCGGGAAATTGATGGGGCAGCACATAAAGACATGAGTAATTTAATCTCAGACCAAATGAAAAGTACAACAGAAATGGTTAAAGCCGTTACTGAGGTTATTAAAAAGCCATGATATCAGGGGAATACTAATGAAAAGTTGGGAACGTTGTTACGTAGAGTTTTTAGTTCGTATTGCTGAGCCTTTGGGAGAGCTTCCTGAAGGTTATTTTGTTCGAATTCCGTGATTTGGGGATAAAATGATGATTATAAATAAGCTTGAACCTGATAATTATACAATACTTAAAGATATAGTTTATAACTTAGATACTGGTCTTAATAGAATAAGAGAATTATATTTTAACAACAATAATAGAAAATTTGAATTTAATGGAATAGTGGTTGAATATAATGATTTTGTTAATAAATTTACATATTCTTTAAATATTTTAGAAAATATTTTTGTCAATTTTAAGCACAAGGGTGTAAGTGAAAGGAAAATCAAAATATTAGATCAATGGCTAAAAGTACTTGAGGAAAATTTACATCGTATTTTGCTTGATGATTATAGTAATAGTCTAGTTGATAATTTTGCATACAATTATTTTGCAATATTGTCGAACTTTTTTGATAATTTGAAAATAGGCAATATACCGTTAAATACACCAGAAGAAAATATTTTCAATGAATTTGATGGTAACTTTTTGAGTGATTATAATTTTTTATATTTTATTAATTTGATTAATGATATTTTTTTGTATTTTAATGGTAGGAGAATTGATGGTAGTAGGGATATAAATCATCAAATATCAGTATTAAAGAAACAAGTAGAGGATCTTAATAATAGACTTTTAATTGATTCAGAAACTTTTAAAATTAAATTTGATGATTTTTTATCTGATGAACGTGAACATTTAAATAAGAAAATCGTAGATATTTTAGTAGAGGGAAAAGAAAAAATTTCAGAAATCCAAAGTCCTTATGAAAATAATCTGAAAAAAGAAATTTCCGATCTTTATGAAGTGTTTAATCAAAGTAAAGATGAACTAACTCAATTATTAGGTAATTTAGATGACTATAAGAGTATATTGTCGAATAAAACACAAGATGAAATTTCAAAACATTACTCTAAAAAAGCTAATAGCGAAAAAATTACTTATTGGATAGCAACTGTAGTCAGTATAGTAATTATTATTATTGCAATAGTTGCGGCATGGACTGGCCTTGATACATATTATAAAAATTATGTAAGTGTTTCTATTTGTCAATTTGAAGTAGATTATCAAAGTTGTTTAGATAAGATTTATGCAGTTCGTGAAGCTTCAAAAAGTTATGCTGTATTTTATCTATCTATGCGATTAGTTTTTTCACTACTATTGTTTTTGACTGTAATTTATACAAGCCGAATTGCTATAAGAGCATATAACCACTGGCGACATAGTGAAAATATGCATTTGAAACTAGCTTCTTTAAATCCCTTTATTGGTAATTTAGATAAACAAAAACGTGATGAAATTCATATTGGTCTTGTTCCAGATTACTTTGGTAAAGATGCGGGTGTAGTAGATAATTCAAACGATAAATTTAAGGATTTACCTGCAAATGTAAGTGCAGTTGCAATGAAAGCAATTGAACAAATCTCTGGCAATGGTAATAGTTCTGGTACAGAAAAAAACACTAATAATCAGTCGACAGGAACACAATAAATTATTAAACAAATCAAGAGGTGAGCTATGTGTGCGAACTATGAACCAATTTCAAAAGACCGTGTTCACCTCTTAGATTTGTTTGAACCTACCTTTGAATATAGCAACGACATTTATCCTGGTGCAGATTGCCCACTCTTATTTTCCAATGAAGGGAACGTTGAGTGGCGACAAGTTAAATTTGGCTTGGTTCCGACTTGGGCTAAAGACTTAAAAATTTGCCGCAAAACTTATAATGCCCGGACTGAAACAGTTCATGAAAAACCTAGCTTCCGCCATGCATGGAAAAATAGCCAATTTGCATTAATACCAGTCGATACGATTTACGAGCCTAAATATATTGATGGCAAGGCACATTGGTACGGGATCTATCGTAAAGACGGTATGCCTTTTACCGTTGCAGCACTCTATGAAAACGCGAAAGTAGAAGGGCACCAAGTGCGCTCAATGACTATGCTCACCATCAATGCTGACCATCATCCGTTTATGTCTCAGTTCCATGCACCAACTGATGAAAAACGCTCAATAATTGTGATTCCAGATAGCCTAAGAAATGATTGGCTCAACTGTAAAAATACTGAAGCGAGAGATTTTTTCTTAGATATGGAACCAGACGAATACCTAGCACAGCCTAAAGAAGAGTTGAAGAAAATCCGATCAAATGCATAACTGAGCGCGTCAGGTTATGACTTGTTATTGATTCTGCATGATTTTTAAAATTTGTTAAAAAATCAGTTAATAAACTATCATCTTGATTATGTAACGAAATCAAGGTGAAATTATGAGCATTATCGAACCATCCATCATTAAAATTAGGCCTCATCTCAAGCAGGGCAATGCTTTGAGAGATATTGACTATATTGAAAAAGTAACTCCATTTACTAAGTTTTCAATTCCTCTAGCAATTGAAAAAGTTGCAGCTGGCTTTCCTAGTCCGGCTCAGGATTATGTAGATAAAAATATAGATATGAATGAGCACTTAATTAAAAATGAGTGTGCAACATTCGTGGTTCGGGTAGCTTCCCAATCGATGCTCAATGCAGGAATTGATATTGATGACGAACTGATTGTCGATCGTAGCCTTGAAGCGAAGCATAACGATATTGTGATTGCCTTAGTGGATAACGAATTTACCGTAAAACGTTTGATGATGGATGCTGACGAACATTGGTTAAAAGCTGAAAATCCAGAGTTTTGTGATATTCATTTAAAGGATGGCCAAGAACTTTTTATCTGGGGTGTAGTGACCTTCATTTTAAAAAATACAAGAAAAAGTAAATGAAGCACGAAAACAAAGTGTTTGCTTTGGTGGACGTAAATAACTGCTATGTCAGTTGTGAGCGTGTGTTCAATCCTAGTTTGATTGATAAGCCAGTTATTGTCTTAAGCAACAATGATGGATGTGCTGTTGCCAGATCCAACGAAGCAAAAATGCTTGGTATTAAAATGGGAGTGCCGTTATTTCAAATCAAAGATGTTGTTCAGCAGAATAACGTGATTGTGCTTTCAAGCAATTACACGCTATACGCTGAAATGTCTCGACGTTTCCATAAAGTTTTAGGCACTTATGTGACCGAATCAGAACAAGAAATTTACTCAATTGATGAATGCTTTTTAGACCTAACTGATTACTACGAAAACTTTGACCTATCCAGCTATGCCCAAGACATGAGAATAAGAATTTTAAAGTGGATAGGTTTACCTTGCTGTGTGGGGATTGGCAGCAGTAAGACTGAAGCAAAAATTGCAAATCACATTGCAAAAAAGTACCCAGCCTTTAATAGTGTGTGCAATTTGGTGGATATGGATCTTTGTAATAAAGAAGCCTTTTTATCTGAAATTGATGTTTCAGAAGTGTGGGGAGTTGGCCGTAAACATAGTAAGAAATTGCAGGGGATGGGAATAAACTCTGTATTTGATTTGGCTTGTACAGATCCACGTGAAATGAAAAAAAAGTTTTCGATTGTCATGGCCAGGACTGTTGCTGAACTTCAGGGCATTTCATGTATTGAAATAGAACATACACCGCAAACCAAACAGCAGATTATAGCAAGTCGTTCTTTTGGTTCACGTGTAACTGAACTTGAGGATTTAAAAGAAGCTATAAGTATGTATGCACAAGATGCTTGCAGCAGATTAAGAGATGAATCTTTGCTATGCGGCTGTATGATCGCATTCGTGCAGTCGAATCCTTTTGACCCCAATGTCCCGTTTTATAACCAATCTATTAGTGGCGGTTTTTCAGAACCAACTGATTGTGCGATGGATCTAGTTAAAGCAGCGACACGAATGGTTGGCGAGATTTTCAAAGAAGGTGTGAAATATAAAAAGTGTGGAGTAATTCTAACGGGATTAGAGCCAAAATCTGGCCATACCTATGACTTACTTACTGACTTTGAAACGATTGAGAAAAAAGAAAAATTAATGAAAACTTTAGAAGGGGTACATCAGAAATATGGTAAGAAAAAATTAGGTGTTGGACCGTGTTTTATACCAGGAAGAACTTGGTCGATGAGTCGGGACAAACTAAGTAAGAATCCGTTCAGAGTTGATGGGCTGTTGACTGTAAAATAATAAAGCCCCATTGAAGGGGCTTGGCGTTATGCGACAAGATATAAGAACATAGAGCTACTTAAAATAATGCCCATGATCATGCCGATTAAGATTGGGTATAGCTGCATTTATGGCTCCCATGATGGACCTGCTGATTTAACTTGAGTTGGCTTTTGTTTTGGAGATCTTCTTCCTTATAAAAAGCCTTCATTTCACGGATGTATCGAGTGAATTGATAATCTAGGATCATCCAAAAAATAATGAGGGCTAAAACAAGAATAACGATGAAAAAGATTAGGAAATTTGTCATTTAAAAGTACCTTTTTGAAAGTTTTTCTTGTGTATTTTTACATTCCACACAAAGGGTTACAGAACCATAGCGCTGACGCTCAACAGGAATATCATTTCCGCATTCTTCACATTCGGTAAGGGAAGGGCGGCTAAAGTCTTTAGGTTGAATTTGAACCTGTTTAAGTTGTAGTTCTTGGGCAATATCGATCTTGTCTGTCATGCGTGCTCCATTTTCCAAGTACGGTCTGGAGTAGGTAGATTAATTTCAGGATTAGGATGAGCTGGAGGGGAAAGCTGGATCTTTAATTCAAAAAATCCTTGAGCGGTAAAGCCACACTCTAAGTTTTGACACTGTCCCTGAAATGAACGGAGTAAAGGATTAAGTTCAGTACTTGAACGGATTGAAAAGGGTTCACCGCAGTGAGGGCATTTATAACGGGATCTTGGTCGAGCCATTTCGCTACCTGTTGGTTTAATTATTTACGATTTTATAACAAAATCACTATAAATAGTGATTTATAATAATTTATATCGAAAATTGATTACCCTTTTGTCCTTGCTTCCCCCAAAGCAAGGATTTTTTTTATTTGCCCTTTTTGGCTTTATCTATTCGGGCTTGTTCTCTTTTTAAAGCAATGGTCGCTGTGTTTTTAGTTTTATAGATTTTAATGAGCTTTAAAGGATTGCTTTGATCACCTGAGGTAAGCTTCTGGTCTTTTCCATTCTCTCGATAAAAAACGATTACTCCAGAGTAGTCGGCATAGTTGCGACCAGTCCGTTTTTTATTTTGTTTTCTTAATTCTTTATCGCCCTCTTTATCTGGCTCAAAAAGAGTTGAAACATCATCTGCATTTGGCAGTTGTACCTCTAGCTCAACACTTGTAGTAAACCCTCCGTCAGTTAGATTATGAGTAACATTAGTACCCAACCATACAATGTCATCGATTTGTGGTTTTAAACCGGTGAATACAAACTCTTGTTCCGGGATAAGTTCAGGTTGTCCAAAGGCGAAGGTATAAGACAATTTTTTTGAAGAACGTTTGCAACGGTTGAATTCAGCCTGACAAGCAAGTTCAGCTGTTTTTTTGTCGCGGTGGACGTAACGGATCTCTTTTAAATTTTCCTCATTATCACCAATCACTACATATAACTTTTTAGATTTACCAGCATCGTAATAGAACGCTTTAACGCCTGTAATTCGGTCAGTACCGGTACCAGTCGTGTAATTGTGGCCATCACCATCAGATCTAAAAATTTGGGCTGTAGGAAGAGGTAATCCGGATACAGTTTGACTGGCTCCACGAGGCAGTAAAATTAAATGGCCATTTTTTACCGTAGCAATAGCGTCATGTTCATCCGCTATCCGGGTAATCAGATTGGCATCACTTTCATTTTGGGCAATGTAAGAAATTACCCGGTTGGCCAGTGTGTCATGCACAATTGTTTTAAGTGCATATTCAGCACCAACGGTTTCAAAAATCACCTGAATTGTTTTATTACTAAAGCTACGTTCACGCTTTTGTTTTAAACCTTCAGATACATCATTACTGAAGGCTGAAATACTTAAAACGTCCGGTGCACCGCGATGAGTGACGGATTCAACTTTGTACTTCCCTTTGTCCACTAGGCCGGTATTAGACCAACCAATCCACACCTGAATAATTGCTCCTTCAGGAGGGATTTCTAATTGTCCATCTGAATCATCAAGATCAATATCGACAGAGTCCACAACAAGACCACGATTGTCTTTAATACTGAGTGAAATTAAGCGGTCGACGACAAGTGGGGAGATGTCATTACCATCTACTTCTAGGCGATAAATTGGGAAAGGATATTCAGTTTCAGCCTGATATGATTCAGCTGCTTCATTTAGTTTATTGGTGATTTGATTAAGCATTTATATCAACCTATTTACTGCACCACCAGCCATGCCGATGAGTGTGCCGAGTAGCGTCGGTTTCCATTCCTTCACAATCTTTAATGTCAAAGTAAATTCGGTTTTGCGGGCAGCGCCATCTTTAAAGAAATAGGTTTTTGTCTCTTCCATATTTTCAATAATAACTAGGCCATAAATCTTTCCAGTACCTTCAATCAACGTGTAGGCCATGCCTGTGTCTGCCATACGACGGACTTGATCTAGTACAACTCTGTTATAGGTTAATTCATGGTAGATTTCCCCCTTCAGGGTAATGGTATCTTCACCTTTTCCTGTGAATTGATAAGCTGGGGTAGAACCTACTCGGCTATTACTAGGATGTCTCCAGTTGGTAACACGTTGCAGTTCTTGATATGCAGCTGTTCGTAATGAAAATACGAACAACCCTAAAGCCATCATCATTTTGTTTACTCCGTATCAGTTAAGAATCTACGACGAGCATCGCGTTCTTCTTGTTGGAGACGTATCATTTCAGCTCGTAACGCACGTGCTGTTTCACGGACTGGTTGACCGTGCTCTGCTTTAATGGTGATTTGAATTGTGTCGTTACTAATGAAGCTGCCACCGCGTTGTGCTCGGATCGGTGTCACTGGTGTAACTTTTGCTGCGGTACCAGTACCAATCACATTTTGAGTAGCTTGCTGTGTCGCTTTAACGGGTAAGTTATGATTCTGTGAAATACCTAATGCCATGCCCTGCATCGTGTAATCACCAATACCCATAAACACGCGGGAAGGTGAGTGGATGCCTAGGATATTTCTGGCTTTATCAATGACGCCAGTGACTGCTCCGGAGAGAGCTGTTTTCACTTCACCAATTTTGGACATAATCCCGTTCTTTAACCCAGTTAGAATCATTGCACCAAAGCCTGTAAATTTGGCGGGCAGATCTATTCCGAACCAGGACAAAACTTTTGCAAAGGCAGCATAGAAAAGCCCAATAGGGGACCAGTTAATAATTAAGGTAGATACGCCTTTAATCCCGCCATTGAAGGCAGTTTTAACTGAATTCCAAATGCCAACAAAGAATCCTTTGATAGGTTCCCAATTCTTATAAATGAGATAAGCAGCTCCAGCCACGGCTGCAATAACGCCAAGGATGACTAAACCAGCTGGAGAGAAAATAGCTCCTAATGCACTAAACCCAATCCCTAATGTGGAAAAAGTCATTTTGAGCATAGCAAGTGGACCAAGTAGCGCTAAAACTCCAAGTGATAAAGCGCTTATAACAGCAATGATAGCTATGCCACCAACAGCAATTTTTACCAGACTTGAGGCTAATGCAGGGTTGCGTGATGCCCAATCTTGAACAACTGCCATCACAGAGGTGAATTTGCCAAGCATGGTATTAATTGGTGGTAAAAGTACATTACCAACATTGATCGCCAGGCCTGCCACTTGGTTCTTGGCTAATTGGATATTATTGGCCGTAGTTGCCGCACGTGCGGCGTATTCGGCTTGCATTGAACCTGCATATTTAGATTTATCTCCTACCATTAATAGGTTCTTCTCAAGAGCTTCCATGTTTGTAAGTAAGGGTGCAATAGAGCCTAAAGATTCAGATCCAAATAGTTCTTTTAAGGTGGCAGCCTGTTTATATTTATCTAATTTTGAAATTGCTTTTATTACTTTTAATGTGGTGGCTTCCGCATCAGTTTGCATGTCTTTAGCAACTTGGCCAGCATCTAAGCCTAGATCTTTATAAGCAGCTCTTTGACCTTTAGTTGCAGATTCTCCAGCAACTAAAGCAAGCATCATATTCTTGATACCAGTTGCTGCAATTTCTTCTGCAACACCCATTCCCCGGATAGTGGCACCGAGTGCTGCAATAGATCCAGAAGCAAAACCACCAACCTCACCAAGAGGGCCAATACGTTGAACAATATCCATGATGCCTTTTGCTGCAGCTGGAGTGTTGTTGCCCAGATAGTTAATTTTGTCAGCAAGTGAGACGACTTCTGTTTGAGACATTTTAAAAGCTGTACGCAATTCAGCCATTGCTTGACCAGACTCTTGAGCAGAAATGTCAAAAGCAACGCCCATTTTTACCGCGGATTCAGCAAAACCAAGTAGTTCATTTTTTGCAATTCCAGATTGGCCACCAGCTGCAACAATAGCTGCAATATCCTTGGCAGCCATTGGAAGTTCGGTTGATAGCCGGATAATGTCATCACCCATGATTTTGAACTGTTGAGGGGTTTCAAAATTGACGACCTTTTTCACATCTGCCATTGCAGATTCGTAGTCAATTGCTAGGTGTACTGGAATAGCCATCGCAGCTGCTCCAGCACCAGCGACCATTAGACCTTTCTTGGCCAGATCCGATGCTTTAGCCATACGTCCTTGCATTTGCTCATACTGCTTTTGGGCTTTTTGGTGACGTTCTAAAGATTCCTTTTGTTTATTAATTTCCATCGTCGTGAGATGGATTTTATTCTTCAGCTCTGATTCATCATCAGCCAGATTGTCAACACTAATCCCAGCCTGGTTAAGTTCACGTACTAAAGCCGTCATTTCTGAGCCTTGATTTTTTTGAGCTGCTTTCAGGCGTTTTTGTGCGGCTTCAGCACGTGCAAGATCCTTAACCATTTGTTGGGTAGGGGAACCAATATTCATGGCTGTTTTGAGCTGTTTAAGGGTTTCTTTATTTTGTTCAATGGCCTGTGAAGTTTTTTCAGATTGTTCTTTAAGCTGCCTGAAACCTGAAATTTTACGTTGTTGGGCTTCTAGTCCCTTCAGTTCTGATGAAGTCTTTTTAAAGGCATCCGATAATGTTTTAGAGCCACCAACGATTGTTTTTATAGGGCCAGATAATTTATCAACTGCATTAAATAGGACTTCTAATTTTAAATCTGCCATTGGTGGACTCTAATTAGTTAATTTGATTTCTTTTGAGTGCTCTACGATGCCATTTGCTTAATTCAACTATATCCATGTCATCGTAAGTACTTGGCGGCCAGTGGAAGATGACGGCAATATTAGCTATTGCCTCATCTACATCATCGACCAGCTCTAGGCTGTCTGAGCCTTGATTTCCTTCTGTAAGGCTTTTGGGTACAAAAAAGTGACCAAATGCCCTCCTAAATTGGCAAAATCTACAGGGTCCATTTGGTAGATCTGCTGAGGTGTCAGTGCTGGGGAAGTAACACGTGGAAGGACTTTACAAAGTGCATCTACGTCATGCTGGTAAATAGCCTGGAGACTGGTACCACTTAATGCTTTTACACCAGGTTTACGAATGGTGACCTGAGTAATCATTTGTTCACCCATACGGATTGGTTCTTCTAAAGTCACCACTTCTTCATTTGGGTTTTTAATTTGTTCCTGGTTAATTGCTTGATCAATTTGATTCATGTGGAAATATCCTAAAAGATAAATAAAAAAACCTTCTGCAGTACTGGACTACAGAAGGGAAGGAAACTTATAAAATGCCTAAGATGTTGCGTTGTTTTTCAAGACGATCTACGCCACCGATCATTTCTTTCATGCCAAGAATGTCAATTTCGACTTCAACAACACCATTCACCGTCAGCTTGTAGTAAACACAGTTCGTCACAACTTTATGTTCTGTATCTTCACCAGGCGTTGATTCACCACCATCAATTTCTTCATGGCGACCTTTAACAACTACTTCAACGGCATCATATTCGCCATCATCATCGCGCTGGTATGCCCCAGCAAAACGGAGATAAACACCGTCAATTTTTTCCATACCAAATTGACGGAGTGTCAAAAGATCTAGACCACCATAAGTTGACTCAAGTACTAAGCCATCATCGGACATGCCTAAATCGACTTTTACGGTCCCGTTCATACCACCGCCACGGTAGTCTTCAGTTTTACGGGCTAACTTAGGTAAAGTCACAGTTTTAACTTTGCCCAGGTAGCTATTCCCTTCATTAAAGAAGTTCATATTTTTTAATTTTGGAGGTAAAGCCATGCGTTAAGCCCCTTAAGCGTTTACAGATGCAGCAAAGTTAGCGAGATAACGATCAGTGATACGTTGTCTGAATGTCAGATCTTCTAACGGTGGGACAGGGGTGTAATCGTAATCAGTGGCCAATTTCCCAACCTTTAACGTGTCTGAAGTATTTGCTTCAGGATCGAACCAGGCGTCACCACCAATGAGGTATTTATTACGTGTGAGTTCACGTAGCTTGGCCTTTTGACCTTCAAGAATATCTGTGACTAACGAACCATGAAGAGGTAAATCATTTGCCCACATATGTGCTTCAGCCATGCTGTCAGCCAAGACTTGAGCAGTACGTGTATAATTTTCAAATAGGAATAATGGATCATCCGAACAAGTACGAGATCCCCAAAAACGAAAACCTTCATGCTGAATTAAAGTGGTGACTTCATTACTGTTGAGATAACCTGCATCAGTTGCTGGATCTTGAAGGTCCCAAGTTACATCTGCATCAATACCTGTAACACCAGATACTGCTACGTTTGAAAGGGTTTTATGCCATCCGATTTCGTTATCAATTTTTGCACGTAATCCCATAGCAACTGCTACAGCTGGTACGGTTTCTGTTTGAGCCGTTGTCGTATTAAATGCTACAAAGTTCGGCCAAATGATCATGAGTTCACGTGCAGCAAACGCTTCACGATACGCCACAGCTTCTTCTTTGGTTTTACAACCCCAGGCATACGCATAAGCCATAGCACGCAACTTTTTAGCAATTACAACTAATTCAGTAGCAACTGGCTGAGTATCAAGCCCTGGTGCACCTAAAATACGCGGTTGAACACCTAATTTTGATTTGGCAACAAGTAAAGCTTTAAGGCCAGTATATTTACCTTCAGCGGTAACGGTACCAACGACGTTTGCAGTTTGAGCTGCTTCATCAACTGCAGTGGGTACACGGACCACGACACAAATAGCGTTGGTCTGGTTGGCCATATTTTGAAGTGCTTTTGCTAAAGTCCCGTTTTTACCGGCTTTAGCTACTGCAGCTTGTATATTTGTAATTAGTACTGCTTGGTTTTCTGGGAACACTAGTGGATCTGCATCATCTGCAGTTGCAACAAAGCCTGGAATTGCTGTTGCAATGGTTCGGATTGGCCGAATCCCATCATTAAGTTCAAGGACACGGATTCCGTGGTGGTATTGATCTATAGCCATAAAAAAGCCTGTTTATTGAGGTTTTAATTCAACAAACAGGCTTGCATGACTAAATCGAAAGTGTAAGTTACTTGGTCTGTGAAAATGGTTTTTACAAGATTGGGTCTTTTTCTATCAGCTTTAAAACGTCAGGATTGCTCTGTAAAAACTCAGCTAATTTCTGCTCTGGCGAAATTGATTCTGGTATCTTGGGTTTCGGAATAATTTCCCAATCTACTCCATTAAATCGTGGCCATTGACTATCAGACCACTCTTTAGGAGGTTGGATTTCGGTACTATTACCCGGTAATAAAAAAATACCAGGCTCAAGTGGAGATTCATCTGCTATTGATTCACAAACGAATAATCCTGCTTGATTGTATAGGTAAACTATTTTCTCGTTCATAAAGACCTCAATATTTAATACAGCAGAGCCAAGCGACATTTCGTGGTCGAGTTTCAGTACCACCAAAACTTTCAGTTAAGGTAGAACTCGTTGAGGTGTAACCTAATGCGTCTAACACTTCAGTGCGTTTATTACCTGTCATTTCTCTTTTCCCAAATGGCGATCCGGCTCCACCTTCACTTTCATGATCTATTCCAGTTAAGTGTTGATGGGCTTTGATTGATTCAGATTGCCAACTTCCAATTACACGACCAGTATCTATTCCTCGGCCATCATCTAAACCACGTGGAAATTCGGCTCTACCTTCAGGAACATTAAAAGTACTTACGCCATCACCGGCACCATACGTGGTTCCAATAGCAGCAAATAAATCTGAATACACAGTTCTTGAAACAGCTGCAGAGTTTGCTTTAAGGAAGCCTGATGGAGCTTTATTCATTGCAAAATAAACGATTGCACCAGCGGGTAAACCATTAGCTTTAGCCTCTTCTTTACTGTAAACATTCAGGTTTTGACGAGCTAATGGCTTATTTTGTACATCAGCTAAGTTTTGATCTTTAGCAAGTGGATAAGGTGCAGATCCAAGTGGATCATTTTGGACGCCGAGAATTTTGGTACCAGCTGGATAAGACTTACCTAAAACAATCTCAGTGGCTCCATTTGCCGTCCAGCCTTCCGTACCTGCTGATTGATGTAAGCGAATACCATTAATATAAACAGCTAAGCCAGTAGTCGTCACGGTTGACCAGGCAACATGTGTCTGATCTGTAGCAAGACCTTGTTCTTCTTCAATTGAATCAACAAAAATATTTACTTCAGCTGCATTTCCCCACTCGACATCACCATCATTATTCGATTTCTTTTTTAGAATCTGGCCAGTGGTTCCACCTGGTAAAAGTTTTGCTGTATTAATCGTATTAATGATCCAGCTATGTGTTGCAATAACCACGTTAGGATCAATTTTTAATTCAACAGTTTCTACATTACGAACGAAGAATGAGAGACGAAAAACAGTGTCATTGATGATCCCTTCTTGTGCAACAGGTTTGGTGATATCAGGTAAATTACCGACGGCAAAGAGATTACCATTGCTATCGAAAATACCAATCTCACGCATGACAAAACTGCCGATATTGGCTGGAATAATCAGCTCAGCTGTAAATTTCAAATCATTTTCTGGATCTTGATAGACACGGTTAACAACAGCTCGGAATTTTTCACGAACTAAAGATGTCATGTCTGGATTTAATTTAATTGGTTGCCCACCACCATCACCTACAGCCATATGGGTAAGACGGATTTGAGTACCTGTTGATTCAGCCTGTGTAAGTAGCTCAAGGCCCAATTTTGTATGTATAGATTTATAAGACATAGTTCAAACTCAATAATTAATAGTATTCAACACCGTTATTGACCGACTTCACAGCATCAAGTTTTAAAACACTGTCATAACCTGTACTACTGTTATCAGATTGAATCGTATAACCACCACGCCATTTGTAATCCTGATTGCTAGGCGTCAATAGCAATGCAGGAAACTCTGGAAAAGTTACACCATCTTTAGTTACTTCTTTTTCAGAATACATGGAACGAAATGCGCAATGATAGAACTTGTGATTAGTTCCAGCACCACCTCGAATCAAAGCTTGGTCAGGGGCACAGTAAATTGGATTTCCATAACCGTAGCTACGATCTATCCAGCTTGCTAATATTCCACCAGTGCCTTTTAAGATAATTGCCCAAGCTTGCGCATAATCGATACGCTTGCCAGAGGTAGATGCCACATCATAATTAGTTCGATTTGTTTGTTGAGCATTAAGCATCAATTGAGTTGTCTGAAATCCTTGGGTAGTTAATTGAGGACCATAGTCAGAGCGCAACATAATGTCTTCAAGTGCCTTTAGCTTACAGTGGACATTAATACTCGAACCTTCAAAATGAAGGTCAAAGATCTGCTTCAAGCAAAAACGTTTACTTGTTGTTTTTGTATTACTGGCCATCAGCTTATGAACGAGTTTTATATCTATCGTTTTACAGGTTCCGCTAAAATCTTGGGCCATGTTGAGAACATTACCATCTACAAAAATTGAATAAAGTTCATTGGTAGCAGTTGGATCGCCAGTCGCATCACCATTTGAAGCATGGTTGCCGCCTGTAAAACTATCTTGATTGTTATCATCTGGATTATTTACAGCGTAAAAAACTAATGGAGGCAACCAGTCCGTATAAAATGATTGGATTGTTCCAAAAGTTCCAGTCAAATCAGAGTTTGTTGAAGAACCAATAGATTTAAAATTAGGTAAATTATTGGCACCGTTCGGCCCAAAAACAATTTCGTAATTTCTATCTTTGGATCGATACCTATAGCTAAATGTTTTTGTACTAGCTGTATAGCTGATATAGCTGTTTAAATTTGAGACACTGGAAATAGCAGGTATTTTTTTTCGGTAGTTGGTAGGATCCATATACCAGCTATAACCGGCATACTTGTCATCTGCTGCAGTAATATATGTACCGTAAGCAGGTAATTTACTTGTATCAACGGTTATATCAAAAAGTTCCTCTCCAGAACTCACAAGGCGTATTTTTTCAACTCCTCCACTCTTAGTAAGTGTCGCTTGCGGTATTGATAAACTTACAATCTGTTCTTGTGTCGCTCCTACTGCTGTATAACCTGAACGGGGACGTTTGTGGATAATCCAACGTTCCTGATTATTTTCCCCAGTCTGTATATTGCCGTTCGTATAGTATGCAAGTTGGTAAAAATAGCCCTCTACTGCATTGATTACTTCAAAATCTTTAAAGATGCTCAAGAACGTAGTAGGTATAGCACTGGTTAAACCGTTAAATGCTGATTGGACAAATGGGTAGAAAGGGCCTTTGTTATATAACCAGTCACGTGGAGCCTCAGCTTTTGACAATAACATTGCGTCTTCATATACATAGCAAGACGGATCAATGATAAATGACCAGCACGGATTCGCTTTATCAGTCGAATTAATTGGTGTTATTCCAGCTAAACCTGAAGTATCACACGTAATTGTAAAACTAACTTTTGGCTTAATAAGCGATCTGATATTTACGGTCTGAATTGTCCCATTCTTTACAAGCTGCTGCTGTCCTGGGTCATTGTAGTTAACTAAAAGTACAGCAATGCCTTCTGTTTCAAATTTTGACTTATCAAACTCGTAAATTATCCAGTTAAACTCGTTTTTACCATTTACTAGCGCACCGTTTTGTTGGTAAGCAATTTGATAATACTTTGTTGGATCTGCATTATTTACACGTACATCCAGAATAGAATTATTCCAAATATTTGATTCCTGACTTGTAAAATTATTACGCGTCATTTTTCTAAAAGGATAGGTTTTCCCTTTATTCAATATCAACGAATTAAGGCTATCCACATAGGCTTTGCTTTGTACATAAGGGTCATACACCGACTTTTTAAGTGTCGAACCGTTCCAAGTATTTGTACCCTGATTCGGTCCAGCCTCATCAATAACTACTGTACTGTTAATAGGTATTAAAGCTTTTTTAGCTTCAAATTCGGCAAGGGTCGCAAAACTAAATTGACCTTGAACAATATCGTCTTTGTTGGCTTTTTCTTGATTCAAATACTCTGTTCGATTGACAAGCGCTTTCGCTTGTTCATTCATATTTCCATCTTCACCACCACGGGCCGATTCATTTTCTTCAAGTAAACGAACTGGAGACCATTGTGATTGACCAATAATTTCAGCCATATTAGAACGCCTTTATTCCATTTAATTTTTGTGTGCCATCGAGCTTCCAAGTTCCATCAAGTAAGAGAGAACCAGAAGGATTGGTAAATTCATATTCATTGCCGACAAGGGTAACTAAAGCGACTTCAGCTTGAAGTTCACTTTTCACGATAAGAGTTGAGTCAATAAGGTGTGAACGTAAATTCTTGTTGTTTCGAATGATCGTAAAAAGTTTTTTGTAGTGCTCAATAGATATTTCAGTACTACTTGTTTCAATAAATATTTTGAATGTGTAAGGTTCACCAGGCGGTTCCATGTTGAACCATTCTTGAACGCGAACAGTAAATCCTAATGCTCCAAGAGCAGCTTCTAAACCACCAATAGTTCCTTTATGGCAATGCACCTTGTATGAAGCATTAATGACTGCTCGCTTCTGTTCTTCTGACCAGGATATATCCCAGTCATCTACTGACTTTTCCCAAGCCAACCAAGGAAGAACTATGGCAGGAGCCTCTAACGGATCGTTAAAAGTACGTGCAGGAGTCGGCACATCAGATATACGTGAAAATGCATCTTCAAAGGAGTGTTCAAATGCAGTTGAGTTTGGAGGTAATAATTTGGACATTACTCCTCCTTAATGGTGACAAGAATGTCAGAGCAATAAGCAGCTTGACCTGAGACGGGTTCAGTTTTTGAAAGGGGGGCAATCAAGTCGACATCAATAACACCTTTACGCTGGAGTGCACTGATAATTCCCGTAATCGATACTTTCGTATTCAGCTTATGAACAGAATCGACATATTTTTTTACCTCAGTAATCGCATCCTGAAGAACAATATTTTTATCTGGTCCATTTTCTATTTCTAAAACCGCTTCAACATGATATTGAATAATGCTTGCAGAATAGACCTGAACATAATCAGTAAGTGGCCTAATAATTTTTTTATTTAAAGCCTGATCAACAATATTAATAAGCTCTTCTGAAGCAGTACCATCACCTTCAGTTGAAAGGATATATATTGCTGCAATGCCTTTGTCTGGAGAAATAGGTTCAACGTCTTTAACCCGTACATCAGCATTTTTAGTATGGAAAATATATGAACCTTCACTACCAGCAGTCGTATAACCCTCAGGAGCTAATTGAGTGCGTTCCTTCAAAGAACTATCTGATTCCATTACGGCTGGTGTAGGTGGGATAGTCGAATTATCAGCTGGCGTTATTACTTTTCTATATAGGTTTCTTTCAGCTGCTTTATGTTCTAGATCATTACCTGAAGCGTAAGCAAGTAGTACCGCAAGAGCTGAGTCATTGGCTCTTTTTCTTAAAAGCATTTCACGGTAAGCAAAGACTTCAGCAAGTTTGTAGGCAGGATCTGATTCAAGCGCCACATATTCGCTACCAGCCTGTCTCATTAGTTCATGAAACTCATCTAAGCCTTCTTTTAAAATGATTTCATAATCAATTTGCTCAACTACCTCTGGTGGAGGTAGTTGAGATAAATCAATAGCAGTAAGAGATCCAGCCATAATCCACCTAGCTTGTTGCTGCGCCAAAAGATAAAGGAACGCGAATAGAAGAACGTTGATTGTTATCAACAAGTGATAAATCTAGATCCAGAATATAAGCACCAGGATTTGTAATATTCAGTGAGACAGAATGTAATGAAACTCTTGGTTCCCATCTGATAATTGCAGTCGCTATTGCTGCATAAATTTGCATTTGTAAGATGTCATCAAAGGGACCATCCAATAATTGAAAAACCAATGATCCATACTCTCGGCGCATAATTCTTGAACCAATTGGAGTTGTCACAATGTCTTGAATCGATTGGTAGATATGGTCAAGATCTACAACAAGATTTTTACCAGTTGTACGCGACATCATGGTATTGGCCCTCCAGACTCTCCTGATCCAGGCTGAACACCAGATGTTCTATGATTTTTGAGACTAATGGCACCAGCTTTAACATCGCCTTCAGTACTGAAATCGCCTGTAGAGTGGCTACTTCCTTGCACTAACTGACTTCCGCCGACAGTATTATTTCCTGTCGTGACAGAACTTCCATTTATTAATAGGTTTCCATTGTGTGTTGTACCGCCTGATAAAGCATTTATGGTTAGGCCATCATTTGCATTAACTGTGACACCACCATTTGCATTAACGGTAACACCACCATTTGCAGTTACTTCAATTGTTCCCGTAGATGGAAGGATTGCCGACAAATGATGTGCAGCAACGTCATAAGCAATAATGCATCCATCCGCGAAAACACGGATTTTCTTGTTTAAATCATCAGAAGGGACAGGGTGGTCATTGTTATAAAGCCCATAAAAAACAATGCTGGTAGGACCAATTTCACCACAAGGTGAAATCACTATTACTTCCTCGTTTTCAGAGGGTGGATCCCAAGTCGAGTCATTACCGGAACGTGCATTGAAAAAGCGAATTTCAGGCGTAACGATATCGTCAAGATCTACAGTGACAAGGGGGATTGGTTTAGACGGATTTACAGTCTTGATTGTTCCGAACCGGATCAGATTCTCAAGACGACGATTAATGTCAGCATTCATGCCAACACTTTGCGTTAGAGTTTTTTTGTTTTCAGCAATCGGAACTTGTGAAAATGGTTTTCACAAGTTGAACTATTTAATATTGATGTGCTTAATGAATGATGACTCAACCAGATTAATCTCTTTATCTGTAAATCCTAGTAATTCACGTTTTGGGTAAATTGTATCCGGAGCAGATCTAGTAGCTCTATCTCTTAAACCGTACTGGTGTACTTTTGCAATTCGACTAACTCGACCAATAAAACCAACTGCAATTGATTCACTATTACTTAGTAATTTTAGATGGGTATTAGATTTAATACGGGAAAACATTTTTCTTTTTATTTTACCTTTCTGGTCACGTAAGCGTGTACGTCTATCTGTATATGCTGAACCATCAGGGTTTTGCTGTGCTGTAATATGCTGTCGTTGGCTAGTTCGTAGATCTCGTCCAATATTCTTAGCCAGTTTTGCCCTTTCACCTGGAGACAAACGGTCTAACAAGGGTTGAAGATATAGGGCAAGATCCTGAATATTATTCATGGGTTTTTACCCGGAAAAGGCATATCTAATGAACGTCCTTGAATATCGGCAGTTCTCCATGTTGCAAGTGTAGATCCATCTTTATCAATTAATTCAAAATCTGTAGGTGGGCCAAACTCAGTATATTGTGGTTCGGACGGGTAAGAGATCTCGAATTTCCCATCAGCATTCTTTTTCACAATTACACGTTCAGTTAAAGGGATTTTAAAGTGCAGATCATATTTGCTGTTATCAATGAGTTCAGCTTCAAAAGTAATGGCTTCTTTTACCTTATCTAGGTTGGCCATGAGCTCAGATTGGTTGTCCATAATCCAGGTGAAAAGGACAACACCAAATACATCTACATCACCCGCATAGTCAGTAATGATCATATCTAGCGTATAGGCCATTTCAAAGCTATATCCATTTGCTGCAGTACTCATTAATTTACCGTCATTAACAAAGATGAGTAAGCGATCCGGATCCTGTGGTAAATCCGGAATCGCATTTAGCAAATATTCACGTAAAGCATGGGGCTTTTTCATGCTGCAGTTTTCTCAAGATAAATTGGTTCAAGGTGATCCCATTCTTTTTGGAATTTTGCTTGATAGCCAAGTTTTTTATAGTTTTTGCCGTTGTAGAGTGTAAAGACGGTATTCCAATCTTGTTTTTGTAGGGCTTCTAATAAGCCAGGTTTCCACTCAATAAAACGGATAAATGCTTCAAGCTGGTTACTTTCACTAAGTTGCTGCTGATCAACAAATTCTTGAATAGACGAATAACCGAGATCTTTCCAGTTTTCGCCCATGATTTGAAATTGTCCCCAACTAGTGGACATAAGGGCAGATTCTTTATGAATATTTATGGCCATACTTAAACGGGTGTATTCGGCTGCGTCGCCTTTGTAACCACCCGTTAATGTATTCACTAAATTTGGAGTAATTTTTAATTGAGCATTCGCAAATGTTTTACCTAACACTTGGCTTAAATAAAAATACATTCGATGGCGTTCAAATAAAATTTTAGCCTTTCCATTTTGAAGAAAACCTACACCAAGGCCTTCAACTGCTCCGAAAACTCTAATAACTAATTCAGGAACTTTTAAACGAATTGCAGCTTTTTTATAGTCTTCATCTTTTAAAAACTTACTTATTGAATCACCAGCTAAAGCTTGACGAGTTTTATCACCGACTTTACCGTCAGCTACTAAGCCATATTTACGCTGAAGTTGAATGACTGCATATTCAGTACTTTCACCAAAATGACCGTCAATTGATAGGGGTTTACCTTTAATACCCTTGTAACCCATCTTCGCCAATTGCTTTTGAAGAGTTGCAACGGCATCACCTTTTGAACCAAATTTTAAAATCATGATTTACTCCAGATGAGCTTGGCCACATTTCCCTGACTACGATAAATAAGCACTGCCAAAACTATTGCAAAAATGGCATCCCATAAAGTTACGGGGTCCTTAAAGAAAATAATGAGAACTGATTGGCCTAAGAATGAGGCAATAAGTAAAGTTGCGAACCATGCATATTTGCGGTTGAAATTGCCATTGTGGTTAAAACAAACAATTCGGATCCCACAAAATAGATAGGCAAATAAAGCAATGATTTGGAATATATTTTCGATCATGTTTTTCCACCTCTAATTAGTTTGATAATGTCTGAAAGCTTGGCTTGTTTAAGCCAATCCACGGCTTTAATCAGAATGAATAAGCAGAATGTAGAAGCAATCAAAGCAGCCAATGCATCAGCTGTAATGAAGGTGTTTTCGGTGATGAAAGGTGTACAGATATAACCAATACCGGTTGAAAGAATGAGATTGATGAGCCTTTTGACAGCTGATAAATCTTTTTCATAACTTGCGATAAATGCTGCACCTAATACAGCTCCTAAAAGTGCATTACCATTGATAAAAGGCAAAATAGACATTGCACTAAGACCAATGACACTTGCAGACGTTGTTGTGGTGGTTGGTTCAGGCATAAATTCTCTCAATCCCAAAGCTGAATGCTTTGAACTTTATTTTGTTGAGTTGGGATGTCTGGTAATTGGACTTTGGTACCCATTGGAATGAATGGTCCAAATTCAGAAAGATGTGGATTGGCTTCTAATACTTGTTCAACTACACCAGTACTACGGCCGTATTCACGCCAGCAAATAGCGTCGACTGTATCGTGTTGGATTGCATAGATTTCTTTCATCTAAACCAACTCCACGTTGAGGCGACGAACTTTTTTTATATCGCGGATGGCAAAACGCAAATCACGTTTATAGTCATCAATCATCGGTGTCAATTCTTCGGCCTTCTGGCTGCCATTATTGGTGGTGTCATAAGATCGGTATCGTTCACAGAGTTCTGCACCAGCAGCTGCAGCGACTGCCCTGAAATACAAAACAGCAGTAATAGATTTTCCATTGACCTGTTTAGTTGTAATTTCTACTAATGTCGGGGCTTTACTGAGTAAGCTTTCCAGTTGTTCATTAACATGGATTACAGCAGCTTCTATAGCTGAAATAAGACGTTGATTGGTGACACTTGAATCTAAACGTAAAACTTCACGGACATGGTTGCTGGATACCGAAGGAAAGAACGGATCACTATTGATTACAACGTCCTGATTTGAAAAAGTACCGTTTGCAATTAATCCAGACATTTTTATTCTCGGTTAGGTGAGGGGTGGAGAGCTGAACCAAAAACAGAACAAAAGAATGTTTGTGTTTGGTCAGATCTGCCCCTCGGTGGGTGCTGGGCACTCGTTACGCCGGATCAGACTCAGAATTGTCTTGATCATCGACGTTTTGTTCTGCTAATAGCTTTTCAGCTTTTTGGAGTTCTTGTTTACAGCCACAGTTTTCATGCAGTTTCAGAGCAGTTTCGAAATATAAAACTGCTGCACGATAAGACTCTTTTTTAAGACTTGAACGACCCAGACCGACATAAAGCTTTGCACGGACTTCATCTGGCATGTCATGTTCAGCTGTCAGTTCAAAAGCTTTTTCTAAGGTCTCTAAATTGAAGTCTTCACCGGCTTTATGTGCAACACGTGCAGCATTGCCAATTTCTTCAACAATGACTGTGGCAGTTGAACGACTGAATGAATCAGGCATTTTCAGTTCATTCTGCAAAGCATACTCAGCAAGACTTAAACCTTGATCAAACAAGCCACAGTCAAAGCACCACAACATGATGGTCGTGATCACTTCATCTTGATCAATTTTGGCTCCAGATTTAATTACACCATCCACATAGGGCATGTGCTTAGGAATCAATTCTTTTTTTGCTTCAGCACGTTTTTCTTGTGACTGAATTGAACGCAAGACATGGATGTCATTTTTGAGTTCAGTCAGTTGTAATTGGTAGACGCTTGCGTCTGGACGTACACCACCAAATTCGTCAGCCTTGGCAGCCTCAATAGCTGCCTTAGCTTTCAGGAGGTGACGTCGAGCTGGACTCAACATAAATCACCTCTTTATAAAATTTCGATGTTTTCCACGAAACCTACTTTTTCGTAATTCTCAATGACGTAGGCATCATTTGAAGATTGGTATTCTTCAACTTGATCTAGTTCCGAGCGGTCAATAATTTGACGACGTTTACCAGACTCTTGGAAGTAAATTGAAAGGTTATCAAGTGAAGTAACTAATAATGCGTTTTCAGGAAAGAATGGAACACGTACAGCAGTTAAACCACCGATCTGTTTTTGACTTAATAAAATCTGCCCAGCTAAAGCATCGGTATTGTCTTTTGAATTATTGACTAATGGGAAGTTCTTATCATTAAGTAATTGACGACCACAAATAACGACGAGATCTGTATCATCTTGATGAATTTCACTGATCAGGTTACTAACTACGTCGGTAACCAAAGCGTCTAGATTATTATAATCACCAGTAGCACCAATTTTTACTTTCCCTGAAGCTTCAACGACTTCTTTCATATAACGCTCAGGCGCTTTAGTACGAATCTGCTCAAGCCAACCAATATTTACATCTTGAAGTAATGGATTTGCGGCACGGTCAGTATCTACGGCTGCACTAGTACCATTCCACCCGATCATAATCATGTCTAACGCAATAGCACGGTCAACGAACTTTTTCCAACGTGCATAGAAGTCTGGGAATTTTGCCCAAGCATCCATTTTTTCATAGCGAATAGCGACATCAAAATCAGTTTTATGGCATTTGTATGTATTTGACTTTAAGCCTGTTGGGTCTACTGGCGTACGCTTATTACCACCTTTAGTATTTGAGCGGCTAGCAATTGTTGAGCCTTGAGTCAGACCAATCGTATCGCCTTCAAGTTCATCAACAGGTTGGATATTAATCTTTTGCAAAAACTCTGAAGATTCTTGAAGTGTATCCACCATTTTCTGAGCGACAGAAGGTTCTACAGCAAATTTTACTGCAGCATTATCAATACCATTTAATGAAGCGACTGAACCAGTAGCATGATTAAATTTTTGACGTGTTAGTTTTTTCATTATTTAGCACTCGATTTGTTCAGAGAAGTTCCCAGTATTTTCAGGGGCTGGTGGCGTACGTGGGTTTTCTTCGCCTTGTAATTTGCTCTTCAATTCATTGAAGTCATTTTGAAGTTTTGAATACTTTTCTTTAAGGTCATTCTGTTCTTTGACGGTATTGCCAAAAGTCTTGGCAATTTCTTCTACTGATTTTGCAATTTCATTGAACTGGCCATTATTCTTTTGGCTTTGTTCTTCTTGTTTTGGATTTAGCCAATCAATAACTTTCGAAAATAAATTTGAAACAGGAGACTCTTCTTCAAATTCAAGCGCAATTTCTTCAGCTGCAGTGAATAGGTTATCTTTATGCTGCTTTTTGGAGGTAAATGGATTTACATCAGGATTTTTTGATGCAAATTCCATAATCTGAGTACCCAATGAAGCTGGGGTATCAGTAAATGCGATACCTACTAAATAGGCTTCATTGGTATCAGCAAAGTTTGGATTCACTTCAATTGAATTGAATAGTTTCTGGTTCTTACCATGCATCTCGATAAGATTGTCAAATGCTTCTAACTGAGCATATAAAGCCCATTTCTTTTGACCAGCAATTTCATCTTCTTGAGCTTTAAGCCCAATAACTTTTGCGTAGTTCCCAAATGTTGAGTCGGGTGTGAAACCACGGATATGTTCAATATTTGCCAAAGCTGTATATGTGTTTTGGCTATAGTTTTTCGCCATTTGTTGAATCCATTCAGGTTCAATTGTGCGACCATCGGTAGTTGCTCCAGCCACCGCAACCCGATAAAACTTGGATTTCTTACTCATGAATGGTGAATCCTGCTTAAATGTGAAAAATTCATAATTTACGTAGTAAGCAGAATCGGAATTACAGTAAAAAGAATCAATAAAACCCACTTGTGAAAACAGTTTTCACAATGCCACCTAAATGAATAAATACTTATGTATTGGCTTAATGAGCCAATGGATAATGCACTTAATACTCCGACAAAACTGACCTTCGATAACCGCCTCACAGCCAAATTTTTATATTGGATGGGGTGGCGAATAAGCTCGATTGCAGAATTCTTAAAAGAGAATGATAAAAATGTTCATGCGTGGAAAGCACGTGATGAATGGGATAAAGATGCTCCGGCAGGTCGTGTTGCTCAGGCATTAGAAGCACAGCTGGTCAAACTAATTATTCTTGAGAAAAAAACACCTGGTGATTTCAAGGAAATTGATTTGCTCATGCGTCAGTTGGAGCGCATGGCACGTATCGATAAATATGCAGACGGAGGCAATGAAACCGACCTCAATCCAAAACTTAAAAATAGAACTTCAGGTCCACGAAAACCAGTTGCAAAAAATCAGCTCACTGAAGAACAAATAGAAAAACTATGTGAAGACTTTGATGAGGGTTTATTTGAATATCAAAAAGTATGGTACCGAGCACGTGAACAGCGGAACCGTGCTTTATTAAAATCACGTCAAATTGGTGCGACTTTCTATTTTGCACGTGAAGCATTAATTAAAGCTGTGACAACAGGTCGAAATCAGATTTTCCTTTCTGCCTCAAAAGCACAGGCACATGGTTTTAAGACTTACATTAAAAACTTCGTCATGCAGTCTATTGAGATTGATCTACAAGGTGATCCAATTTCAATCACTTTACCGTGTGGAAATACAGTACAACTGATTTTCTTAGGTACGAATGCAAAAACAGCTCAGTCATATCATGGCGATTTGTATTTTGATGAATTCTTCTGGGTGCATGGTTTTGCCACATTGAAAAAAGTGGCATCTGCAATGGCTGCCCAAAAACAATATAAAAAAACCTACTTTAGTACACCTTCTAGCAAAACCCATGAAGCATATGCATTCTGGACAGGTGACGCATTCAATAAAGGTCGTACCAAAGAAAACCGAGTAGAGATTGATACGGACCACGGAACTTTAAAAAATGGGGCCTTGTGTGGTGACAAGATGTGGCGACACATCGTTAATATTTATGATGCTGAACGTCAAGGCTGTGACTTATTTGATATTGAAGAATTGATTGCTGAAAACAGTCCTGAAGAATTCGCAAATTTATATATGTGTAAATTTGTCGATGATGGTCACAGTGTTTTTCCTCTGTCAATTATTCAGCCATGTATGGTCGACTCTTGGGAGTTATGGTCTAAAGACTTTAAGCCTTTAGCTTTACGTCCATTTGGTAATAAACCGGTTTGGATTGGATACGATCCCGCAGAAAGTGGTGATAGTGCAGGACTTGTAGTTATTGCACCACCTGAACCTGATTATCCAAAATTCCGTCTCCTTGAACATCACCAGTTCAAAGGTATGGACTTTGCCAGCCAAGCGCAATACATCAAGAAATTAACAACAAAATACAACGTCAAATATATCGGCTTAGATAAGTCAGGTTTGGGAACTGGTGTAGCGCAATTGGTCCTTGAATTCTTCCCAAATTTAACCACCTTCAATTATAGCGTCGACGTTAAAACACAATTGGTCATGAAAGCAATGGATGTGATCAACAAAGGACGTTTTGAATTTGATGCCGGATCTACTGATGTGGCCATGTCAATTATGGCAATTCGTAAAACACTGACAGCTTCACAAAGACAAATGACATTTGAAGCATCTCGGGCAGAAAACATTGGCCATGCAGATTTGGCTTTTGCCATTTTTCATGCATTTTTCAATGAGCCACTTTCACTTGATAACCAAACAAAATCTAAAAAATCCTCTATGGAGATTTACTAATGTCCGATAGCAAAGTGCATGCATTTACATTCGGTGAACCTGAACCGGTGATGAATGGCCGAGACTTATCACAGTTCTATGAAACATGGTTATGTGGCAAATATTACGAGCCACATATCAGCATGAATGCTTTAGCAAAATCGTTTAAAGCTATGCCGTACTTATCGACTGCTGTGTTCTATAAAAAGAATCAATTGGTATCGTCGTTCAAACCAAACAAATTGATTAATTCATCAGAGTTTGAACGTATTGCATTTGATTATTTGGTTTTTGGTAATGGTTACTTGCAACGGATCGAAAACCGATTGAATGAACCGCATCACTATGATGGACTCATGGCCAAGTACACCAGACGTATGAAAAAGTCTGATGAATTTTTACAGTTGCTCAATGGGTTTGAAGAACATACTTTTAAACCCGGTACGGTCTGCCATATCAAGGGCATCGATGTCGATCAAGAAATCTACGGGACACCTGAATATATTGCTGCACTTCAGTCGATTTGGCTGAATGAATCAGCAACTTTATTCCGTCGCAAGTATTACAACAACGGTTCACATGCTGGCTTCATTCTATATCTAACCGATACCCAAATCGATGATGATGATGTCGATGGAATCAAACAAGCAATGAAAGACGCACGTGGACCAGGTAACTTCAGAAATTTATTCCTTCATGCACCCGGTGGTAAAAAGGATGGTTTGCAACTTATTCCTATTAGCGAATTGGCTGCCAAAGATGAATTCCTAAATATTAAAAACGTTACACGTGATGATGTACTTGCATCACAACGTACACCACCACAATTGCTCGGCATCATTCCTTCAAATGCAGGTGGCTTCGGATCCATAAGTGAAGCGCGAGAAGCCTACTGGTTTTCAGAAATAATTCCACTTCAAAACTTATTTGTGAACACAGTGAATGAATGGGCAGGGGATGAAATCGTAAAATTTAAAACATTTAATGAAGTTAAACCTCCTACAAATTAATATTCAATTTGACTAAAAATATAAAAAGATAGAGATACTTAGTGTCTTTATCTTTTTTTGTTTATACTTCAAATTGACTTAACAATTATCATTTTGAACATGCAAGAAAAAGAAAATAATTCAAATAAAGATTTAGAGAAAATAGATCAAGATATTAACTTTCATAGGGAGTTAGTAATTTTTCTAATTGTAGTTGTAGTTTTGGCTTATTTAGCTATCGCATCAAATCAGATTTCCATCTCAGAAAGTCTTGAAAAGTGGGGGACTTTTGGTGACTTCTTTGGTGGAATTCTGAATCCCATTTTTGCCCTATTTGCATTTTATTGGCTAACATATTCAGTACGACTTCAAATTAAAGAACTCAAAGATACTAGAGAAGAACTAAAAAAAGCAGCAGCAGCACAAGTTGAATCAGCAAGGCATCAAAAGTCAATTGCAGAATTGGAGAATGAAAATGTTATTACTCAAAAAGAGTTATTAGCTTTACAGGAAAAAACATTGCTTTCCCAACAAATGGCAAATAAAGCTCAACAACAACAAATTGAAATTCAAAATTTTGAAAGTTTATTTTTTGAGTTAATTAAAACAAAGAATAATTCGATAAATATGATAAAAACAATTGAAACAGATTCTCATATAGTTACAGAAACCAAAGGAATAAATGTCTTTGAAAAAAGATTAGAATATTTAAAGCAAAACGACAGTTTTGATTATTATTATAAGAAATATTCATATGATATATTTTCAAGTTATATTCGTATATGTGATCAAATTTTAATTCTTTTAGTTCACTCAAAAAGTAAGGGTATTAATATTGAAACATATATAAATATATTTAAAGCAACGTTAAGTAGAGTGGAGTTAGAACTAATTTTTGTTAATGGTTTTATTGATTGCAATTTAAAAGAAAATATTGAGATGACTTCATTGTTTGAAGGCTTAAATCCAAATTATGATATGTCATATGCAGAAAAAAATTTCTTAATGAGAAATGGTTTTTTTTATAATTCAATAGCTTTTGGTAAAAATGAAGAGTGGGGATTATATTTTAAAGAGTTTGCTCTATGTGAATTTGAATCTGAAAATATAAATATGTTAAAAGATCAAATCAGTATCTTACGTAAATATTTAATACTTTATACTTATGATGGAATGGGGCAATTTAAAATAGTTAGTCTTGGCCAATTACAACAATTGGTTTCAGACAAGCTATTAAGTCTTAGTGAGGAAATAAATCTGGATGATAAAAATTTAAATCAATTTGAAAGTCTGAAGAAGATTAGTATTACAGATGAACTTTACTTCATTCTTAAATATTATCCAAACTTTAAGAGCCAAAATAAATTTTAAAGCTCTATAAATTTTAATATTGACCCTACAAAGTATCTAAGCTACTCTAAATTTACCACCCTCATGGTGGTCGAGTTTGGTCGCTCGTTTAGAAACATATGGTAGACAGCCGCTACTAGCGGATTTTTTTTGTCTATAATTCGGTACACCCGTTGTTATGGTGGATCGGATGGGGAGGCTAACGCCTGCCGTTTTACCTGTGTTTCACGGTCGACCAACCCCGTTCGGTCTGCCACCCCAGTTTGGTCGCTGGGATGGCATAGCAAACCAAACACAGGTAAATAGAACTATGACTCCATTATTAAAAGCTGGTAACAAGCCAGCCAGTCCAGAAGACTTACTTCAAACAGTCAGCGACTCTCTTTCTAAACTAGAACACTACCTATCAGCTCTTTCACGCATGCACTTTGACGATGACCTTCCAAGTGATGAGTTCAACGCCATCATGTGTGGGTTACACCTTCAGGTCCACGAGATCTGCCAGCAAATCAAAGCTTGACTAAAATCTGAGGGGTATGGGCCGAAGTTGCTCATTCTCCTTCAGCGGGGGCGGTTGTCCCCCCACCACACCTGGGCAGTAAATATGTCGAATACTCTACAAAAATTCAGTCACCCACATTTGTGGGTAAAACGGCTGTAGATATGGCTTACGTTAGAGCAAAACACTACAAAATTGATTCTGCATTTTTCTACACGGTTTCCACAAATTTCCACAGAAAGAAACTCATTGAAAAGTCACGGTCTAAAACAGGCCTTTTAAAATCAAAATAAAAAATCTGAAATTAGGTAACACACACCTAAAACTACACTTAAGCATATGAATTAATTATGAAAAACCTGTTACTAGAAAAGGTAACATTAGGGAACAAGCTAGGTAACAAGTTAATTAAGTTATTGATAAATATTAAATTGTTTAGTAACGCTCTGTTACCTGAAAAGTGGGTAACATGTTACTTAGAAGTTACTTAATTGTTACTTTTTAAAATTAATATATTTATATTATTATTCATATACTTAACTGGTATTTTCTAAATCTGTTACTTTTGTTACCTGTTTTTTTTGTCATTAGAAATTTTGAGTTTTCATTATTTTGGCACTTCTTTTGATGCTTTATAAAAATCACCATAAATCGTACCTTCTTCCACATTTACCCACATTTTTTTGATTAAACCTCTGTTATTCAATTCTTTTCAGACCCCGACCCTCGGACCATATTCGGAATCGTAAGATTCTACTAAAACCCCTAAGCTAACGGTTTAGGGGTTTTTTGTTGGGCAAGTTTTTAATTTTCTAAAAGCTTTGGTTCAATTAAAGCTTTTAGAGAAGCGTATTGGTTTAATGAAATTATTCCTGAGCAGACGCGATTTGCAGATACAGTCAATGAATAGGCAGGGGATAAAATTATTGGATTCAAATCTTTTGAAGAGGTAAATCCACAAGTTTAATAAAATTATTTTAATAGTTTTTTAATGTTATTAGGATGAAAGAAATATATTAAATACAAAAATAATATGTTTAATTAAATCAAAAGATATTTAAAATTGAAATAGTATAAGTCAATATAATTAATATTGACTTATATAGATTAGAAATTAAAATCCCAATCAATTTTATCGATAGTATCTTTAGGCAAGTTATCAATAGTATTTTGAAGCTGATAAACCATAGCTTTACCATTCACAATCAGCTCATTTATTTCTTTATTGCTAATATTAACAATTTCTCCATCTTTGGTAATTCCAGCACGGTGTACACAATCATGACGTTTACTAACAGCTCTGCCAAACCAACCTATATCACCAAATTTATGATCTAGGACGCTGTCAAACATCAACTTAATTTTATCTACTCTATGAAATATAAATTTACTAAGATATTCACTTATTTTTTTCTCAACAAATTTATCATCTTTTACTAAATCTGTTAGTTTGTACTCTAATGTATTAAGATCTGGATTTGTAATACAAAGTTTTTTGAATAACTCTTTTGAGTTTAGTACGGTGTGTATGAAAATAGAGGATAAATATCCTTCTAATGCTGCAACAATATGTGCATATACCATCGTGTTAAATGAATTGTTTAACACAGCACCAGAAATATTTACACCTTCTCGAAGGTTATTTACAATTTCTAACTGTTTTTCTAAAATTTCAAGTTGTCCACCATTACTAATTGACCATTGTAATTCTTCCATTTCATCAAAGGTATAATAAGGTGTCCCACAACTAATATCATTTGAATTCCCATCCGAAAAATAACAACTTGCCCCACCAAATGTATTTAGAACAATTATTTCATGTTCATAATTACATTGATCACAAAGAATATAATCTTCTGTTTCAACAGTACTATCTGAATTTTTTTCAGCAGAAAAGTCAGGGTCAGGAACATACACCAAAGCTTCTATATGGTTTTCACAATTATTACATTCAAAATGAATGTCCATTACTAAATCTTGACGGGATTCTAAGTAATCCATTTTATTTCTCATAATTAAAAAGTAATAAATACTAGATCAAAAACTTAAATTATTGACGGCTTATAGTATCTAAAATACTCCGAATTTACCACTCTACTTTAGTGGCTGAGATTGGTGTCTAGCATAAATATAAAGTCAAAAACCGCTACAAGAGCGGTTTTTGACTGAAGGTTTATTGTAATCTTATTGGAGATCGCATGAGGGCTAAAAAATTAACCTGCATATTAAAATTATTCCTCAATCATATGTACATATTTATGCCACTCTTCAACTAAATCTTCGGAGCATTTATTAGTAGGGTAATAAGCATTCTTACATTCTTTATAATCATTTCTTGACGATTTAACGTGCTCTATATAGTAAAAAAATAAATCAAATAAAGATGAATTTCCATTAAATGAGTAAACATGGTAATCAAGGTAATCACAAAGCTTAGCAGCTTCACTTCGCTCTCCGCTCCTATGTAGAGCGTATTGACGAAATCTTATTTCATGGAAATTAAGGTGTAATTCATAGAAGTGGTCAATAAAATTTATCTCTTTATAAGTTTCAATTAATCTCATTTCTGAATAAATTAAAAATAAAAAAAGAAATAATTTCTTTCGATTATCTAAATTTCCTTTTAATAATGAAAATTTATTAATAATTCGTATAAGTTGTCGTGGATTAGGAGAATAAATTTGACATAAATTCATGTAAATATGAATTTCCGTATAATCTAGTAATAGTTGAAAGTCCTGATTATAGTTTTTTAAAATTTCAGAATATCTATTGCCATCTAAATCTCTACTTTTTAAAATTATAGAAAAATCAATAAATTTTTCTAAATAATTAGCTGTATTTGAGAATCCATAAAAGTTATTGATCGATTCTTCTAGTTGTTTTTTATTAATAGCAAGAATGAATACCACTTTTGGAATATCAAAAAAGTGTTTGATGCGTTCAATAAGACGAATTGCAAATTCTGGCTTACAACGGTCAAGTTCATCAACAATAAATACTAAAGGTTTATCTAATTTAGACGTTATTTTTGCTAAAGCTTCTTTAAAGTATTGTAAGGATTGCTTTTCTTTATCGTAGTTTTCAACTTGTGCTGAAAGATGTTCTTGTAATTTTTCATTGAGAAGTTTTGCAGCTTCTTTTCCAAAATCATCAGCAGTTTTAAGTTTTTCTACTGTTTCTGCTACAGGTTTAGCCAAAGCATCCATACCTACAAGTGATGTAGTAAGGTACCAAAGTAACATTGGTAAGTTAGGAAGAATTGCTCTATAAGCTTTTCCTATAGTTTCTTTAATTGTATCTATGTTTGTTTCTTCACTTTCGAGACAATTAGCAATTTCCATGGAAATAGTTAAAAAAGGATCGTCAATATAATCTTGATTAAAAGCATTCAAATAAATAACTTTAAAATTGTTTTGTTCTAATTTTGCTTTCCAATTTTTAACAAACCAGGATTTACCCGCTCCCCATTCAGCGTCAATTGCAATAGTTGCCCCAACAGTTATACGTGAGACATGATCTGTTAAACGATTTGCTAATGCTTCACGTCCCCAAAAATCATTTTCAAATGGAGTTTCGATTTTATCTGAAATGTCTTTAATGAGTTTATAAGAGGTATCTTCGGAGTTAGCTGCGATATTCAAAGTATTAAGCCTATTAGTTATTATTGACGACTAACGAATAGTATCTAAGCTACTCTAAATTTACCACCTACATGGTGGTCGAGATTGGCGTCTCGTTTTGAAAACAAAGCTGACAAACCGCTGTTAAAGCGGTATTTTTTGTCTGAAGGTTCGTTATGCCTTTTTATAAAAAAAATCGTGTGAGCATCCTTCTGCCGACAATTTCTATTATAGGCTTAGCGATGTGCCAAGCGTATTCAGTCGGACATTATAATTCTTATTCAAATATTATTTTTTACTCTGTTTTACTCGTATTCTGAACTCGCATTTCTTACATCTTACAACTCTTTACCTTCAAACATTTGTTGTATTTTCCTCAAGCATACCCACTTTATGTATCTGAAAACCTTTAATTGAAACTTCACATTTCTATTTTGAAAAGAACGTTGCTCTTTTAATGTACTGTGTTAAAGTTTGTAGTAGATCATAATGATTATAAGTACATTTTTAAGAGCGGTTCCGACCAAAAACGACAAAATCTGTGAGGCGGGCAATGACATTCCAACATTTAGAACTAAACCAGATTGAGCAGTTAAGTGCTTGTAGAATATCGCTTTTGCTTGGATTAAATGCCGAGCAGAACTATATCGAGCAATTTTTCCGGTTTAGTCTTCGTCTTTTGAAGTGTAAAAAAGCCTTATTGACTTTTAATCAAGAACCTTACTTTTG
>Ga0157373_10000263_pt1 | contig 42737 bp, 48 predicted proteins | sample C65metaG_FD_113460 | JGI IMG/M metagenome (GOLD analysis project Ga0157373, IMG submission 113460) | Corn rhizosphere microbial communities from Kellogg Biological Station, Michigan, USA - C6-5 metaG | ecosystem: Host-associated > Plants > Roots > Rhizosphere > Soil | place: USA: Michigan... | reverse complement strand
CGACCCCGCCGTCCGTTACGAACTCGGAAATGCGCTCTACAATGCAGGTGAATACACTGCAGCCATTCCCCACCTCCAGCAGGCCACGCGTAACCCGCACATCCGCACCAAGGTACTCCTCCTTCTGGGCCGGACCTTCAAGGCGAAGAACATGTTCGATATCGCCATCAAGCAACTTTCAGATGCTCTGGCAGATCTCGTGGCCATGGATAGCATGAAGAAGGAAGTCCTTTATGAAAAGGGCCTGATCCATGAGCAACTGGGGGATAAGGCAGCCGCCATTGACTGCTTCAAGCAGATTTACGAAGTGGACTACGGCTATCGCGACGTAGCTCACCGCGTGGAATCCTCCTACGTCTGATTCTTTCCGACATCCTTTTAAAAAACGCCGCCATCATCAAAAATGGCGGCGTTTTTTTATGGGGGATGGACTCTGAAATCATTTCCGTGGCCAAAGCCCAATCCGGCTCATAAAAAGACGGATGCAACTGAAGCAAGGCCAGATCTGGAAACAAGGCGCGGAGTACATCCGCATCGTTAAATGGGAGCGGTTAGCCATTGAATACAAAGTGACTGACTCACCTGATTCAACGGATGGAGCGCTGCAAAATTTATCGAAAAAGGAATTCTGCCGTCTTCTCAAGGGAGCCTCTCTTTACGAACCGGCGAAGAAGCCCAGTGAGGATCAGGAAACGCCTTGAAATTAGAGGCGGATTTTATTAACTGGCCCATCCTACCTGAACAGGCTTACACGGCATGCCCGGCACAGCCTGCAGCACGGCCTCCGGTCAGTTCATTGTGAAAATCACGCTTAATACTTCCATTCCCGAGAATCAGCGCCCTCAGATTGAGACGCTGGTGAAATCATTCACCAAGAACCCTGAGATTCTCTGGCTTCCCAGCCGCTTTCCCCGCTACGTGATGTTCATCGAGCCAGGGAAAAATGATTCTGCGGAACCCGCAAACGGTTCGATTTTCGAATCTCCCAAAGAGGAGACCGAGTCTCTCAGCTCCCTCACTGCCTGTCTGGAAGAGCGGATCAAGGCCAGCCTCAAGAAGGCCTAGTTTGCGCTATCCCGCCAGCTTCCCGCACTTCGCACTTGGCAGGAAATTTCCCGCGTTTACCGATGCGTCATGCCTGATGCCGTTTATGTGCGCGATGCTTTTGCCCGAATCGCCGACCGCTATGTGATAACCAATCACGCCCTCAGCCTGGGGATGGACATCTGGTGGAGAAAAATCGTCACCGCCCGCATCAAAAAGTGGCACCCAGCCCGCCTGCTGGATGTGGCGAGTGGCACTGGTGATCTCGCGCTGGAAATCCAGGACGGCTGCCCGGATTGCGAAGTCATCGCCTCCGATTTTTGCGCGGAAATGCTGGCCCATGCCTCCAGCAGAGGCATCGCCCATACCATCGTGGCGGATGCTCTGAACCTGCCCTTTGAAGCCGATGGCTTCGATGTGGTGACAGTCGCCTTCGGCCTGCGGAATATGACGGACTATTCTGCTGCCCTACGTGAGATGCACCGCGTACTAAAGCCCGGCGCACGTCTGGTTATTCTCGATTTTTCCCTGCCTGGTGGCATCCTGCGGAAACCCTACCGTCTCTATCTGCACAAGATCCTCCCCCACCTCGCCGGATTGATCACCGGCCAGAAAGATGCCTACGAATACCTGGGAGGCTCCATCGAACAATTTCCGGCAGGCAAGAACATGACCGATCTGCTGGAAAGCTGCGGCTTTCAAGACACCAAAGCAGACCCTCTCAGCTTCGGCGTGGTTTCTCTCTACGAAGGAACCAAAGCCTAACTGATCTCCATCACCATCAGTGGCGGAGATTCCAATGACTCCCCTACCCGCATGCCGAGCAGCTTTCGGTAAAGCTCACTCGCGGGAGACAACAGAGTGATTTCCATCCCTTCATGTTCGATCACAAGGCCGCCTGATGCCGGAACAAGAAAGAAAAAGGAGGTTTCGCCATCCAGATCCGCTTCCACCAGTGCGCCGACATCGATGGCATCCTCCATGCTGAACTCTGGAAAACTCAGCGCATCGAAAATCCGCACGGAATCCGCCAGTTCCTCTACCTGCTTGGCCTGCCCTTTGGCCAGATAAGATTCTTCCAGATTTCTGGTATCATATTTACTCTCCGCCTTGCTTCCCGGATCCGTGGCGGCGGCATGCGCATCCATGGCCACCTTCACCAACAGTTCCAAATGCTGGCGGAGTTCTGTGCGGATTTGTTCGAGGAGAGCGGTTTTCATCGGGAGGCGGAAATTACAACGATTCTGCCACGAGAAAAAACAGAAATCATGACTTGTTCATCGGGAGCATTTCTTTGTCCATTGGCATCGATGCTCACCGTTTACGCTTATAAGAACTGCGATACCTGCCGGAAGGCGTTGAAATGGCTCAAGGAATACGAAGTTCCGCATCAGGTGAAAGCCATCAGGGATACACCGCCTTCCAAAGAAGAACTCAAAACCGCCATCGCATCCACCGGTGGTGACCTGCGCCCGTTGTTCAATACCTCCGGTGGAGACTACCGGGAATTGGGCCTGAAAGACAAGCTCCCCACCCTCTCACAGGATGAAGCCGTCACCCTGCTTTCTCAAAATGGCAATCTGGTGAAACGTCCTTTCGCCATCGGCAAAGAGATCGTGCTCATCGGATTCAAGGAAGAGGCGTGGAAAAAGTCACTCAGGCAGTGATTCGAAAATCCTCCTGCGTTTCTCAAAGAGCACGGTTTCCCGGTAGCCAGCCGCCTTTGCCAGAGCAATGGCTTTCGGGAAATCACGAGCCACTTCCCGTGGTGCGTGGGCATCCGAGGAAATGACCAACGGCACGCCCGCAGAGCACGCCAGTTCCAGAAATCGGGAGGCAGGGTAGGCCTCTTCACAAGGCTTGTGCCACCCGGCAGTGTTCAGCTCGATCACGCTGCCTGAAGCGGCGATGGCATCGATGGCAGGCTCATAGTAGCGATCAAGATCACCGGCAGGAGCATAGGAGAATTTTTTAATCAGGTCTGGGTGGCCCAGAATATCGAACAAGCTGCTATCCGCCATCGCAGTGTAGGTTTTCCAGTAATGGGCCCACACGGCCTCCACATCACACTCTGCCCAACGGCCGAGCCATTTCGGATTATCGAAATCCCAGTCTCCCAGGTAGTGGACAGATCCTATCAGATAGTCCCACTCATAACGCGAAGCCAGATCCTCTATCCAATTCTCGCAGCCGCTCAGCCAATCGCACTCCATCCCGGCGCGGACGGGCATTTTTCCCGCCGCCCGGGCGCGGGCACGGTCCACCCACTCGAAATAGGCAGGCAGATCCGCCACGGACATCCGCCAATCGTCAAAGGGCTCCGGAATGGCCGGCGCGTGGTCCGATATCCCGTATTCGGTAAGCCCAGCCAGCAATGCGGCATCAATGTAGTCCTCAGGTTCGCCCTCTGCATGGAGGCAGAGCGGTGTGTGGGTATGGTAGTCTGCTGGCACTTTCCGTCTTTCGGGATGAATCCGGTTGAAGGTTTTGAAAAAGCCATACTAAACTGACCGCACGGTGCAAGCATCGGAAAATCCCATGTCAGATTCTATTTCAGAAAACCCAGCGAGTAAAATCATCCGGCATCTGCTCGATCACCTGCGCCGTCACCCGAAGCGGGTGGTCTTTACGGAAGGTGAAGACATCCGTGTGATCCGCGCCGCAGCCCGGCTGGTGGCAGAAGAAGTGGTGGCCCCCATCCTTCTTGGCAATAAGGACCGCATCCGCCAACTGGCCGCAGACGGTGGGGTTTCCCTGAAATTCATCCATATCATCAACCCGCCGGAGGCTTCCGACTTCAAGCTGTTCTGCCAACGGGTGGAAAACATGGCCCGCTACCGCACCATGCAGATCGGCGATCCGCAGGAAATTGTCGCGCGCCCGCACTACTTTGGAGCGTTGATGGTCCAATATGGTCAGGCCGACGCTTTGGTGGGAGGCAATCAGGCCCTACCCGCAGCCTATTTCCGCGCACTGCTCCACACGATCAAGCCCGTCCCGCATGTACCGAAACTTTTCGGCGTCACCATTCTCACCGGTGCCCATCTGAAGCATCTGGGTGGAGATGGCATCCTTTTCCTCGCAGATACCGGCCTCATCCCCACCCCGGATGTGCGGGAGCTTTCCGCCATCGCGCTGGAAACCGGCAAGCTCGCCCGCCATCTGCTGGGCCGCCGTCCCATGGTGGCCCTGCTCAGCCACTCCACCAAGCGTTCCGCAGGCACGCCGGATGCACGCCGCATGGCTGCTGCCACCGCCCTTGCCCAGGAAGAAGTACGGAAGCATTTCCTGGATATCGAAATCGATGGCGAGCTCCAGGCCGATGTGGCACTCGATCCAGAAGCAGCTGAAATCAAGCTTCCGGGGGCAGAAAGCCGCCATACGGCCGATGTTCTCGTTTTCCCAAACCTGGATGCCGCACACATCTCCCTGAAACTACTCCAGCACGTGGCTGGAGCACAAAATTATGGCCAGCTCATCATGGGGCTGGCCCGGCCAACAGCTCAGGTATCCCGCACTGCGACGGAGGACACTATTTTCGGGACGGCAGCCGCCATCGCCGTGGAGGCCATCAAGTTCCACCAACTGTATCCGGACGGGGAAGTCTGATCCTTTTTCGTCCTGCAAAGTTTGCGAAAACTCCGAAAGCCGCGTTCGTTGGATTGACGCCTTTGCGTCAGTTGATTACCGCTTCGGGGTGATATCGCTCCGAAGCTTTTCCCTTGTATGCCTGGCCGCAGCGGCAATCGGCAGCGCGCATGCGCAACTCGTCACCTCCCTCCAGCTTTCCAAAAGCCAGTATGTCGCAGGGGAACCGATCATCGCCCAGATCGCCGTGACCAACCATTCCGGCCAGGAATTGCTCTTCCGAGGCGATACCCGGCTGCCATGGATCGACTTCGTGGTCAAAAGCGCCAGTGGCAACCCGGTTTCCGCACGGGGGCAGAACGTCTTCGGCAGCCAAAAGCTTCCTGCCGGGGGAAGTATGAAGACGGATATTGATCTCGGCCGATACTACCTGCTGGCGGAATCTGGAAACTACAGCGTCTCAGCCATTGTCCGGAATCCGGATGCGCGAATCGATGGAGTGGCTACCAACAAGGTGTTTTTCACCGTCAGCCCAGGCCGACCTTACTGGACCCAGAAAGTCGGCATCCTTGGCAAACCGGGAGAAACCCGCGAATACCGCCTGCTTAATTTCAGCGCCGGTCAGAACAGCCAATTCTATGTCCAGGTGATTGATGACCGCACGGGCCGATCCCTGACCACTTTTCCCCTGGGTGATGCCTTGCTGGTCCGCAAACCGATGACCACTGTAGACCGCCAGCAGCACATGCATGTGCTGTATCTGGGCACTCCCACCATGTGGGTGCATTGTGAAGTGGATACGGATGGCAAACTGGTCAACCGCCAGATTCACCAGCGCGGCGCACAAGGAGATCCCCAACTTCTTACCCAACCGGATGGCTCCGTCAGTGTGGGCAATAGTATCCCGTATGACCCGAAAGCTGTTGCGGAGGCCCGTGCAAAGCTGCGCAAAATTTCCGACCGCCCGTCGTTCATTTACGAATGACCTTATTTTTCCTGCTCTTTGATCAACTGATCTTAATTATCTTTACAAATTTTTAAAAAATATTAATAAATCTCAACAGTTTTTAAGTCCGAACCATTTTATGAAATCTTTCATTAAATTCCTCAGCGTCGTTGCGCTGTGCGTATTGGGAGCAACCGCCCATGCTGCCAATTTCCGCACGGTGATCATCGATCCTGGGCATGGAGGTCATGACAATGGCGGCCAGTGGGGTCGCGTTTATGAAAAACACCTCGCCCTGGATACTGCCGCCCGCCTTGAAAACCATCTCCGCCAGATGGGATTCAACACCGTCCTGACCCGCCGCAGTGATTACTTCATTTCCCTGCCCCAGCGCGTAAGCATCGCCAACCGCTACAAAAACGCCATTTTTGTAAGCCTCCATTACAACTATACATGGAAGCAAACCGTCAGCGGCATCGAGACATTCTACAACACCTCCCAGAGCCAAGGGCTCGCCTCCAGCGTCCACCGCAGCATCATGAACCGCACCCGTGTGGGCGACCGTGGCGTGAAAACCGCCCGCTTCTACGTGATTCGTAATACCTCCATTCCCTCCATTCTTGTGGAAGGTGGATTTGTTAGCTGTTCCAACGAGCGGAATCGCTTGAAATCCGGCTGGTACCGGGAAGCGATTGCCCGCGGCATCGCAGAAGGTATCCAGCGCTATCGCAGCAATTACTAATAAATCCACATACCCATGGGCGCAGTCTCCTCAGGACAGATGCGTTCTTTGGAAGCCCAGGCAATGCAGCAGGGGTGGACTGAAGAAACCCTCATGGATCTCGCAGGCGAGCAGCTCGGAAGAGCTCTCGCCTGTTTTTTTCCCATTCCGGGCACCGCCATTGCCTACATCGGGAAAGGCCACAATGCAGGGGATGCCCTCATCGCCCTTCGGGTGTTGCGCGATCATTACGGCTGGCAGATCTTTGTTAGGCAGGCCTACTCCGAAGAGGATCTTACCTTCCTCACCCGGAAAAAGCATGCTGCTTTAGGGATCGTCAATCCGCTCACCGTTGCTCCCTCAGGGCAGGAGATGGCGCGGCCACTGTTATTGATAGATGGTTTACTGGGCATCGGTGCCCACGGTCCCTTACGATCGACTCTCACAGAACTGGCCAAGGAAATCAATGTGCTGCGTGAACAAGCAGGTGCGCTTGTAGCCTCTGTGGATCTCCCTTCCGGCGTGGATCCTGATAGCGGTGAGGTTTATCCCGGTGCCGTCACAGCGGATGTCACGTTCATGATAGGTGCAGCCAAGGAAGGCCTCCTGAGGGGAAACACCGCAACGGCCACGGGTGCCCTCGCACTCGTTCCGCTGACTCCGCTGCATCATCAGGGAGAGGCATCCGTGGAGCTGATTTCCCCTCAGACCTGCCACTTTGCAAAAGCTCCACGCCCTTTCGATTTTCACAAGGGGCAGGCAGGCCGCGTATCGCTCATTGCAGGATCAGAAAATTATCCTGGAGCCGCCGTCATGGCCGCCACGGGAGCCTTGCGAGGAGGAGCAGGCCTCATCACGCTGTGGGTGCCTCATGCCATCCGGGATTCAGTAGCACGAAAATGCCCTCCGGAAATCATCGTTAGAGGAATGAAACGCCCGCAGGAGGCAGTGGAGCTACAGTATGATGCCATGGTCATTGGTTGTGGAATCGGCCCCATTCCTCCAGAGTTACTCAACGATTGGCGAGAGCTCCTCAGCCGCGCAACCGGCCCCACCGTACTGGACGCAGATGCGCTGAACTTCATCGCCAACAACGAGTTGCATGATCAACTGGCCGCCCATCACATCATAACTCCGCATCCCGGGGAATTCGCCCGCCTGGCTCCCGATTTGAAACATCTTCCGCGCGAGGAAATCGTTAGATCCTTCACCAACCGCCATCCGGCCACTCTTCTGCTCAAGGGCAGCCGCACGATTGTTTGCCAGGGTGCGGGGCCACTGTGGATCAATTCCACTGGATCTCCCGGCATGGCCACGGGCGGTCAGGGAGATCTTCTATCCGGCGTCATCGCAGCGGCTCTCGCCGGTGGCCTTCCGCCCGTGGAAGCGGCCTGCCACGCAGCATGGCTCTGCGGTCGTGCAGCGGAGCGTGCCCTGCTCCAGCCAGAAATCAGTGAGCAAAGCCTCACTCCCAGCGATGTGGCCCACCATCTGGGCGGAGCTTTCAAGGATTGGCGCTGCTCACTCCGCTGATTTTTCCCGCGCCTCAGCTTCCGCCAGCTTCCTATCGAAAAGGAATGGGCCAAAGGGAACCAACGACGCCAGAAAGGCGATGCCGCTCTTCTTGAAACTCAGCGCGCCGTTCACCAGCGCCAGCAGCAACACCAAGCAATAGGAAATGAACAGTAGGCCGTGAATCCAGCCCACCCACGTCACCGGCTCTGGGATTCCTGCCAATCGTTTGAGAGGCACCGCCACTCCCAGCAGCAGCAAAAATGAAATCCCTTCCAGCGCTCCCACGGCGCGGACCTTTCCTACATGGGTAAACAGATTCGGCATGAGCAACCGATGGAGCGTAAAGCCTCCCACGCAAGCGCAAAAAACCGCTGACCATCCAGCGGCCAGCGGTTTTAGAAAGTCAATTCCGTCAAACGGATCAGTTTACAGCAACAGCGGAGGAACCGGTCTCACCGGTACGAATGCGGATGGCTTCTTCAACGGTGGAGATGAACACCTTGCCGTCACCAATCTTGCCGGTGTTGGCGCTCTTGACGATGGCGCTGGCAACACCTTCTGCTTGGGCATCATCGACCACGATCTCGATTTTTACCTTGGGAAGGAAATCCACGGTGTATTCGGAGCCACGATAGATCTCGGTGTGACCCTTTTGACGACCGAAGCCTTTGACTTCAGTCACCGTCATGCCCTGGACGCCGACTTCGGCGAGAGCTTCCTTAACTTCTTCGAGTTTGAATGGTTTGATGATCGCTTCGATTTTTTTCATGATACAGCGGATTGGTAAGATTTCGGTAGCACTGGACGTGCCAAATCAATTGGCTTTTCGTTGTTTCTACTTAGTAGATTACGACAACATTGCATATTGTGACGAGATCAAAAGGCGAAGTTGATTAAAAAAATGGTGATTTTCTCCCGATTTCATAAGCTTTTAACCACTAGTGAGATGCTAGGATAGATAACAAAATGGCCGCAGTGCCTGCTTGTGGAGAAACTCAATTTTTCTCCTTCAGAAGGTCGCGGATTTCGCGCAGCAGCTTCTCTTCAGCCGATGGCTCTGGAGGCGCTGGCTTCGGTGCCTCTGCCTCCTTTTTCTTTGCTTTGTTCAGTGCCTTTACCACAAGGAACATGACGAATGCCACGATCAAGAAGTTGATACCGATGGTGATGAAATTCCCGTAGGCAAACACAGGACCTTTTCCTTTTGCCAGCGCCAAGGTTGTTTGGGCAGCTGCAGCTTCGGTAAGCCCGATGAACTTGTTGCTGAAGTCCACTCCACCGGTAATGCGGCCAATGAAAGGCATGATCAGATCCTCGATGAAGGAAGTGGAAAGCTTGGTGAATGCAGCTCCCATCACGAAAGCCACGGCCAGATCGATGAGGTTGCCCTTGAGTGCGAATTCCTTGAACTCTTTGAACATGATGGAATGGGGGTTGGTCTCCTTCTCGCATACTCTCACCGGGATTCCAAGCAACATCTTGGGTGATATCCGGCAATTACGTTATATCTCCATGAAAAAAGCCACCCGGTTTTCCCAGGTGGCCTTGAAATATCAATGAGCTGTAAACCGATTAGAAGTTGTAGCGGAGACCGCCTTCAACAATGTAGTCCTCGTTGTCTACGGCAAAGAGGGCATCGGTGTCATCGAGGTAGATCCAGCGGGCACCGCCGAATACTTCGAAGCTTGGAGTCACGTTGTAAACCAAGCCTGCGAAGACTTGACCGGCGAAGACTTCGTCGTTGATGGAGGCATCGTTGTTGAAGAGGTCTTCATGGACATCAGTGTCCACAAAAGCCACACCTGCACCAGCACCGATGTAACCGCTCAGGTTACCAACGATTGCCTTTTCGAACTTCACGTTCAGCGTGACAGGGATGATTTGCGTTTCAACATCGATGTCGGTCTGGCGAAGGCCGTTAAACGTTTCTTCCGGCTTAGTGTAACCCACTTCAAGGAAGAAGGCCACATTGGCGGTAGCGACGGTCCAAGGAGTATCCACACCCACGTGAGCGGAGTAGAAGGCTTCCTCGTTATCAACGAGATAACCTGCGCTGGCACCAGCAAACCACTGCCAGATGCTTGGCTCAGGAGCTGGAGCAGGAGCGATGACCTCCTTGGAGGAAGTTCCTGCGAAAGCTGGCAGGGCAAGTGCCAGAGAGAGGAGTAGGGTTGTGCGTTTCATGGTGATACTTCGTTACCATTTTCCACGGCGAGCTGTCAATCCCTCCTAAGGAAGTTTAATAGTCATAAAATGGGGATTTTTTTGTCAAAACCCTCCCCTTGCTCTTCCTGCATTTCCCTTCATGTTCCTGAAATGCCCCGGACTCTGAGCACCATGAAACTGCCTCTTTACGCTGCCATGGCCCTGCTCTCCGCCTCCTGTTCGCAGATTTTGCAGAATGCAAAAAAATCCACCGAACAACGCCCGGCCGCCACTAACCTCCTAACGGGTGGAACCCATCTCACCGCCAGTGTGGTACGCTCCTCCATGCTCAGTGTCGTGCGGCAACCCGTGACCACCGCCAAGCTGGGAGCCGTGGTCCTCTGGCATCGGCCACGCGAGGCATTCACCTCAAATCTCCCGATGAAAACGCATTTCATCCAGGTCCCGGACTGTCCACCCGGCTGCGCGGAATTTGAGGCAACACTGGATCGAAATAAATTTCCCCGTGCGGAACATGGCAAACTCACATGGCTGATAGATGGCCCGGGGTTCTTCCCTGAATTTGATAGACAAATGGCTGCCGCGAAAAAGCGCATCGATGTGCAGGTGTTCATTTTTGATAATGACGACATCGCTGTACGTTACGCGGATCGCTTGAAAGCCCGATCCTCACAAGTGAATGTGCGGGTGCTTTTCGATGATCTTGGAAGTACCTTTGCCCAGACGGCAGCGCCGGAAACACCAGCCCCTGCGGGATTCCACCCCCCTGCCAATATCAAGTCCTATCTGAAATCCGACTCCCGGGTGCGCGTCCGCCGCATCGCCAATCCATGGCTGGTGGCAGATCATACCAAGCTGATGGTCTTCGATGAGCAGGTGGCGGTTCTAGGAGGAATGAACATCGGCCGGGAATATTATTCCGAGTGGCATGATCTGATGATCAAGGTGGAGGGCCCCATCGTTCCCAGCCTGGGGCGTGAATTCCGCCGTGCCTGGAAAAAGGCCGGGCCTGCCGGAGATCTGGGCCTTTTCCGTAAGCCGGAAAAATGGCGAAAGCCCCCACCCATATCTACAGGCAGCCCCTTGCGCATTCTCCGCACGGATCCGGGAGAAGGACGCTATGAAATCATGGAGTCGAATCTCATGGCTATCTCTGCCGCCCGGAAACGCATCTGGATAGAGAATCCCTATCTGGCTCATGATGATACCGTGCTGGCACTCGCCGCCGCCGCCCGGCGTGGAGTGGATGTCCGCATCATCCTTCCTGCCCAGGGAGACTCCACCATCATGGATGTGGGAAATCTATCATCCTCACGCATCCTTATCCAGGCTGGGGCCAAGGTCTACCGTTACCCGCGCATGACTCACATGAAAGTCCTCCTCTGTGATGGATGGGCCAGTGTAGGCTCTGCCAATCTGGATACCCTTAGCATGTGCATCAATCGGGAGCTCAATCTCGGATTTTCCGATCCGGGAGAAATCCGCCATTTGGAGGAAAAGATTTTTCAGCCGGATTTCCGCTTCAGCCAACGCATGACGCTACAGGAAACAAACTCACTTCTATCGGGCTTGGCGGAAACCGTGGCGGATCAGTTGTAGGACTCGACGGTCGATCTCTTCTCTACCATCGCCCCCCTCGGCAGACCATCCTCACTCTCCGAAGTCGAAGGAAGAGCGACGCTTTTTCTGGAGTTTGAAGCGCCCGCCATTCGCCGCCCGCAGGGGATCGAAGACGGCGTCCATGCCTACATGCTTGATTTCATAAACCTGGGCCAGCAGTTCTCCCAGCCGTCCCTTTGGGAATCCACGTTCCTTGAACCACGCCAGATACTCCGGCGGCAGATCCATGATCGGCACCCCGGTGGGTGGATAAAATTTGGGCCCGAATTTGCCAAATGGCATTCGGGCCCTGCCGATTTCCGAAAGTAGATTCCGAAAATCCTCGCGGTCGATCTCGGTGAAGTCCATTGCGGGAAATTGGCGTGGACTCCGGACCGGGAAAAATCAATTCGTGCTGGCGACGGCGGCTGCCGGCTTTGGATTGGACTTCAGAGCACCTTCCGTCTGTCCCTTGAACCAGGTATCATATTCCTCGCTGCCGATGACTTCGAGGGAGCCCGCCATGTTGCCGTGGCCTTCACCGCAGAGCTGGCCGCAGACCACGTAGGTTTCGAGGGTCTTCACCGGCACGAACCACATTGGGATTTCACGGCCAGGAATAGCGTCCTGCTGCACGCGCATTGGAACGATGGAGTAGTTGTGGATTACGTCCTTGCTGGAGATGTTCAAAACAGCAGGGCGGTTCAGCGCCAGCTTCAGGATGGGGCTGGTAAAGTCATCCGCAGCATTCGGATCGGTGAAATCGATACCCAGGGTATTTGCGTCCGAGATGAGATGGGGATCGATGCGTCCGAATTTGCCATCGGCACCGGGATAATGATACGTCCAGCCGAACTGCCAGCCCACCACGCGCACGCGGATCGGGTTTCTTTCCTGCACCGTCTTCCAGTCATCCACGCGATCGCCCCACAGTGGGAAGGCGAAGCCAAGGAGAAGCACGGCCTCAATGATGATCACGCCGATTTCCAGGTGGCTGGAAATGTGACTGCGCACGCCTTCATAGGAAGCCTTTGGATTGCGCTTGTGCCAGAAACGGAAGAGGCAGATCAGAAAGAACGTGGACCAGCCAATGAACAGCGCGAACATGAACCAGTGCACCACGTCGATCATGTGATCGACCTGACCACCGTGGTAGGAGAAGCATTCAGGGATACCGAGGAGTTTGGATGGACTCATGAGAAGTGGAAAAAATGGAATGGAATCAAAAAATCAATGGGAGCGTGAAGGCCTCACGTAATCATCACTCAGGGCAGGATCGAAGTTCTCCTTCTCCCGTTTCATGATGCGGATCATGAAGTAAGCGATGCCGCCCAGCATGGCCAGGATCACCACCAGCAGCGCGAAGATCGACCAACCGGCGGCATCGGAACCACCTTGGATCATGGTTACACGGCAGGTGGAGCAAGCGAGCAGAGAGGTCATGATGATCAGGATGATGGAGAAAGGTTCAGACCAGGATCTTGGAAGCCTTGCGGTAGAAATAAACACCATACACCGGCATGAGCAGGACACCTGCACCACCCAGATATCCGATGACGGTCGAAAGGGAGGAAGGCTCAGGTGTCAATGCAAAGGCCCATACCGCCAGAAAAAGACACAGCAGCGTGCTGACAGTCACGAAAACGATATGAAAACCTTTGATGGACATGGTGGGGATTTCTACTTTGAGGCTTAATAGAAGAACTTGTCGAAGATCGGGTCTCTCATGGCCAGCGCAGTAAGGCCGCCCAGAGAGATTACCGCAGCAACAGCCGAGCTGATAAGCCAATAAACGGTCTTCTTTTCATGATTCAAGTGCATGAAAATCGCGGCAACCAAGCTGGCCTTCACCGTGGCGATGAACAGACCCAGGATGCAGTCGTAGCGGTCAAATCCGTGGTGTCCCACATCGAAGGGAGGATAGGTTGCCACTGCAACAGTGATCACGGTTCCAAGCAGGAGGAGTCCGAAAACCAGGAGATAGGTTTTCTTCGCTTTTTGGATTTCTTCAGGAGTGTCTGCCATATGCTGAAAGTTTGAAGTGGATGGAGGGGATGGCGCTTACATCAAATACAGGATCGGGAATACGAAGATCCAAACAAGGTCCACAAAGTGCCAGAACAGGCCACCGACCTCGACGCGGTTTGCGAGCCACTCCGGATTGGAGAGATACATCTTGCGGCCGAAGAACAGATAATAAGCCAGAACGATGGCACCACCGATCACGTGCAGACCGTGAAGGCCGGTAATCGTGAAGTAGATCGCATAGTAAGTGTTCCAGGCAGGGGTAAACTTGGAGGTAAAGGACACCTGCTCACGAGGAACGGACAGTTCACCGAAGGTGTGTTTTTCATGACGGGCTTCATAGTCCGGACCAAAAAACTCCTCCTTGATGGTGATCTTTTCGGTGCCGGGCTCCACTCCATCAGCCTTGGCCACGAAGTCTTTCCAGCCGATGCGGTAACGCTCCTTCTCTGTTGGCTCCCGATCAGGCTTGCCGGTCTTCTTGTTGTAGCCGTATTTCTGGATCAGTTCCTGCTCCAGCTTGGCCACCTGCACCTTGTGCCATTCCCAGGCTTCCTTCGCAAACGGGTCGTTCTTGATGAGCCAGGAATTTTCGATCGCCACAAGCGGGTCCACGCCCTTTTGCACAGCCTTCATGGCGAGGTATTGGAAATCGATGGCATCCACGGCGTGGAAAACCATCGGGCTTTCCAGCATTTCGCCTTCCACACTCGTGCCATCACGAAGGATGGACTGTGTAGCACCCTCCTTGATATCGCGCGGCTTGAAATCGAACTTCACCGGAGGATTCACCGTGAAGGCGAGGCTGCCCACTTCGGTCAGCATCTTCGGTGCGATCTCATCCGTTTTCACATTCACCTTGTCGGAAAGCAGGCGGTCGTTCACTCCCGGATTGGCGGCATGCGTCTTTGTCCACTCGCTGCGGAGGGATTCCGTGCGCAGCTTCGCATTGTGCGCTTGGGCGGCCAGGTGAACTTTTTTCACCTTGTTCAGAAGTTCCACGGTGAGTTCATCACCTGCCTTGGCGATGACTTCCTCAGCACCACCTTCCTTGGTGACGACCTTCACATCACTAGCGAGAGTGATCTGGGCCTTACGGTGCTCTGCCTGGGATAGGAGTTCCTCCACCCATGGCTTGTAGAAGCGGCGGCTGTCGAATGTCAGTTTGCTGGTCTGAACATTGATCACGTTCTCCTCCACCTTGTGGCCCTTGTGATCCAATTCCTCTTCGGTGCCAAGGTGACCTTCGATGATGGTATAGTCACTCAGACGCAGCGCCTGGTGGTGAAGCTTCACCGAATACTCGATCCCCTTGAGCACCATGAACAGGGCCGCACAGAGGATCGTGATCGTCATGAACACTTGGAACTTGCGCCACTCACGCATTTTCAGCGCGGCCCATGCGAACACTACCGTAACAGAGGAGCCGATGAGAACGAAGGTATTGATCAGACCGGGCAGCACCGGCAGCGTGCGCTCCGGCCACGGATAATCCGCACCGATCCGGAGGAACACATAGGCTGAGAAGAAGCCGCCGAAGAGCATGACTTCAGACGCCAGGAACAACCAGATGGCGATCTTCGAGTTGAAGAGGCCGGTGTCCTTGCGGGGAGTGACGACGTAGGGAATTTCCATGGAACGAAAGAAGAGGTTCGATTTTCAAGGGACACTGCCGGAGCAGCTACCCTTGATTCAGGATTCAATGGGCAGATGGAGTGGTGGGCAGAGGCTCGCTTTGATCGGCAGAACGTTTCGGTTCGATCCATTGTGGGAGGAAGTCGGCATCGCAGTCAGGGCGGCTGTATTCATACGGACCGCGATAGACGACAGGCTCGAATTCAAAGTTGCCGTGTCCTGGAGGCGTTGGTGTGGCCCACTCAAGTGTGGTGGCATCCCATGGATTATCACTCGTCACCTTGCGGCCCAGCTTCCATGCGAGGAACAGGTTGATGATGAAAGGAATCTGGGCGGCTGCCAGCCACCATGCGCCCTTGGACATCAGGATGTTCAGGTCGATGTGGTGCACCACCGTGTTGCTAAAGACGTTTGCGCTGTCCGCAGCCTTGTCGATGTAGCCGTCACCACCGTTATACCAGCGGCGGTGGAAGCCTGCCATACCCTGCACGAGCATCGGGAAGAAGATGATGTTCATGCAGATCAGTGATGGCCAGAAGTGGAAATGGGCCAGGGTCTTCGACATGAAGCGACCGGTAATTTTTGGATACCAGTGATACACGCCGGCGAAGAGGCCGAAGAGAATGCCCGGCGCCACCACATAGTGGAAATGGCCAATCACGTAATAGGTGTCGTGCAGGTGAAGGTCAGCCAGGTTGAAGGCCAGAGGCAGACCGGTAAGACCACCGATACCGAACATCGGCAGGAAGGCGCATGCCCACATCATCGGCGGAGTGAAGCGGATGGAGCCGCCCCACAGGGAAATGATCATCGCCGTGAGGATGATCACCGATGGAATGGAGATCAGCGTGGTGGTGGTCTGGAAGAAGGTGGAGACCGCAGCACCCATGCCCGTCATATACATGTGGTGTGCCCATACGACGAACGAGAGGAAACCGAGCACCAACACGGAGTAAACCATGGACTTGTAGCCCCAAAGTGGCTTGCGGGTGTTGACGGGGATGATTTCTGCCACGCAGGCGATCGCAGGAAGGAGGAGAACGTATACCTCTGGGTGGCCCAGGAACCAGAACAAGTGCTGGAACAGCAATGGGGAACCACCACCGGAAAGGTCTGCCAGACCTTCACTCTTCGTGAAGAGCCCCGAAGGCATGAAGAAGGAGGAATGGGTGACGCGATCCACCAACTGCATGATGCCTGCGGCTTCAAGCGGAGGGAAAGCGAGAAGGAGAAGGAAACCCGTCACAAGCATTGCCCACACAAGAAAGGGCATGCGCATCCAGGTAAGGCCGCGTGCGCGCAGGTTGATGATGGTGGTGATGAAGTTCACCGAACCAAGCAGAGAGGAAGTGATGAGAAGCACGAGGCCGATCAGCCACTGGGTCTGCCCTGCCAGCCATTGGTTCACCACCTGGCCATCCGCGAAACCGGCGAGTGGCGAGTAGTTCGTCCAGCCGGACTTGGCAGCGCCGGACTCAAGGAAAAAGGAGCCGATCATTACCAGACCACCCACGAGATAGATCCAGTAGCTCATCATGTTGAGCTTTGGGAATGCCATGTCGGGCGCGCCGATTTGAAGCGGAGTCACATAGTTTCCGAATGCACCAAAGCCGAGTGGCACGATACCGAGGAAAACCATGATGGTGCCGTGCATGGCACCGAACATGTTGTAGGTCTCACCGGTCACCTTGCCGTCCTGCAGCCAGCGGGCCTTCCAGGCATCCGTGAAAATCCAGCTCATTGCATCAGGAAGCGGCTGATGTGGATAGGCGATGCTCCAGCGCATCACCATCATCAGGTAGAAGCCGAACAGCAGGAACGCCATCGCCGTCAGACCGTACTGGATGCCGATCATCTTGTGATCGGTGGAGAAAACGTATTTCTGCAGGAAATTCGGGTGATGGTGATGCTCGTCGTGATGAGCATCGTGCCCGGTGTGTGGTGTAGCGTGAGCGCTCATAATACAGTCTAAAAGCTTTCTATTCGAAATGGCTGGAAAAGGAATGGCAGGATTACTTCGTGGCTGCTGCAGGAGCCAGAGACACGGGATTGACGAGAGTCTTCGGCTCAAGAACCGCACCTGGAAGATTTTTCAAATGGTCGGCCTCCAGTTCGGCAGCAGTCACCGGCTTGCCAGCGTTTTTCCGGGCTGCGGCGATGTCCAGGGCTGCCTGTGCCATTTCCACAGTCACCACGTCACCCTTGCTGTTGCCCATGTTGTTGCGGAGATAGGTCATGAGACCTGCGATATCCGCAGGGGTGAGACCCGCAGCCTGAGAAGGCATGACACCTGCGCCATACACCTTGCCGGAGCTGGTTGGACCTTGCAGACCATTCAGGAAGACCTGGGAAAAACGCTCCGTTTCACCCAGCACCCACTTGGAACCTGCGAGGGATGGATAGTTGGAACCATCACCCTTGCCGTCGGCACCGTGGCAGCCGCTGCACTTTGCGGAATAGATCTTCGCACCCTTGGCACTGTAGGCGGCGATGGCCTCCTTCGGCTTCGGACCACTATCCCCTGCTCCAGGAGCTGCAGTGCGGACGTATCCTTCACGGAAGGTGCTCCCGTAGTTGAAGCTGTAGCCAGTCATCTGGAGAACGCCGCCGGCTGCCACCAGGGCGAGGGCACAGGCCACGAAAATCCACAGTGACACCGGCTCCCGGCCATTTTCGGAGATATGTTTCTCACGCGCAGCGGCAGCAGCTTCACGGACCAAACGGCCATGGGCCTCGGTCACATTGATCGAGTCCTCAAGATCCGGTTTCTGATTAGGCAAAGACATGATGGATGAGTTAAAAAGGAAATGGTTCAGCGATCAGCCGTCTTTTTTGGCGGGGCCAAAGTTGAGCACAGCAGGAACTGCTTGGTCCTTCTTGAGCGAAAGGAGATAGGAAATCAGGGCCTTGGCATCGGAGGTAGGCACCAGTTCGGTCGTTTCGGAGCCGCCGAATGGCAGGGCATCCAGTGAGCGGCGGCCCTTGATCTGCTTCTCTTCAAACATGAAACGGTAGGATGGGCACATGGAGGCGCGCAGTTCCGGACGATAGCGCGGATTGTAAAGGTGCGCATAGAGCCATGTGGCTGGATCACCCTTGGATGCGTAGATGCTTTCCACCCGGCGACCAATGTTAGAAAGGTCCGGACCCAGGCGGGAAACACCGATCTGGGCAAACTTCTCGTAGGTGAAGTCGAAGGCATTCGTCTCGCGGCGGGTATCGCCACGATCGCCATCATCCTTCAGGCCGCCCCAATCCGGGCGATACAAATCATTGCCTGCATAGGTGGGACGCACCACCTGTGTGTGGCAGAGGTAACAGCCGTTCTCGGCATACACCAGTGCGCCATCCGCCACGCGGCCGGTGCGCTTCGGATAGAAAATACCGGTCGTGCCGTCCGTTTCCTCGGAGAGCTGGATCGGTGCCATGTCGCGCATTTTAAAATACGGAACGACGATGACGGCCAACCAGGCGATACCGAAACTGGCGGACAGGCCGAGGATGAAAGTGCGTAAACTCATGGAATCCAAATTTTGATGGCTGAAATTTGTTCGTTGAACTTCCTCAGTGGGCGGCGGCGTGGCCGGAGCCGGTGTTGTCGATATCACCTTCGGAACCGTGCGGGCTGGAGCCGTGGGAAGAAACCAGAAGGGTCGGGTGGGAGCTGCGGCGGCCCAAGCGGAGCCACATCAGCGTGAGGTGGATGAAGAAAAAGACGTTGGAGAACAGGATGAAGCACCATGCAATGGTAGCCGCCCATGCATAAGGGCGGGTGCTGATGGCTGCATTGATCCACGGCAGTTGCCAGGATTCTTGCGCCATGCCCTGTTGCAATCCACCGAAGAGGGCCACCATGGCCACAGCCATAATGCCATAGATGGAGAAGAAGAAGTGCATGGTGATGAGGCGGCGGGAGAGCCACTCACGACGGGTCACGCGGGGAACGATGAAGTAAATCGCACCGAACATCACAAAGCTGAAGAATGCGTACAGGGCCAAAAGTTCAAAACCGTAACCCGAGATGGAGAACTGGGTGAGCTTGAGCGTGGAGCCCGGTAGATTCAGCAGGAGGGCGGCAGCGCCCATGACCACCAGGCTGATCACTCCTGCGATGCTGAAACGCAGGGATGGGCTTTCTGCCACGGCTTCCTTGGAGAAAAAGGCGGTGCGGAGGATGTTCGCACCCGCACAGGCGGCAGGAATGAAGATCAGAACCGTGGCGGCAGCACCCACATAAGGCAGGAAGTAGGGCACCGGAGCGCCGATGAGCTTCTGCATGCCCGCCCAGGGGGCAATGATTGCAAGGGACCAGAAGCCGAGCTTCGCCAGTGAGTAGCTGTGAATCGGGCGGCCACTCACCTTCGGTGCCAGGTAGTAGGCAGCACCCAGGCCGACAGGGGTGAAGAAGAGGAAGATGAGAGAGGACTTATACCAGGCATTGATGCCAGCACCCATCACTGGATGACCTGGGAAGCAGTTGAGTAGAAGGTTTGCCGTGAGGAAAATCCATGGGAACCAGACAATGGCAGCCAGGATGTACCACTGGGAGATGTAAACGTGGCCCTCGGGACGCACACGGAACTGGATGAAGGACCAGACCACGATGGCGAAATAGCTGGCGAGCAGCACTGGCCACGTGAAACTTGGAAACTCCATCCATGGCATGCCTGTTCCATTGCCGGAAAGAATGCCGATGACGCCGAGACTGACGGCAAGATTCCAGATGTGCCCTGCTGTGAGAATGATGCCTGCGGAGCGGCACTCCTGGCGGGACAGGCGGGCCATCAGCCAGATGATCACGGCGAAGGCAGCCTGAAATCCCCATCCGTAAACCAGCGCGTTGATGTGCGCCGGGAATGTCCGGCCATAGGTCAGCCACGCACATTGATCGAGGAAACCCGGGCTGTGCACCTTGGCGGATGAAATAATGCCGAGAATGATGGAAACCGCCAGCCATGCAGCCCCGCTGGTCATGAAAAACATGACGGGGTGACGCAGTGAACGGTCAATGGACGCACGCAGCAGTGCATCCTGTGTGGGATGGGGAATGGAGTCGGATGACATCGGCTTGAGAAAATTAAATGGCTGCAGGCGTTAAGGCTTGGTCAGTTGATCCACGGTCAGCGGCTGTCCCACTTCTCCGCGGAGAGGAGCTACTTGCTCAGGCTTCACCTCGGATCCTTTGTTTCCGAAGCTGTTTCTTACGTAGGTAAGTACATCCGCGATTTGTTGATCCGTCTGATAAGCCATAGGCGTCATGCCTGCGGGGAAATTATATTCTGTGCCCTTCACCGTGATCGGCCCCGTCAGGCCACGGAGTTGAATACGGACAAGGTTCTCGATAGGTCCGGATACCCACTCGGAACCGGAGAGCGGCGGAGCGATAGGACCACCTTCCCCCTGCTGACCATGACAAGCGCTGCAGACAAGGAACTGGGCCTTGCCCCGTTCCATGACGGCTGGATCAATCGCTTCATTCGTAGACGCTGCACCGGACTTAGGCTGAGCACCTGGAACCAACTGTTCCGGCTTTTCAACAGCAACAGGCTGGGATGCAGCCAGTTCCCTGGCAACGGCTGGAATGGCGGCCTTGATCGCATCGGCGGAAAGGCTGGCAGCTTGCGCAGCATCCACCTTTGTCTTGGTTTCATAGCGCACCTTGGCAGGTGCGGCTTCCATATCGGTCGGTGGCGTATCGTTGAGCAAGGCGAAGACGCCGAAGATCAAGGCAAAAACCAGGAAGATACCGAGGGCCAGCCAAAAGGTGCCGAAGCGGACGAGCGGATTATCGCGGGATGGTTCCATGTGGGAATGAGGAAAAAACTTCGATCAGTTGGAGACGTTGGCGGATTCCAGGATGCGCGGATCGCGATTCGGATAGAGGGAGTGCTGGCCGATGGCGCGGAGCAGGAAGAACAGGAAGCCGGCACCGATGGTGATGAAGGCGAGGATATCCCCCCAGAAGGCACCTGGGATGGACACCTGGATGGCACCGAAAACTTCCGGCTTGATATTGCCAAGGGAAATGCCGCGCTCAGGGATGGAAATGAGGTAGTGATCCAGCACGTGCATGACCAGAGTGTATGCCGCCACGATGGAGAGATACTTGGGATTCTTCTTCAGCCATGCCTGGAGCAGAACCACGAAGGGAATCACGAAGTGGCCGAAGACCAGGGCGATCATGGCGATGTTCCAGTTTCCGGTGTTCCGGATCAGGAAGTAAGAGGTTTCTTCCGTGATGCCAGCATACCAGATGAGGAAGAACTGGGAAAAGGAGATGTAAGCCCAGAAAGTGGTGAAGGCGAAAAGCAGCTTGCCCATGATGTGGAAGTGCTCACCAGTAGTTACGTGCTTGAGGTGGCCTTGGCTCTTCAGCCATGTGCAGACGAGAATGATCACCGCCATGGAGTTCAGTGCGGAACCGGCGAAGAGATAGACACCCCACATGGTGGAAAACCACTTGTAGTCGAGACCCATCATGAAATCGAAACCGGTGAAGGTAATCGTGAGTGCGAAAATGATGAGGGGATAGGTGGAGTGATAGCGCGCCTTGAGAAGGCGGCGTGTGCCCGGATTCGGATCGGTGTCCTGATCCGTGGAGAGCTTGCGAAGGCCGATGATCACAGCGCTGAGACCAATGAAGTAGAATGCCACGCGACCATACCAGAAAGGCAGGTTCATGAACCAATACTTGTTGTAAAGCAGGTGATTGGCGTGATGGACGTGCTCCTTCGCATCGTGCCCGAAGATGGCGCTGGTGCCTTCACGATGGATGTTCATCCATTCATAAAGGTACTGCTGCACGTGTGGAAACAGCAATGGGATGCTGAAAAGAATCATCCATGGGTAGGTGGAACCCAGATTTTCAAAGGTACGGCGAACCGATGTCCCCCACCCCGAGTTGGAAACATTGTGAAGCAATGTCCAGAAACATCCACCGATCGAAAGCGTGAGGAAAAAGTAGAAGGCGAATACCCAGGAGTAGGCATACACACCATTGATCTTCTCCCATGGACCGAACAACAGGACAAGGCTGGCAATGGTACCAAGGACGGCGATGGCCAGGCAAATGGTCTTCGCCTTCGCAACCTTGGAGTTGTCGAGGTGATCGCCGTTGATGGCGATATCTGCGGATGTGACGTGGTGGGACATCTCTGTTTCAGGAAAATTTAGTTGGCGGCGGCAGGAGCTGCCTTGGCTGCTTGCAGGGTGCGGACGTAGGCGATGATGGCCCAACGATCACGGACAGGAATGTTGTAGCCGTAGCCACTCATGTTCCCCTTACCGTTGGTGATCGTGTTGAACAGGCGGCCATCGGGATAGGCTGCCCTTTTGAAGGGATCAAGGTGCAGGTTCGCAATCCCGGGGATGCCATAATTGCTGGTGATTCCCAGGCCGTCTCCGCTGGAACCGTGGCAGACCGCGCAATAGATGCCGAAGCGTTCCTGACCGCGCTTGATGAATGCTGCCGCATTTTCCTCGGTCAGGCCGAGTTCCTCTGGCATGCCGGTGCCGAAGTAGTCACCCACATGGCCGGAGTAGTAATAGGTAGGCTGGCCACCGAATTCGTATTCAGGAATGCCGCCGATTTCAGGGGCACCTTCTTCATTGAATCCACGGGGTTGGGTGCCAGTGACTGGCAGACGACCGCCGTGACCATCCGCAAAGAAAGGATCAGGCTTCTGGGCCTTCAGCTTGTCCTGCTCATCCATGTCCGGAAAAATCCGGACGGGAGGCTTGGAGAAATGTTGGCCACGGAATCCGAAGATCCCGACAACGATCAGCGCGATGAGCGCGTAAACGAGGAAAAAGTAGCGCATGGAAAATGGATGATGAGTGAGTTACGGGACTGCGTTACCGATTATTGGTCCTCTTCTTCAACGAGTTCGATGTTTGCACCACCAATGTCCGCCAGCAGGGACTTGGTGCCGTTCGGGTTGAATTTCGGATCGCGCGCCTCGATGGCGATAAAAAAACCGTCATCCGTGGCACGGTGGAACTGGCGGCTGGCGAACAAAGGGTGGTTCAGACGTGGCAGTTGCATCAGCGCCAGCACTCCGAAAAGCACGGTAAGCACCGAGAACAGAATCGTGAGCTCGAACATGATCGGGAAGAACGCCGGAACGGTAAACATGTTCGTGGGCTTGGCCTGCACCACCGTCGGATAGATCACCACCTGGGTCATGTAGGCCAGCGTGTAGGCAGTCGCCGTGCCGGTGATGCCACCGCAGAATACGAACCATGGCAGGATGGAACGCTTGAGGCCCATCGCACCGTCCAGGCCGTGGATTGGATACGGGGAATAGCAGTCCCATTTTTTGAATCCGGCATCACGGATTTGCTCCGCAGCCTTGTAGAGTGCGGAAGCGCTCTTGAATTCGGCCAGATAGCCGTAAACGCGTTTACGAGTAGTGCTCACGATGGTGGTAAAGTGCTAGAGGGAGTGGATCAGGCTTTCTTGGAATCCGTGAGGAGTTCGTGCTGATAGGCGGCTTCCGATTTCACACCGTGGTCCGGGTGGTCGTGGTTGTCATCGAAGTGAGGATCGGACTCCAGCAGGGTCCACTTCACTTCGGCAATGTTGATGCAGGGCAGGAAACGCAGGAAGAGGAGGAACAGCGCCAGGAACATGCCGATCGTGCCCACAAAGGTCATCATTTCCACACCGGATGGGCTGTAGGTTTTCCAGTCACCCGGCAGGAACATCCGCTCCAGGGTGGTAACGATGATCACGAAGCGCTCGAACCACATGCCGACGTTCACGCACATGGCGACAAACATGATGACCCAAAGGTTTTCACGGCAGGCCTTGAACCAGAAAATCTGGGGGGAAAGCACGTTGAGCGACATCATCGCCGCATAGGCCCACCAGTGAGGACCAGCGATCCGGAACTTGAAGGCGTCCATTTCGTAGATCGCGCCGGAGTAGAATGCCACGAAGAGTTCCATCAGGTAGGCGTAGCCGACGATCGTTCCGGTAAGGAGGATGATCTTCGCCATGTTGTCGATGTGCTTCATGGTGATCATGTCGTGCAGGCCATAGATGAAACGGGCCGGGATCATGATGGTGAGCACCATGGCGAAACCGCCGAAGATGGCGCCTGCCACGAAGTAAGGAGGGAAGATGGTGGTGTGCCAGCCAGGTACCACCGAGGTGGCAAAGTCGAAGGACACGACCGAGTGCACGGAGAGCACAAGCGGGGTGGAAAGGGCAGCTAAGAGGAGGTAAGCCATTTCATAGTGGCTCCACTGACGGTTGCCACCGCGCCAGCCGAGGGAGAAAATCCCGTAAAGCAGCTTGCGCAGGCCGGATTTGCAACGATCCCGGATCGTGGCAAGGTCGGGCACCATGCCCAGATACCAGAAAATAAGGGAGGCGGTAAAGTAGGTGGAAACGGCGAACACGTCCCACAGCAGCGGAGACTTGAAGTTCTGCCAGATGCCGTTCGCATTCGGCACCGGTGCAAGGAACCAGGCGAACCAGAAGCGGCCGATGTGGAAGGCAGGGAAGATGCCCGCACAACACACGGCGAAAATGGTCATGGCCTCAGCCGCACGGTTGATGGACGTCCGCCAATTCTGACGGGTGAGGAACAGCACCGCAGAGATCAGCGTTCCTGCGTGACCGATACCGATCCAGAACACGAAGTTGGTAATGTCCCAGCCCCAGAACACGCGGTTGGTCATGCCCCAGACACCCACACCGGTGGAGACGAGGTAGGTCAGGCCGCCGACGACACCGATCAACGCGATGAGAGCGGACGGGATGAAGAGCAGCCACCAAAGGAGAGGCTGTTTGTTTTCGACGACGCTGCAGATCCGATCGGTGATCCAGTGATAGGACCGGCCGTTGAGGATGAGCTTTTCGCGCTCAAGCACCGGAAGTTTCGGACCCACGTGAGTCTCCGGAGCGTGATGGGTGGTGGAAGCCATGAGTGGTGAAATGCGGGTTGGGAAAAATAGGGACGGTAGTGGATCAGACCATGTCGATGGTGGCCTTGCCGATGAACTTGGCATCCGGCATCGCAGGATTCGGGTTCTTCACCCGGGCCAGATAGCTGGTGCGGGGGCGTGTGCCGATGTAGTTGAGCAGGTCGTAGTTCCGCTCCAGCACCTTGGTGCGTGCCAGTTGGGACTTGGTATCAAGCAAGTTGCCGAAGGTGATGGCATCTGCGGAGCAGGCTTCCGAACAAGCCACCTTGAGGACGTGTTCCGGCACGCGCAAGGTGCTGGTGGAGACCTGGACTTCAGTGGAAAGCTTGCCGGAGGCGAGCACTTCCTGCTTCTGGCCACGCTTCTGGCGGATCACCGCATCCTTGAGGCGCTGCACGCAGTAGGTGCACTTCTCCATCACGCCGCGCATGCGGACAGTGACGTTCGGATTCTTTTGAAGGTGGGCAGCTTCACCCACTTGCTTCTCCCCAAATGGACCCTTATAAAGGTTGTTGGCGATGAGCGGGTTACGCTTGTTGTAATCGAAGAAGTTGAAACGGCGGGCCTTGTAGGGGCAGTTGTTCGCGCAGTAGCGGGTGCCGATGCAGCGGTTGTAAGCCATCGCATTGAGGCCGTCTTCCGTATGGACAGTAGCGTTGACGGGACAGACGGTTTCGCAGGGAGCGGATTCGCACTGCACACAGGCTACCGGCTGGGTAATCAGGACCGGATTGTCCTGGTCGAAATCGTTGTCCTTCTGGATGGCGTAGTAACGATCCATTCGCACCCAGTGCATTTCGCGGCCTTTAGCCACCTGGGTCTTGCCGACGATCGGGATGTTGTTTTCCGCCTGGCAGGCCACAAGACATGCGTTACAGCCGGAGCAGGCGGAAAGATCGATGGACATCCCCCACTGGTGGAGCGGGTCGCTGAGGAGCGACTTGCCATTGCGGTCTTCCGATTTGTAGAGGGAAATGTTCTTCGGTGCATGGCTGTCGTTGCCCTGCTTCTTCACACCGGCGAGTTGGGCATCGAAGTCACCCTTTTCTGCATCCGTCTCGGTGGAGACTTCCCGTGCAAGAGCGCGGCCATACATGGAGCTGTGCTCCTGGACGAGCGCCACCTTGTAGCGGTCACTCGTGGTGGAAACTTTTGCGCCGGTGGCAAAGTAGGCACTGGTGGTGGTGCGCAGCGGATAGGCATCGAAGCCCCGGTTCACACCGACAAGGCCCACGTGGCTCTTGTTGCGGGTATCGCGCTTGAGCTCATCCTCCCCATCGAAGCCCTGGCCGTAGCCGAGCGGGATGACGAGGGTGTTTTCCGCCTGGCCGAAGGAAATCAGCACAGGGATCAGCAAGGTCTGGCCATTCACCTCCACCTTGATGATAGGGGCGGTGCGGTTTTGCGCTTCACCATCCGGAGAAGCGGGAGCGGTCTTGATCCCCATCAGAGGATTGATCGGCTCCAAGGAGATGATCTGGTCGTAAATGCCCAGTTCCTTGGCAGTCTTCGGTGCGATAAGCGCCGCATTGTCCCAGGAAAGTTTGGAAATTGGATCCGGAGCTTCCTGAAGCCAGCCATTATCGATCCAACGGCCATCGTAAACCGAGGCATCCGTGGAGAAAATCACTTCCAGAGCGGAAGCGGAAGGAAGAGCGCGGCGGGAAGCTGCGATATCCGTGGCGGCAGCGGCTGCCAGAGACGGAGTGGCTTGTGGATAGGACGAGCCTGCGAGAAAACCGTCGCGAAGCAGTTTTTTCCATGCCTCTTCACCATTACCGGCCAGCAAGCCGAAGGTGGCGCGGACAGCGGTGTAGGCCGGAGAAGCGGCACCCTTTTCACCTTCACCATTGAGCAGCTTGCCTTCTGCAGAAAGAAGCGCGAGCAGCAACTCCAGCTCCGACACGCAATCCTCATAGAGAGGGAGAATCATCGGCTGCACCACGGTGTAGGCACCGCGGGAGCTGTAGGCATCGCCCCAGGACTCCAGATAGTGGGCCGCTGGGATGTGCCAGGTGGAGGCGTGGGCGGTGGCATCCGTGCGGCTGCCAAGGTGGATGGTTGTTTTCAGCTTGGCGAAGGATTCCGCAAACTTGAGATCCGCAGGAGCATCGTAAACCGGATTAGAAGGTGTGAGCACCAGCAGCGTATCCACAGCGCCGGAATCAATATCACCTTTGAGGGTGGCAAGATCGCCCAAGGCGGTGTTTTCCGCCTGGTAGCCAACGAGCGGCTTGCCTGCGCCGATATTTCCAAGAGCCAGGTTGATCGCCAGGGCAAGATGCTGAATGGAAGCCGGGAGACGACTGCCCGCAAGAACGACGGACTTGCCGGCATTTGCCTTGAGGTCATCCACAAGACCCTTGATCCAGCTCAAATGCTTGGGATCGGTGATTGGATCGACACCCGCGACGAGTGTGGAACTGACACCGAGATCACGGGCCACCTGAGCAGCCACGGTAAGAGTGTAGCTGGCTGGAACCCGCAAGCGGTGATCAGCCATGCCGCCGGTGAGGGAGTAGGCAGCCTCCACCACGTAGAGGCGGTTCATTTTACCTGCATCCGCCTTATCGGTGTAGGTCTTACCTTCCGGCTTACGGCGATCGTAGAAAGGGGTGACCGGCCCTTGCGGATCCAGGCCGACGAAATCGCAATCCAGTGAGAGGATGCGCTCAGCCTTGGTGAAATCGACGGAAGTCTTGATCGCATCACCCAGGACGCCCTTGGCCGTGAGTGCTTCGTATTGGTAGAACTTCGCACCGGCAAACTTCGCCGTCAGTTCCTTGACGAGGCGATTGCGGGTCGGACTGTCATCGGAACCAAAAAGGAAACCGATTTTCGAAGCGGAATTGGTGGCCAGGCCAGCAATCACCTTCTCCAGTTCCTTGCGGTCGCCTTTTTTGGCATCTTTGAGGATCGTGCGGGAGCGCGATGGAGAATAGAGGTCCAGCACGGAAGCCTGGGCGAAGGCGTCGGTTCCTTCATTGTCCGGGTGCAGCGTGTTCGGAGCCAGCTTGGTGGGGCGACCTTCAAAGGTGGTGACCACCAGCGGAGTGGCTCCGCCTGAGCGCGGCATGGCGGAGGCATAATAGGTCGCCTTGCCTGGGATCACCCACTCCGGGGCTTTCGTATAGGGAACGATGTAGGATTCCGGGCGGCGGCAGGAAGCCATGCCGAACCCGGCAAGCGCCGTGGAGGCTCCCATCAGCTTGAGGAAAGAACGCCGCGAGGTTTCCGCGTCTCCTTCATTTTCCATTTCTGCTGCTCCTTGAGGAAACTCGCGTTCCAGCCATTGGCGGAAATCGGCGGTGTCTTCAAGCTGCCCTGCACTGCGCCACGCAACGGTGGTTGCGTTCGCGGATGCTTCGGGATGTTGCCAGATGCGCTTGCTCATGTTGGACTAAGAGAAAATTTGGAAAATCGAAAATTGCGGAACGGGACCGATCAATGGTGGCAGGTGGAGCAGCTGACCTTCGGCTGAACCTTGAATTCTTCCTTAAGCTTCATACCGAGATCCTCGGTGGTTTTCACGCCTAGCTCAGGATGTGCAGCGATGTATTTCTCTGCGTCGTAGTGGAAGTTGTAGACCTCCTCAAGCGGCCGGAGATTTTTCTCAGGTGCCGTGTGGCAGTCGATGCACCAGCCCATGGAAAGGGGCTTTGCCTGATAAACGACTTCCATCTTGTCGATGTCGCCGTGGCAGGTCTGGCAGGAAATCCCCCGGTTCACGTGAGCCGAGTGGTTGAAGTAAACGTAATCCGGCGCCTTGTGGATGCGGACCCACTCGATGGGCTTACCATTGTAGCCCGGATAATTGACATCCATCGACTTATGGAGAGGAGCAAGCTTGGGACTGTCACGCTGGACGTGCTGGTGGCAGTTCCAGCAGGTATTCCCGGTCGGCACGTTCGAGTGACCGGAGACATCCACGAAGGAGTGACAGTAGCGACAATCCAACCCGAGCTGGTCCACGTGGATCTTGTGCGAGAACGGAATCGGCTGCGCAGGCTGATAGCCAACCACCAAAGCCTTGGGCGTCGCGTAATATGCAAAAGCGAGAGCCACCCCCGCCGCGGTCAGACCGGCGCATAAGGCGATTTTGAGTGGCAGCAAGTTGGTCCAGCGTGGGAAAAAGTTTGCCATGGGATGGTCTGTGCGGTGCGGAGAAGTTGTGAGCTTGTGAAATTTTTCACAAGCGATGCTCGGAGTTCAATGAGGGAGAGAACTTGGGCGGCCAGAGAATGCCAACCCACCTAGCTGATGCAATGCGAAAAACGAAATTTTGATGAAATTCAGACAGGATTTGATTTGGCCGGAATCTGGTCTAACGGGACCAATTCATGCCTTTTTCCTTCCGCCACTGGCGATAGGCGGCGAATTGGTCACTTTTAGCCATGGAGCGCCGCGTTGAATCCTCATTGAGAAATGCCTCGAAGGCCCCGCCCGCCGCCACTTCGACCGGGGAACCGCCACTTTCCTCCCCAGAGGGTGACTGAAGCCCTCCAGACAGGGCCGCCAAATGGTCTAACTTCACGGCCATTTTGCTCAAGATCCAGAAAAGGGCCAGCAAGGCACCGCTATTGATCCCGATGAGGAGCCAGGGAAGAAAGGTGGATGACATGACGGAATATGCCCACACCCCAGCAGACGGGTGAAGCCTCAAGTCCCGGAACTTTGGAAAACTCCACGCTTCTCTCCGGGGCAACCATCCGCTGTACTTGCTCCAAGCCCACCCGATGTCTGAAAATTTTTACCAGCAAGCCACTTCCGCGCCCGCCACAGCGTTCGATGTTTCCCTCCGGCCCCCGGCGTTTTCCGAATTCATCGGGCAGGAAAAGGTAAAGGACCGCATCCTGCTGATGCTGGAGGCCGCCCGCCAGCGGGGCGATGTGCTCGATCACGTCCTGCTTTCCGGCCCGCCGGGACTGGGGAAAACCACATTGGCAAACCTGATCTCAAAGGCAGCAGGCACCCAACTGCATACCACCTCCGGCCCACAAATCGAAAAGGCGGGAGACCTCGCAGGCATCCTCACCAATATCCAGAAGGGGGATATTCTTTTCATCGATGAGATCCACCGGCTGCACCCGGCCATCGAAGAATATCTCTACCCTGCGATGGAAGATTTCCGGCTGGATATCATCATCGATTCCGGTCCCTCCGCCCGCTCTATCCAGCTCAATCTCCCGCGTTTCACGCTGGTGGGGGCCACCACCCGCTCTGGTATGTTGACCGCACCGCTGCGTTCCCGTTTCGGTCTGGCCAACCGGCTGGACTACTATAGCCATGAAGAGCTGGCCCTGATCATCGAGCGCTCGGCAGGCCTGTTGGATGTCCCCATCGAAAAATCCGGCGCACTGGAGATTGCGTCCCGCTCCAGGGGCACGCCGCGCGTGGCGAATGCCCTTCTGCGCTGGGTGCGCGATTACGCCCAAGTGCGGGGCAACGGCCACATCAACGAAGCCATCGCAGATGCCGCCCTGGCCATGATCGAAATCGATGCCGATGGACTGGACGAAATGGACAAGCGACTGCTGGAAGCCCTGATCTATAAATTCGGCGGTGGCCCAGTGGGATTGAATTCGCTGGCGGTAGCGGCAGGTGAGGATGCCTCCACCCTGGAGGAAGTGCATGAGCCATTCCTGATCATGCAGGGATTCATCAAGCGCACGCCCCGCGGACGCACCGCCATGCCGGCCGCCTACGCAAAAATCGGCGCCCCTCTCCCTCCTTCCCGCCCGGAAGATCCTCAGCCCAATTTGTTTTAATCCGCCGCCTCCTCTTTCCAGGCCTCAATTTCCGGTTTGCCGGAGCCATTCCCCGCCCTATTCTGGAGCAACCCCCTCATGAATCCCATCGTCCAGAGCACCATTGACCGCTGCCGCCTCGCGGGACTGCGCCGCACAAAGGCCTTGGAGGAACTGGTGGCCACCCTTCTGGAAAACGACCGGCCCATGACACTCTCGGAATTGGCCACCTCTACCCGACTGGCGGATCAATGCGACAAGGCTACTGTCTTCCGCCTGCTCCAACGGTTGAATGAACATGGTCTGGTGCGCCGGCTGGGACTTCATGAGCGCGCCGCTTACTTCACCCTGCTGGTGCCGGGCCGCCATAGCGATTATCTAATCTGCACGGGCTGCGGCAGCATCGAGGCCATCAAGGCCCCCTGCCCTGTCCACCAGCTTGAAGATGAAATCCGGCTCAAGACGGGCTACCGGAATCTCTATCACGAGCTGGAATTTTTCGGCGTTTGCCCGAAATGCGCGTGAGGAACGAAACGAAAAAACCGGCGGGGATGAAGCCGCCGGTTTGAAATGGGAGATGATTTCCGCAGGCTGCCTTAGAAGTTGAAACGAAGACCGGCCTTGTAGAGGAGGAGGTCCTCCGTGATGGTGTCACCGGAGCTGGCCACATCGTAGGATACGCCCACGAAAGGCTGCACTACCTGCCATGGCTTAACGAAGACGTTCAGTCCCAGTGTGGTCACGTTATTGGCGTCAAGATCGCTATCATCCCGCACGCCGATGGCCTGGGTTACGAACGGATTCAGTTCCACCCAAGAGGCAGGTGCCCAGCGGAGGCCCAGATTAATGATCGCCTGACCGATGGACTGCTCGCTGCCACCTGCATCCAGATTGCGATGGGAGTAGCCGACGCCATAGTAGAAATCCAGACAATCGGCCAGGCCTGCGTGGCTGCCTACCAGCGCTGTGAGCGCCCAGGTATCCACTCCACCGCCGCCGCCATCCTCACTCTCGATGTCTCCATTCTCATAGCTGAGAGATGCGAGGAATCCGGAAATATCCACCCGCCCCTGGATTTGGACACCTTCCACGTCCAGATCATCACCCCCGGCGGAAGCAGGAAGTTGCGCTTCACCACCGGCATAGTTCACATCCAGATTATTGTAGCTGAAATCTGCAGCATTGGCACCGAGACACAGCAGTGCGCTCATCATCAAAACATTTTTCATAAGTACTAGGTAGGATTGGCACCTTTGTTGATGGTGCCCATGCCAAAAACCCGAAGCACAAAAACCTGTCAACAAACATAACAGTTAATTGACAGTTAATTGACAGTTAATTCACAAACCAGGCCATCTTCCGGTTCTTTTGACATTGCGACAGGAGTTGATCTGGAAAAACTCTTACTCCGTGTTCGATCTCATCCCAACCGTAGGTGCCTGGAAAGTGGCGCCGGATGGATGAGGTTCCGTGAGTTCCATCCACATGCTTCCTACGAACGATGATTCCCTGCCCGGCTATCGCAGCCTGGTTCTCATGCTCACCTCCGTGGTGCTGTTTGCTGTGAATACACTGCTGATCCGCGCTGTGGCTCTCCATGCTCCGGCGGCAGATGGTTGGCTGGCCTCCCTGTTCCGAGGGGGAGTGGGGCTGGCGGTGGTGTTCGCCCTCTATGGAAATGGCCGGGGCCTTCAGCCGGAAAGGTTGTTTGCCAGCAAGCTGGTGGCCCTGCGCGGAATCATCGGCGGGATCGCCATCATCATTTATTACGTGACGATCGTAAAGCTGGGGGCTGCCCGTGCCGTGATTCTGAATCTGACCTACCCGGTATTCGGCACCCTCATCGCGGCCTGCTGGCTGAAGGAAAAAATCAGCCGCAGAGCGATCTGCTGGATGCTGGCGGGCCTGGGCGGCCTGGCGGTTTTCCTGAGCGATGACGGGAAATTATTAAAACCTTCCGCGTATGACCTCCTCGCTTTGTTAGGCGCAGCTACGGCGGGCTGGGTGGTCGTGATCATTCGCAAGCTCCGTCATGAGGAGCACCCGGCCACGATTTACGCCTCACAGGCCCTTTACAGCCTGGCCATCGCCAGCCCTACGGTGGTAAAACTTCCGCAAATCCCATCGATGGCATGGCTGGGGCTGATCATTGCTGCCATCGTGGTCTCCCATGCCCAACTGGTGATGACGCGCGCCTATCAGACCATGTCGGTGGCGAAGGGATCCTCCATTCAAATGCTCCTTCCCCTGGTAACGGGAATTGGTGGATTTTTCTTTTTCGGCGAAAGATTCCATACCATTGAGATCCTCGGGGCCACCCTCACGCTGCTGGCCACCTGGCGGGTGGTGGTGGCAAAGTGAGCGCCCGCACAGGATTTGACTTTCAGTAGCCCAACAGAACTCTAGTGTACTGCCGATGCGGTGTCCCTACTGCCAGAATCCCCTGCCCGCTGACGACGCGCCCGAGTGCCCCGCCTGTCGATTGACGTTTCCCCGCACCACCACTCTTGTAGGCGCGGTGCCTCGCCTGAGTCCAGCAGTGGCCGATACCACCCAGACCATCGGCCAGGCGGATCTGACCAGGCTCAAGCGCCGCATCCAGGAAATGGAGCAGCGTTTTCCAGAGCTTTCCGTCCAGTTGGTGATGCATCACTTCCCGAGGGAGCATCCGTTTTCCATGCACATTTTCTGGCTGTTCAATGCCGGAGCCTTTGCCAGCGAGAGTCGGCGGGGGGCTAGCAACCATGGCCTCCTGATCGCGGTGGACCCCTTGCGGCAGGAGGCAGCCATCATGCCCGGCTATGGCCTGGAGCCTTTTTTGAAGGAAGAAACCATCGGCCACCTGCTGGATCTCGCCTCCCCTGCGTGGGAAGAAGGCCAATGGACGGATGGCTTCCTGAGGGTGCTCAACAGCCTGGACAAGCTGCTGGAAAGCGTGGCCCAACCCATCACGACTGGAATCCCCGCTGAAAATGATTTTTGACGAAGGCCCTTAGCCGAATGCCTTGAGAAACCCCACCTCAATCGCGAGCGGCTCAAAGGCATTTGTCTCCAAGGTGCGGCGCAAGGAATCCAGGGCCTCCATGCGCTGGAGCAGGCGGGTTTCCGATTCTTCATCCGCTATCGCCTTCAATAAGGATGCGGATTCCGGAAAATCGAGATGTCCGGAATTCACCTTCAACCGGAGCAGATCCGCCATCCAAGCGAGCAGCACATCGAAAAGGCGGCTGCGGGATTCCAGATACTCCGCCTCTGCGGCGGCCTTGTGAAAGACCTCCCGCTCCTTGAGCCAGGAACCATCCGTGGCGTCCTTGTAGGCGGCGGTTTCATCCTTTTCCGCTGCCTTGGCTGCCGCATCCGCAGCCTCCCGGCTTTCAGCAAGGAATCTGGTAAAAACAGCCTTCAGGTGCAGTGCGGATACCGGTGTGCCGAATCCGCGCTTGGCGGCGAGATTAAGCGCGCTGACCAATTCCGCGCCACCTTCCTCCAGAAGACCACGACCTCCCAGCAGGGGAACACGCACACAGCGGGAAAGAATGGTGGGAAGCAGCCGCTGGGGATTGGCAGTCAGAAGCAGCAACAGCGTATTCTGGGGCGGCTCTTCCAAAGTTTTGAGGAATGCATTGGCCGCCTGATCGTTCATGCGATCCGCCTCCACGATGACGCCCACCTTGCAGGCACCGCCGGGTGCGGCGAGGTGCAGGGTGTGCTCCAGATTGCGGATTTCATCCACACCAATGCGCCGGGATTTCATCTTCGGGCGGACGACACGGATCCAGCCACTTTCCAGATCATCCAATGGCGGAGTCTCCACCACCACCGGCTCTCCAAAAAGATCGAAGCCTGCTTTTTCCTGCGCTCCGCCCACCAGTTGGATGAGCCGGGCGGCGAGGTTTTCCTTCCCGGAACCGGGAGCTCCACTGATCAAAAAAGCGTGGGCCAGCCTGCCCCGCGCGTGCGCGGATGAGATCAATTCGTATGCCCGGTCTGCTTGATAAGCCATGCGGACTCCAGCCTGCCTGCCTGCCCACCACACGCAATCCGAAAGATGAGCGCTGGACACACCGCATGCCGCATTTCACGTTCCCGCCATGAGCAGCTTGAATGCATTTGCAGCCCGCGGGGCAAAATCAGACGTGGAGGAAGGCTCCGGCTTTGCCCCAAAATTCGACGCAGACGGCCTGATCCCGGCCCTGGCCATGGATGCAGTGACCAAGGAACCCCTGATGCTGGCCTACATGAACGAGGAATCCCTGCGCCGCACTCTGGAGCTGGGTGAAGCCGTTTACTGGTCCCGCTCCCGCAAGGAATTCTGGCACAAGGGAGCCACCTCCGGCCACATCCAGCGCATCGTGGAAATCCGCACCGATTGTGATCAGGACGCACTGATCCTGTATGTGGAGCAAATCGGCGCAGGAGCCTGCCACACCGGCCGGAATACCTGCTTCTATCGCCGTGTCACCCGCACCGATGGCAAGCCCGGCCTGGAATTCACCAGCACGGACCGCACCTTCGATCCGGCAGCCGTATATGGAAAAGCGTGAGATTGGATGAATTTCGCTATTGCAAATACGAAATTATTCCACTAGCTCTCCCGCCCCGCGCGACAGGGAGACCCGAATTCCCCGCGCCACCACAGAATTTTCCGCGAAGGAGGACCCCATGAGCAGCATCATTAACAAGATTGAACAAGAGCAACTGAAGCAAGACCTCGCCCCATTCAATGTCGGCGACACCGTCAAGGTCCATTGCCGCGTTCAAGAAGGCAACAAGGAGCGTATCCAGATCTTCGCAGGTCTCGTGATCGCCCGTGGCGGCTCCGGCGTGAATGCAGCATTCACCGTTCGCAAGATTTCCTACGGTGAAGGCGTTGAGCGCGTGTTCCCGCTTCACACTCCACGTATCTCCAAGATCGAAGTCACCAACCGTGGCAAGGTCCGCCGCGCGAAGTTGCACTACCTCCGCCAGCGTGTTGGCAAGCGCGCCCTCCTCGTAAAGAGCGCTGACTGATCCTCTCGGTAGATCGTTTTTTAGAAATCACCTCATCCTCCACGGGATGAGGTGATTTTGTTTTCCGGGCAGAGACGAAGATTTCCGCTTTTCTGATGGGCCGCTGGCAGCCAGTTTGTGCGCGTGCGTATCCCAATTCCCGTGGCGGTGATTCTTTCCCTGATGCTCGTTGGCGGCATCTGGTGGAGGAAAACTGCCCACTATGATTTCCTCACACCACCCAGTGAGGCAAAACTGGCGCAAATCCGCCACAAAATGGAGGAGTCCTTGGCAAAGCCACCGCAGGTGGAGGATGCTATTTCCATCCGTGGTTCCGGCATGGCAGAGCCTGCGCCCAAGCCAGTGGAAGCGCTGCCGGTGGAACCGCCGAAGCCTGCCATCGACCCCGGCAATCTGGCGGCACCTCCCGCGCTGGACTCATATGCGGACCAGGCATTCAAAGGCCCCGCCTATCTCATCGAGCTGGCCTCCTTTCTGGAGACGGAAGGTCATTTCCTGCGCGCCTACAGCGCCTGGGAGCGCATCTTGGATTCCACCAAGCCGGATGATGAGCAGGCCAAAATCGCCACCAATGCCATCAAGCGACTCCGCCCGAGCATTGCCAAATGGAATGACGATCCTTCTCGCAGCGCGACCGTCATCATCCAGGTAGGAACCGGAAAAAAGATCACCAAAAAACTGAAGCCCGTGCTGGAGCAGGCGGCAAAGGACATCGAGCAGGCATCCTCTGGACTGCTGAAGGTGAAGACCAACATCGCTGTGGGCAAGGGGCAGGCTCTCGAACAGGGAGCCACTCCGGTGGCCATGTGGTTTTCTGGAGGAGGCAAGGATGCGCCCGCCACCGAGGTGCTCTCTTTCACTGCTACGGATGCGGACAATCTGGAGTTGCTGATCACCCAGACGCTTTACTCAATCCTCCGCTCCTACTTTACCCGCTCCACACTGAACTCTCCCACTGCGGCAATGGAGGGGGAAAGGTTTTCGGAAACGCTGGAGAAGCGCGTGACCCGCCTGACCTGGGAACGCCTGGGGAGCACGCTCAATCCGCCGCTGGCCCCCAAACCCTGATCCCTCTATGCTCCGTCGGCTGTTCATCCTCTTTTGCCTGATGGAGCCCCTGTGCCACGCGGAGGTGGCAAAGCCGCAGGTGGAAAAAATTTCCGAAACCGGATACCGGCTGGGATTGATCACCTTTGATCAAAAAAGCCGGGAGATCCGTTTCCCAGCGGAAGTCAATATGACGGAGGGCTTGCTGGAATTCCTGATTGTTCACGAAAAGGGCAAGATCCATGAGTCCTTACTGAAAACGGTAGCCTCTCCCCTGCACCTGCAACTAGCGCTTACTCTGTTGCGCTACAAGCCCTCCCCGGAACTGAGGCTGCTGCCTGATGACTCCTTTCCTGTGGTGGGGCCGGAGGAGAAAAAGGCAGCCCGCCTGGCCATCGAAATCGAATGGAGCGCGGAGGGGCAGACCCGCCGCATCCCGGCCAACGAGTGGATCCAACACACGGTCAAGGCCAGCAGCATGCCAGCCACGCACTGGGTTTTTTCAGAAGCGGACATTCTGGATGGGAAGTTTTCCCCGGAAGCTACCGGGGATCTGGCCGCCATCTATCTGACCAACAGTGCTCTGATCAATTTTCCGGGAGCCGATAATCGCGACGATACCGTATGGATCCCCTACCCCCAGCGGGTGCCTGCCGTGGGCACGCCTGTCACCATCATCCTTCACGCATTTCCACAATCACCATGAAACTCATCCCCGCTCTCGTTCTTTTTTCGTCCGGTCTGGCCTTTGCCGCACCGGCCTCCAACCGCTACGAGTCTCTGCGACAGGAGATCCGCCAGGCGATCGCCCGTGGCAATGCCTACATCCAGTCCCAGCAAAAGCCGGAAGGAAACTGGGATGACCCGGGGCTGCCCGCCTTTACCGCGCTGGCCCTCACTGCCGCCACGCGGGATGCGGCGGTAAAGGATGGCTCCTATCCGGAATACATCGAGAAGGGCTATCAGTGGCTGATCGCCCAGCAGAAGGAAGACGGCGGCATCTACAATCGCGGGCTGTCCGTTTACAATACCGCCACTTCTCTTACGGCCCTCGTCTCCGCACGCAAGGAGGCTTACGAGCCAGCCATCATCAAGGCCCGCAAGCACCTCATCATCAACCAGTGGGACATCGGGGAAAAAGGCAAAACCGACAATCCGAATGACGGAGGCATCGGCTACGGCTCCAAGCCCACCCACACGGATCTTTCCAACACCTACTTCGCCATCGAAGCCCTGGCTCTTTCCAAGAAGGTGATCGAGGATGGCAAGCATGGCGATCAGCCGGATCTGGACTGGGAGGCTGCCATCACTTTCCTGTCACGCTGCCAGAATCTCAAACAGACCAACGACCAGCCATGGGCCTCCGACGATCCTAAGAACAAAGGAGGATTTATCTACAATGCCTTCGAGTCCAAGGCCGGACAGGAAAAGCTGCCGGATGGTAGTGACAGCCAGCGCTCCTACGGCTCCATTTCGTATGCAGGACTTCTTTCCTTGGTTTACGCAAAGCTCAGCCCGGAAGATCCCCGGGTGATCGGCGTGAAGGAATGGCTGGGGAAAAATTATACGGTGGATGAAAATCCCGGGATGAAGGATCAGGGGCTGTATTACTACTATCAGGCCATGGCAAAAGCGCTCTCCGTGGCGAATGTGAGCGGACTCAGGCTGGAAAACGGCACCGATGCCGATTGGCGCAAGGATCTGGGGGAGAAACTGCTATCCCTGCAAAAAGCCGATGGCTCATGGGTGAATGCAAACGGCCGCTGGATGGAATCCAATCCACTGCTGGTAACGGCATACACCGTGCTGGCGCTGGAGCAGATTGATTCATCGATTCCCTGATGGGGAAAGGTGGCGGAAACGAAAATCCGGTGCATAGGTTTTCAAATCCTCATTCCTCATGAATATCCTCTACACCGCTCACGCCAAATCCTTCGGTGGCCGCGAAGGGAAATCCTCCACCAATGACGGGGTGCTCACCGTCGATCTCTCCACGCCCAAGGAACTGGGCGGGAGCGGCGGGCCGGGCACCAATCCGGAGCAGCTTTTTGCCGCCGGATACTCCGCCTGCTTTCTGGGAGCGCTGAAATTCGTGGCAGGAAAGGAAAAACTAGCCCTGCCGGTGGATGCAAACGTCTCCGCCCAGGTGGGCATCGGCCCCCGGGATGATGGGGAAGGCTTCGGTCTGGAGGTGGAACTGACCATCGATGTCCCCGGAATCGACAAGGCCCATCTGGAGCAACTGGTGGCGAAGGCCCACATCGTCTGCCCCTACTCAAACGCCACACGGAACAATATTCCCGTTACCCTCCGGCTCATCTGATTTTTTCCTTCATGACTCCCCTTACCCTCTTCTCCGATGCCCCTCTAGGGCCACTTGCCACTGAAATCCTCAACGCAGCCACACAAGGGCATACGGTTTTGAAACCGCTGGTGCCCGCCTCCTCCGTATTGGCACAGGCTGCGGCGGACCCCAATTTCTCCCAAGCCCAAATCGCCTTCGGCCAACCCCATGTGGAGAGCGTTTACGCCGCGCCTGAATTGAAATGGATTCAAGTGAGTTCTGCGGGATTCACCCGCTATGACACGCTGGAATTCCGGAAATACGTGGCGGATCGAGGAATCATCGTCACGAACAGCTCCCTGGTGTATGCCCGTGCGTGCGCGGAGCATGTTTTCAGCTTCATGCTGGCCAATTCCCGCCTGCTCCCCCAATCGCTGGCATGCCGCGCGCTGAACGGCTCTCCCGAATGGCTGGGGCTGCGCAGCGGCTCGCGCTCCCTGCGCGGACAGAGAGTGGTGATTCTGGGATATGGAGGAATCGCCCGGGAACTGGTAAAGCTGCTGGCCCCTTTCGAGATGAAAATCACCGCCATGCGCCGGCAGCCGCGTGGGGATGAGGGTTTTCCCGTCGTGACGGAAGCGAATCTGCCGGAAGCTCTGGCCGCTGCGGATCACGTGATCAACATCCTGCCGGAAAATGCTGAATCGCGCGGTTTCATCAATGCCCGGCGTCTTTCCGAAATGAAAGCGGGCGCTATTTTCCACAACATCGGCCGGGGCACAACGGTGGACCAACATGCGCTGGCGGATGCTCTGGAATCCGGCCATCTTTCTGCCGCCTGGCTGGACGTGACGGACCCGGAGCCGCTGCCTGCGGACCATGTGCTGCGTCTGGCACCCCACTGCTTCATCACACCCCATACCGCTGGCGGCCATGCGGCAGAAGACGAGACGCTGGTGAACCATTTTGTGGACAACTTCCGCCGTTTCCTGGCCGGAGAGCCACTGCTCGATCGCATCATGTAAGGAAGTGGCCCAATCTTCCCGATGGACAAATGGCTGATTGGCACTTATTTACCATTGGGTATGAAAGAAACCAAATCTGCATCCACGATTGGACGCCCCCGCGAGTTCGATCTTGAGGAGGCGCTGAATCGTGCAATGCAGGTTTTCTGGGAAAAAGGTTATGAGGGAGCATCACTGTCGGATCTGACAGAGGCGATGGGTATCAATCGTCCCAGCCTGTATGCTGCCTTTGGCAACAAGGAATCCCTCTTCAAGAAGGTCTTGGACAATTATGGGCAAGGGCCGGCGTGTCACGTCCACCAAGCCCTGCAAGAGCCGACAGCCCGTGGGGTGGCGGAATTTCTTCTCAGAGGGACTGTGGACATGCTCACCAATCCCAAAACTCCCCATGGCTGTCTGGCTGTGCAGAGTGCGCTGGCGTGTGGCAAGGATGCGGAACCGGTAAAGATGGAACTGAACCGCCGCCGTTCCGAAATGGAACTGGCGATCCGCAAACGCTTTGAGCGGGCGAAAGAGGACGGAGACTTCCCCGCCACCGTGGATGTGGCAGATTTGGCCCGCTATATTTGTGTCGTGGCCAATGGGATGTCCATCCAAGCATCCACCGGTGCCAGCCGCGAGGAGCTTGGAAAAACGGTGGATCTGGCACTGCTCGCCTGGCCTACCTGAAGATAGGGTTTGGAGTAGGCAGCCCAGCCCCGGCTGCCTGGTTTGCTGATCGGGAATTAAAACTCCTGAAAAGTTACGGATTTGGAATACCTATCGTATCAAGCAATTCCGATGACTCCTCCCTCCATTCCCCAAGGTCTTGATTTGATTCCCAGCGCATCCGGCCAAGTGGTCCGCAAGGTGTGGAGGAACTGGACGCTGATCCCGCTGGTGTTTTTCATCATCGCCTGGGATGGATTTCTGATTTTCTGGTATGTAATGGCTACCCGGCCGGGTGCGCCCTTGCTCATGAAGCTCTTTCCACTGCTGCATGTGGCGATGGGCATCGGGCTGACGTATTATGTCATCGCCTCCTTTTTCAATAAAACGGACATCACCATTTCCCTATCAGGAGTAGAGGTAAAAACGAGTCCGCTGCCATGGCCGGGGAACAAGTTCATCCGCTACGATCAAATCACCGATATCCTGGTGAGGGAGCGCGTGGGCAATAAAGGCAGCCGTTCCTATCGGGTGCTGTACGTGGATCCCTCCAGCAAGGAGAGGTATGTCACGGGCCACTTCCGACTCCGCGAGCAGGCGGAATTTGTGTCGGCGCTGGTGCGGCAGACGCTGAATCTGAAATAAGGAAGCGGGACACAAAAAAAGCGGTGACCCGAGGACCACCGCTTTATCTTGAAGTAAGATATTACCAGATCACATCTCCAGCAGGAGGCGGGTAGGATTCTCAAGACACTCCTTGATGCGAATGAGGAAAGTCACGGCTTCCTTCCCATCCACCAGGCGGTGGTCATAGCTCATGGCGAGATACATCATCGGGCGGATGACGACTTGGCCATTGAGAGCGACAGGGCGCTGCTGGATGGTGTGCATGCCGAGGATACCGCTCTGTGGAGGATTGAGGATCGGGGTACTGAGGAGTGAGCCGTAGGTGCCGCCATTTGAAATGGTGAACACACCGCCGGTGAGGTCTTCGATGGTGATCTTACCATCCTTGGCCTTCTTCGCGTAATCGAGGATGTCCTTTTCGATGGTGGCGAAGGACTTCTTGTCTGCATCCCGGAGGACAGGAACGACAAGGCCCTTTTCGGTGCCGATGGCGACGCCGATATCAAAGAAATGGTTTTCCACGATGTCTCCGCCATCGATCTGGGCATTGAGCTGCGGCACATCCTTGAGCGCCTGGGTAACGGCCTTGATGAAGAAGGACATGAAGCCGAGCTTCACGCCGTGCTTTTTCATGAAGTCATCCTGCACGGCCTTGCGGAGATCCATGACGGCGGTCATGTCCACTTCATTGAAGGTGGTGAGGATAGCTGCCGTTTGCTGGGCATTGACCAGGTGCGTGGCGATCTTGCGGCGCAGCATGGACATTTTCTTGCGGGTGGTGCGCCCATCCGCACTGCCCTGGGCTGCTGCGGGGCGCTCGGATGGCGAGGCAGCTAGCGTGAGATCCGGCTTCTCGCGGGATGCTTCCACCGTGGCTGGAGCAGCTACCGGGGCCTTCACCACAGCGGCAGTGGCTGCCTTTGGAGCGGCGGCGGCTGCGGGAGTTGGAGCCGGTGCGGCTTCTGCGGAGGCACTGGTATCGATGGTAGCGATGACGGCACCGATGGCCACTTCCTCACCTTCCGGGGTGATGATCTTGAGACGACCGGAGACCGGGGCCTCCAGTTCATTGGAAACCTTGTCCGTTTCCAGAGTGACGAGCACTTCGCCCTGGGTAACGATGTCCCCTTCTTTGCGGCGCCACATGGCGACGTTTGCGGAGGTGATGGATTCACCT
>Ga0157373_10000260_pt1 | contig 43054 bp, 25 predicted proteins | sample C65metaG_FD_113460 | JGI IMG/M metagenome (GOLD analysis project Ga0157373, IMG submission 113460) | Corn rhizosphere microbial communities from Kellogg Biological Station, Michigan, USA - C6-5 metaG | ecosystem: Host-associated > Plants > Roots > Rhizosphere > Soil | place: USA: Michigan... | reverse complement strand
TATTAAAGTTGATATTATCTGTCGATACCTGCCACTGATAGCTATACGATCCATTACCGCCGGCAGGCGTGCTGCCAACAATGTTAGCAGGGTCGCCGGCCAAACAAAAGATGGTTACAGTTGGCGCAGTAATGCTGTTATTACTTACTGGCGCTAAAACCGGCAGTATAGTTACGTTTGCTGTGCTCCTTGCCGAAATACATCCTCCGGCATTCACCCCCTCAACATAATAAGTGGCGTTTGATGACAGTATCGGAGTAGTAAAACTTGTTCCGGTAAATAATACTGAGCCTCCTGTGGCAACGCTATACCATTTATAGCTAACTCCCGATTGCGGATTTGCAATCGTTATGGTTGCCGATGTACCCATACAGGTATTGGTTGGGTTATTGATCAGCGTAGGTGTTGCCGGGGCGGCTGTCGCGTTCACCTGCACGCTGGTCATTGATGAGCTTGAACACAAACCATTTGAGCTTTCTACATAAAAAGTAGTATTGCTTACGATTGGCGCAGTAACAAAGATTGAACCGGTAAACAACAAATTAGTTTTGGTAGCGCTATCATACCAGTTATAGGTGATGCCGCTTTGCGGGTTAGTTACCGATAAAGTTGCCGTACTGCCCTGGCACACGGTAACGATCGACTGCGTAGCTAGCGGAACGGTTGGCGGCGCTACAACGCTCACTGTAATCACATTACTGATGACCGGAGTGTTACACGAACCCGAAACCACGGTGCGGCGATAGTAGGTCGTGGTGCTGATTGTCGACGGATCATAATCCTTCGCGTTAGCGCCGGCAATGTTGGTAAAGTTTATATTATCTGTTGATTGCTGCCATTGATAACTATAAGTACCGTTGCCCCCGCTTGGGATGTTACCTGATATGTTTGCCGGGTCGCCGCCCGAGCAAAAGGACGCCACGGCCGGAGCGGTAATGTTATTATTTACAGGTGCACTTAAAATAGAAATCGTAACCACATTGCTGATTACCGGCGTCGAACAAATACCAGATGTTGCTGAACGGCGGTAATAAGTAGTTGTTGAAAGCAGCGATGGATCATAATCTCTTGAATTGGCGCCCGCTATATCTGTAAAGTTTATATTATCTGTCGATTGCTGCCATTGATAGCTAAAGCTGCCTGTACCGCCCGTTGGCGTATTACCGCTGATACTGGCCGGATCGCTGGGCTGGCAAAAGCTGTTTACTGCCGGGGCAGTAATATTGTTGTTACTCACGGTTTGATATACCGTAATAGTAACCACATTGCTTATGGAAGTAGCCACGCAACTGCTACCAAAAACCACCCTGCGAAAATAAGTTGTTACAGTCAATGAGCCCGGAGTATAGCTTGCCGAAGTAGCCCCGGAAATATTGCCAAAGCCGATATTATCGGTAGAACTTTGCCATTGGTAGGTAAATTGGCCGTTACCCCCCGTAGGTGTACTACCATTGATGATTGCGGGTGTACCGGGTGAGCAAAACGCTGTTACTGCCGGCGGGGTTAGGCTATTATTTGAAATAGCCGCCGATGGTAAGGTGGTTACATCGTAATAAGAATCGTAAATCGTGTTGCCGCTTACTATAATTTTACGCCTGATACTATATATAATGGGCGCTAAAGTATTATTGGTAAGCTGCGATGGTGGATAATCTGCACCGGTACTTGTGCCGGGGGCATTTCCCCAGGTGCTGCCCTGCAACAACTCCCATTGATAGCCGCTTGGTGCAGGCGAAACCGCGTCGCCCTGAATTACGATCGAAGCGCCGCTGCATATTGTTATTGGCTGGGGTGTTTGCGCAAATGAACCTAATGGCAGGCTCAATATCAAAACAACTGAAAAGAAGCCACTTAAAAGCAACCTGCGCATTTTATCAAGGGACACGTAAAATGTTTTCACAGTTATAGCAATTAGTAGAAGTTCTCACATCGTCATCTTTTCTGGAGCGCATGGTTCAACTTAAAATACAACATACGTTTCCTAACATTTCGTTTTCAACAATTTGCTGGCGAGTTATACTTTTACGAAAGTCTTTTTTGTTTAGTTACAGATATTTGCAAAAAATGTGGAAAACTTTTAAATACCTGTTTTTTAATCATTTAAAACAATTTTCGAACAAAAACTTGGCTCCAAAATGTTTTTCTTAAGATAAAAAGTGTTAGGATAGTTCATAATCTATTCTTCTGCCTTAACTTTTTTAACGGTTAAAACATCCTGCCCGGTAGCATCGCCCTGTTCCTGTAGTTTACCAAATGCGGCCGCGGTGGCATAATTCAATATTTCTTGAGGTTGGCTGTGATTGTAAAAGCCATATATCAAACCAGCCATAAAACAATCGCCGCTACCTGAGCGGTCAATCACACCAGTGCAACTAAATTCGGGCGAATGATACAGCTTATCGCCGGTATACAAAGCGGTGTAATATTGCAGATGATTGTTATCGCTATCAAACCGGAAAGTATTAGCAACATGCTTTACCTTCGGAAAGCGCTGCATGATCTCGCGCGAGGTTAGCTCTGCATGATCCAGATAAGCCTGTTTGCTTTTTTTGGCATGAATGTCGATGTCAATCTCGGTACCCAGTAAGCTATTCGCGCTCCAGATATTCCCCATCACCAGGTCGCAATGTTCAACCAGTTTGGGCATAATGTCGGTAGGTTGTTTGCCATATTTCCACAGGCGCGAGCGGTAGTTCAGGTCGACAGAAATGGTGATGCCCTTACGTGATGCCGCTTCCACAGCCTCGAGGCAAACATCGGCCACATGCTCGTTCAGCGCCGGACTGATCGCTGTAAAGTTAAACCACGATACATCTCGCAGTACCTTATCCCAATCGATCATACCCCGCTTCAGCCCCGCAAATGAAGAATGTTCACGATCATAAACCACACTGCCTTTCAAATCAGCGCCACGATCGAGGTAATAAATGCCTATCCGGTTACCGGTGTATAAGATCGACGATGTGAAGATGCCCTTGTATTCAAGGTAATCTATCACGTGCCGGCTCATAAAATTATCAGGCAGGGCGGTACAATATTTTACCGGCACGTTCCAGCCGGCCAGAGCCGTAGCGGCATTAGCTTCTGCACCACCCATGTATAAAAAGAAGGGGTGTTTCTCAACGGCCGAATCCTCTGGTGCAGGTGATACCCGCAACAAAAGCTCACCAAAGCACAACACCTTTTGTATCACCAGCCAAAATATTTCGAAGCGTTGTTGTAGCTGATATTCTGGATGATCTGGCCTATCCACCCGATATCATTCGGCAATTCGCCGTTCTCCACGTCCTCAGCAAACAAATTACACAATATACGACGGAAGTACTCGTGACGGGGGAACGACAGGAAGCTGCGCGAATCCGTCAGCATACCAACCATCTGGCTTAACAGGCCCATGTTCGATAACGAGTTGATCTGTTTCGTCATGCCGTCTTTCTGATCCAAAAACCACCAGCCCGAACCGAACTGTACCTTACCCGCAACCGAACCATCGTTAAAGTTACCGATCATGGTAGCCATCAGTTCGTTATCGGCAGGGTTAAGGTTATATAGGATAGTTTTAGCCAATTGGTTAGTAGTATCCAACCTGTTCAGGAATTTCGAAAGCGCACGGGCCTGGCTAAAATCACCGATCGAATCCCAACCGGTATCAGGGCCAAGGTTAGCTAATGCACGCGCATTGTTGTTACGTAAGGCGCCCAGGTGGTATTGTTGTACCCAGCCACGTGCATGATCCCAGATAGCAAATTGATACAGCATTGCCGACTTGAATTTTAACACATCGGTGTGGCTGATCTCTTTATTGGCACGGATCTTTTCAAATATCACCGCAACTTCGGCATCGGTATAGTCTTCAGCATAAATTTGCTCCAAGCCATGATCAGATACCGAGCAGCCATTATCTGCAAAGTAATCATGGCGTTGTTTCAGCGCTTTCAGATAGCTATCCAGGCTATTGATATCGGTATTGGTCACCTCACCAACTTTGTTGATGTAAGCGTTAAAACTGGCCACATCATCGGCAGCCATGGCTTTGTCCGGACGGAAGGCTGGTAATATTTTAGCAACCGCGCCATCTTTAGCTATCTTTTGGTGAAACTCCAGGTTGTCTATAGGATCATCTGTAGTACAGATCACCTTCACGTTCATCCTTTTGATCAAACCCTGGATCGAATACTCTTTAGTTTGCAGCTTAGCCGAGGTTTCGTCGTAAATCTCTTTCGCATTTTTACCTGAAAGAATAGCATCGATACCGAAATAGCGCTGTAACTCTAAGTGCGTCCAGTGGTAAAGTGGGTTACGCATGGTATAAGGCACAGTTTCTGCCCATTTCTGAAATTTGTCTGCATCGCTGGCATTACCTGTAATAAAACTTTCGTTTACACCGTTGGCACGCATTGCACGCCATTTGTAATGGTCGCCATACAACCAGGCATGGGTGATGTTATTAAAGTTGATATCATTGGCAATTTGATCGGGCGGCAAATGGCAATGGTAATCGATGATGGGCATATCCTTGGCAAAATCGTGATACAACGTTTGCGCGGTTGATGATTGTAACAGAAAATTCTCGTCTAAAAACTTCTTCATTTTATTTTGATTTCACTGATGTAAGTGATGATTACACCGATATTATATCAATTTACCCATGCCTTTCAGGCATGGGTAAATATGGGTATTTTTCAATTAATTTCTGCCCTCATTATTTGAATTTGCAAATCCAAAGCTCCCCCCTTAGGGGGCTGGGGGGGGGTTATAACGATATCCCTCGTTTCCAGGGAATAAAATCATCCTGTCCGTGGCGAACGGCGCTTACTTCGATCTCGCCGCTGGCAACCTTGATCACATAATCCAGGATACGCTCGCCTGCCTGCTCGATAGTCTCATCGCCTTCGATGATCGAACCGGTGTCGATATCGATGATGTCGTTCATCTTTTTGTACAGGTTGGTATTGGTAGATATTTTGATAACCGGGGTGATAGGGTTACCGGTAGGCGTACCCAAACCAGTAGTAAACAATACTACGTTAGCGCCCGAAGCAACCTCGGCAGTGGTCGATTCCACATCGTTACCAGGAGTGCACAATAGATTTAAACCTGGTTTAGTTACTTTTTCAGGATAATCCAAAACGTCAACCACCGGCGAAGTACCGCCTTTTTTGGCCGCGCCGGCCGATTTGATAGCATCGGTAATTAAACCATCCTTGATGTTACCCGGCGATGGGTTCATGTCAAAACCAGAACCTACTTCTTCGGCACGCTGGGCGTAGGTTTTCACCAGGTAGCTAAACCGGTCGGCTTTTTCTTTATCCACACAACGGTCGATAATGTTTTGCTCAACACCACACAGTTCAGGAAACTCGGCCAGGATAACCGAACCACCCAGGCTCACCAGCAAATCGCTGGTATAACCGATAGCCGGGTTGGCCGATATGCCCGAAAATCCATCCGAACCACCGCACTCTAAACCAATGGTAATTTTACTTAACGGCGCAGGCTGACGAACATTGTTATTCGCTTCTATCAAACCGGCCATCGTTTGGCGAATGGCCAGATCCAACAGATCGCTTTCTTTACCGACTTTTTGCTGATCCAGAATATACAGCGGTTTATTAAAGTTAGGCGAGCGTTTTTTGATCTCTTCTTCCAGTATGCTTACCTGCGCGTTTTGGCAGCCCAGGCTCATTACGGTTGCGCCCGCGACGTTAGGGTGAGTAATGTATCCGGCCAGCAAACCGCAAAGCGCGGTAGCATCCTGGCGGGTACCGCCGCAACCGCCATTATGCGTTAAAAACTTGATGCCATCCACATTCGGGAAAACACGGCTGGCCTTATCAACGGCAACACCGCCTTGAACTTCAGTATATAAAACCTGCTCAACGCTGCCGCCTTCTTTCACCAGGTTTATCAATTGCTGCGCTTTTGTTTGGTAGCTGCTATGGCGGCCGTACCCCAAAGGTTTTACCAGCGCGTCTTGCAATACTTCCAGGTTGCGATTCTCACAAAATACCATCGGGATCACCAGCCAGTAATTGCCGGTACCTACACTGCCGTCCTCGCGGTGAAAACCATTAAAGGTCTTTCCTGTCCATTTTGACGAATCCGGCTTGTGCCATTCATCATGGTGTTGGGCAGTTAAAAAGCCGCTGGCCGCGTGTTTAACGTTGGCTGTGCTCAGCAAGCCACCCTCTTGTATATCGCTTTGCGCTTTACCTACCAGTACACCATACATTATAATATCATGTCCGGCCGGTATCAGCACTTCGGCAAACTTGTGCTTTGCGGCGATAAACTCTTTAACAGTGTAAGTTTTACCCGCATACTCCGCGCTTTCGCCTGCTTGCAGGTCGGTTAGCGCCACAACCACGTTATCGGCAGGATGTACTTTTAAAATTCTCTGTTTCATCTCAATTAATGTCCCTGTATTATTTCGCGGTATCTAAAATACCGTCGTGTAAAATATGCTTTAGTTTTTTGGCTACAGCCTCTTCAAAACCCGGCAAAATAGTCAGGTTAGGGCCGCCCCATAGGTTTTCGTTGGATAGGATGGTGTTCACAACCTTATCGGTATCCTCCTCTTTCCACGCTTCGGCAAATATGGCCGCGTTATCGTCGGTCACTTTATATTCTTCGCCATTGTTGGTGCCTATAAACTCGCCTTTGGCATTTTTAACCGTTTTCATAAAGCGGATAAAAGCGGCAAAACCTAAGGTCATGTTCTCTGGTGGGGTAGTTTCGGTGCGATAGTGTTGCATCAATACCGGTATCACACGCATCTTCATTTTCGAAGAGTATTGTGCCGATATGCTGATCCATTGGTGCTCGATATGCGGATTACGGAACCTGTCTAAAACCTTGCCCGCGAAATCGTGCGCGGCTTTTTGATCTACTTTGTACGGTATAGCCGGGGCTATCTCATTAAATGCCAGTTGGGTGATGAACACTGAGAAGATGGCATCATCCATCGCTTCGCGCACGGTTTTAAAGCCTGATAAAAAGGCAACGGCGCAGCTTAAGGTATGCGTACCATTCAGCAGGCGCAGTTTTAATTCGCGGAATATTTCGATATCCGGCGCGATAACCACACCTTCGTCTGCTTTGGCAAAACTCAATACCGATTTTACCTTGTCATCGCCCTGGATGGCCCAAAGCGCGTACGCTTCCGACGCGATGCGCAGGTTATCGTTATAACCACACTGATCCTCTAAACGGGCTACCGTTTGTGCATCAGGTTTACCCGGTACGATACGGTCAACCAGCGAATCGCAGAAATGGTTATGCTGATCAATCCAGTGGATAAAATCGCCGTCAAGGTCATTTTGTGAAGCCAGTTCCAGTACGATCGCTTTCAGTTTCTTGCCATTATCTACAATCAGTTCTGTAGGTACGATCACCAAACCGCTTTCTTCGCCACCGCCTAAGGCCTGGTAACGGGCATACAATACAGCCAGTAATTTGCCGGGGAATGATATCGGGGGCGCCTGGTGAACATCATCCTCCACCAATTGTATACCTACTTCGGTAGTGTTCGATATTACTACCTGCAACTCAGGGTTACGGGCAAATTCCAGGATAGCGGCCCAATCTTTACCAGCAGTCAATACGCGACTGATAGCCGAACAAATAATATCCTCTTCCACCTTTTTACCATCCACAATACCTTTAATACCCAGGGTATACAGGCTATCCTGATCATCAAACTCGGCAGATGACCCGGTATCGGTTGATTTTACCACCACTATACGGCCGTTAAAAATACCCGCGCGGTTAGCCTTATCGATAAAAAAGTCGGGTAATCCTCTTAACAGAACACCGGTTCCAAATTGCAGCACCTTTTCAGGCAGATCAAATAATTTAGCATCAGGCACAACCAGCCCGGGCACCTTTATCCCTTTTAAATTATCTTTTGATAGTATCATATTATTCTTAGTCATCACTTTAGGTTTTCGCTCAAAAAGAGCATTGTTTTTTGGGAAACAGGCATTGCAAATTTACAACCATCACCCCATACAACGGGTAAACTGAATTACCCGCTTTATAAATTTATTTGGCATTCAATTGCGACAGGGCCCATTTTACCACATCATTAGCCGCTTTTAAATTATCATAGTCGGCCGGCAGCTTACGGCCATCGGTATATTCGTTATAGAACCATGGATCACCTACCACAAAAACCGCACCCTTTCCGTATTTGGCAGTCGCTACAATCACATCTTTATGATCAACCAGATCAGCTGTTGCCGGTGGCTTTACCGCAAAGGTGGAGATCTCTTTGATGTATACTTTTTTAGCCGTTTTAAATATTTTATTACCTGCCGGGATATTGATAGCGCCGGTTTCGAAATGCGGCGTTACCACGTGGTTGCGGCTGTCCTCGTTATCGTGTATACCAAATTTGGCCAGCAGGTTGTTAAGGTGTTTAAACTCGGCATTACCGGTATCATTGTTCAATACAATGAGCACGCCGCCGTCCTTAACCCAGTTGGCAATGGCTTCGATATGTGCCGGTTCGATGTATTTGGTATCGGGGTTCTCTTTCGGAATATCCGGGTCGACAATGATATACACATTACCCTTTGTAAGGTTAGCCGCGGTTGGCGCCTGGTATAGGGTAGTGGTTTTTACGCCATAGTTATGGAAAGCATTTGCGAAGAACGAAAAGCCGTTATTATCCTGCTCTTCCCATTTGTAGTGGAAGGATAAGGTTTGACCGGTAAGCGCATCTTTGCGGTGCTCGTCGTTAAAATACGAGTCGAGGATAACGGTTTTCCCTTTACCCAAATTGCGATTGGTTAAACGCTCCATTTCAACCGCGCATTGCAGGAAAGCGCCGGTACCTTTCGGGTCGTTAGTGATCACTTTTTCGCTCAGGTAATAAGCGTAACTGCCATCGCGGTACGGATTACCGCCTAAACCTGATACGCTTACGGTACCCTCCAGGTTGGTTTGCCCCTCAGCATCGGTTTTAACAAATTCTTTCAGGATGCCTTTATAACCTTTTTCAGCAACAGGCAGGTAGCTTTCGGGCAGATAGCCATTGCGGATACCTTTAGCCAGCGCGTATACAAACATGCTTGATGCTGACGATTCCAGGTAATTGCCTTTTTCGGTCTGCTTATCCATAATATCGTACCAAACACCACTCTTAGGGTCCTGGTATTTTTGGATGGCCGCGGCAAGGCGATTTAAGATTGCTATGATGCCTGCGCGCTTGGCATAGTCCTGAGGCAAATAGTCAAGCACATCAACCAAAGCCATGGCATACCAGCCATCGGCACGCGCCCAAAAGTTAGGCGACAAACCGGTTTGCGGGTTGGCCCATTTTTGCTTTTTGCTGTAATCCCAGCCATGGTACAACAGGCCTGTTTTAGGATCACGCGCATGCTGCTCCATCAGGATAAACTGTTTGGAGATATCGTCAAAATCGGCATCGTGGTGAAACTGGGCAGCATACTCGGCGTAAAACGATTCGGCCATGTACAAACCATCGAGCCACATTTGCTCTTCGTAGATCTTTTTATGCCAGAAACCGCCTTCGGGTGTACGTGGCTGTTTTTTTAACTGATCGTACAGTGTGGTAGCAGCTTTTAAATATTTTGCAGAGCCGGTAACATTGTACAGCGTAAGCAGGTTGCGGCCGCATAAAACATTATCTAAAGTGTAAGCATCGCTTTTATAACCAATTATCTGGCTGCCATCGGGGCTGATCAGGTTATCCATGCTTTGCTGCAGGTATTTAAAATAGCTGCGGTCGGCAGTTTGCAGCCAAACGCCTTCAATACCTTTCAGTATCACACCTTCATCATAGTTCCAGCGTTTAAAAGGTTTGCCAGTTTTCGACGCCGTATCCGAAGGCCAAACTTTCATTGCCGTAGCCGCTACTTTTTGCGACATTAGTACTTCCTGCGCCTGCACGTTGCCGCATACCGCGGCCAACATCAATACAGCGCCCGTTTTCATCAGTACTTTCATAGATTATTTCTTGAACACAATCGAATTTTTTGTTGCACCGTCGGCCAGCTTCACATCTGCCATACTGGCTTTTGTGCCGCTAACTACCACATCCGATGTATTACCCGATATATTGAACAGCAATTTATTGCCGTTATAAGTCACATTTTCGAGGTTAACGCTCTGGCTGTTATCGATGTTCACTGTAGGGTTAGGCTCATCAGTCACCAAATGCAAACCGCGGATATACACGCCGGTGGCTTCAGTACATACGATGCCTTTTTTAGCCTTGATGGTCATGTTATCCATATAGGCGCCCAGCACATTCATTTCGGGTAGCCCACGGATAAATATCGCCGTACCGGCACCATTGCAAACTATATTACTTACATGGAAGTCTTTAAACTGCGGCGTGGCTTCGGTAACGGGCAGCGTAATTACTTTCGGTGCTTCGCGTTTTTCGCCGGCTAATACTACCGGATCTTTCGCCTCGTAGTACATATCGAACAAAATAGCCTCGGCGCCAATATCCTTCATGTTGATATTGCTTACGTAGATGTTTTGTACCACACCGCCACGACCGCGCACGGTTTTAAAACGCAGGCCGACATCAGTACCTAAAAACGAGCAGTTATACACAAAAATATTGCGTGCGCCGCCACTCATTTCGCTGCCGATAACAAAACCGCCATGCGCGTGGTAAACAATGCAGTTACGCACGATCACATTCTCGGTAGGCTTGCCCAGCTTGCGCCCGGCTGCATCACGACCAGACTTAATACAGATACCATCATCACCCACATCAAAAACACTGTTCTCAATCAGCGTATTCGTGCTGCACTCCAGATCGATACCATCACCGTTTTGCGCATACCAGGGGTTTTTAACCGTTACATTACGCAGGGTTAAGTTGCTGCATAAAAACGGGTGTAAATTCCAGGCTGGTGAGTTTTGAAAGGTAACACCTTCCAGCAATATCTGCTTGCAGTTATTCAGCACCACCATGTTGGGGCGCAGGTAATCCTTATAGACCTCAAAATCCTTAATAGTGCGTCCGTCCTTTAAAACACCGGGCTGATCAACTGTAGTTCCTTTCAGTGATTTTTCCGAAGGGTACCATATTTTTTTATCAGCATTTAATACGCCGCCCGAGGCAATTTTTTCGGCCCACTGGGTTTCGTTCAACTTATCCTTTTTCACCATGCGCCAGGCATCGCCATTACCGTCGATGACACCGTAACCGGTTATGGCAATATTTTGCAAATCCTTGCCTGATATGGGCGATTTGCATCTACCTGCATCCTGCCCCTCAAAATAACCCGCTACAATGGGGTACTGGTCAAAGTCCTTAGTAAACTGCAATACCGAATTACGATCCAGGTGCAGGTTTACATTGCTTTTTAGTTCGATGGGCCCGGTTAACCAGGTACCGGCAGGTATTACTACCACGCCGCCGCCTTTTTCGCTGCAATCGCTTATGGCTTTGTTGATGGCTTCGGTGTTCAGCGTCAGTCCATCGGCAACCACTTTATAATCGGTAATTTTTATCGTGTCGGTTTTAAAACCCGGCTGTTTTACTTTAGGCAGGTTTATGCCCGGGAATTGCGCCATAGTAGCCATCCCCAGCATTACAAAACCAAAACTTACGCCAATTACCTTTTTCATTGGTCGCTTATCTTAATTCGTTAATGGCAACAGGATCCATATCGCTGTAAACCTGGTTTTCACCAGCCATACCCCAGATAAACGAGTAGTTAATAGTACCGCAACCCGAATGGATTGACCATGGCGGCGAGATCACTGCTTCGTTGTTCTGCATCACTAGGTGACGGGTCTCCTGCGGCTGCCCCATAAAGTGCATCACCACCTGGCCGGGTTGTACGTCAAAATAGAAGTACATTTCCATACGGCGATCATGTGTATGCGATGGCATAGTGTTCCAAACACTGCCGGTTGCCAGGGTAGTTAAACCCATTACCAATTGGCTGCTACGGATACCTTCCAGGTGGATGTATTTGTAAATGGTGCGGTGATTTGAGGTTTCCGGAGAACCGATGGTTACCGGTGTAGCTTCTTCCTTAGTTAACAGGCGGGTTGGGTAAGCCTGATGAGCCGGGGCCGACAGCAGATAGTATTGCGCGGGATTAGCCGCGTCAACACTTTTAAAAACAACTTCTTTAACCCCTTTGCCGGCAAAAACACAGTCGAGTTTATTAACGTTGAACGATTGCCCATCCACAACTACTTCGCCGGCGCCACCAATGTTGATGATACCCAGTTCGCGGCGTTCTAAAAAGTACTCGGCACGTAGTTCAGGATAGTTACCCAAAGTAATCGGCGAAGCGGTTGGTACCGCGCTGCCCACGATCACACGATCGTAATGGCTATACACAAATTTAAGTTCGCCGGGCTGCATTAAGCCATCCACTAAAAAGTTAGCGCGCATCTCGGCAGTAGTCATGGTGCTTACTTCCTTAGCGCTGTTATGATATCGTTGTTCCATTTTATTTATTTTGATTTCACCGATATAGGTTTGATTACACCGATTGTTTTTTGCTTTGATATTAATTTGGTCAATCTTTTTTTTCTTGATTCTTGACTCTTAATTCTTGACTCTATTCTTACCGCCCCATCCAGCCGCCGTCAACAGGTAAAATCACACCGTTAACATAATTGGATGCTTGTGAAGCTAAAAATACGGTAGCGCCGCCCAAATCATCGGCTTCGCCCCAGCGACCTGCCGGAATACGGTCCAGTATCGATTTACTACGGTCCGGATCGGCACGTAAAGCTTCGGTATTGTCTGTTGAAATATAGCCTGGCGCGATGGCATTCACGTTGACACCTTTTGATGCCCACTCGTTAGCGAAAGCTTTGGTTAAGCTGCCGATAGCACCTTTGCTTGCCGCATAACCCGGCACATTAATACCACCCTGAAAGGTAAGTAACGATGCGGTAAAGATCACCTTGCCCGAACCTTGTTCCAGCATGTGTCTGCCTATCTCGCGGGTTAAAATAAACGGCGCGTCCAGGTTGATGTTGATCACGGTGTCCCAGTAATCGTTCGGGTGCTCGGCGGCGGGTTTACGCATAATGGTACCTGCATTGTTTACCAGGATATCAATCTTGGGGTTATCGGTTAAAACCTGTTTGATAAAAGCTTCAAGCGAGATGCGGTTGCCAAAGTCGCATTGGTAAGCTTTAAATTTACGGCCGAGGGCGATTACTTCGCTTTCGATAGCGCTGCCACTTAAAGCGATATTGGCCGAAACGCCGATAATATCAGCGCCGGCCGAAGCCAGGGCCAGGGCCATTGCTTTACCTATACCGCGATTGGCACCGGTAACGATAGCCGTTTTGCCGGTAAGGTCGAACATTTTTTGTATTTGCATAAGTATTGTGTGTACTAAAGGTGTGTAATTGGGTGGAACTGAATATTCCCAAGCAATTTTAAGGAGATTTTGCAAGTTATTGCACTATACGTCCAAATAATTTAACGCAATCGTTCCCGAAAACAGCTTTATTATTAATTTGGCAAGCTTTCTTCGAATGCATTAAAAACAAACAGGGATAAAGCATTTTCAACGCCTTATCCCCATTGCTGTTTAACGCGAGTTTGGGATAACAATTTTGATGTCATTTCGACGAGCAGGGGTGGCAAAAAGCATTGGGGCGAGGAGAAATCTTCTGCATCATCCGGTTCATCCTGCTAATCTCAGAAGATTTCTCTTTCGCGCAACTGCTCATCCCTGCCCATCGCTCTATCGAAATGACATTTTTTATACTATATTTCTTATCCCCATTGTTACTTAAAGAGGTTCTTGTCTGTTTATTTCGTGCCCGAACTGATCGTTACTTTACCGGTTTGGTAACCCACCTTGCCGTTCATATCACTACCTTGGACGATCACCGAATAGTTAGTCGCTTTATCAGCAGCATAAAATGATACTGTAGCGTTACCTTCCTTATCCGTTACAAAGCTAGGCGACCAATGTATAGTCGAACGCAGGTCGGCATACTTGTGCGGTGCACCTTTAACCGGATATTTTGGTGTATAAAACTGTTTAGGGAAAGTTAATGCTACCGGCCTGTAAATGTAAATACTGGTTGCACGTTGTATGTTAGGCCCGCTGCCGGCACGGGTGGTTATTTCAAGGTAGGCATAATCCGCACCTTCCGGGCCGGCTGCCGTAGCAGCAAGCAGATCGTCGGTAGTTAAGTTAGCCTCGTTGTAGAGCGCGTTGGCTTTGGAACTGTAGAGTACTTCGATACCTAACACATCCTCGGCTGATATGTAATCCAGGTATTGTTTATGAAATTCATAGTGCTCGTTAGCGATTCCTGTAGCAGGTTCGTAAAAACGGTCAACGTCAACACCGTCAAACACAAAGTGTACCCGTTTATCTTTAATAAAAAAGGTGAGATTGGTTTGCTTGGTGCTGTCTTTATAAAAACCTGTTCTGAACCCTTTTACCTTGCTGTTCAATACATCGTACAGGCTAGCCTTACCAGCGTTTACTAGTTCATCTTCAGTAACAACCTGATCCGAATTACCCGCGCCGTTCAGGTTTTGCGAACCGCGGATAGCAGCCCTGTCGTGAATATTTACCGCGTTAAGCACCTTGCCTGTGGTGCCGTACTGGGCCTTATCCAGTTCAACCTGGTATTTCTTGTTCGATCGTACGTAGTTCAATATGGTACTATCGGTGTTTACGTTCCAGGGTTTAGGGCTAACCGGGTTTGGCGAGTTTATAGCGATATGGCTCTGATCATCAACCGAAACACCGCCGTTAACGGTTTTACCACGGGCGTTACGTGCCGATAACACATAGGTTATGCTATCTATAGGTGGGATATTCTTAAACACAAATTTACCTTGTGCATTGGTGGTGGTATCTTTAATAAAACGTTGCTTGCCCATCGCCATCATCAGCACATTCGAATTGGCCATAGGCTTGTTGAACAGATTGGTTACCGAACCTTTTACTTCAAAAGCTTTCTCTGCTTCGAAAGTTGGTTTTACCGGCTGATCGACTTTTTTCAGATCATAACCTACCCAGCCCTGAGTAAGCAGCAAAGCATCAAGCGCATGCCATGCCTCATCGGTTTGCTGCAGATAGTATGCCGGGTCTTCAACATAACCTTTCAGATCCGCCGAAAGCAACATCCGCGAGGTGATATTATCAGCGTACTCATCCTGTTTCACCTGCGCGTCATCGGTCACAGCCATCGAAAAGCTGCCACGTACAGGCTTGCCGGTTTCGTCAACCACATTTACATGCATAGGCACGCTGTCCCGGACGGTATAGCTCGAGGCATCGCTTTTTACGGCGATCTTTAAATTATCATGATGATCGATAAAGGTCAGCCGTTCGTTTACCGGCTGATTATTGCTGTTTACCAATATCAGGTGTGCAACACCCGTAGGAAACAGGTTTTTGGCCAGCGTAACCTTAAACGAATTGGTATTTAACCCAAACGAAGCGCCGTAGCAAACCACATTACGCGCCATACCGATCAGGTTGAATTTATTGCCTTTGCCAACCACATCGCCAGTGGCATAAATATTCACCACGATGCTATCGGCAGTGCGGTTATTTTTTACACGCAGCACCATCCCCGATGGAGACACAGCCGGTAACGAGATGGTTTTCTGATCGCCATTGGCCAGGGTTACCTTAGCGGTATAGGTTTTACCTTCCTGGGGGGCGATATCAAAAGTACCCATGCCATATTTAAAGGTGGCGATGTGCGCTACTTCAACGCCGTCGTTATCAAAAACAGAGCCTTGCAAATCCATCCCTTTACCGTCCTCGCCAATTGCTTTAAAACCAACCCGGGTTGGTAAACCCGCTATCAGCTTGCCACTTTCGGGCATAAACTGCATATCGATATCCTGCGGTCGGTTCACGCTGATCGGGATCAGCGCGGTGCGCCTGTTGTCGAGCTTATCCTGTGCAACTATGCTCAGATTTTTCAGGATGGTTTGCGATGGCAGGGCAAAGTTGACATTCATCGAGCCATCGGTGCCTGTTTGCGCTGCATTGCGAAACAGTACTTTCCTACCGTTCATTACCTTCATTTGCAGGGTACGCAAACCCGGTGTTTGCCCGTCGAGCGTGTTAAACTGCATTGCCACGTTTACGTTGTCTTTTCCGGCAGCGCTGGTAATGCTGGGCTTCAGATTAACAATCCAGGTATCAAAACCCTGGTTGTTGATGTAAAATGTCTGTTTAAAAAAGTAATCGTCGCCAAAATTGCGCATCCAGTTAGTATAAGCTCTAACAGTATACGCGCCCTCGTGCACGTACATACCACTTAGGGCTATGTTACCCCAGGTTATGCCGATGGTTACCGGGAACACGAAGCGCTTAACAACCGCGTTACTGTCATTCACCAGCTCAACATACAAGCGGTTACTTTGCTGCGAGTAGCCGATGGCCTGGTTCATCAGGTAGCCTTTAAACCAGATGGTATCACCAACTGAATAGTAAGGCTTATCAAAATGCAGGTACAGCTTTTCAATTGGCATGGCATCGTTATATGCGCCAATTTTGCTGACTAACGTGTTAATGTTTCCGGGTGCTGGCTGCGATTGCGCCATAGCCATTATACCGACAAAGTTGAGCAGTATAAATAGCTTAAAGGTTAGGGTTTTAGGGTGCATGTTTGTTCAAAAAGATAGGTATGGTTTCGCTTTGACTATAATTACGACAAAAGGTTTATTAACAATAACTAATATCCGTTATTATTTTATTGATAAACATATGGCTAATATTCAATGGATTAAGCTTAATATGCAATCAGGGTAACATTTACTTTACAGGTACAACCGCGCCGATAATATTCATCTCGTTCAGCCAGGCTTCGCAAAGTGCTGTCCATAATTGTGTCGAGCCCGGATTATTACGTAACGCAATGCTATGCGCGCCCTGGGGAAAGGCGTGGAAACTTACGGGTACCTTATTGGTGAGCAATGCCTGATAAAACAACAGACTGTTCATCGGGTTAACTGTTTTATCGTTTACCGCGTCGGCAATAAAGGTCGGCGGGGTCGTGGACATAACCTGTAGTTCGTTCGAATATTTGTCGATCAATTCTTTAGAAGGGTTAGGGCCAAGCAGATTCTTCACACTTCCCTGGTGCGCGTACGTGCCCATGCTGATCACCGGCGAAACCAATATCATAAAGTTTGGCGCGAAGGATACTTTGTCCAGTGAGTCTTTGATGGCCGAAACATCTTCGGTATGCGTACCCAGTGTAGATGCCACATGCCCACCCGATGATGAACCCATAATGCCGATCTTATCCGGGTTGATACCCCATTTAGCCGCATTGGCCCTGATGATGCGCATCGCACGCTGGGCATCCTGCAAAGGGGCGGTGTTGCGGGTAATAATATCCGGCGAATCTGGCAAACGGTAATTGAGTACAAACGCCGATATCCCCATAATGTTGAACCACTTGGCCAATTGTGTACCGCTAATAACATAAGCCAAACGCTCATAACCACCGCCGGGACAGATAATCACCGCCGCACCTTTATTTTCCTGTTTGCCAGTAAAAAAGGTATACATGCCCGGCGTGCCTACCCGGTAAACGCGCTCGTTGGCAATACTATCCGGCAAATTCATGCCTTTTGAATTGGGCATTTTACCTTTGGGCCAAAGCGGCATAAAATCCTGCGCCTTGGTTTTCGTGAAACAGGCAAGTAGGATCAATATTATGATGAGTTTTTTCATATTATATCGTAAATATGCGGTGGGTGTCATGGTGAGTCTATCGAACCATTGTGCGGCGGGCCTCTCCACCATCCTTCGACAAGCTCAGGATGACACCCTCGCGCAAGACTTTATTACTTCACCGGCTCCACCCTAAACCAATCAAAATCGGCATAGCCTGAATCATTGATCTGCGTGGTACGGGTGCAGAAGATACCCATCTTGGCGCCTATCCATCGGCCAACCTCAGCTTTAAATTCAGTACCGGCATCGGTAAAATTGTTTCCATCTAAGCTGTAGCTGAATTTACATACTGCGCCGGCGGTCATTTTTACACGCATGTAAATGGTTGGCTGGTTCATCTTCAGCAAGGTCTCTTCTTTTTCTTTAGCGCCTTTAACTGCATCCTTGCACTCCATATAAGTAAGGTAAACGCCATCCTTTTTATAATGCAGTTGCAGGCCCGCGTAACTAAAGCCCATCACCACCAAACCTGCTTTTTCATCCAGTTTAATGTTGGGCTTAAAAGTCATTTTGGTGGTAGCCATAAACTCTTCGGCCGGTAGTTTTTGCAGCAGCACGTTCGGCGCGTCCCACAGGTTTTTTACCGTGTCCGGCGACATGTACGAAAACAACCTTAAGTAACCGGCATTAGTGGTGGCAAACCAGGTTGATCTGGGGTTAGCCATCCATTGCCATTGTCCGCCTAATTTAATATCGTTAAATTCATCGCTTTCAGCCGGTGTTTCAACCGGGTAAACTTTACCCACGTTTGGTTTTTTATAGGTCAGCACAGGTTCGCCTTTGCCGGTATGGTTAGGGTCTGTACCAATAACCGGCCAGTTGTCCACCCACTTCATAGGCTGTAAATGCGTTACACGGCCATAGGGGCCTTTATCCTGAAAGTGCAAAAACCAGTCTTCGCCAGTTTGGGTATCCACCCAGGCGCCCTGGTGCGGGCCGTTAACGGTCGACTTACCCTGATCCATTACCACTTTACGCTCATACGGCCCGTAAATATTTTTCGAGCGCAGCACCAGTTGCCAGCCGGTAGGCACGCCGCCCGCCGGGGCAAAAATATAATAATAGCCGTTGCGTTTGTACAGCTTTGGACCTTCAACTGTTGGGTCGTTATCATGGCCATCATAAACCATTACGCCTTCATCAATCACTTTGGTACCAGCGCTATTTAGTTTATTAATAGTGATGATGCTTTTAATACCTGCGCGACTACCGGCCCAGCCATGTACCAGGTATAAAGTGCCGTCATCGTCCCAAAGCGGGCAAGGATCTATCAAACCCGCGCCGGCAGCAACTAATACCGGCTCGCTCCACGGACCTGCCGGGTTTTTAGCTTTAATTACATAGATGCCGTAATCCGGATCGGGCGAGTAGATGTAATATTCGCCATTATGATAGCGGATGGCCGGCGCCCAAACCCCATTGCCATGCTGCGGTTTCGAAAAATGATCGTAAGGTTGCTGGCGTACGATGGCATGACCGATGATGCTCCAGTTCACCAGGTCGTTCGAGTGCAGGATGGGTAATCCCGGCATATCCTCAAAACTTGATGATACCAGGTAAAAATCATTGCCCACACGTATCGCATCCGGGTCGGAGTAATCGGCATTCAGCACCGGATTTTTGTAGGTGCCGTTACCCTGATCGGCCACCCAAACTTTGGATATATATCTTTTTACTGGAGTTGGCGCCGTGTTAGCATTTTTTTGCGCTAAGGCATTCATAGTAAGCAATAAACAAACTGCCGCTACGCGATTTTTCATAAATGGGTTTACAATTAGTGTATGAATTTACAATACTATATAAATTGATGCAAACGGTTGCATAGGTTGTTTCAAAAAAAATGCAGCCGGAATTACAGCTGCATTATGTCTATTTATTTCGTTACCGGGTTCCAGGTATCCCTGCCGCCAAAAATGTTTTCCAGCGTATATTCCTTAGCTCCTTTATCCGTCAGTTGATGCGACCATGCCACTCTCGCTTTCGGGTTAGCGCCCGGGCCGGTGCTTTTATACTCGGCATAGTACGCTGTTTTGTCCTTATCCAAAAACATGTTATCGCCTTTCCAGGGGTCCCAGCCTTCAGGTATTATATGGCTGCCCAACTCGCAGCGCAGGTAAACCGTTTTGGCGTACGATCGCCACGGCCTGCCCAAAAAAGCCATATGAACCGAGGTATCTGCTATCAGTTTGCAATCAAAAAACACATAGCCAAACTTTTGTCTTTGCGTGGTTGATGCCGCCGTAGTATATGAGTTCATCAGGTTTTTAATGGTACAGCTTTGAAAAACGCAGGTAGCCTCGCCGAAAATAAAATCGGTCGTCCCTTCAATAAAGCAATCTTTATAGTACTGGCGGCTGGCTTCATTCGATACATATAAAGTATCTTGGTTGCCCAAAATGCGACAATTTTCTATCACGCAACGGTCGCCCTCAATATGCAGGGCAACAGCTTGCCCAACCCGGCCCGAAGTATTTTCGATGGTGAGGTTTTTAGCGATAAAATCATTACCCTGCACTAAAACTGTATATGAATTAAAGGTTGTAAACTTCTCTTTCCCGAACATATCCTTACCGCCGGGTATCAGTTTACCCGAGTAATCATTATTGGTGATGATGGTATTTTCCTTGTCCTCTCCTAAAAGGGTGATCTGCGTTTTCCAGGTAGGTACCACCAATTTTTCGTGGTAGATGCCTTTTTTAATGTGAATAGTTACCCGCTGACCAAAATCACGCACCGAGTTCACCGCCTCCTGTATGGTTTTGTAATTACCGCTGCCATCCAAGGCTACAATAATATCTTTAGGATAGATTGGACCTTGTGCCTGGCTTTGCACTATGGCCAGGATCAAAATAAAAACTGCCAGTGTTTTTTTCATAGTGTTGTTTATTGAACGCCGGTAAGCGCTTTGCTCTCGGCGCCAAAGTTAAATGTCGCTTTGTTTTTCGATTTCGAAACATCGGTGTTCAGCAGTTCGATATGTGCCGAACGTTCGCCATTGATATCCATAAAGGTATCAGTAGGCGTAAAGCTGCGGATGCCATCAAAGCTCAGCGTATTGCTGTTTTCGATATAGATCAGATGTTTGGTGTCGATCACGTTCATGGTGATGTTTTTCAGGCTGATGTCCTGCGCCTCAATAAATTGCGCGCCGCGGGTGGTTTTAAACACCATGTTTTCAAGATGGATGCCTTTGATGCTCATCTCGGGCAAGCCACGTACAAAAATGGCTTCCCGGGCGCCATTGCAGGATATATTGCTCACATAAAAGTTGCGGAACTGCGGCGTGCCTTCGTCAACTTTGGGGATATCTTTTAACCCCAGGGTCGAGCCGGCTTTGCTCATGTAATACATATCAAACAAAATAGCCTCGTTAACGATGTCGCGCATGGCGATGTTTTTAATGTAGATATCCTCGACAATACCCCCACGGCCGCGTACCGTTTTAAAACGCAGGCCAATATCGGTGCCGATAAAGGTACAGTCGGTTACGAAGATATTGCGCGCACCGCCACTCATTTCGCTGCCTATTACAAAGCCACCATGCGCGCGGTAAACCACGTTGTTTTTGATCAATACGTTCTCAGTTGGTTTGCCACGTTTACGGCCATCCTCGTCACGACCCGATTTGATACAAATACCGTCATCGCCGGCATCAAAAGTACTGCCTTCGATCAGCACGTTCTTGCATGATTCCACATCGATACCATCACCATTCTGCGCGTTCCACGGGTTTCGTACATGCACCTGCTCCAGGGTAAGATCTTCACAAAGCAAAGTATGTAAACACCAGTTAGGCGAATTTTCGAAAGTAGCGTCCTTCAGCAACACCTTTTTGCAATTGGTTAACACCAACATGTTCGGCCTGAAAAAATCTTTGTATTCGGCATAATCATTTAATGATTTACCCGGCTGTATCACGCTAACGTCTTTAGTTTTGCTGCCTTTGGCATACCCTTCTGATGGCATCCAGCTCCGGCCATCCGGGCTAACTACTCCACCCGAAGCAACCAATGCTTTCCATTCCTGGTCGGTCAGTCGTTCTTTACCAATCGCGCGCCAAACACCACCGTTACCGTCAAATATGCCGCCGCCGGTAATCGCGATATTTTCCAGGTCGGTACCCGATATTGGCGATTCATTACGTACAGCAGGGTGACCTTCGTAATTGCCTTTTACCAAAGCGTACTGGCTCTTATCATCCGTAAACAATACTAAAGCGGCGCGGTCTACATGCAGGTTAACGTTACTTTTTAAAACGATAGGGCCCGTTAACCACAGCCCCTGTGGTATCAATACCACACCACCGCCTTTGCTGCTGCAGGCTAAAATAGCATCGTTAATGGCGCGCGTATTCAGCGTGATGCCATCAGATACGGCACCGTATTTTAAAATGTTAAAAGTGTCCTTTTTAAACATGGGCGTTTGCGCTTTTGGCAGATTGCTCCATGAGTATTTTTTTACAGGTGCCTTTTGTGCCGACGCCTGTAATATAACCAGGCTTAGCATTAAAGCTACGGGGATAGATTGGTTAAATCTCATTGTATATGATTATAATATTTACGTTGTTATTTTGCCGCGGGTGCAACTGTCGGCGCGTTTGCACCTTTAACAATACGCTGGGCTAACTCCAGGTTCAGGCTTTTGATATCTGCCAAAACAATCTGCGCTACTTTGCGTGCGCCCAGTTCATTAAAGTGCGTGTCATCGGTTTTACCATCCGGATAATTCGGATTTTCGCCCGGGACTAAATGGTTAAACAGCATTTTCGAGTTCTCAACGCCATACTTCTGCAATACGGCCTGCCATTCTTTATCCAGGTCAATCATCGGTACATTTTGCTCTTTTGCTACCTGTCGCACCAGCTCCGAATACACATCATGCGTGCCCTGTACATTGCCTGATGCATCAAATTTACGGCGTGCCACCGGTGTTAACAGCACCGGGGTGGCTTTTTTATTGCGGGTTTCGGTGATGAATTTTACCAGGTTTGCTTTAAAATCTGCTTCCGGCGTATAGCTTTTTTTAGTCGGTACTTCGTCATTATGACCAAACTGGATGAATACATAATCGCCCTCTTTCAGATTCTGCTCAACAGGCTCCCAGCGCTTTTCGGCAATGAACGATTTAGTGCTACGGCCATTCTGCGCACGGTTATCTACGGTAACAGATTGATCGAAGAACCAGCTGAATGGCATTCCCCAACCGGTTTCGGGATAGGCCTTTACCTGTTTGTTAGCCATGGTCGAATCGCCGATAAGGTAAACCGTGATCTTATTTTGCCGGATAAGCGTGAAAGACATTAAGCCCAGCATCCCGATAGCCGTAATAGTTTTTAAAAGTGTGCTTTTCATTTAGATGTTGATCTTGGTCGCTCAAATTTAATAAATTAAAAAGGCCGCCTTTTAAAGCGGCCTTAATATTTCAAACATTTTACACGGTTTTAGTAAGCCCAGCGTGGGTCGCCGATAGGGCCCAAGGTAGGGCTGGCTGTACGCAACGGTGAACCTGCCGGTAAAGTAAAATCGGTAGTGGTAGCTGTCCATCCCGGATCGACCGTTTGGTTAAATAAAGCCGTACCGGTTGCCGTAGGGAACGCCACAGCAGTTCCGCCCGGCGTAGTTGTACATTTAAACTCGTCATTATTACTGAAGGTAATCGAACTTGATGCAGCACTTGCCCTGATTGCAGCGGCAGCTACACCTGCACCACGTGGTATATTACCAAAAATACAATTGGTAAACGATACACTGGTTGGATTTGCATTGGCATCCACCAAAACATATTTGGTAGCATCGGTGCCCATGTTATTGATGGTACATTGATCAAATGAAATAGTTGGCGAAGCTGGCAGCGGGCTTCCTACCTGTGTGGTCGCATTATTCTCTAACGAGCGGCCCAGGTTATAGAATGTAGACTTAGTTACAGTCAGACTATTGAATGTGATCTTATCCAAAGTAAATAAATCGTAAGTTGAACCGGCTGCGATATCTGAAACAACGCTTGTAGTTACTTTAATAAAATCGATCTTCTGAACACCCGTAGAAGCCCTGTTGGCGCGGATGAGGCAGTTAGCTATGTTATGGAAGTAGCAGTTCTCAATAGTAATATTAGTGAAAGTTGCTGCATCCGCATCATTTATCGCCCCGGTTAAGTTTATACCGTACGACGCGGAGCCAGTAGAGCCATCAAACTCAATGCCCGAAACTTTAAGACCTGCCCCGGTACCTTTAAGTGTGAGCTCTTTAAAAAGTACTTTGGTATCGTAGGTGTTGCCTGATGTTGACTTGATAGTTACAGATTTTTGCAGGATGGCGGTAATAGCCGCACTTGCATTATAAGTACCCGGATTTAACCCGATTACATCACCATTAGCTGCTGCAGCTACGGCAGCATTAAGATCGGCGCCCGAATTCAATATCGTTGTATAAGTAGTTGATGGCAACGTGGTAAAGCTGGTATAACCTTTACTTTTTGCAGTTGCAAATAACTCGGCATTATATTTAGTATTGGCGGTTAAACCGGTTATAACTTTTAAGCCTGCTGTAAGGTCGCTTGCGGTTAAGGCCACATCAAACGCGGTTCCGTTGGCAGGAGTCATTGTGATCTTCGTTAAACCAGGGGTGTTTGTAAACCTTAAGGTAACCGAGGTTTCTTTGATTTCCAGTTCACGAACAGCTAAGAAGAATTGTTCGCCGCTGATCTGGAAGTGGTTACTTTCTATCCATGCAGACTGCGGACGGGTAGCTGTGGCGTTTGTTCTTACACGTACCCAGTAATTGGTTCTTACTTTTAAGCTATCGTTGGTAGCGGTAACGCCGGTGGTGTCCGACTTCATGGTGAAATCAACGGTAGCGAAGGTTGTATCCCTCGAGAACTGCGCAGTATACGAGTATTTTTCGCCGCTTGCCTGGATCGAGTTGGTCCAGGTAACTTTTGCTGAAGTCTGGCCGGCCGATACGCTTAACGAACCTGGCCTGAACAAGCGCTCCGCTCCATCTATCGAGCTGGTATTTACTTTTTTACATCCTGTTATGGTTGCCAACAGGCCAACTACCAAAAACAGCGCGTATATTTTGATGTTAAATATCTTTTTCATCTTTTTGATCTTTTTAAATCAGTGTCTTTAATAACCGTATTTTTGATTAAGCTTGGTATTAAGCAAACGTACCGACGTTGTGAAAGGGAACACTTCGCGCGAGCCTTCAACAAAGTATTGCATAAAAGTGTTGATATCACTTGTTGTACTGATTGATGCACGCCAGTTGATAGTAGTATATCCCGATGGAGCTGTGCTTGAACCCGAACCCGGTTGAAACAATACGGTGTTCGGAACACCTCCGTAAGTATCTAACGAGGCGGTCTCAGCTACAGATGTTGTTTGCTGATAGGTAGCTGCTTTATTGTACACATAAGCAGGCACGTTAGCATAAGGGCCGGTACCGGCTTGCAGTTGCGTCATTTTAGCTTTAACTGATGCCTGTGTAGCAGTCATCAAGTGCCAGCGGATTAGATCGTACTTACGGATGCCTTCTCCGCCAAATTCCAGTAAACGTTCTTTTACTATATCGTTAAAAAACGCGTCGTGTGTGGTTTGCATTACTGGCTCACGCGATAAGTTACCTACAAATGCACGGTCCCTAACCTCTTTCAACGCGCTTTGCGCTGCTGCAGATGGGTTACCGTTAACTTCGTTATCAGCTTCGGCATACATTAACAGGATATCCGCAAAACGTAATACTGGCCAGTCGATACCGAAGTTTTGAGCGGTACCACCTATCACGATCGACCATGATCTTCTGAATTTGGCATCGGTTTGATTATTCAACGCATTCAGCGTTTTATTGCTGTTAGCGTCAATCTGCCACGAGCCGATAGTTACATCGCGGCGACAATCGCCTAACTGATCAAATTCATAAAAGTAAGTTGGTATGGCATTCATGCCGCCACCGCCGCCTCCAAAAGTCGACGCGGTGTTAAACCTTATACCATTGTAATAACCCAGCTTACTATCGGTAGTAGCGTTACCGCCAAACGCGCCTACACGGAACATCAGTTCGTATTTATCATCCAGGCGGGTACCGGTATGCAGGGTCTTAAAGATGTTTTCGTAAACCGGGTTCAGATCGTGCTGATCGCGGCGCGCCATTACTGCAGCACAGGCATTCATGGCTATTTTGTAATAGTCGAGATAGTTGCTGCTGCGCTCGTCAACGTGCGTTGTTTCGTTCAATAAGTACCCACCTCTGAATAAAGCGATCCGTGCAAGCAAGCCATAAACAGCGCCTTTAGTAATACGGGTATCGGTATAGCCCGATTGTGTGCGCCATGGTACCAATGTAGCAGCCAGCTGCAAATCTTTGATTAACTGATCCAATATCACCTTTTTTTCTGTAGGCGGTACATCATAAACCGTTTCATCGGCCGATGGTACAAATTGCGCTACAACATCGCCCCAGTTACGCACCAGCTCAAAATAAAATATAGCGCGTAAGGTTAACGCCTCTCCATAATACTGCTGCATAGTGGCCATATCTGTTGGGTTGCCATCGTTATAAAGCGGAGACAGGGGGATACCTTTGATACAGATATTGGCACGTTCGGCACCCACATATAGTTGAGAAAACGGGTTCACCAGGTCGGTATTATCAGCGCTGGCACCATAAAGGCTGATCCCGCGCCTGTCGGTAGGGCTATAGCTGCCTGATGTTTTAAAATCATCGGCGCTTTGCGGATAAAGGCATGATAAACGGTTACCATAGCCATTATCGCCGATAAGCTGGTTGTAAACACCAATCAGAGCCGAGTTTGTATATGATAAGCTTGAAAACGCCGTAGTTTGCGATATAGTAGATGGCGACGTTACATCCAAATACTTTTTACAGGATGGCAATACTAGTGTTGCTCCTGCTATGATCGAAAAGATCGCTGATCTTATGATTGTCTTTTTCATTGTCTTCTGCATTTTAAGGTTTAGAAACTTACGTCGATACCGGCCAGTATGTAACGGCTGCGCGGATACGCCGCATAATCAACACCAGGTGTAAGCGGGTTGCTCCGGCGGGTATTGGCTTCGGGATCATAACCTGAATAGCCTGTAATAGTATATAAATTATTAACAGTTGCATAAACCCTGAATCGGGAAAATACTTTGGTACGGCTCAAAAACTTCTGAGGTAACGAGTAGCCCAGGGTAACGTTGCTGATGCGTATGAACGAACCATCCTCAATATCGTACGACGTTAAAACGTAGTTACCAACTGCGGGGGTCCAGAAACTGGTGTTTGCGTTCATGGCAGCCAGTTGGGTTGGGTCGGTAACCCTTACGCCATTGTTATCGTACATTTTCCAACGGTTAGCAACTACCGATAGCATGTTGTTATCCAGGTAACCGTTGTAGTTGGTGGTAAACTCGGATTTGTTGGCGTTGTAAACCTTGCTGCCATATGAGTAATTAACGGAGATACTCAGATCGAAATTTTTGTAAGCAAGCTGTTGCGTTAAACCACCGATAAATTTAGGCTGGGCCGTACCCAATACAGTTTTATCAGCGTCGCTGATATTCATATCGGTACCACCGCTCAGCTTTTTAAGCTTCATATCACCCGGCTGTGGTTGTTTATTACCAAGCGCGGCGCTTGCATCGTTAGCAATACCAGGCTTAAGGGTATAGCTCCAGGTATTGGCGCTTGCGTTAAAGGTCGCGTCAAAATCGCTTATTTCGTAACGGCCGTCAGATACAAAACCATAAAACTGACCTACCGGCTGGCCTACAGCCACCAGGAAGTCGTTCAAGCTGTTAACCCAGCCCGATTGTGTGGTGTACGAACTTACAGGGTTGCCATAAGGATCGTTGCCTAAGCTTACAATTTTGTTGTGGTTAAAGGCAATATTAAAGTTTGCCGAATAGGTAAAGGCTTTGTTGTTCACGATAACACCGCTCAATTGCAGTTCGACACCCTGGTTAGAAGTTTTGCCGATGTTTTGGGTTTGGGTTGAGTAGCCAGAGGTTACCGGAACGTTGGCTTGTAATAATAAATTGTGTGTGCTGTTATTGTACACATCGATGCTGGCATTAAGGCGATTATTGAAAACGGCCACATCCAAGCCTAAGTTACGCGAAATGGTAGTTTCCCAGGTTATAAAAGGGTTGGCCAAACTTGGCGATGCAAAACCCGGCGTAACCGATTCGCCAACGGCATAACCATAACTGCCGCTTGAGGCAAACAAAGTTTTGTACAGGTCGACACCGATACGGTTGTTACCGCCTGCACCGTAGCTTACGCGCAGTTTTAAGTTATCCAGCCATGTTAAGTTAGCTTTCTTGATGAAATCCTCTTCGGTGATGCGCCATGCCAGCTGACCCGAAGGGAAGTAACCGATGCGCTGGCCATCTGCAAACAGAGACGAAGCGTCGGCACGATAGTTAAAAGTACCTAAGTATTTACCTTTATAATCATAAGTAGCACGACCGAATAGCGAGAACAACCGGTATCCCGACTGGCCCGTTGAAGGCGCGTCCTGAACAAGGCCGCTTGGTGGAGTTGCTTTTTGTATACCGGCAAAAGCCTGCTCGGCAGTGATGTCTACCGGTAAGTATTTGGTTGATACCGATAAGGTTTTATTATCGGTTTGGTTTGTCTCCTCGCCCAACAAAATACTCATGTGGTGGTTTTTAGCAAAGGTATTATCGTAGCTGATCGTGTTGGTATTGATCAGGGTAGTTGAGTTACCTGTCGAAATATTTACGATAGGCATATTGGCGTTTTGCCTCGCAACCGGAGTAATGGAACCACTGAAAGCATTGGTGCGGTTATCGGTAGCAGTAACACCAACTATGGTACGTAATACCAGGTGTTTGGTAATGTTGTAGCTGCCGTTAACACTGGTAATCACATCGTTTTTATACGCGTTAGTGATGAGGTTATTAGCCAGCAATACCGGGTTGGTGAGGTTGGTTAACGACGCATAGTTGGGATCGAATATATCCACCGACGCTGAACTGCCTCCATCAAACGGAATATACCTTACCGAGTTACGCAGGTAGTTGTTACCCTGCGAGCCCGAAACCGAAGTGCCTGCGCCATCTATCTCCTGGCGGCTGTAACGTACATTGAAACCGAAACGGAATTTATCCGACGCGGTGTTATCATACCTGAATGAGGCGAAAGTACGTTTAATGCCCGACTGAAGCATGATGCCGTCCTCTTTGGTATTGTTTAATGTGAAGTTAAAGCTTGATGTTTTAGTACCGCCTGTAATATTCAGGTTTTGGGTGAACGATTGCGCATTGTGGCCGAACACCTCACTCTGCCAATCGCGGAAAGGCACATTTTTGTAAATGTCCAGATCGCCGTAAACGCCATAGCTTTTGGTAAAGGCGTCTTTTTGTAACTGGGTGGTATTATAGTTAGTGATCTGATATTCGTATTGTACGAAGTCGTAAGGGTTTAATACCGGTAATTCATTGGTGATCTTACGCACACCGCCGTAAGCGCTGAACGTTACCAGCGTACGGCCTTCATGACCGCTTTTGGTAGTAATCAGTACCACACCATTTGAACCACGCGCACCATAAATTGCAGTGGAAGCGATATCTTTCAGTACATCGATTGATTGGATCTCCTGCGGTGATATCAGCGCCAGCGCGTTGTCTACCTGTACACCATCAACAATGTACAATGGTGAGTTATCCTGAGTTAACGAATTACCGCCACGCACACGGATCAAAATATCCGCGCCTGGTTTACCCTCAGTAGTAGTTACCGAAACACCGGCCAGTTTACCTGCCAGGGCTTCAGCGGCAGTAGCTACCGGAAAATCTTTAATATCTTTAGCACTAACCGATGACACCGAACCGGTAATGGCATCTTTTGATACCGTACCGTAACCGATGTTTACGATGTTAACCTCGTTAAGCACCTTAGCATCGTCTTCGAGCATGGTGATAATCAGTGAAGGTTGAGCGCCAACTTTCACCTCCTGGGTTTTATACCCAATGTATTTAACAACCAATGTAGTACCCGAAGTTGGAACCGTTAATTTAAAGTTGCCGCTAACATCGGTGCTTACACCTTTGTTGGTACCCTTAATCAGTATACTTACACCGATAAGGGTTTCGCCATCTTTACTAACAACTTTTCCGTTAATTTCCCGGGTTTGGGCGTCTGCTTTGGCTAAAAGCAGTACAAATAACGCCATAAAAAGGAGTAAAATTTTTCTCATCAAATTTAAGTTTAGTTGGTTTTTGGCATAGTTTAAAAAATTCATTAGTGGTTTGCACCCAGTTTTTTTGATGACATCGTAACAATTGTAACTATTACTTTACAGTGTTACACGCTGTTGCATAAACACTTGGTAAAACAGTACTTTTTACGATGCGACCGGTTACAGCTGGTTAAACTGTTTAATGGTTTAAAAGGATGGTTATAGTCCTTCGCAACAATTTTAGGTAGTTTTTAGCAACAAAAACTTCAATATGCCCATAAATATTTGTGCAATCGTTGCCGGGAACGTTGCCGGATTATACCAAAATTTGAATTATATTTGTGAATACCATTTTTGGGCCTTTTAACGTTACCTTTATATAAATTGATTTGTAATTAAAAAAGCATGTTTGAGCCTATAACTATTAAAGATATTGCTAAGGCGCTTGGGCTTTCAACTTCTACCGTTTCAAGGGCACTGCGAGGAGGTTACGAAATAAGTGCCGATACCAAAAAGCTGGTGCTTGAATATGCCGAAAAGATCAACTATCAACCCAATCCTATCGCGTTAAGCTTAAAAGAACGGCGTAGCCATTCGATAGGCGTAGTAGTTTGCGAGGTGGCCAATAACTACTTTTCGCAGGCCATCAATGGTATCGAATCAATCGCTTATAACCGGGGTTATCACGTTATCATCACCCAAACCCACGAATCATTCGATCGTGAGGTGGTCAATGTTCAACACATGGCATCACGCTCGGTTGACGGCCTGCTGATATCGCTTTCATCTGAAACCAAAGACCTGTCGCACATCAAATACCTGCACGAAAAGGGCTTGCCGATCGTGTTTTTTGACCGTGTTGCTGCCGATATCGAAACACATAAGGTAGTAGCTAACAACTACCAGGGCGCTTACGACGCCACCGAACATTTATTGAAAGCCGGTTTCCGAAAAATTGGCCATTTAACCAGTTCGCCTACGTTATCTATCACCAAAGAAAGGCTGGAAGGTTACAAAGCGGCGCTGGCAGCATACAATATCCCGTTTAAGGAATCGTACCTGAAAAATTGCGAACACGGTGGGATGATACAAACCGAGGTTGAAAGCGCGGTACGCGAACTGATAGGCAGTTCTGACAGGCCCGACGCCATTTTTGTAGCTGGTGATAAACTAAGCACAGGCTGTTTAACCACGATTAAAAAATTTGGTTTAAAAGTGCCTGCAGATATCGCCATCGCGGGTTTCACCAACTCGGATGTGGCCGAACTTTTTAACCCGGCATTAACCGCGGTGCGCCAGCCGGCCTTTAAAATAGGCCAGATAGCTACCGAAATGCTGATACAACTGATAGAAAGCAAATACCCGGTTACCGAGTTTGTAACCACCCGTTTAGATACCGAATTGGATATCCGTCAATCATCGGAGTTTCAGGCTGTACCTAAATTTACCTTTTGAACAAAGCGTTAAATAGATTGATGATTTATCGGGTTGGATTTTCGAACCTATTTATTGATTGGATATCTCTTTAAGTGCTTCAGAAATTCAGCAGATTCCCTTTTCATATTATCGAAAAGCTTAATAAACCCATCACATCGCTCTTTTACATTTGGATTGCTCTTTTTTACAAAACCCGCCTTTTTTCCTAAAAATTCAAAATTGTCTCCGTACTCCCAGCACAAATCCCAGGAGCAACCGTCAACATCTGGTATGGCTGCTTGCAGGAATGCATACTCATTTGTATTAAATGTGCTCCGACCAATTTTAATCTTCCTTAACTTTTCTGAGTTAACAAGAGGTAAAAGCATAGGAAACTCTGCTTTACTTGTTATAAAACCTAAAGAAAAAACTTCAATGTTTGGCAATCCGGTTAAGAAAGAAAAATCTTCAATAGGCTGATTCCAATCGAAGGTTCCATCAATATGTAAATACCTCAAACTGTAGATTTCCCTAAGACCATTAAAATTTGAAACCCTGCGAATGTTTTCTAAGTGCAGCGACCTTAATTTGGACAGTTTTTGCAGGGGCGACAAATCGATAAATCCCGATACGTATTCAAGTACAACCTCTTCTAAATTGGGCAACTCCGCAATAAACTTTAAATCTTTCGCACGAAAAAAGGTTACCCTTAATCTTTTCAATTGCTTTAGCTGCTGAATTTTTTCAACTTGCTCTTTACTCGGGCTATGTAAAGTAAGTTCTTCAATATTAGGACAATCAAAAACCTGCTCCCAGTGTTTATGATCCTTACTTATCGTTAGGATCTTTACCGCTTCTTTATCTATGATATTTCCATCAGCAACATAAGCGTATCGATCTCTGTTAGGAATAATAGTCCAGTAGTCGCCCGTTCTATCCAAAAAATCTCCGAAGTGGTGTTTCATTGTCGGCTAATATCGTAAATAGGAAGCGAGAAATCAGCCTCAGCTTTTTCATTCACCTTTTACCGCGCCTATTTTTACAGGCCCGCCATCGCGTATCTCGTCATTACCGGCCTGTACTATCTGATCGCCGCTGTTGAGTTTACCAAAAACCTCAACTTTACCATCGGCTTCGCGGCCTTTTTTCACATCTACCCATTCGGCTTTGCTGTTAACTATGCGTATCACAAAAACCTTTTCGGTTGATTGCACCAGTGCGGTTTTTGGGATAACAAAGGTACTGTCGGTAGCAGGCAAGGCCAGTTTTACCTCGGCATACATACCGGGTAACAGTTCTTTTTTGTCATTAGCCACATCCATCTCCAAGCGCTCTGCACGCAATTTGTCATCCAGCGAGCCGGCCAAACGGTTAACCGTGGCCGTAAATTTGCGGCCGGGCATAGAGCGAACGGTGAATTCCACTTTATTTTTTTGTTTTAAAACACCTGAGTATGCCTCTGGCACTGATACTACCAAACGCAAATGCTTTTGCTCCTGCAAAACAAACAGCGGCTGATCAGAACCCTTACCCGATGGGCCAACATAAGCGCCCGGATTTACATTACGCGCGCTTATTACGCCGCTAAACGGTGCACGGATATCCAGGTAACCTTTGGTGGCCATAATGCCTTGCAAGGCCGATTTTGCAGCCTGCAACTGAGCCTCGTCCGAATTTTTGCGGGCAGCCGCCTGATCCAGATCATTCCCCGAAATGGTACCCGGCGTTTTGCTGGTTTCGTACAAACGATCGTAATTGGCTTTGCTGGCCAGGTACACCGCTTCCTGCGACTTGAGTTTCGATTGCGCCTCGGCCAATTGCGAGTTGATCTCGGGCGCTTCCATGCTCACCAGTAACTGCCCCTGGCTAACCTGGCTACCTACATCTACATAAACCTTTTTAACAAAGCTGTTCTCCTTGGCATACAGATCAACCTGCTGATAAGGGATTAATTCGCCCGGAATAACCAGCGAAGCATTGAACAGATCCTTTTTCAACGGAGCCACCTGCACCACAGGCGGCTGATCCATCTGTGCCTGGTTCTCTTCATCTTTCTTTTTCTGCTCGTCGTTACCGCCGCAAGCGCTTAACAGGTTTACAGCTAAAGCGCCTGCCAGTACAAAAACCGGCGCTTTTTTAAATATGTTATTCATAAATTTCATTTGCAATTAATTAGCAGATATATAGTGTACACTTTCCTCGTCTTCTGGATCGAGCGATACCGATTTGGTTGATGCCTTGCCCTGAACCCAGGCAAACACCAATGGTAAAATAAACAGGGTAGCAAATGTCGACATCAGCAAACCGCCGATAACCGCGCGACCCAGTGGGGAGGCCTGGTCGCCGCCTTCGCCTAAGCCTGATGCCATCGGTATCATACCTACAATCATAGCCATACTCGTCATCACGATTGGCCGCATCCGGATAGCCGCCGCCTCCTTAGCCGCCTGCAAGGCTTTACCGCTATGCCTTCGCAACTGTTCGGCATTGGTGATGAGCAATACCGAATTGGAGATAGACACCCCTACCGACATGATCATCCCCATATATGATTGCAGATTGAGCGTGGCGCCCGTTAACCGCAGCAGCAACAGCGAACCCAGCATTACCGCCGGCACGGTAGATAATACCACCAGCGATACCTTGAACGACTGAAAATTTGCGGCAAGCATCAAAAATATCACTACGATAGCCACGATAAGTCCGCTTTGCAGGCTATCCAGTGTATCGATCAGGGTAGTGGTTAACCCTTTGGTCTCGATATTTAAACCGCGCGGCAATTTACCGATGGATTTGATGGCATTCTGTACATCGGCATTAGCTTTACCCAGATCCATTTTATTAAGGTTGGCTGTTACCGAAAGGTACGGCAACGCGCCTATATCGTCATTTTCGCCGTTGGTGGTATCTTGTTTGATAGTGGCCACATCGCTAAGCGTTGGGCGGGTTGAATTATTCAGCACCGATATCTCGCCGATATCGTTTATGCTATTCATGTTATACTCGGGCACCTCCACTTGTACGGCATAGCTCAGGCCCACTTTCTGATCCAACCATACGTTCTTTTCGGTATAGCGCGATGAAGAAGTTGAAGCGATCAACGATCTTGCGATATCCGACACACCCACATTTAACTGCGCGGCGCGTGTGCGGTCGATATCAATATCGATAGCCGGGTATTTGGTGGATTGGCCCTGCTGCACATCGCGCAAGTAGGGTATCTTTTCCAGTTTCCTGATCACCGTATCGGCATAAGCCTCGTTCTGTTTTTTGTTTTTGCCCGATATCTGTACCTCGATAGGTGTAGGCGATCCCTGGCTCAATATCTTATCCGTAAGCTCGATAGGCTCAAACGATAATTTGATATCCGGCATTTCGTGGTGCATAGCCTTGCGGAAACGTTCTTTAAGGTCGTCGAGGTTCTCTTTATAATCTTCTGTAAGGTTAACCTGCAAAACAGCTTCATGCGGACCCGCCATAAATAGGTACAATGGGCTGGTGGAGAACTGCCCGGGGTGTTGCCCAACAAAGGCCGAGGTTACCGCGATGTGGTTTTTACCTACCAGGTTTTCGAGCACGTGCAAGGTTTTCACCATGTCCATCTCCGTACGCTCAAAACGGGTGCCATCAGGTGCGCGCAAACGCACCTGGAACTGCCCGCTGTTTACCTTCGGCAATACATCGCGGCCGATGGTTACCAGCAGCAACCCGGCCAGCGCAACCGCGGCCACAACATACACGCTAACGATGGTTTTACGGTATTTAACGGCGGCGTCCATCCCTTTAAGGTAACGCTCGCGTATTTTTTCAAACCGCGATTTTTTACCCTCGGGTTCGTGCTCTGCTTTATGTAATGCCGCTTCTTTTTGCTCGGCTGCATCGTGTTTTTTATCGATCTTATAGTCACTTTCCTTATGGTTTTTGTCGACGTTATGGTCGATCATCAGCCAATTGGCCATAACCGGCACAAAGGTTTGCGACAGCAGGTACGAGGTGATCATCGAAAACCCGATCGCCATTGCCAATGGTAAAAACAAGGCGCCTGGTATGCCACGCATCGTGATGGCCGGCGCGAACACTGCCAGGATACAAAACAGGATGAGCAATTTAGGGAAAGCGATCTCCTTACACGCATCCCAGATAGCCAGGGCCTTAGGTTTTCCCATATCCATGTGCTGGTGTATGTTTTCGATCGTCACGGTCGACTCATCCACCAAAATACCGATGGCCAGCGACAGGCCGCTCAACGTCATGATATTGATGGTTTGATGAAACAGCGACAGGAACAGCACTCCGGATATGATACAGGTTGGTATGGTCAGGATCACGATCAGGGCTGCGCGCCTGTCGCCCAAAAACAGCAGTACCATTAAGCCCGTCAGTATCGCGCCGATGGCGCCTTCGGTAAGCAGGCTTTTTACCGAGTTGATCACATACACCGATTGGTCGAACTCGTACGACAGTTTAACATCAGGCGGCAGCAGGCTTTGAAATTTCGGAATAGCTTTTTTAAGATTTTGCACCACATCCCAGGTGGAGGCATCGGCCGATTTGGTGATAGGCAGATAAACCGAACGCTTACCGTTAACCAGCGCGTAGCTGCTAGCGATATCAGCGCCGTCTTCAACCGTGGCCACATCACGCAGAAAAACCGTTTGTACGCCGCCTTTAAACAGGGGGATATCGTTAAAATCCTTGATCTCTTTCTCCGAAGTATTAGTCGGCGTAAAATAATTATAATCGCCAATGCGCACGTTACCCGCCGGTGATGTTTGGTTATTCTCACGCAGTGCAGCAACCACCTGGTCGGCAGTCAAATTATGCGCACGCAGCAGTTGCGGATCAACCTTGATAACGATAGTGCGTACGTTACCGCCAAATGGCGCCGGTGCAACCAGGCCGGGTACTGTAGTGAATTGCGAGCGCACGTACACATTCGCCAGATCAAGCAACTCGTTATTCGTTCGTTTGGGGCTGCTTAAAACCAACTGCCCAACCGGTAGTGTCGAGGCATCAAACCGGATGATAAACGGAGGTTGCGAGCCTTGCGGAAATATGGCCTGCGCCCTGCTGGCGAACGCCGTCACTTCAGCCGCCGCCTGCGCCATATTGGTTCCTTCATAAAAAGTAAGCTTGATCATCGTTAAACCCTGGATGTTCTTGGTTTCGATGCTTTTTACACCTGATACATATAGCAACAGGTTAACATATTGCTTACCAAAGTAAGCTTCCATTTGATTTGGGGTGTAACCGCCAAAAGGGTGCGACAGATAAATTACCGGCAAATTAAGGTCGGGGAATATATCGATCTTGATATTTCGTATGGAATTGATACCGAAGAAAAACAAGCCCGCCACAATAACCAGTATTGTGATAGGCCGCCGTAATGCACTTTTAATTAAACCCATATTGTTTGTTAAAATAGAATCAGGAATTAAGAGTCAAGAATCAAGACGCGAAACCGGAGAGTATGATTCTCTTTTCGTTCCATGTCTGTTGATGCCCATATCTTAATTCTTGATTCTCTTTAAAATTCGTTAATAAACAAGCCAAAATCGCCGGTCGAGGCGGCTTTGTACAGCAATGCCTGCCAAACGTTATTGTAGGCAATATCCCTATCTGTCTCGGCACGGTTAAGCGTATATAAAGCCGTGGTCAAATCGACAATAGTAGTCAACCCATTTTTATACAGTACCGATTTTTGCAAATAGGCATCACTCGCTGCTTTTACACCTACAGGCGCCTCCCGGTAATTTTTCAGGGCGTTTTGTATCCGTGTTTCCGAAAGCGCCATCTGGTTGCGAAGGCTCTGGCTCACCAAATCGTACTCGTTCTTCAAGCCCAACGAATTATATTTCTGCGCTTCAACCTGCTGATGCACACGAAAAGGGCTGGCGATGTTCCATGTCACGCCCACGCCCACCAGGTAGTTGGCGCGGGTCGGGTCGGCGCCGGTGAAGTAGTTTTGGGTATAGCCATTCATATTAGCTGCTCCGTAGCTATTGTCGAAACCACTGCCCCGGCCTTGAAAAATGCTGAACAATGAGAATGTTGGCCAGGTAAACGTTTTAAAATATTTAGCCAGTGCATCGCTGTAATTAATGCGGCTTTGGTAAAATTTTAGGATGGGAATATCTTCGATTTTTATTGATGACTGGCCATTGATCACTTTTGGCACACTGGAGATAAACAAACTATCCAAAGTAAAATTCTGCGGGTCAATACCCATATATTGCGCCAGTTGATTGGCCTGGGTTTGTTCAAAATCAAGCGCGTTGGTTAAAGCGATCTTCGCGCCCGATACATCGGCGTTAGCCAATGATGAATCCACACCGGCATTTAAACCATTTTTAGCACGAACGACTACAACACTGGTTATCTGTATGGCCCTGTCGAGATTTTTTTGCTGTTCGGCACGTATCTGCTGGGCGGCTAATAAATTAAGATAAGCAGTCGCTACACGCACTTCGTGCTGAAACTGCTCTTGCACCAGGTCGGCCTGGTTTTGGTTGAGGATGCTTTGCGCCACCTTTACCTTTTCGCGGGCCTTACCAAAGGAGAAGAAATCCCAGTTAACATTGGCGAGGTATAAGGAACCGAAGGCCGCGTTCCAGTTTTGGTTGGCCAGTGCCGGGCCGGATGATGCCACAGCGCCGCCACGGTAACCTGACAACGGGCCGAACTGGCTGTTCACGGTACCATAATCATGCTGGGCCGAAATGTTAAAATCGGGCAGAGCTTCGCGCTGGTTTTCTTTCACATTGGCTTTGGCCGCGTTGATATAATTAGCCTTGGCTTTAATGGTTCCGTAATTATTGAGTGCGGTTTGTATAGCTTCTTTAAGGGTTAAAACTTTTTGCTGGCAGTTTGCCGTTTGCGTAAACGCCAGTAACACGATGAGATAAATACAGGGAATGCGGTATCTAAACATGTACAATTATATTATTTCTATAAAGTAGATTGGCAAAAGTACAAGCGTTTGGAGTATGAAAAAAATGAATTATTTTTGTGAATACTATTAAATCAATTCATACATGAATATCGCGCTGCATCATTTCAGGCTGGTAGATACTATTTCGAGAGAGGGAACACTGACAAAATCGGCCTCCGCGTTACATTTAACGCAATCTGCACTTAGTCACCAGCTTAAGGAACTGGAGCGCGAGATGGATATCCAGGTGTTTGATCGCCGGGGAAAAAAGATGCAGCTAACCGAAGAAGGAACAAGATTTTTACAAAGCGCACAAAAGATATTGGCCGAGATACGCGCGCTTGAAGAAGATATTCATAACTCGAAGAACGGAAAAACGGGTAAGATCAACATCAGTACACAATGCTATACGGCTTATCACTGGCTGCCGGGCATTATTAAAAGCTACAAGGTAAACTCTCCCGATATCAATATCCACATCGTATCCGAAGCAACCAAGCGCCCGCTGGAGTTTTTGCTGCGCGGCGAACTGGATGTGGCATTAGTGCGTACCCAGATGGTGAATAACCGCATTAAATACGAGGCTGTTTTTGAGGACCAATTAATGGCGGTAGTACCAAAGAACCATCCGCTAGCCAGTAAAAAGTTCGTAGAGATAGCTGATTTTGAAGGCACCGAACTTATCCTGCCCGCCTATGATCCATCCTACCAGGATACGCCATTCATCGAAAGCCTGATACAGATACAACACGTACGCCCCAAAAACCTGCACCGCATCCATTATACCGATGCCACTATCGAAATGGTGAACGCCGACCTGGGCATCAGTGTAATGGCCGATTGGATAGTGAAACCTTACCTGGATACCCGCGACATTGTTGCTATACCGCTGGAGCCTGCCGTTACCCGCCGCGCATGGTATGCGGCTACCGTTTTACAAAGCCCGGCCATACAAAATTTTGTAGCCTGCTTAAAATATTACTTCGCCCAAAACCACAATAACAGCCGGCAGATGTTTGAAGAAGTAGCATTTGAACCCGATGTTAAAAAAGCGCTGGAAGCGGTGCGTTTTGTAAGCATGAGTTAAGCTGGTAAGCGCCGATTAAAAAACCTCTGGTATCGAAATGTTAAAAAATTAAACTCTTACAATAAATTATCGTCAAAGCAGTTTAAATAGATGTTTTAAATCGTTTGCTGCTATGAAACCTATCCTCAAAAACCTGACTACGCTCGGCATCGCGGCGTGCTCACTATTTATCGTCACTACAGCCAGCGCACAAAGGCCGCGTATTAGCATAGGCTTTGGTTTTGGCTATCCGCGTTATTATTATAACCCCTACGGCGCTTATTATGGTTATGCGTATCCGCGCATCGGCTTGTCGTTCGGTTACCTACCTTATGGTTATGTGCCGTTTTACTTCGGTACCGACCTTTACTATTTAAATAACGGCGTTTACTATCGCCAGTATGAAGACCATAACTACCATGTAGTTGCACCGCCAATCGGCGCCGAAGTGCCCAGACTGCCGGGCCATGCACGTTCGCTGATGATCGATAACCAGCAGTATTTTGAGCTGAACGGCGTTTACTACAAACCAAACATTAAAGCCGACGGCACTACCGATTATATCATTACCGGCAAGGATGGCGTGTTGAACACCAGGGTTACTCCCGTTCCGCCTGCACCGCAAGGCAATATTGCACCTCCGGTTAATGATCAGGTTACACCACCTGCCAATGATGATCAGTTGCCGCCGCCGCCAAGCGATGAACCGCTGCCAAAAACAGGCGATATTGTTGACCAATTACCTAATGGCTGCAAAGCGGTTAATGTGGCCGGCAAAAAATATTTCGTATCACAAGCTGACGTTTATTACGAAGAGTTTAATAACAAAGGCAAAGTGAACTATAAAGTTGCCGGCGTACCCGAAACACAAAACCAGTAAACTAAATAAACATATAATTGCAAAGCCCGGGATGATTGTCCCGGGCTTTTTGCTTTTGAGTTATTCAAAAAAATTATTTTCGGATAAATGTCTGTATAAGCAAACTTTTAACTGCCGATACTGTATATTACAGACTATAAAGTAGGCACTAAAAACAAAGGGCCATCGTAATTAAACACAGCCCTCGTTTGTATTCAAAAAAATCTTAAAACCGAGAGTAAATTTAAATAAATTTTCAATAAATCAACAATAAAAATGGAGTTTTTGAAATTTATTGTCAAAATTTATATGTAAATCACATTATTTTTTCATAAAATTGAAAATAAAGTAATTTTATAAAGGATTAACATCAAATTGCCAGGTAAAATTTGATGTTGACCAACAAATTTCAAACAATACATTCCAAAAATTAAACATTGATCACTTTTTTGCCAGAATATTATTAGAAGGGGAACAAAAATGAACGAGCACGCTTACTTTAATCAGTATCAACCCACTCCTAATACCTGGGACGAAATGTTTGGCCCGGATGCTAAAATCCGCAAGCATTATCAAAAAGTGATCAATTACCTTACCAGGGAATCGATAGACGATCTGAATAAAAAAGAAGATCTGGCCAAGCGTTTGTTCATGAGCCAGGGCATTACCTTTACTGTTTATAACAGCGGCGAGGGGATCGAGAAGATTTTTCCATTCGATATTATCCCCCGTATCATCACCGGCGAAGAGTGGGCCTTTGTGGAGAAAGGTATCAAACAAAGGCTGCATGTGCTCAACCTGTTTTTAAAGGATGTTTACAGCAATCAGTTTATTATTAAGGATGGCATTGTACCGATAGACATCATCTACTCGTGCCCGCATTTTTTGCGCGAGATGTACAATGTAAATGTGCCTTATGATATTTACGTACACATTGCCGGTATCGATCTGATCCGCGATGCCGACGGCACTTTTTATGTGCTGGAAGATAACCTGCGTACACCTTCGGGTGTAAGCTATATGCTCGAGAACCGCGAGATTACCAAACGTTTATTCCCCGACCTGCTGCCGCAATGCAAGGTGCGCAGCGTTACCGAGTATCCCAACATTCTGTATAAAAATCTGCTTTCACTATCACCGAGGCAAATATCCAACCCAACTATCGTGTTGCTTAGTCCGGGTGTTTACAATTCGGCCTATTTTGAGCATACTACCCTTGCGCGCCTGATGGGCGTTGAACTGGTTGAGGGGCGCGACCTGGTAGTATCCAACAACAAAGTATTCATGAAAACTACTACCGGCCTGCAGCAGGTGGATGTGATCTATCGCCGGGTTGACGATGAATACCTCGATCCTCTGGTGTTCAATCAAACCAGCATACTAGGCGTACCCGGCATTATGGAAACTTACCGTAAAGGTAATGTGGCTATTGTAAACGCCATTGGTAACGGTGTTGCCGATGACAAGGCCATCTACTCGTACGTGCCCGATATGATACGCTATTACCTGAACGAGGAGCCGATATTACAGAACGTGCCTACCTATCAGTTAGGTAATCCCGACGAAAAGGAATACGTGTTTGCCAACATTAACAAAATGGTGGTAAAACGCACCAATGGCAGCGGTGGTTACGGTATGCTGATGGGCTATGCGGCCAGCGAGGCCGAGACCGAGGATTACAAGAACGAGATACTGAAAAACCCGCGCGATTTTATCGCCCAGCCAACCATCAGCCTTTCATCGGCGCCATGCTATATGCAGGGGCAGTTAACGCCAAGGCGAATTGACCTGCGGCCTTATGCCCTATGCGGACCGGACGGTATCGAGATCGTTCCCGGCGGTTTGACCCGCGTGGCGCTGCGCGAAGGCTCGCTGGTGGTAAACAGTTCGCAGGGTGGCGGCAGTAAAGATACCTGGGTGTTATTATAATTTTTATTTTTTATACAGATCGATTTTACATGTTAAGCAGGGTAGCATCAAGTTTATATTGGATGAGCAGGTACATTGAGCGCAGCGACGGCATATTGCGTATGCTCAAGATCAATTACGCCTCATCGCAGGATACAGTGCAGGAGTTTACCTGGGAACCCGTGGTGCGGATATTTACCGGCCTGCAGGCCGAAGAAAAAGAAGCATTAGGCAACGATAGCCGTGCGGTTTTAAAATACATGGTGCTGGATAAGGGTAATCCCAATTCGGTGATCAATATCATTACCCGCGCACGCGAAAATGCCCGCAGTGTGCAGGAACACATCACCAAAGATCTTTGGCAATGCCTCAACGAATATTACCACGTAATTCGAGATCCTAACCTGTTTTTTTGGATAGAAAGGGACGATCCGATCACCGCTTTGGATATCCTGATCAAACAGGGGATGCTATATTATGGCACCGTGGAAATAACCATGGAACGGGGCGAGGGCCGGGCGTTTATGAATATCGGCCACTACCTGGAACGAGGCATACAATCCGTCGACTTACTGGATACCAAATTCGGCTCGCTGGATGATAATCCCGACTTGTTGACCGATACCACCTACTGGAAACACCTGCTACTATCGCTCGGCGGGTATGAGATCTACCTCAAAACCTACCGTAAAGGTTTCGAGTCTGAAAACGTGGTGGAACAGGTTGTGTTGAATAATGAGTTCCCGCGTTCTGTATTATACTCGGTCAACCACATCCAGGTGTATTTTGAGCGGTTAAAGAGCGAGAACAACATCGATAACTTCCGCGAGTTAACCTTTTTGATCGGGCGTTTGCAAAGCAGTATCAAATACAGTTCGGTAAAAACCATTAAACAGGATGGCCTGCACGAATATCTGACCCGCATCCGCGGCGAGCTGTTTAATATCGGTAACGTGCTCAATCAACATTACTTC
>Ga0157373_10000259_pt1 | contig 43071 bp, 41 predicted proteins | sample C65metaG_FD_113460 | JGI IMG/M metagenome (GOLD analysis project Ga0157373, IMG submission 113460) | Corn rhizosphere microbial communities from Kellogg Biological Station, Michigan, USA - C6-5 metaG | ecosystem: Host-associated > Plants > Roots > Rhizosphere > Soil | place: USA: Michigan... | reverse complement strand
CGTCTGATGGGCATCGAAAATGGCACGGGTGAGCTGCCGTTTCACCGCCATTACCTGGGGATGATCGACCTGCGGCAACGCATTCAGGGCATCCCGTGATATTGCCATTTCCGCAGCGAAAGCCGGTGGCATGGCATAATCGAGATCACTGATGCGCAGATAGATGGGATGTAGGGCAAAGACGCTGATGGCTGAGTAGGGATAGGAATCCGTCCACTGATGGGAGGAGGTGGTATCATTGATCGGCAGGATCTGGATGAGCTTCATGCCCACTCCGGAAGCCCAGTCCGCAAATGGCTTGAGATCGGAAAATTCCCCCACCCCAAGGCCATCCCGGCTGCGTAACGAGAAGACGGGAATGGCCACGCCTGCCGCGCGGAAAAGTTCCGCTTCATCGCGGCGATAGGCTTCATCGTGAATGTGCGTCCATTGGCGGGGAGCGATGGTATGCGCCGGAAGCTGGCGGTTTTCCCAGAGTTCCAGGGAAATGACACTGTTGGATACCAGATCCAGCAGCCCGTATTTGTATTCCACATGCCAATCGGCGGGGATGTGCACCTTCGCCTGCCAGAGATTGGCGGAAACCTCCACCATCGGCACGGCGCGGCCATAGTCCCAATCACCCAATTCCGAAACGCTGCCGAGAATACATGGTACCCTTCCGCGCGGCACAGCTGCCATGCGTAGCTGGAAGATATGGTCCGCGCCGGGAGCGGGCTGGGCTTCCTGAAAATCCCCCCGCACCGGAAGGAATGCCTGAAAGGCCTTGGTCTCAAAGGCGTAATCCGCTGTTCCGGCGCTGCACCATGAGTCCAGTACCAGCACGGTATCCTGCTGCCAGGCAGCAGCCTTCAGGTGACGGGGCGCATGCCACTCATCCAGCACCACACCATTCTCCTGCCGGAGCTGATAGTGGTAATCCAGCGCGGCTTCCTCATGATGGATCTCCAGCGTCGTTTCCCACTGTTGGTCATTGATCCACAACATCGGGATTTCTGCTGGCGCACCTGGGAGGTAGTGAAGTTTCAGCCAAAGATTCTGGCCCGGGATGGTGTGGTAATTGACACGGAAAACGATCTTCATGCGCGGCTTTCTCACATGCTAAACCACCCCCCGCACAAGGCCATGGAAAAACATCCCTGGCTCTGTTTTACTTCGCCGTGGCCTGCAATCGATGCAGACGGTCCAGCGCAGCGCCCGAGGTGATCATTTCCCGAGAAATCTCGATCCCGTGCCCGATGTTGTCCGCCAGGCCGCAACAGGCGAGAGCTGCACCGGAATTCATGAGCACCATGTCCCGCTTGGGCCCCTTTTCACTGCCGGAAAGAATGGCTGTGAGGATGGCGGCATTCACCTTCGCATCGCCACCCTGGAGTTCCGAGACATCCGCGTGATGCAGGCCGAAATCGCGCGGCAGGATCTCCTCATCCTCCATATCCTGATAGAGGCCGGCCTTGAAGATGCGGGTGGAGCCCATGAGACTCACCTCATCCACGGCGCGACCGTCTCCAGTAGTGCCATGAACCACCCATGCGCTCTCACGCCCCAACCGCTGGAGGATCTCCGCAAAGGCGGGGCACAGCTCCCGGGAAAACACACCGATGAGCTGGCACTGGGGCCGCGCCGGATTGAGCAGCGGGCCGATGAGATTGAAAATGGTGCGAATCTTTTTCTCCGCAAGGGTTTTCCTAACATTCACCACCGCCTTGAAGGCCGGGTGGTACTGTGGGGCGAACAGAAAGCCGACGCCTGCCTTTTCAATACACGTCCGGAAGCGATCCGTGGTCAGATCCAGGCGGATGCCCAGCTCTTCCAGCACATCCGCGCCTCCGCTTTTGGAAGTGATGCCCCTGTTGCCATGCTTCACCACCACCGCTCCCGCCGCAGCCGCCACGAACATGGCTGTGGTGGATACATTGAAAAGATTGAGCTGATCGCCACCTGTGCCACACACATCCAGCGTGGGACCATCCAGTTCCACCAGACCCAGATGGGGATCGACGGCATGCTCCAGAAAGGCTTCCACGAATCCGGCGATTTCCAGCGGTGTCTCGCCCTTGCGGGAAAGCGCCTCCAGCAGGCGGGCCTTTTTTTCATCCGGCGCAGCAGGGTCCAGCAGCAGCGCGGCAGCCACCTGCACCTCGCGATCCGACAAATCCTGTTTCGCTTCCAGATGATGAATCAACGCATCCATGGCGGAGCATAGGCCCATGACAAGCGGCTATGCCAGAACGTTCCTCGGCCTAACGCAGAGACTTTAAAACCAAGGCATAGATGCGATAGCGCGGCACTTTCACCCGTACGGCAAGTGCGGGCCACTGGATGTCCTCCAGCCGTTTCAGTGTTTGCCCAGCAATGAGTGCGGGCAGGCGGGAGGCCGCACGCAAGCGGCGCAGATGCAGGGCATCCGCATACAATTCCCCTTGGACCACATAGCCCTTTGCCTTTTCCACCCATTCCGCATGACTCTCCAGCAGGGTAGCTTTGTCCCCAGGATTTTTTACAGGGAGATAGCAGCGGCCATGGGCCAGATCCGCTGGCAGATCCCGCAATACGTTTACGAGTTGCAGTCCTTTGCCATAGGCGATGCCCTGCTGCTCTAGGGCGGCAGGATCTGCCTCGGAAAATCTCCCATCGATGGTTTGAAAACCCAGCCGCGTCCAAAAGGATCCCACGCATCCGGCCACGCGCCAGCAATAGTCCTCCAGTTCCGCCGCATCCCGCAGCGCCACCGGATGTTGAGCTGAGGCACCGGAAAAGCGCTCCAAATCCAGTTCCTGCCCGCTGATGATGGTATCCACCACCTTTTTGACGAGGCATGCCTCCCCGCGAGGCATCTGCCGCAGGGTGGACAGCAACTCATCCACTGTTTCGAGCAGATGGCGCTCGCGGAAATCCGGCACGCCATTGAGCAGCACCAGCGGCCAGCGCGGCGCGGGGCCATCCTCCGCCACAGCTTGGCGGAACTGCGCCAGCGCCTGCCTGCGCACCTCATCGGGCGCCGAGGAAACATCCGCAATCGTATCACTGCTGCGTGCCAGGAGGTAGCCGAGACTGGCCGCATTCCGCATGCTCCGGGGCAGCAGCCGCAAGGAAAGGTAAAAGGAGCGGGATACGCCCTTGAGCACCTCTCGGCTTGATTTCTTCGTCACGCAGCCATGAAAGCAGCGAAATCCTTTCTCTGCAAGTGACCCTGAAGTTAAGTGCCATCATGGGCGAAAAACCTAGCCAGCATGCTTTGCTTCGATTAAGGAATCCAAATTGATACGCCATGGATTCTCCGCAGTTCCCCTCCCCCATGAAATTTGATCAAAACTCCTCCGGCGAGGCACGGGATCTGGAGCCGGAGCGCCTTGAGCTGGCTCTACGGGCTTCCAATGAGGGCATCTGGGACTGGTGGACCAACCGCCGTGAGATCTTCTACTCACGGCGCATCCTGGAATTCCTAGAATGCGGGGATCACCGTGCGCCCAATCTTTTCCTCCCTCCCCATGATTTCATCCATGAGCAGGATCGCGAGGCATTCGAGCGTGCTCTCGCCCAGGCACTGGATACAGGCGGCCCGGAGACACTGGCGGCAGATGCCAGAGTCCAGACCGGCAGCGGAGACTGGCGCTGGTTGAGAATCCGTGGCACCGTGGTGAGGGATCGAGAGGGACACGCCCTGCGCATCGCCGGATCCATGATCGATATCAGCCGCCGCAAGAATGCCGAGGCACAGGTGGAGGAAGAGCGCTATCAGCTCCGCCAGTTGATCGACCACGTGCCGGTGCAGATTTATTTCAAGGATCTCCAATCCCGCTTCGTTCTGGCCAATGAAGGCATGGCGGAGTGGATGGGCCTCAAGACCAGCCAGGATCTGCTGGGCAGGCATGATCGGGATTTCTTTGAAAGCGATCACTGGGTGCAGGCCGCGCAGGATGAGCAGGACATCATCCGCACCGGACAGCAAGTGACGGAAAAGCTGGAAGAGGAAACCTGGCGCGCAGATGGCGGCCCCACCTGGGTGATCACCTCCAAGTTCCCTTGGAGGGACAGCCGGGGAAAGATCAAGGGCACCTTCGGCGTATCCAGCAATGTGACCAAGCTCGTGCTGGCGGAGCAACAGGCTACCGAACTGGCCAATGAGCTCCAGCAGCGCAATGCGGCCTACGAGGAGGAACTGCATCTCGCCCGCGAGATCCAGCAGGCACTTGCCACACACGATTTTCCACTCACTTCCTGCGGGGATGTGAAGCTGGACTTCGGCTCCCGCTACATTCCCATTTCCGGGCTGGCCGGGGATTTTTACGAAGTCATCCAAGTCACGGGCGACACCGTGGGCATCCTGATCTGCGATGTCATGGGCCATGGTGTCCGCTCCGCACTGGTGGTGGCCATGCTGCGCGGATTGCTGGAAAAACAACGAGCCCAGGCACTGGACCCCGGACTATTTCTCAAGGGGCTGAACGACGGGCTGGCTGCCATTCTCCAGCGCGCAGGCACCACCATGTTTGCCACCGCTTTCTACGGCCTGATCAACCTCCAGGAAGGCACCTTCAAATACTCTTGTGCCGGCCACCCCGGCCCCATCATCGCCGATGAAACGGGAGTCCGCCAGATCGCTATCGAGCGGCGCGAGAAAGGCCCTGGACTGGGCCTCATCGGGGGCGCGCATTATCCCACCAATGAGTTGAGCCTCGATGGTCTCCGCCGCCTTATCCTTTTCACCGATGGCGTCCTGGAAGCTGAAAATCAGGAAGGAGAACCCTTTTTTGAAAAGAGGCTCATGGAAATCGTCAGCGCCAAGTCCGGCGACAGCCTGGAACAACTCCTTGATGGCATTCTCAAGAGTGTCCTGGATTTCTCCACCGCCCAGCACTTCGATGATGACGTGTGCCTGCTGGGCGTGGAACTCCAGCGGGAACTGGCTGGCAGAATTTAGATCCCCCGGGGCTGTAGCCCGGACTTTCCCAGGTCTTGGAAAATTTTCATGAAAGATTTTCCAGGACATCAGACGTTTCCGTCATCATTCGTACAAAACTCTTTGATATCAGCTTTCTGCAAAGAAAACATGAACCTATTCAGAATTTCCCACCTCGCCAGGAGCACCATTTTTCTTGCAGGCATGCTCATCGCGCCCCTCCTCCACGCCGAGGAAAAGGTGAAGGAGGTCTCCAGTCTGGCGGAACTGGCCACCGCAGCGGCGCAGAACAACCAGCAAATCCGGCTGCTGCCTGGGGTATACCCGATGTCAGACTATCTCACCGAGCCGGTGCTGGCGGAGATCCGTGCGGAAAGAGCTGGCAAGGAAGGCCGCCCACCGGTGCCGATGTTTGTCTTCCGTGGCAATGACAACCGGATCGACTGCCGGGATGCCATTGTGGAAATCGATACCACACTCTACAAAAAACTGCCGGCCGGCTACCATCGGTCACTGATCGTGCGGGGAAGTGGCAATACCATCACGGGCCTCACCATCCGTCACACCGGACCGAATGAGGGGAGCAATGGTAACACGCTCTCGCTCGAAGGCGAACGAACCACGCTCGAAGACGCGGTTCTTTATGTCTGCGGTTCCGGGCCCTATGGATATGGGGATCTGCTGGGCAAGGGTGGCCCTACCTTGGTAACCCTCCAGAAACAAAGCGGCATTCAGATCCTCGGCTCCGGCTCGGTGGTGCGCCGCTGCCGCGTCTTCAGCCGTGCGCTGGGCCACTGCTATTACATCCAGCAAGGCGGAGAAATCCGCGTGGAAGATTGTTATGCGGAAGGAGTCATGCGGCCGACCGATGAGATGCTGCGCGAAACCTCCGGGCCTTTGTTTGAGCTGGGATTCCGCAGCGTCTACCCAAACCGGGATGGCCGCTATGTCGTGACTCCCGGTTATGTAAAAGCTCTCGGCGAAGATGGCTTCCGGACTTACGGCAATGCCGGACGCGTGACGATCATCAATTGCACCGCCATCAACACACGCGCCGGTTTCGAGATCGGAGCGCCGGACAATGCGCCACAAAAAGCGATCGTAGAAAATTGTGTGGCACGCGGTTGTGAGCGCGGTTTCCTCATTGGCTCCCAGACCATCGTCCGCCGCAGCCGGGGGGATATTTCCCACGGCCCCCTGCTTTACCTTCGCGGCGGTCAGGATTCCGACGTGGAACTTGAACTGGTGGGCGATGGGCCTAAGTCGCTGGTGCATGCCGTCGCCACCATTGCTGGCAGCAATCATCGCGTCCGCCTCACCTCCCAGCCCGGCGAGCGCGCCATCCCCGCCCTGCCAATTATGATCGGCTTTGGCATGCCCATGCACGCGGAGATGAGCAGCCCCATCCTGCCCGCACCCGCACGCGGCATCACGCTCACCTCCACCATCGCCGCCGCACAGGTGATCACCGGAGATATCTCTGCCGACTGCAAGATCGAGGCCCCAGGTCGCACCTTTACCGATGCGGAATTGCACGGCCTGCCTTCCGGCGCACGCGGTTCATGGAATCTGCCACCCAGCGGCATTGCTCCCGGCGGCCCTGCTCCCAGCCCTAAGTAAGGATTCGCAGCAAGTTTTCATCTCTCCGCCTTTACTGGACGGAGCGCATTTTCTGGGCTCTCTCTCAGTCCAACAGGTTCGCGTAATGCTTCTTCGCCAGGGCGAGTGAGTAATTCAGGATGCCATCACTGCGGTTTTCCTTGAGTGCAACATCGGCCATGGCGGCACACTCGGCATAGCTGAGGGAACGGATGGCCTGGCCCACACGGGGCACCTGTTGCGGGCCGACGGAAAGTTCCTCCACTCCCAGGCCTATCAGCAGGGGCGTGAGGCGGATATCGCCAGCCATTTCACCGCACATACCAGTCCAGATGCCATTGTCGATGCCGGCATCGATGGTGCGTTTAATCAATCGAATGACTGCCGGGTGGGTGGGTCGATAGAGATCCGCCACGTGGGGATTCACGCGATCCACCGCCACGGTGTATTGGATCAGATCGTTGGTGCCGATGGAGAAGAAATCCACCTCCGGGGCAAGGATATCCGCACAGACAGCGGCAGACGGCACCTCGATCATGATACCGACAGGTAGCTCACGATTGAAAGGAACGTTTTCCTTTTCCAGTTCATCCATGCAGCGCTGAATCATCTGTTTTCCCTGTTGGACTTCCGATAGGCCGGAGACCAACGGGAACATCACGGAAACATTTCCATAGGCACTGGCCCGCAGGACGGCACGGATCTGCTCCCGGAACATGGCGGGACGTGAAAGGGAGACACGGATGCCGCGCCAGCCGAGGAATGGGTTTGGCTCCGGCTCAGTCAGCGGCTCCACCGGCAGCTTGTCGCCCCCGGCATCCAGGGTGCGGATGATTACGGCGTGTGGAGAAAGTTCACTGGCTACTTTGGAATAAACGGCGGCCTGTTCTTTTTCATCCGGCATTTCCTCGCCATTCAGCAGGAGGAACTCGGTGCGGTACAAGCCCACGCCCTTTGCCCCACTGTGCTTCACCTGCGCCAGTTCATCGACGATTTCGATATTGGCGGAAACCGTCACTGGTCGACCGTCGATGGTATCGGTGGCCTCTCCACGCTTGGCCTCCAGTTGACTGCGCACCTTTTCCTTTTCCGCCTGAAGCGACTGATAGTGGGCAATGGTTTCCGCAGAGGGATGCAGGATCAATTTCCCCGTGTATCCATCAAGAATGGCGGGAGCGAGCGCCAGCAGTTCGATCACTGCTCCTTCCAACCCCACCACTGCCGGAATGCCAAAGGCACGCGCCAGAATGGCGGTGTGGGAATTCACACTCCCTTGCTCCGTGGCAAACCCGCGCACGTGACGGCGGTTCATCGATGCCGTGTCCGATGGGGAAAGATCATACGCCACGAGGATGTGGCGGCCATCCGGCATCTGCTGCGGCATGTCCACATCCAGACTGAAATTCCGCAATACCCGCTGGCATACATCCTCGATGTCCGCCGTCCGCTCCCGCAGATAGGGATCGGGAATGCGGCGCATCGCCTCCAGGAAATTCTGCATCACCGCGTAGAACGCGAACTCCGCATTTTGCTGGCGAAATGCAATGGCCTTGCGGACCTTATCCACTACCGCCTTGTCCTCCAGCACCATCACGTGGGCTTCGAAAATTTCCGCCTCCTTGCCGCCTGAAAGGTCATTCAAACGGCTCTGCAATTCAATGAGCTGTTTCTTCGTCACCTCCACCGCCTCGGCAAAGCGAGCCTGCTCACCCGCCACCTCATCTTCCTCGATCTCATAGACTTCCGGCGCGGAAAAGCCGCGGGCGATCACATGGATCGGCGCAATGGCTATACCAGGCGAGGCTGGTATTCCCTCGTGGATCTCTTCCTGCTCCGATCGATTTCTAGGCATTTCCAGCAACAGCTTGCTAACGCCATGAGGAAACATTCAAGGCGCAATTTTCCCTTGGCAGAAATGCTCCGCCGGGCGGTCAATCCTCTTCAAACTTGCGTGTAATCAGATCGCCAATCGCCTCCAGCGCCAGATCCGCATCGGCGCCCTCCACATTCACCGAGATCACGGAACCATGACCGGCAGCCAGCATCATGAGTCCCATGATGCTTTTTCCGTCCACCTCCTCACCGTCCTTCTCGACATAAATGTCTGCCTGGAAACGGTTGGCGGTTTTAACGAATTGAGCAGCCGGGCGGGCGTGGATGCCCAGCTTGTTAAGGATCGTGAAGTCTTTCTTAGGCATGGAGAATGGGCTTTCGCCGAGGGGAATGTAGGCAGCCGATTCAGCAGCTCCAAGGCAAAAATTCTGCGGGTGGAATGGTCAAAAGAACGCACTGTAGATTCATCACAATGCATTCAACATCAATTGCTTCTGAATTATTTTAATTTTTCGATCACGGCGTAGGCGCTGTGATTGTGGATCGATTCGAAATTTTCCGCCTCCACATGATACCAGGTGATGGCCTCATTGGCATTCGCCTGGGCCGCCACATTGCGGACGAGATCCTCCACAAACACCGGATTATCGAAGGCCCTTTCCGTCACCGCCTTTTCATCCGGCCGCTTCAGCAGGCTGAACAACTCACAACTTGCGGAGCTCTCCGCAATGGCGATGAGATCCTCGATCCACACCGGCTTGTTGGTGCGCACGGAAAAGGTAACTAGCCCCCGCTGATTGTGCGCACCTCTTTCACTGATCGCCTTTGAGCATGGGCACAGCGTGGCCACCGGCACCAATACGGTGGTGACGAAATCACATCCACCCTGCGCATCCACCACGATCTCGAAGCGCACTTCGTAATCCACCAGCCCCGCTTTTCCGGAGACTGGGGCGGGCTTGGAGATGAAATAGGGAAACTGATAGGAAACGTGCGCCTTTTCCGCCACCAGCTTATCCAGCAGCATCTGCGGCACCTTTTGGGCAGAGGCCATATCCAGGGCGGCACCCTCCGCATGCAGCACTTCCACGAAGCGGCTCATGTGGGTGCCCTTCAGATGGGCGGCCAGATCCACGGTGAGGGCCACGGTCGCCACGGTCGGCTGGGATTTTCCGCCCTTGTCGGCCACCGTCACGGGAAACCGCAGGCCTTTGACGCCTACGCGGTCTATCGGGATCTGCCGGGTATCTTGTTCGTTCTGGGTATCGCTGAGTTCCTGCATGGTCGCGGGAAAACAAAAGGAGCCAGCCCGATTTCCGCGGACAGGCCCCTTCTGATGAAATTGAATTTCGAGTTGCGGCGGATTAAGGCAGCAGGTTGATCGCACGGGACTGCTTGATCGCATTGGTGATCTTGCGATGCAGCTTGGCGGAAACGCCAGTCACGCGGCGTGGAAGGATCTTGCCGGTCTCCGTGGTGAACTTCGTCAGAAGCTCAGGATTGGTGGCAACGACCTGATCGGCCGGGATGTCATGCCGACGGCGTGGCATCATACGGTTCGCCTTACGGAAGGCGATACGGCGTTCAACAGTTTTTGGTTCGGACATGGGAAAAAATTAGCGGAGTTCGCGGTGAAGGGTGCGGCGCTTGAGGAAATGATTGAATTTCACTTTCTCCAGGCGGCCTGGCGTGCGGAGGCTTTTCTTGTTACGTGTCGTTACGTAACGAGAAGTAGGCTTGCCCTCGGCTTTCGCTTCGGTGCATTCAAGAATGATGATATCGCGTGGCATGAGCTGGAACTTGGGGGGCGGTTAATTACTTCAATCGTCGTCCTCGTCAAGAGAAACCGACTCGGAATCTTCATCATCGGCGTATTTGCCGCCGCTGAAGCCCACTTCATTGGAAGGACGGAAGCGGCGGTTGCCGTATTCCTTTTCCCATTGAGCTTGGCAATCCACCGTCAGACGGGCGAAGGGAATCGCCTCCAGGCGGGCTTGCGGGATCTTCTTGTTCGACATCTCGCAAACACCGTAGGTGCCCATCTTGATGCGGCGCAGAGCCTGCTCGATCTCGTAAAGGGCGTCCTGCTCCTTCGCCAACACGGAGAGGGCAAAGTCGCGGTCATAGGCATCACTGCCTGCATCGCCCTGGTGCATGCCGCTGCCGGAGGCCTCGCTGCCTTCCGGTGCATTGCGGATGGTATCCCGGGTCATGCCGGACATGGCGTCCACCAGATCATCCCGCAGATCCAGCAAGCGCTGCTTCTGGCGATCGATGAATTCGGAGGAATGCGCACCGCTGGCTCCTTCGGAATTATCCTCTGCTGGCACCGGGGTGGTGCTCTTCGGCGGGACGAAAGGCGGCTTCACTGGCGCAGGGGGCGCTGGGAAATCCACTACGGAAGATTTTTTCGCAGGCTCGGGCTTCTTGGCCACCGGAGCAGGCTTCACCTCCACCGCTTCCACCTTGGCGACTACCTTCTCCGTCTTGGCGGCAGGAGCAGCCTTGGGCGTCGCCTTCTTGGCTGGGGTTTTCTTCTCTACCGGGGCCGCAGCCTCTTTCTCAACTGCCTTTTTTTCAGCAGCTTCGGGCTTTGAAGCTTTCGGTTCGGTCTTGGCGGGAGCCTTCTTGGGTGTGGTTTTCTTTGCAGCCATAGCGCAGAGATCGGAATGCGAGGTGGATGGGGTTCCCCGGTTTGGATTTTCCGGAGAGAGAGTCCCGCAGTGCGGGAAGAGCGGCGTGGGTTAGCCCGTGAATCAGACTCCATCAAGAGGAAAGTTTATCCACAGGAAAATAACTGCCCGGCAGCAGACTTGAAATGCCGCGCCCATTCCCTACTGTCCCCGCCCAGACATGCAACTCACCGCCATCGTCGAGGCCCTTCTCATCGCATCGCAAAATCCCCTCTCCGTAGAGGAAATTGCGAAGCTGGTGCGCGCCCGCGTGGCAGAGGCGGAGGATTTGCGAGCGCGTGAACTGGAGGAAGGCAAGACCCCGGCGGATCTCCCCGGCTGGCTCACCGCCCTGGCCGCCACTCCTGCGGAAAATATTCTCACCGCCATCCAGCACCTCAATCATTCCTATGAGGAAGCAGGCCGCGCCTTCACCATTCTGGAGCGACCAAAAGGCTGGAAACTATACACCCGCGTGGAATACGGGGAATTCGTCCGCCAGCTTTTCCCCGGCCGCAAGCCAGAGCGCATGAGCGGCCCCGCCATGGAGACCCTGGCCATCATCGCCTACCGCCAGCCCATCACCAAGGCCGCCATCGAGGCCGTCCGCGGAGTTTCCTGCGATGGTATGATCCAAAAACTCCTGGATCGGGATCTCATCCGCATCGGAGGCCGTGCCGAGCTACCCGGCCGCCCCCTCCTCTACGAAACGACGGATCTTTTCTTCGAGCACTTCGGCATCCGCTCCATCGACGACCTGCCAAACGCCTCAGAACTGCGCAAGGTGAAGCTGCCCGAGGCCCCGACCATCCCTGCCCCGCCAGCCGCAGAGCCGGAGCAGCAGCTCGCCTTCAGCGCGATCGCAGCGCCCTCCGCCGCCACTGCGGACGAGGAAAACGCAGGCTGAGTTTTTTCCTTTCACTCCCTTTCTTCCCGTGAACCTCGACGACATCCGCAAAGACATCGACCGCATCGACCGCGAACTCCTGGACCTCCTCTCCCAACGGGCCGATCTGGTTCACGAAGTGGGCGTCGTCAAAAAACGCGATGGCCTGCAAATCTACGCCCCTGAACGCGAGGAAGCCCTGCTCCGCAAGCTCATCGAGATCAACGCCGGCCGCCTTCAGGAAAAATCCATCCGCGCCATTTACCGCGAGATCATGTCCGCCGCCCTTTCCCTGGAAGACGATCTCACCATCGCCTACCTCGGCCCGGAAGGCACGTGGACCAATCAGGCCGCCATCAAGAAATTCGGCCACTCGGTGAATTATTCCCCGCAGACCAGCTTCTCGGATGTCTTCGATCAGGTCACACGTCGCACCGCCAGCTACGGTGTCGTCCCTATCGAAAATTCCACAGAGGGAGCTGTCTCCCATACCCTCGATCTTTTCGTCGATTCCCCGCTCCACATCTGCGCCCAGATCCTTCTCCGCATCGAAAACGGTCTCATGGCCGCCATCCCGCGTGAGGAAATTAAAACGCTCTACTCCCACCCCCAGGTCTTCGGCCAGTGCCGTTCATGGATTTTGCGGAATTTTCCCCATGCCGATCTCGTGGAGGTCTCCTCCACCACCAAGGCCGCCCAACTCGCCCGTGACAATGCCGCGCAGGGAGCCGCCGCCCTTGGAGGCGCACTCGCTGCCGAAATGTATGGCCTCAATCTTTTGGAAAGTTCCATCCAGGACCGCGCCACCAATACCACCCGCTTCCTCGTCATCGGGGAAAAAACCTGCCCGCGCACCGGCCACGACCGCACCTCCATTCTCTTCGCCATCCACGACCGGCCCGGCTCCCTCGTGAATGCTCTCAAGTCCTTCGATCAATTCCAGATCAACCTCTCCAAGATCGAATCCCGCCCTTCCAAGCGGAAGGATTGGGAATACATCTTCTACGTCGATCTATCAGGCCACTGTGAGGACGAAAAAGTCGCAGAAGCTCTTGAGGAGCTCGGCAAGCATTGCTCCATGGTGAAGCTGCTGGGTTCCTATCCGGATGTGACGGAGTGAAGTATTTTAAATAGGCATTCAACTATCAAATTAGTTCATGAGCTTTCAAATAGAATCCAATGGGAATTCAAGTTTATTTTTTCTATCTGAGATCTCAAAGATTATAGATGAACATTGGAAGGAAATAATCACATTATTTGAACAGCCCATATACAAGGAACTAACTTCAAAGAAGCTGAAGCAAAACGAATTACCTCTCAATTTAGGATTTAATCTATTTCATATAATATCCGATATCTACCACAGAGAGAATCTTCATTCGGACGTAATATATTCAATATTGGACCCTAATGGCAACCATAAAGAGGGTCACACTTACATTCATTTACTTATTGAATGGCTTGCGAAACTTCGCCCCGATCTTAGAGAATTAATTTGCTGCAATTTCAATAACTGCATAGTGCTCAAGGAATCGGGCAGAATTGACATCTCAATCCAAGATACAGTAAGCAAAAAAGCAATTATTTTTGAAAACAAAATAAACGGTGCCACAGACACAAATCGACAATTACCCAGATATTTCGACCATTTATCAAATAAAGGCATAGAAATCGTTGCAATTGTTTACTTAACATTAAATCAAATTCGAACACCTAATGAACTCTCTTGGCTTCCAGCAACAACCGAAGGCTTGAGTGACTCGGAAAAAGTAAAGCCATTATTAATTCCTGCGGTAGCATTTAGCCATAGCCATCAATGTCTCATGACGGGATGGATTCAAGAATGCGAAAGATGCACAAACGATTTTGACACGCTCTCGATTATCAGACAATATAGAAAACTTATAGAACACTTAGGATCAAATGCTATGAATGACTTATTAATGGAAAAATTCCATAAAACAATTGTTGAAAGACCAGAGCAATGGCAAAGCATGCAATCTTTACTTTCTCTACTGAACGACTTACCATCTTATCGTGCACTGAGAATTGCAAAACTCTTTGAAAACGATCCACGACCATTCGAAAATTCTGGGATATGGGCGAAAAATACTGCTGTTTTGAGTTTCAAAAATGGAAAAGGAATAAGCATTGATATTGGATGTGAAAAGGATTATTACATTTTCACATTTTGGGATAGGGAAAGAGAGACATATGGCAAAGAAAGAATTAATACCGCCATCCAAGGCTATGAAAAGAAAGATACATTTTTATGGGATAACGTTGATCTCAAGTATTATAAAAAATATTCCTTCCCAGCTGAAGAAATATGCCTTGATACAGATCTCAAAAACTTCATGACGCATTTAAGAAATATCAACACCGAAGAAATAACGCCCTAATCCCGATCCCACAATGAATTATTATTTGAATTTTGATTCATGAGGCAAATCAGCCTCGTTGACTCCTTGCTTCATATACGATATTCACCGCACATATGGAAATTGACTTTTCGACATCTACATAAAAATGTTATTTTCATGCAGTCAAACATAAGTAATTCACTGCGAAGCATTCGCATTTATAAAATCTTGCTCAAGCAAATCTTTCGCTTTCTTTTTCTCTGCGATTCTCGCTGCTCTTCTTTCTCTCCCGAATTCTTGTCGTTTAATTTCAAGCTCTTGTAGTTGATTTTCTTTAACGATTGATCGCCCATATTCCTTACCATACTTTGCACTAAAATGACAACACGCCAATAAAAACAAAATAACTGCCAATCTCCAATAATTACGCCTTTTGGGCAAAACATATAATCCCACATCAATTACATCCTTTGTAACTAATCCAGGTTTAGAATAATATGAGCGAGCTGGATTCTTATTAAAACAACTAAACACATATATCATCAATCCTACACAAAGAGCAGGAACAAACATCATCGGAAAAAGATCGAGCAATCCCGTTTCCCGATAAGAGAAAAAATAAAAATAAAACCCAGCCATCCAAGCAAGGATAGAAATTTCATATTTTTCTTTTTTAGAACATAATGAATTTATTTTACTCCACTGTTTAAGTGGATTTCGCTCCAATGTATTTATGCGATGCTCAATTTTTAGTTTTTCAACATTAAGGCTTTCAATTTTACGGAGAAAGAAAAACTTACTTTGCTCAAGTCCGTCGATTTCATTTCTTATTAGTTGCCCTAGATTACTCCTGCGGCTATAACTGCCATCAGAGTTTTTTCTTATTGCCATTTCAGTCGCCTTTACGTGTTGACTTTCTATCAAAGCATCAAGAGCCACTATTTTTTCTTTCATGCAATTGTGATCTGAATCTATCCTTACAAGATAATTCAAGTATTCACCATAATCCTGCTTATTCTCATCAGAGAGCCAAATACATTTATCGCCTTTTAATTTACGCTTTTCTTTTGACAGCATGCATATTGAAGACACAAATCTCCATACTAAATAAAATGGCAATAATATCGCACCAATGACAATCGCATATAAAACCAACTGAACAATAGCGCTTCTAGCTTTTTCGAATTTCTTACCATTTCCCATATTACATCTTAAAATTGATTTGCTATTTCATACATTTCATTTAGTTGAATTTTCAAGTAAATTTATTTTAAACTTCCCACCCCGACACTTTTTGTCAGGGAGAGTGTCGTAAGTCTTCTGGCACATGCAAATGCTGACAGACTCACAAAAGAAAGAAATCCCTGAAGCGGTTTACCGCAAAGTGGGAGCAATGGAAGAGGTAGCTCAACTGAGCTTTGTGGAAGAGTTCCAGAAAAAGAGGAAGATCCCTAGATTGGCCTTGCTACTGGCGATGAGTGGAGGGCTTCACTACGCTTATCTGGGGAAGTGGTGGCTGTGCATTCTCTTTTTCTTCACCTTGGGAGGCTTCGGTCTCTGGTGGTTTATCAGCGTATTCCGCGCGATGGGCTTGGTTCGGGAATACAACCGGAGCGTGGCCATTCACGTTTTGCGTGATATCCAGATTTTACACTAGACGATCTATCTGATAAAATTTCAATTTTTTATGTCCAACTATTATTGCAAATACTGTGGTCACAAATCATCCGCCATTTCCACACTCACAGCACAATCCTATTCCAAACATCCGGATGGCAGAGGAAAGCACGCCCTCTATGAAGGAAGTGAAAAAGCCAAGTATAGCTGCCGCTTCTGTGGCCACTCTTCCGGTTCGATCGCCACGCTGACGGCTCAATCATGTGCCCGCCATCCTGATGGCAAGGGCAAGCATCAGCCTGCTCTTTAAAAAGGCATTCATACTTATATTTCCTCCTCCCCCTCATTCCATGTCCCGAAAATTACGGCTCCCTGTCATCAAGGATTTGCTGCGCAGCGGCCGCACTGTGACGGCTGGAATGCTGGCGGAACGGTTTGAATGCAGTGAACGCAGCATCCAGCGGGATATTGAGGATCTGCGCACCAACGAGAAATGGCCAATCGATGCGGGTAGGAACGGCTATTATCTGAGGGACCGCTCAATCGCAGAGACCAAGGTAACGGCTCCATCAGAAGTAGCTGCCTTGGTGATGGCGTATGATACCCTGAATCGGCTGAACTCTTCAGAATTGGCGAAACAACTGAAGCTATCCCTGCTGGATCTCTGTGTTCATGCGGAAGGACTCACCCGATTCGAATGGAACAAGCTCCAGACAGCAGTAAATCGCAGGGAAAAGGATGGTGAAGCGGATTTCAATCACGCTATTCATGGCCAGTTAACCTTGGCTATTCTCCAGCAATACGTGGTGGATATCCGCTATCGCCGACTGGAAGAAGACCATGAATTTGATAGGCCCGTATTCCCGCAGCGTTTAATCCAGCGGGATGGATGCTGGTATTTGATCGCTTGGGATCTGGTTTCCAAAGCTCAGCGGACGTACGCCCTACCACGTATTGCACAGGTCACGATCCAGCCAGCCCCCAAGAACTTCGTCATTCCAGAGTTTCAAGACATCCATGAGCACGCCTTCGGCATCTGGACTCCATACGAAGACGATGGCACGCTGTACGAAGTCTGTGTGGAGCTTTACGGCTATTGGGCGCGGATCGCAAAGGAACGCCACTGGCATCCCAGCCAGAGAATAGAGGAACTGAACCCGGATTGTGTCCGTATCCATTTCCAGCTTTCCGAATTAGTGGAAGTGAAAAGCTGGGTGCTTAAATTTGGTGGAGCAGCCAAAGTCATCACCCCTCCAGCCTTGCAGGGACTCGTTCGCAAGGAACTGAAGGAGATGTTGAAACTGAACGAAGGCTGCTAATTCTTACCCGATCTAAAAAATTCTTCACCCGCCATGTGCAGTGCTTTCTTACCAGGTGTGATTTGCTTTCACCAATCCGTTCCCAGGTCGTAGCGGACGGCGAGTTCCAACAGATCCTCACGCATGGGCCACTCATCCGGGCGGTCGCTGGTGGTGTGGCGTTTGCTGGCCCCCTTCAGAGTCATGCAGCCGGTATTGTCACCGATCCGGCGGATGAACTCTACTTCCTCCGGCGTGAAACGCACGTCGGGCAGGGTGGCGAATTCACGGATCTTATCCTCGATCGGGCGGGCGTGTTCTCCGGCTTCCTGAATGAAGGTGGGAACGATGCTCTCCACCCCCAAATGGCTGAGATTCCAGATGGAAGCAAACTGCAGGAGATCCAGACCGTATTTTTCCGCAAGCGGGCGCATTTGATCCACCTTGCCCAATCCACGGGCCACCCATCCTTCGGGGCGATAGGTGCGGTGATCGCCGGGCTTGAAGACGTGACCATCCCCCAAATCGTCATGGAAAATGCCGCCGTAATCCACCACGCGGGTCATCACCTTCACTCCATACTTGTTGCAGGCCGGCAGCGTGAGGCTGACGGGCCATGGCTCCAGCGGGTTGAGGATGAGCATGGCCCAATCGATCAAATCACCGAATTTTTCCAGTGAACTGATGATATCCAGGGTAAAGCCATTGGCTGGGCCGGGCGCGAGGCCCAAACGTGTGGTGAGGCCATCGTCCTTCACCGCCTTCAGCCCATCCCAAAGAATTTCACTGGTGTAGCCGATTTCATCCGGATTGTGCAGCATCAGCAGATCGAAACGATCCGTGCCGCAGCGCTCGAGCGACTTGGCGGTGGCCATGCGGATGAAGCTCTCATATTGCTCAGGGCCGCGCAGTGCTGGATCCGTGAAACGGGGGTAGCCTTTGCTGCCCTGGCGCTGGCCTTCGTAAAAATCGTGGCCGATCATTCCCACGAGACTGTAATCAGCGCGATCCACGCCTTTCAGCGCGCGGCCCAGCAATTCATCCGCCTTGCCGTTTCCATACACATCTGAAGTGACAAACGTGCGGATGCCGGCCTCATAGGCAGTCTCGATACAGCCGATGAAGCGCTCCTCCGAAAGGGTTTCACCGAAGTGCATGAAGCGTCCGCCGCTCCAGGTGCCGTAAGCTGTGGTCGTGAGGTCCATGGGTAAAATTGATCGGCGCGGAAGTACTCCCCCAGCCGGAACGGGTCAATCCCTAGCATCAGACAAACCTGCCAAGGATGGGCGAAAGTTTTTCCACCGTCTGCTCAGGCCATGCGGAACGGGTCGTGAAAATGGCGGTATCCAGCACGCGGTGGAAAGGTCCATTCAGCTCCGCAGGCACCCGCGCCGCCACTGCTTGGATGATCTTTTTCGCCATCGCACTGTTGGCATGCAGGTTTTCGATCACCGTGCTCACCTCCACTGCCTCCTCATCGCTTTTCCAACAATCATAATCCGTCACCAGCGCCATCGTTGCAGCGGCCATCTCCGCCTCCCGGCAGAGACGGGCCTCCGGTCCATTGGTCATGCCAATGATGTCCGCGCCGATCAGCCGATGCATGGCAGCCTCCGCCCGGGTGGAGAAAGCAGGGCCGTTCATGCACAGATACGTCCCACCATCATGCACACCGGGCGCCAGGGAGCGCGCCGCCTCCAGCAGAACCACACGCATCTGCGGACAATACGGATCGGCGAAACCGACATGGGCGGCGATGCCTTGCCCAAAAAACGTATGCTTGGCACCGGTTCCGGTACGATCGATCAGTTGATCCGGCACCACAATGTCCCGCGGTGCCATTTCCTCACGCAGGCTGCCTACTGCGCTCACGGAGAGCAGCCATCGCACATTCAGGGAGCGCAGTGCCCAGATGTTTGCGCGATGGTTGATTTCATGGGGCAATACCCGGTGCCCCACTCCATGGCGGGGCAGGAAACAAACGCGCCGCCCTGCCAGCCGACCCTCCACAATCGCATCCGATGGATCACCAAAAGGGGTGGCCACCTCACGGCGCACGATTCCTTCCAGCCCCTCCATCTCGTACAAGCCGCTACCGCCGATCACTCCCAAGGCCGGTTCATTCATCTCGTTCATTGCCTCTGAGAAAATCCATGCGAACTACAAGAACCAGCCCGAAGTTCTGAAACTGCCACCTCCCATGCGTTTTCCCAAACTCCAGCCATTCTTCGATGCCCGTGGCTGGAAGCCCTTCCCCTTTCAACGCGAAACATGGACCGCCTACCGGCAGGGAAAATCCGGCCTCCTGCATGCCCCCACCGGCCAAGGAAAAACCCTCGCCGTCTATCTGGGCCCGCTTTCAGAAACTCTGGCAGGCCCGGATGTGTGCTCCGTCCTTTGGCTCACGCCGCTCCGTGCCCTCGCTGCCGATACCCTGCGCGCCCTCCGCGAGCCCCTGGCCGAACTGGCACCAAAGCTCCAGGCGGAGGCCCGCACCGGGGACACCTCTGCCGCCATCCGCGCAAAACTCCGCCGCAAGCTGCCCCACACGCTCGTCACCACTCCCGAGTCCCTCTCCCTGATGCTCACGCACGACGACTTCGCCGACAAAATGGCGCATCTCCGCTGCGTGATCGTGGATGAGTGGCATGAGCTGCTGGGCACCAAGCGGGGCGTACAGGCGGAACTCTGTCTCGCCCGGCTGCGCACCTGGTTTCCCACACTCCGCATCTGGGGACTCTCCGCTACTCTGGGCAATCTCACCGAGGCCCGCCACACCCTGCTGGGCAGCTCATTCCCGGATTCCGTGGAAGTCACCGCCGATCTGAAAAAGCCCATCGTCATCGATACACTGATCCCCCGGGAAATGGAGCGTTTCCCATGGGCCGGCCATCTGGGCACCCGCCTGGCTCCGGAAGTGGCGAAGGAAATCGAAAAAGCCAATACCACCCTGCTCTTCACAAACACCCGCTCCCAGACGGAGATCTGGTTTCAGGAACTGCTGGAACTCCGGCCCGGATGGAAGGACCTGCTGGCCATGCACCATGGCTCGCTGGACCCAGCGGAGCGGGCTATTGCGGAAAACGGCCTGCGCGATGGCTCTTTGAAATGTGTGGTGGCCACCTCATCCCTGGATCTCGGCGTGGATTTTTCCCCGGTCGACCAGGTTATCCAGATCGGTTCACCCAAGGGAATCGCCCGCCTGCTGCAGCGCGCAGGCCGGGCCGGACACCAGCCGGGAAAACCTTCCCGCATCCTCGGCGTGCCCACTCATGCCCTGGAACTGGTGGAATTCGCCGCAGCCCGGGATGCCATGATGGTCCGCAGCATCGAGGCACGCCCGCCTCTGGAAAAGCCGCTGGATGTTCTCGTTCAGCATCTCGTCACCTGTGCCATCGGCCAGCCATTCCTACCGGATGAGATGCGCCGGGAAATCCAGTCCTCCCACGCATTCAGGAATCTAACCGATTCCGAATGGGATTGGGCGCTGGGTTTCATCTCGAATGGCGGCGCTGCACTCGCCGCCTACCCACGCTACCGGAAGGCACATATTCAGGACGGACGCTACACCGTGGATGAAAAACGCCTGATCCTTCAGCACCGCCTCAGTATCGGCACCATCGTCGGGGACGCCTCCGTATCCATCAAGTTCGCCAGCGGTCGCGCACTTGGCACGGTGGAGGAATCCTTCATTTCGCGCTTGAAGCCAGGCTCCCCGCTCATTTTCGGCGGCCGCCATCTGGTTCTGGTCCGCCTGCACCAGCGCACCGCTACCGTAAAACCCGCGCCGAAAAACATCCAGGGCCACGTATCCGTATGGGGTGGGAACCGCATGCCCCTTTCCACCGAATTGGCCCACGCCCTGGCACTACGATTAAAGGGTGACGGCCAACCCACGCCCGAGATGAAGGCCGTGCAGCCCATTCTGGACATCCAGAAAAAATGGTCGCGCCTGCCGGATGATGATTCCCTGCTGGTGGAGCACACCCGCTCCAGAGAAGGCGAGCACCTTTTCCTCTATCCCTTCGCAGGCAGGCTCGTTCATGAAGGGCTGGCCACCCTCATCGCCTATCGAATTTCACGGGTGAGCGGGCAATCCATTCAGACTACCCACAATGACTACGGATTTTCCCTCAATGCGAAACGCGGGCTTTTCCTGGGAGAAGATGAGCTGCGCCAGGCCACCAGTGAAGAAAACCTGCTGGGGGATCTCATCGAGTGCATGCACACTGCAGAATTGGCGCGCCGCCAGTTCCGGGAAATCGCCCGTGTCTCCGGCCTTATTCTCCAGCAGCCGCCCGGTAGGCCCAGCCAATCCCAGCGGGAAATCCAGTCCAGTGCCTCTCTTTTATTTGAGGTGCTCCAGCGCTACGATGTGGAAAACCTTTTGCTCCAGCAGTCCCGCCGCGAGATTTTGGAAAACCAGCTCGAATTCACCCGCCTCTCCCAAGTGATTCACTCTCTCCAGCAGCGCCCCATTTTGTTTGTGGAAACCGAGCACCTGAGTCCCATGGCCTTCCCGCTTTGGGCAGACCGGCTGCAAGCCATCCTTGTAGCGGCGGATGCGACCACCCGGCTGGAGGCCATGCTCAAGGAACTCAATCAAGCCGCCGGATGAATACCTTTTCCCTCCATGGCCAAGTTGTGCAATTCCTGCCGGAAGGCGTAGTCTTTCTGCCGGACCATGGCGCATTGATCGTGGCGGATGTGCACCTCGGGAAATCCGCCACCTTCCGCGCGAAGGGGCTGCCGGTTCCAGAAGGTGATACCCACCGTGATTTGGCGCGTTTGCTCGCCCTCCTTGCTGAAACCGGAGCCCGCCGCCTCATCGTGGCTGGAGATTTGTTCCACGCCCCCTCCGGCATCACTCCGGAAATCGAGCGGGAAATTGCCACCTTCCTTCAACGGCTGGAAATCCCCTTCCACCTTGTCTGCGGAAATCATGATGCAAAAATCCGCCGCCTGCCGTGCTCCATCGATTCACAGGCATTTCTGCAGATGGAGAACATCCGCATTATCCATGATCCCCGGGATGCCTCAGGAGAAAGCCTGCATCTGGCGGGGCACTGGCACCCGATGGTGAAAATCCCGGATGGGAGGCGCACCAGCCTGCGGCTCCCCTGCTTCCTGCTGCGGGGCACCACACTTGTGCTGCCCTCATTCGGCAGCTTCACCGGTGGGGCCGTGATTCCTCTCCACCCGGATGACAGGATTTTCGTCCCCATGAGGAACAAGGTGGTGGAACTGCCCCGGGAACTGGTACGCTAGGACACCATCGCCCGCAGCGCATGCTCTGCGAACGATGGCCTGTTGTTTCCTCCCCCCGAAGGAAAGAGTCCTAGCAGCGGCGGCGGCGCATCAGCCCCACCACGCCGCACAGCATTACGAGACCCGTCGTACTTGGCTCGGGAACGGCCACCACCTCAAAGCCGGAAAACGTCAACACATTCTGGTTAGCAGCCGTCCCGCCCAGGGCACTTACGCCCACACCACTGGTGGCGGCGAAGTTGAACTCCAGTTCACTCAATGCCTGGCTGGACTGGAACGTGAGGGTATAAACATCACTATCAGCAGAATTCCCCACCGACACGATGTTCAGTAGATTGAGAAGCTGGGCATTGTTGACGAAGTCTCCCGTCACTCCCACCGTAGATATGCCAAAGGTGGCGGAGCTCAGCAGATTCACCGGCAAGCCGGAAGAACTGGAAACGTTGAACGATACCTGATATAGCTGATCCGGCACAATCGCGAGTCCGGATACCGTCGCATCCGCAGACCAACTATAAAGCACACTGGCACCGGCCAGGCCTCCAACCAATGTATTCAGCGCATCTCCCTGTCCACCTACCGGGATACCGGCCAGAGTGGCGGAGGTGGTGATTTCCCGACCAAAGACCAGAGAGTCTCCGGTGGTTTCCGTATAGGCTGCCAGTTGCACATCCGCATTGGCAAGCACCGTGCCGAAAAGTGGATCGGTGATATTCGCCCGCGTTTGCACAAATCCTGTCGCCGTATGGGACCAGGCGGTATTGCCACTACTGTTATTCACCGTGTAGGGGGTCAAATTTGGGGCCACAGTGAGAAGTCCCGTGGTCGCACCGGGACGGCGCGCACGGAAATCTGGTTCAAAGAATGTGGAGCTTTGAATGATTTGCCCATGGGCAAAAACAGGGAGCATCCATGCAAAGCAGATAAGAAAGGGACGTAAGGGTGCTTTCATGACGATCCACCCTATCTAATAACTTTTGGTAATCACGATGATCGACAGAGCCAATTTATTGATAAGACCAAAACCTTAATATCGATTAAGAAATTATTCTATATATCAAAGAGTTATGCAGACACAAACCATTCAATCCTCAAAAAACAATGAACAATGCATGCCTTATTCCTTTCTTACGTCCGAATTTGATACCTTTTGTCTGAAATTCAAACAACCATTTTCCTCTCTGCTATAACCTAACAGCCATTAGTGCCAAATTCAGCACTCTGGATATTTTGTATTGATTAACTGAAATTTTAACTCTAACGATACCAACTATTCAAAAACCCATTTTTTCCCATGAACATCAAATCGCTGCCCGATAAGTCCGATTCTGGGTTGGAGCTGCGTCATCAAACGGATCTGTGGGATGAAGGTGAGATTCCGCTCAACGTGGGTGCAGTGGATTTCCGGCATCTCAGTGCCTTCAAGCGAGTCTATCTGGAGCGCAATTATGCGAATGCCGGAATCAGCCTTTCCACCACCCGCAAAAGTATCCGCCGGATGATGCAGAATCTGGAGAGGGTTTTCGAATGCAACCTCTTCACGGAAGGCGAAAAAGGAGATCTCCACTCCACACCCTTTTCCGAGCGGTTGTTCAATGATCTTCGTTTCCTTCATGCAGCGCAGTGCCGACTGAAGGATCACATCAATACCATTCACGAAAACGGGAGAATCCTCCACATCAGCAGTTCTCCAGCCGTATTCCGCACACCCACTTTCCGCAGCCTTTTCAAGGAACTGCAGTCTATCAACGGAGTACGTCTTTCTTATACAGCCGTTGGTTCCGATGATGCCGGAAAGGCTCTGTTATCAGGACAATGTGATCTCTATATCGGCTCCTGGACGGGGCAGGCCAAGCGTTTCATCACCGTGGGGGCTGGCCGCGTTCGTTTCCGGCTCTATCACAGGAAAAATTCCATCATGGAACGTAGAACCCATCCCACTGAACAACAAAGTGCCTATTACGTGCAGTTGGACGGTTGTGGACCAGACACAAAATATCTACCAAATTGCGGTAGAACCTGGCAGCCCCTTACGGAAAAGCAATGGATGCGCTGGCTCAGCAATCCAGAGGACTGTGCCGCAGGCACTGTGATCTGTGCCCCGGATGTGCCAGTGGATGAGAACCGCTGGACTTCCCTGGAGTTGGACGCACCTCCATCCGCTGTCAATCTGGGCCTTCACGCCAGCTTTTTGCGCCAGCATCCTTATGAGTTCCTGCCAGCACTGGCGGGCAAGATACGCCATCACGCGGCTCTTTCATGATCGCTCCGGAAATCAGAGAAATTCAGGTTTTCCTGGCCTTGGTCAACCACGGCAGTTTTTCCGCTGCGGCCAAACATCTGGGCATCACCCAGCCGGCCGTGAGCGCCCAAATCGCAAAGCTGGAACAGGTGATAGGATTTCCCCTGTTCTACCGCGGCCCGGAAGGCACGGTGATCACGGAGCAAGGAAAAGCCCTCATTCCCTTGGTCCAGGACATCGAAAAGGAGCACACCGCTCTGCTCCGGCGTGCAGCCTATTGGAAACGCGCCCAAACCAAGCAGGTGAAGATCGCGGCAGATGGCAGCATGTGGGCCCAAAAGGCGCAGTATGATTCCAGCTATCTGGAACATGTGGCCCTTTCCGAGTCTTGGAAGGAGCTCTCCGGGGAAGCGGATTGGATTACAGCACTCAAGAACTTTGAGGTGGATATCGTCATCGCTGGCAGTTTTTTGAAAGCCGGGGAAGGCTTGGGCATCAAGACTCTCCCCATGGAACGCCAGCGGGGTATGACTCTTGCCTGGGATTCCACCTACTACAATTTCCTCACGGCTCCCTTTGACTTTCTCCAGGCGGTATCCACCACCGTGATTCTCCCTGCACCCTCCATGGCCATGGGCTTTCGGGAGTTTCTCGTCCATTGGTGCGAAACGGCATATGGCTTCCCCCTCCAGGAAGTGATCGAGAGCAAGACAGAGCTGGAAGCAGTAGATGCCTGCAAGCTGGGCCTGGGTGTGCTGCTACTGCCAGGGGATGCAGAAAAGCGCCTCGCACTCCAATCACAGGAACTTTCCTGCATTCATGTCTTTGAGGATGTTCTTCCCCGTGCCTTCACCTTCGGCATCCGTCACCGGGCGGAAGAACAAAATCCGCTGGTCCTGGCCACTGTGGGCCAACTGGCAAAACGGCTATCCACCTGCCTCTGAGCCGCGCCCCTACTTTATCCCAACAAGGCAGGAGGCACCAGCCATTGAAGTTGTCCACGCTGGGAAGGTGGCCGGATCAAGAGGCAGGCCATTGCGCCTTTTTTCACTTCCACCCCCCCGCACCCACAGCCGAGAAACCAATCGATCAGCTGGGAAAAATCCGGCTCGTGCCCGACAAGCATCACGCTTTCAAAATCCTGATAGGCCACCAACTCATTGGCGGCCTGGCTCGCACTCATGCCACAAGAGAGCCAGCTCTGAATGATGGGTCCCGGAATTCCAGCTTCCTCACAAAAAATCTCCGCCGTCTGTCGTGCCCGCAGCAGCGGACTGGTCAGCACGATGGAGGGCAATTGACGGGCCGCCTTCGCCGCCTTCGCCGCCCCCCTGGCCTGCTGGCGGCCTTTTTCCACCAGCCCCCTCACGGCATCTCCTCCCGGATAACCGTTCTCTGCCTTGCCGTGCCTTAAAAGGATAAGTTCCATGGATAAAAGGTAAGTGGGATTTTAAAAGCGTAAGTGCTGGAAAAAGGAAACGGAAGCATAGCACCACAAGGGCCATCTTCCGTCTCCAATTTGAAAAGGTCTGCGCTTTCCGCGATTACATCGTCATGCCGCCATCCACCGCCAGCACCTGCCCGGTGATGTAACGGGCTGCCGGGCTAGCGAGGAATGCCACGGCTTCCGCGATGTCCTTCGTATTGCCAAAGGATGCCAAGGGGATTTTCCCAATGACGGCATCCTTTACCGCCTGTGGCAGTTCGTCTGTCATGTCCGTGGTGATGAATCCTGGTGCCACCGCATTGCAGGTGACGGAACGGCCTGCCAGCTCACGTGCCACCGCCTTGGTGAAACCAATGAGACCAGCCTTGGAGGCGGAATAATTCGTCTGCCCGGCATTCCCGATGAGACCGATGACGGACGCGATATTGATGATGCGCGGATCCTCCGCCTTCATCAGCACGCGCATGAAGCCCTTCACCGTGTTGAAGGCCCCTTTAAGATTGGTATCCAGCACCGTGTCCCAGTCCTCCTCCTTCATCCGCATGAGCAAGCCATCCCGGGTAACGCCGGCATTGTTCACGAGAATGTTCACCGTTCCCATATCCTCGCCGATTTTTTTGGCAAGCTCCTGCACGGCGGTATGATCCGCCACATCCACGGCATACGCGGTACAGGAACCGGGAAAATCTGCGTTGATCTCTTCCGCCGCCTTGCCACAGCTCGATTCACTCCGGCTGACCACGGCGACCTTCGCTCCTTCGGCTGCGAGTGCACGGGCGATTTCTTGTCCGATCCCACGGCCACCACCGGTGACGACGGCTACTTTATTGGTAAAACGCTGCATGGCAGGAGCGTGCAGAGCTCACGGAATGTGTCAATCCAGAGAACAGCTTTGCCATTGCCCTTGCCGCAGAGCAGCCCCATAACCGAGACCGCTTCCTATGAAACCTACACTTCTCGTCCTCGCCGCCGGAATGGGCAGCCGCTACGGTGGCCTCAAGCAAATGGATCCCATGGGTCCGAATGGTGAAACCGTTCTGGATTACTCTGTCTATGATGCCATCCGCGCAGGATTCGGCCGCGTGGTTTTCATCATCCGCCAGGATTTCGCGGAGGCCTTTCAGCAGGGCGTAGGTGCCCGTTTTGCGGACCGCATCCAGGTCGATTATGCCTTCCAGCGCCTCGATGACCTTCCCGCAGAATTTTCCGTTCCCGAAGGACGCGTGAAACCATGGGGCACCTCCCATGCCGTCCGCGCCGCACGGGAAATCGTCAATGAACCCTTTGCGGTCATCAATGCCGATGACTTTTACGGAGCGGATTCCTACCAGCGCGCGGCCGCATTTTTTGCACAACAGACCATAGCCGATGGAAAATCCCATTACGCCATGGTGGGCTATCCTCTGAAAAACACCCTCTCGGATCACGGAGATGTGAACCGTGGCATCTGTCAGGTGGATGAAAACCGCCTGCTCACCTACGTGGAGGAATATGTGAAAATTGAGCGCGAAGCCGATGGCATCTGCCGTGGTGAAGCTCTGGATGGAAACCGCAAGCCTGTGGAAGAAAACACCCCGGTCTCCATGAATTTCTGGGCATTCACTCCAGATTTTTTCACTCACCTGGAAGAAGAGTTCACCTCCTTCCTGAAGGAAAACGGCACCAAGGAAAAATCCGAGTGCTACATTCCCACCGTCGTGGATGCACTGATTCGCAGCGGAAAAGCAGATTGCAAGGTACTGGAAACCAGCAGCCATTGGTTCGGCGTCACCTACCCGGAGGACAAGGCCCACGTGGTAGAGTCCATCGCCAAACTCATCGAAAACGGCGACTATCCGGCCAAGCTCGGCTGATTCAACCGGTCACCACCAACTGGTGTGGGAAAACGGGTGGCTCCTCACGACAGGTGGCCACATAGTTTTCCCAGTCCGCCAGCTTCGGCAGATCCCTTCCCTCGCCGCGAGCCATCACCCGCTCACGGCGTTTTTGCGCCGGGCACCAGACAAAGTGAAAGCTGGGCAGCACGCCCAGCCGCGCCGCCAGACGAGCAGGCCATTCTGCCTCCCCTCCCTCGCGCGTGAATGGCCCGGCGATGACTACGGGCACATGCCCCAGATTGGAACGGGCCACATCAAAAAGCGTCTCATACACCGCGTCTCGATAGGCATTCTTATAAGCAGGAGAATCCCGGTCATCTGGATTCAGCCCGGCTAATTCCAAGCCAGCCCGCACCAGACGTTCGCACAACTCATCGCTATCCAGCACGACAGCTCCCAATCGGCCAGCCAATTGCCGGGCATACGTTGTCTTCCCTGCTGCGGGTGGTCCGAAAACCACGTGCACCTGTGCTTCCATGCATCCGTTTTCGCTGCGTTTCTGGAAAAGGCAAATCCTCTCCCACACTGCTGGAAATGAGCTCGGTTAAAAAAATCAAAAAGGCGCGGGCCATTACTGGTCCGCGCCCTTTTTTTTGCACATTCCCCCCAAAGAATTTCACCTTAAACTCGGCCTCAATTCATTTTCCCCCCGGATCCTGAATTGGTGCTAGCCGTGTCCAATATGAAATTTGGAAATGGCAGATCATGACTAACTACTTTCATAGAAAGTTCATTTACTGCGAGAACAAGCTGACATGAATATTTAAGATCCGCAATATAAAATTTACATCAACCCCCTAAATTATTAAAAATCAAGAATCCTAAAGGAAATTTTGTTCCCGAATGGGTAAAAATTTAAAGTTCGGTCCCTATTTCCATTCGCTCCAGCCCGATCGAGAGGAGAGTACAAACCAAGGGCGCCGGATCCCTATTTCCGGCGCCCTTGGGCCCTTTGGGGGGCGTGTTGTGCTATCCCTTACGAAAGAGAGGATGCCACATTTCCGGCCACAGTGCTATGCCGTGAACGCGTAGGGCTTTCATATCCCATTATCATAGAGTGGGGCGACGTGGGACTGCCTTGGATTTCAGGAAATACGGTTTTTTCAAATAAGCGCACCTGCTGTAAATGACCACGGCTGCCAGGTCCCTATTCCTGGCAGCCGTGGGCCCTTTGGGGGGCGATTTGTTGTGCTATCCCTTACGAGGAAGAGAATGGCACATTTCCGGCCATGGCACTATCACGCAATCGCGTGACGTCACGGGCCATTGATTTAGATCCTGCCCGCCGCCTTGATATCCAGATAGCTGTTGGCCAGAGCGATGGCAAATTTCTGCGCAGTGGAATCCAGCGTCATGATTCCCAGTGCACCCAGCGAGGCCAGAATCTCGCGGCGCTCCTGGACGTAGCGGTCCGCCGCCAGGTATTGCAGCGCATCGGCAAAGGATGCCACCGGTTTTTCAAAACGATCTTCGACCACGCGTTCCCGCATGCTCGCCAGCAGAACCAGATGGCGGGACTTCAGCACCTGGAGGGCAGGAATGAGTTCTTTTCCATCCTCCCCCCGCAGATTGGTAAGGAGAATCACCAAAGAACGGCGGCGCTGGCAGGACATCAGCATTTCCACCGCCTCCGTGAAATCGCTCGGCGCTGGCGTGGTTTGATAATCGTAAAGGTGGTTCAGCAAAATGGGCATGGCATGCGCGCCCTTCACAGGAGGCAACCAGCGGTCCGTCCCGCCAAAGGATTTCACCGCCACCTGATCGCCCTGCTTGAGAGCCACATGGGCCACCAGCAGGACCGCATTGAGAATGTGATCGAACTGCGGCACCTCGCCATCCATCGCCCGCATGCGCCTGCCGGTATCCAGCAAGAAAACGATGGATTGGTTGCGCTGCTCCTGGAAATCCCGGCTGATGAGTGCCTGCCTCCGGGAAGTGGCCTTCCAATCAATCTGTGAGAGAGGATCTCCTTCCCGGTAATCCCGCAGTTGGCGGAACTCCCGGCTGGAGCCGGCACGCGGGCGATGCATGATTCCCATGGGATTTTCACGATGCTGCATGGCCAGCAGGGCAAAGCGGATTACCGGTTCATAGTTCGGATAGACCTTCACCCGTTCCGGCGCGAGATGGAGGGTCTTGCGTTGCCACAGCCCCAGCAGGGACAGCGTGCGCACATGTACCGGGCCGAAGATAGACTCTCCCCGCTCCATGATTCTAACCGGATGAAAAACACGCACCTCACGCTGGGCGGGAATCATTCCAAACCACGGCAAGGTTTCCGCCACAGAGCCGGGCGGGATGCCATCAAAAACCTCCACATGAACTACCCGGGTGCTGGCATTTCTCAAAATCAGCCGCACATCCCCATTCTGGCCCAGAGCAAATCTACCAGGAAGCCTGCGCTCCACCTGGATCGGCCTGGTGAGGCGAGCCAACAGAGCATCCACCAGAGCAATGAGCACACCTGCACACCCCAGCCAAAACCACGGCATCATGAGCGCAGGAACGCTGATGGAGACCATGGCAAGAGCCAGCCACACCAGCGCTGCTACGAGCAATCGGGGAGCAGGGTTCATGGGATTATTGGCGCGGAGCAGGCACTGCTTCGATGATGCCACGCAAAACTTCATCCACCTCCTGGCCACTGATGGCCACCTCCGGGGTGAGCTGCACGCGGTGACGCAGCACGGGCAAGGCCGCACGTTTGATGTCATCCGGCGTGACGAATCCCCTGCCTTGGAGGGCGGCGTAAGCCTTCCCGATTCTCACGAGACTGATGGCAGCACGGGTTCCAGCGCCCAGGGAAATGAACCGGGATTCCCGCGTGGCCTGTGTGATGGCCACTGCGTATGCCACCACCTCCGGCACTACCTGCACGGAGGCCGTGGTATGCTGGGCGGCAATGATTTCCTGCGGCCCGCACACCAGGGAGATCTCTTCTGCAGGGACTCCCGGCGTTTCCGCCGCAGCGCGGGTGACGATCTCGCACTCCGCATCACGATCCGGATACTCGATGAGGATTTTCATGATGAAGCGATCCAACTGAGCTTCCGGCAAGGGATAGGTGCCTTCATGCTCCACGGGATTCTGAGTGGCCAGAGTCATAAAGGGCGGCTCCAGTTTCAGAGTTTCACCATCGATGGTGACTTGCCGTTCCTGCATCACTTCCAGTAGGGCGGCTTGCGTTTTGGCAGGAGCGCGGTTGATTTCGTCCGCCAGCAGCAGGTTCGTGAACACCGGCCCGCGCCGGAGCTGGAACGTCTGGCTCTGCATGTCGAAGAGACGGAAGCCGGTCACGTCCGAAGGCATGAGATCCGGCGTAAACTGGATACGTGTGGACTGCCCGCCGAAGGTGTGCGCCAGAGTATTGACGAGATGCGTTTTCCCCAAACCCGGCTTTCCTTCCAATAGAACATGGCCACCTGCCAGAAGCGCTGCGATCACCTGCTCGATCACAATTTCCTGGCCCAGGATGACCTTGCGGATTTCATCGCGGATTCGCTGGATGAGTTCCGCCAGACTGTGGACGGGAGGAATGGCAGGAGCAGGGGAATCTGGAATCATGGGATTAAGGAATTAGTTGAGAATGTGCAGGAGCTTTTGAAGATCGGCGGTCGTTCGTGTTAAAACAGCAGCATCGGCAGGGGCTTCTTCCGCCAGGGCACGGAAAACACGCTCACGGGGCAGATCCGCACGATCTGCTAGAAATTGAAAGAAGTCATCATCGCGTTTTCCAGCACGCACGCTCATGCGCTGGCCTTGCTCGATGATCTGGGTCCGGATGGGAGACAGCAGGCTGCGCGCCTTGTCCAGCCGCCACTGGAAATCGCCCAATGCCTCCAGATGATGGTCATAGCCGCGCAGGACAGGCACCGCATTTGCCGGTTCCACGGGACCGAAGCGGACAAAGCTCCGCCACAGCCACAGCACGATCACCACGCCCAATCCCAGCAGGAGCGGCCAGAGGTGCTCTGTCATCATCTCCCAAAAGGAAAGGCCCGTGCCGCGCATGAATCCCACCTTTCCCTCATACTCCGTGATTTCCAGCAGGGCTTTGAAAAGGGCCGCATGTTGCGAATCGGAAATCCAGCGATTCCGAAGAATCCGACCATCCGTTAGAACAGTCAACCTTCCCCTGCCCCGCTCTTTTGAAACGAACACCGCCGGGGCATCCTCCGCCTTTATCTGGGTCCGGGAACTTGCAGAAACCTGATAGGATTCCTCCTGCAATGTGATCTGTCCTGCTGAAGCATTGCCCTGTTCATTGAGAGTGATGTGCGCCCGCTCCAGCATCTCTTTCAGCGGCTGTTCCAGCTCGGGAACTGCAGACCATGTTTCACGCCAATCGTCGGCTGGCAGAGTATGTTCCACCACCAAAATCAGATGCCCGCCTTGCAGCAGCCATTGCTCCATGCGCTGGACGTATATTTTATTGGAAAGCACGGCCGCAGGCATCACCCACACGGCATCATCCCACTGGGGATCCTTCCAGCCGATGGTGGACTTCACCTCATAACCGTAATTTTCCGCGAATTTTTCCGCCGCCAGCCAGGGATTTATCCGCGCCTTTCCCTTGTAGCCGATTTCCTTTTCCACCTCCTCGTAATCCCCGCAGGACACGATGCTCAGCAGAAGGACGGATATGAGCAGGCGCAGCAGCCATTTCATGCCCTCCTCCTTCCATCGGAAATGAAGGGCCATTGATCGCACAGCATCCGCACCTCCCCATCGGAAGGCGTTTTATCCGAGTAGGCTTGGCGAATCCACACTCCTGTCAGACTCTTGAAGTAATGCGGATGTGCCAGTGTGCCCGCTGTCTCCACCCGGGTCATGCAGTCGCCCTCTGTATCGGACTCCTGGATTTCGACGCGTGCCACCTCGATGACCTTTGAAATGGCTCCCCGGTACAGCAACCCCAGCGCCTGATGATGGGCTCCCTGCTGCCACAGCAGCCAAGCGGCGGCAGGCACATCCGCCGGAAGGGACTCCGGAGTTACTTCCATTCCCATAACCACCCGCGCGGAAGCGGTAGCTGGCTTCACGTCCGCAGGGCCTCTGCCCACCAGGAAAGCGTGGCGGAATTTCCAGCACAGCCAGACCACCAGAGCGATCAAAGCCGCGATGGCGGACCATTTGAAAATCTCCCCCAACATCTTTCCTGCGCCGAATATGTTTCCCAGATGTTTGAATAACCACTCCCACCCCTTGGAAGGCTTGGAGGGTTTGGTTTTGGGCACTCGTTCCTTGATGACGTGCACCTTGAATTCCGGCGCTTTCTTTACCTCCTGAATCATCACCACCGGATCACGCGCATCCTGCGCTTGGGACACCATGGGGGATATGAAGAAAAACAAACCCAGCGCGATGACAGCCACCTTGGTAAGCCGCTGGGCCAGCCGCTTGAAAGCCAGCTCCACATCCCACCCTTCGATCCAGGTGCGGTTGTTGATATAGATGCCGAAGCCTGCACCACTCATGAAAACATCCGTCAGTGAAATGGAGATCATCAGGCAGAGGGTTACCACCCACAGCAGCAGCGGCGGTATATCCGTGGGATCGAAAGTGTTCATGCTGGCCAGGGCTTCATCCAGCGGCCCTTCCTGCCCCTGCGGGATCAGCATTTTCAAAACGAGCACCAGCGCGATGCCCATCCATGCAGCCGCCAGATCCGCCGTAAAATAAAGCCCCATCACCACGGAATCCCCCCGCCGCCCGATCTGACTACAGCGCTGCTTGTAGGCTTTCCCTCGCAGCCCTTCCAGTTCCTCCACGGCCATCCTTACCGGCAGCCACGGCGAGAGACGCGCCCACACGAATCTATAAAAAAACCGCCTCCACCACACCCTGGGGATCTCCCGCCAGATGGATTTCCATGCAGGTTGTTCACCGAACAGCCGACGACTTATTTGATAGAGAACCATCCTTGATCCCGCAGGCTTCCACCACCAGAAAAGCATCAGTAAAAGAGCCGGATAGTCTCTCAGAAACCACCCGGCCACCAGCAGCGGCCCCAGCAGAGCCATCCACCACATGGCAAGACAGCGCCAGAAATCCCGGCGAACCATGGCAAATCCCAGATCCACTGCCTCCCAGTCACTCCGCGGGCGGATTTCCGCCGTCACCTGGTCAAGCTGCATCCCGGCCCCTCCTTCCTGCGAAAAGGAAATAGGCGATGAGCAGGATCCAGCCCACCGTCCCCACAGAATATTTCAGGGCGGAGGGGAATGGCTCGGCAGACCAAAATCCCTCCACCACGGCGGCCAGCGTTGTCATAAGTCCTGCTCCATAGATCAATGGCAGAGCCTCCTTCGCGCCAGCCATCAGCGCACGCACCCGGCTCAATCGGCCAGGGTTTAAAATTGCCAGTCCCACCCGCATGCCCGCCATTCCGGAAACCACCATTCCTATCAATTCCAGCGATGAGTGGCCGATGACGAACGTCCAGAATGATTCCGGATTGCACGCATGGTTCACATAGCCTGCCGCCGCCCCCATGAAGAGGCCATTGAAAAGCAGATAGAACAACGTTCCCAAGCCTGCCAGCATGCCGCCGGCAAAGGTGCGGAAGTCGATTCCCACATTATTGTAGATGTAGTAGCAGAACATCATGAAATTCGAACCATACTCGGATCTCAAGTGGCTGATCTGCTCCTCCTTTCCGCCATACATTTGCTCCATCGATGCCATGCCATCCGCTCCCAGGATGGCCTGCACCCAGCGCATGTCGTGCCCCGCGGAGAACATCACCACAAAAAACGGAATCCAGAAAACCACACTGCACAGCCAGAAGAGCCGCCACTCATTTCTAACTGCCTGTGGAAAATCCACCGTCACAAAAGCCACCACTTTTTCCCAGCCCGCACGCCTTGTGCGATAAAGCAATTCGTAGCCACGGATGACCAGATTGTTCAGCCGCTCGGTGATGTTACCACCATACATCCTGCTTTCCGCCAGGGACAGATCCAGGCACAACTCGCGGAAACGGCGCGGCATCTCCTCCGCATGAGGCACGGATTTTCCGTTTTCCAGCCGGTTCACAAGCTCCTCATACTCCAGCCAGCGCGTCTGGTTCTTTTCCTCGAAGTCTCCGGAAGTCATCGTCCCCCCCTTTTCTCCTGCAGCCAGTGTGCCATGCCCATCAGCCGGGTGACTCCAGCAGCCCCACGTGCCCCGCTCAAAACCGCCGCCTGATCCGCGATCTCCGCCCGGCGCCCATCAGACCACAGGCCCGCACGCTCCCGGAACAATCCCAGGGCCCGCACCTCATCCACAGTCAGCTTCACAGGCACCGGCACTGACGAGATCGGAGGAGGGAAAGCCACCCGGGGCGGGGCAGGCAGGCGATCGTAGACCACCACCGTGCCAGCCGCCAGATCCCCCAACCGTTGAAAACGTTTCGTAGCCAGGCAGGAAACGATGGCGAATCCATAGGTGGGCAATGGCATGGCATCCACCGCACGCAGGAAATTCCGAATGATCGCCTGTCCCCAGGTAATGGGAGAGCCCGTAGCCTGCACTACCCGCAGGCCCATCATCCTTTTCCCCGGAGTGGCGCCACGTTTTCCAGCCTCGAACAGAACAGGATAAAACCAATCGAGCAAAAACCACACCAGCAGCCCCAGCCCGGAAGTTACCTGGGGGCCAATCGCGAATCCCGCAATCGTCAGACCAATCCCGATGGCGACCACCGCCACACCCCGGATCAACAGATCCATGAGATATGCGACAATGCGCAACATCGGCCCTGCCATCCGGAGACGAATTCCCATCCCCTCCGCCAGCTCCACCTGTTGCAGTGTGTCCAGTTTTGCAGTTTCCTCCATCGCTCGGAATTCGCCGTTAGGCTAGACGGATACTGGGAGTGGTAAAGTGTATAACGAAATGGCGGACCGCCACACCCTACCGTTTTAGAGTTTCACCGCCTTGATGGCGATGAACATGGGGAATTCCTCTGCTGCACGGTGCTCAGCCTTGCTGAAAGGGCCGGTCTGGGAGCGGCGGTGGCTGAAAAGTTCCTCGCACCCGACGACGCCCAGGCCGCCCTTTCCCAAAGCAGTGAGCAGATCGGAAAGCGGGCGGTGATAGAAGGTGGTCGTTTCGCTCGCCCCCTTGCCCGGATGGGTGGTGATGGGGATTTCCAGAGCGGTACCGTAGCGATCCACCCGGCGAAACTGGATTTTCTGATCGTTGTCCCATCCCCAGTGCGTCTGCCGGGGAATGCGGAAGCATGGGTGCATGAAAACAAACAACGCACGGCCACCCGGCTTGAGGGATTTTGCTACATTGGTGAACATTCCCACGGCATCCGGCACATCGTGCACGGCCATCAGGCAGGTAGCGGCATCGTAGGAGGAATCCGCCCATGCGCCAGGAGCGCAGGCATCGGTGGTGATGAAGGATACGCGTGATTCCCTGCCGTGGCGAGCCTTTGCGGCCTCGATCAGGCGCGGGCTGGCATCCACTCCGGTGAATTTTCCAACATTCGCATCCAGCAGCGGACGGACCAAAACTCCCTGCCCGCAACAGACATCGATGATGGCTTCACCGGGTTGTGGATCAAGCAGGCGCAGGGTGGCGGGCAGGATGACCTTCTGGTGATAGTCCGAGCCGGTTTCCCCCACCAGTTTGTCATACCAGGCAGCTACGGGATCCCAGCCACGATCCACCTTCTGGGTGGATTTTCTGGCGGGATGGGGTCCGGGTTTCCGCCCTTGGCGGTCATGGAACGGGCGGCGAGGCGGCTGCGGCATGGATCGAGGCTAGCTCCAAGACCTCTGCCATTGAAGAATTTAAAACCGGGAAATTGCAGCAGCAGGCTCGTATTCCCGTTCATCCGGGTGACTTATACGCCCATGAGGAAACGCGAGGTATTACCGGAAATCCTGGACCATCTGCCCGCAGACGATTCGGAGGCGCTGCGGAGCCGCAGGGATTTGAAGCGGATCAATGCGTTGATGGGCAATGAAAGCTGGATCTGCCGGACGATCCGCCATTTTCCAGAAGCTGCCGCCCGTGGGATAGTGGAACTCGGTGCCGGGGAGGGACTGCTGGCCGCCCGCATGGCAGGAGTTTTCCCCGCGTCCCCCATCACTGCCTACGATCTTGCTCCGCCCCCTCCATCCCTGCCTCCGTCCGTGCAATGGCGGATGGGCGATCTGTTTGCCAGCCCACCTCCGAAGGATGGCGGCATTCTTGTGGCGAATTTGTTTCTCCATCACTTTGAAAAAGAGGCCTTGCGCGATCTCGGCGCATGGTGCGCGGGGTTTGATGTCATCATTTACAATGAGCCGGATCGTGCGGTATTTCCCCATTTTCTCGGTTCCCTCATGCACCCATTCATCAACCGGGTCACACGCCACGACATGCACGTGAGTATCTGCGCGGGATTCACCCTTGGAGAATTGCCGCCCCTTCTCGGACTGCAGGCTCCCCATTGGCAAATCCGGGAAACTTCCACGTGGCGCGGCAGCAGGCGTGGAGTAGCTTGGCGGCGTTGAATCGCAGCATCACCATCGCAGGCGGAGGATTGGCAGGACTTTCGCTGGCCAGCGCGCTGCGTCTGCACAATGTGGAGGTGACGGTGCTGGAAGCTGGCGGCTACCCGCGCCACCGCGTCTGTGGGGAATTCATCTCCGGAGTTTCTGAAGCGACCTTGGAAAACCTGGGAATACGCGATCTCTTTTCCTCCGCACACCGCCACCGGTCTCTCAAGTGGCATCATCGCGGCAGGCTGATCCATCAGGCGAAGTTCCCGGAGGCAGCCTACGGGATTTCCCGCTATCAACTGGATGAAAAAATCCGGCTCCGTCTGCTGGAACTGGGAGGAAAAATCCAGACCGGCATCCGTGCCCGGGCAGAACCCAGGGATGGCCTGGTGTGGGCAGCCGGCCGGAAGCCATGCCGTGGCCAATGGATAGGACTGAAAGCCCACGTGCGGGGGCTGCCCCGCACTGCCGATCTGGAAATGCACATGGGCAGCAATGGCTACGCCGGACTGGCCGAGGTGGAGGATGGCTGGACCAATCTCTGCGGACTTTTTTTGATAGATAGGCAAATACCCGCGAAGGGGGCTGATCTGCTGGCAGCCTATCTGGTAGCAGGAGGAAATCATGCATTGGCCCGTGACATGGCTGCTGCTGAGTGGCGAGTGGGATCATTCTCCGCTATGGCAGGCTTTGCGTTAGGCAGGCAGCCCTCGCCGCCGAATCTGCTGTGCATCGGTGATGCCGAAAGCATGATCCCACCCTTTACGGGAAACGGCATGTCCATGGCATTTCAAGCGGCGGAAGCTACGATATCTCCACTTGTGGCATGGACCCGGAAGGAGACTTCCTGGGCAGAGGCCACCCACGCCGTGCAACATCGGCTGAAGAAAAAATTCCAGAGACGCCTGCGGGTGGCACAGGCCCTCCACCCTTTCCTGTTCAGCACCACCGGGCGAGGCTTTCTGGATGCCATGGCCACCCTCCGCCTGCTGCCCTTGTCTCCCCTGCTTCACCTCATTCGTTAGATCATGTATCTCCGCTCACTCAGCACCGCTGTCCCGCTGAATTCCTTCACCCAGAACTCCTGTTGGGAAGCCATTCGCAAGGGCGGACTCACAGCATCCCTCAAGCCACGCTCTACGGCTCTCATGGAAAAAATCCTCACGGGAGGTTCATCCGGCATTGATGAGCGGCAGCTCTCCCTGAAATCGATGGATGAGGTTTTCGCGCACGGCCCACAGACGCTGAATGAATCCTTCGAGCGGGAGGCGCCGCTGCTGGCGGGAAAGGCACTCTCCGCCGCCCTCACCCAAGCAGGACTGGCAGCTACCGATCTGGATGCCCTCTTCCTCTGCACCTGCACCGGCTACCTCTGCCCAGGCGTGACCAGCCATCTGGCGGAACTCATGGGGATGCGCAGTGATGTCTATCTGGTGGATCTGGTAGGCCTCGGCTGCGGAGCGGCCATTCCCACCATGCGCGCCGCCCAAGGATTTCTCGCAGCAAACCCGGATGCGAAAGTCGCCACCGTAGCGGTGGAAATTTGCTCCGCCGCCTTTTATGCCGATGATGATCCGGGCGTGCTCATCAGTCTCTGCCTGTTCGGCGATGGTGCCGCCGCCGCCATTTGGTCCGGCACCGGCTCACCGGGAGATTGGCAGGCAGATCATTTCACCACCGTGCATCACCCGATCGAGCGGGAAAAAGTCCGCTTCATCAACGCGGAGGGGAAGCTGAAAAACCAGCTCCACCGCTCAGTCCCATCACTGGCAGCGGAAGCCGTGGCCGGACTCTATCAGCAGCATAGAGGACAGCCGGATCAGGTACTGGCCCACTCCGGTGGTCGGGATGTGGTGGAGGCACTGGAAAAAGTGCTGCCCTTTTCCCTAACGGAAACCCGCGAGGTGCTGGCACAGCACGGAAACATGAGCAGTCCATCCGTGCTGTTCGCCTTGGAAAAACGCCTCGCAAGCCATGGCGATACCGACCAGCGCCTGTGGCTCACTGCCTTCGGCGCAGGCTTTGCCGCCCACGCGTGTGAGATGATCAAAGTAACGGATGATCGGTAACTGATTACTTCTTCCGGATTCTCCAGATTTCGCACAACTGATTGCGCTCCGCCACCCGGCTGCCGAAACGGTCGGTCTGGCCGAGGTAAACGGCCTGAACCGATTGGCCGGGGCGCTTGATGTTGGAAATCATCTGAGCCACGGCGGTAGCCCGATCCGAGGAAAGCTGGCGGTTGGCATCGATATTGCCCGTTTCCGAAGCGTAACCCACGATGAGGATTAGATCACCATCCGGCACATCGAAGGTCAGCTTGCGAATAATTTCCTCCTCTTCCGGAGAAATGCCGCTGGAGCCGGTATTGAAGTTCAGAGTCCGCAGCACACTGGCACCCAGTTGCACGCCGATGTTGCTGTAAGCGGTGGTTAGATCCGAATCCGGGCGGTTTTCCAGTTCACGCAGGCTGCGGAACAATTCCACCGCCGCGGGCAGAAGTTCGTTTTCCGATTTCGCAAAGATGCGGAGTTTTCCCAGCTCCTCCTCGAGTTGCCTCACCCGGCTCTGGAAGAATTCCTTGCCATTGTTAGCCTCCGTGAAACGGCGTTGGAGATCCGCATAATCTGCGGAAGAAGCCTGGGCACCCTGGGCAGCGATCTGTTCTCGTGCCTTGTTAAGCTCCGCGAGCACTGCATCCACCTGGGCCTTTGCGGCAGCCAAATTCCGACGCAGCAGATCCGTTTCGGAGCTACCCACTTGTGCCGCCTGCAACTCGCTGCGCAAGCGTGAGCACTCCGCCGTCAGACTCTGGCGCATTTGCTCGGAACGCAGCATTTCTTCATTCTTGGATGAAATCACGGTGTCCTTTTCCACCAGCATTTCCTGAAAGCGCGCGGTCAGCAGCACCAGGGTATCCGCATCTTTTTTCAACCGCTGGGAAATTTCATCGATCGGTTCAGAGCCGGATGCCAGCGGTGAAAGGCCCAGTTCCGCCCGCTGGCGGTTCAGCTCAGCCCGGCGGGCATCCACTTCCGCCTGCATGGAGGAAATCTCCGCCGGAGCCGCCTTGCGCTGGGTAGAGCGGTTTTTGACGTTCATCACGATCAGCACGCCCACCAGGAGGATCGCAATCAGCGCGAGGATGTTTACCGTAGTAAATAACGGCGGAGCGGCATTTTCCGGTGCCGCCTCAGGAATGGCTTCAGGGGGCTGTGGCTCAAGGATGGGTTCCGCAGGCTTCGGGGTTTCTTCCGGCATGCAAGCAGGTTGGCGGGCGGAAGCCCAAGCTGTCAATCCGGCGGGTGGTCTCCTATCTGGATCAGCCTCATACCCTGTTGAGTAATTCCAGAAATTCCTCTGGTTTGTCGAACAGGTGATTGGGCTTCTCGGCTGCCAGCGACTCACGGGAATTGAATCCCCAAGTCACAGCGGCCACAGGAATCCCAGCCTTCTGGGAGGCCTTCACATCCCGCAACTCATCTCCGATGTAGAGCATCTCTCCGGCAGGAAGGGAGAAGGTCTTGCGGATGGCCCGCAGGTGCTTGGATTTTCCCGTCAGTTTGGAAGTGGAGGAAATGAAATCGAATTCCCCCCGCAGCCCATGATTTTTCAGGAAAAGATCCACATTGGGCGTGGCATTGGACGTGAGGATGCCGAAGGATTTCACATGCTGCCGGAGTTCTGTGAGCACTTCCCCTATTCCGGAAATGAGCTGGAGATTGTCGATGTTGCCACGCATCAGACCGGTCCCCCGGGCAAGGATGGCAGGCACCCGCCACTTCGGGATCTTGAGGTGCTTGATCAGCTCCTTGAGCGAGAGGTGTCTCAGATGATCCATCTCATGCTCCGCCACTTCCCTGAGCCCGTAATCTGGCGCCAGGATATTGTAGATGCGCCGCGTCTCTCCTAGGGTATCCGCAATCGTACCATCGAAATCAAAAATGAGGGAGCGATAGATCATCGTGTCTCCTTTTTATAAACCACCCGTTTGCCGTTTAAACCAGAGGTAAATTCGGATGAATGTCCTCATCGAGGCGGGAGGACTCTCCGGCCAGGTGGCGGAGCAAGGCTGCGAATGCAATCATGGCCGCATTATCCGTGCAAAAGTCCGGCGGAGAAATGGCCAACTGGCAGCCGTGCCCGTGGCAGGCATCTTCAAAAGCGCCACGCAGGGCCTGATTCATGCTCACCCCTCCGGAAATGGCGATGAGGTTTCTACCAGCTTCCTTCGCCGCGCGGATGGTCTTTTTCACCAGCACCTCGATGACCGCCACCTGGAATGACGCGGCGATGTCCGCCACAGGCAGCGACCCACCTTCCTTTTGCAGCGCCTGAAGAGTGTAGAGGACTGCAGTTTTCAATCCGGAGAATGAGAAATCCAGGTGAGGATCGTGCAACATGGAGCGGGGAAAATCGAACGCCTTCGGGTTCCCGGAACACGCGGCTTTTTCGATCTCCGGGCCACCGGGATAGGGCAGGCCGAGCATTTTCCCCACCTTGTCATAGGCCTCACCTGCCGCATCATCGCGCGTACTGCCCAGCTTGGTATAGCGTCCCGCACCTTCCACATCCAGCAGCAGCGTGTGGCCACCGGAAACGATGAGAGCCAAATGAGGCGGCACCTCTGTCTGGCGCAGGAATGGCGAAAGCAGGTGGCCTTCCAAGTGATTGATGCCCAGAAATGGCTTGTTCAAGGCGCAGGCCATTGCCTTGGCCGCCGTGCTGCCGATGAGTAGGGAGGAAGCCAGCCCCGGCCCGGTGGTGGCGGCAAAGGCATCGATCTCTCCCATCTCCACCCCGGCATCCATCAGGGCTTTTTCCACCAGTTCCCGCAAACGCAGCGAATGATTGCGGGAAGCCAGCTCCGGGACGACGCCGCCATATTCACGGTGGAGGGGAATCTGAGAGGAAATTTCCGAGGCAAGCACCTCCGTCGCCTGGCCCACTGACCCGCGCACAATCGCGACCGCCGTTTCGTCGCAGGATGATTCTATTGCCAAAAGCAATGCCACGCGGCGGTTCTTACCGGAAGATCAAGACAATGCCTGCACAAAAAATTCAAGAATGTGCGCTCAGTTGTTTTCCATGATCTCATGGACCACTTCCACCGGGTCCACATCCTTCCGCTGATAGGCAGTCAATGCGGAACGAACCATGGCAACAGCACTTTCCCTTTCATCGTGAATGACTTGCACTCCAAGACCCAAAAGCCGCACCACTTCGGCAGGATACTTTGCCCGGCCAAAGATGAAGATCCCGCTATTGCGCTCCCGCACCATGGGCACGGCGGCACAGGTGGCATCCACGGCAGGAAACGTGAAGGCGACCAGCCGCGCACGATGAATACCCGCCAGATCCAGCGCCTCCGGGTGGGTGGCATCTGCAAAGAGAACCGGCTGGCCTTCCTTTTTCAGGCTGAGCACCGTCTCGGAGTTCATCTCCATCACCAGCGTGTCCACGCCGCAGCGTTTCAGCGCCTCATTGAGTGAACGGCCCACGGGGCCATAGCCGCAGATGATCGCATGATCAGAGATTTCCTTCAGAGCCTTCACGGGAGAAAGGGCCTCCGGCACGGCTT
>Ga0157373_10000257_pt1 | contig 43138 bp, 31 predicted proteins | sample C65metaG_FD_113460 | JGI IMG/M metagenome (GOLD analysis project Ga0157373, IMG submission 113460) | Corn rhizosphere microbial communities from Kellogg Biological Station, Michigan, USA - C6-5 metaG | ecosystem: Host-associated > Plants > Roots > Rhizosphere > Soil | place: USA: Michigan... | reverse complement strand
GACGTACCCGCTTCCCGACGTATAATCCGTGCCATCTCCATGCGCCCTTAGCTCAGTTGGATAGAGCACCGGCCTTCTAAGCCGTAGGTCACAGGTTCGAATCCTGTAGGGCGTACCAAATTCATATCAAGAGACGTCAATCGACGTCTTTTTTATGCCTTAAATTCAGTGAAATAGCTGTTTTTAGCTGCTACCACTCTACCAAAGTCTACCGACATCAACCTACATCAAGTACTATTTGTTGGTATATGTGTTGGTACAACCCTGTTCAATGACTTCATATACCAACATCCAGCAATGGAGAGCCGCTTATGGCGCTTACAGATGTAAAAGTCCGCAGTGCAAAACCCACCGATAAAGCCTTCAAGCTTACCGATGGAGAAGGGATGCATTTGATGGTGCATCCTAACGGTTCCAAGTACTGGCGTTTGCAATATCGCTTCGATGGCAAGCAGAAGACGCTGGCACTGGGCGTCTATCCAGAGATTACTCTTTCGGAAGCAAGACAACGTCGTGATGAAGCCAAGCGAAAGATCGCTAATGGCATCGATCCCAGCGAGCAGAAGAAGGTTGATAAGCAAATCCGCAAGGTTGCGATAGAGAACAACTTCAAAGCTATTGTTTTAGAGTGGCACGAGTATAAACGCCCGGGCTGGTCAAAAGGCTACGCCGAGGATCTGATGGAAGCTTTTGAAAACGATATCTTTCCCGACCTCGGTAAACGTCCGATTGCTGATATAAAACCCCTTGAGATGCTTACCACCCTGCGTAAGCTTGAAAGGCGCGGAGTTCTGGATAAGCTGCGTAAAATCCGGCAGGCCTGTAATCAGGTTTTCCGCTATGCGATTGTTACCGGCAGGGCAGAAAACAATCCAGCGTCAGAGCTTGCCAGCGCGCTAGCAACCCCTAAAGCACAGCACTTCCCCCATCTACTTGCTGATGAATTACCTGATTTTTTGCAAGCGCTTGCAGCTTACACAGGTAGCCCTATCACCCGTAATGCGACGATGATTCTGATGCTAACGGGAGTGCGTACTATTGAACTGCGCCAGGCTGAGTGGAAAGAATTTGATCTTGATAAAGCTATATGGGAGGTGCCTAAGGAACGTATGAAGATGCGACGTCCGCATATCGTGCCTTTATCAAATCAGGTCGTAGATGCTTTACGCGAGATCCAGGTAGTGACAGGACGATACAACCTTGTATTCCCCGGTCGTAATGACATTACTAAACCAATGAGTGAAGCGAGTATCAATCAGGTACTGAAACGGGTTGGCTATCATGGAAGAGCGACAGGGCATGGCTTCCGGCATACGATGAGTACCATCTTGCATGAGCAGGGATTCAATACGGCGTGGATTGAATTGCAACTAGCACACGTGGACAAGAATACGATTCGCGGGACCTATAACCATGCGCAGTATCTGGAGCAGAGAAGGGAGATGTTGCAGTGGTATGGGGATTATGTGGATGGATTGCGATTGAATGTAAACTTTGCCAGAGTAAGTTAACAAAGCCGGTTTGACACTGGTCTTCGCACTATCGAAACATCAATAGACGTCGACGGACGTCTTTTTTTTGCCTGAAATTCACGACTCATTCTATAACGAATGGCTTGATGAGCAGGCTCGCTAGCAAGTTGTGACCAAATTGTTGTAAGAGGGCGACCTGGGGCCAGCCTAGTCTGGTAAAATCTTATGGCTAGCATGACCCTGACCCAAAATCCTGCTCCATTCAGAAACAGAATTCCGGCATGATAAACACTCCCCTGAACGGAGGTGGTGCCGATGAAAAAGTCACGATTCACCGAAGAGCAGATTGTCTTTGCCCTCAGGCAGGCTGAGCTGGGGACGTCCGTGCCGGATGTCTGCCGTAAGCTGGGCATTTCTGATGCCACCTTCTATACGTGGCGTAAGAAATACGGCGGCATTTCCCCTTCTGAACTCAAACACATGCGGCAACTGGAAGAGGAAAATCTGCGGCTGAAGAGGCTGGTTGCCGATCTGAGCCTCGACAAGGCGATGCTGCAGGACGTGCTGGCAAAAAAGAGCTGACGCTGGCACGCCTGCGCGAATGGGTCAGGGATTTGCAAGCCCGCTACGGTGCCAGTGAGAGACAGGTCTGTTTTGCGCTGCGGGTCAGCCGCAGCTCGTTTCGATATCGTTCTGTGGCCGCCGACGACAGCGCACTGCGGCTACGCATCCGTGAGATAACCGAAACCCGGGTTCATTACGGGTACCGCCGGGTATACGTGATGCTGAGGCGGGAAGGCTGGCGCGATAATCACAAAAGAATCTACCGCCTCTACTGTGAGCAGGGTCTGTCGCTGCGCCTCAAACGGCCACGCCGCAATAAATCCGCCCAGCGCCGCCAACCGCAGCCTCAGGGTCTGTATCCGAATCACGTCTGGGGCATGGATTTTGTCTCTGATGCGTTGTTTGACGGGCGACGACTGCGCCTGCTGACGGTTATCGACCTGTACACCCGCGAATGCCTGGGGATCTGCGTGGGGCAGAATTTGCGTTCAACAGAAGTGGCAGAAATGCTAAATAGCATAGCGCTCAGACGTCCTTTACCTCAGTTGCTGAAAACCGATAATGGTTCTGAATTTGCAGGGAAAATGCTGGACAGATGGGTGTACGAAAGAGGCATCAGAATCGACTTCTCACGCCCGGGAACACCGACGGACAATGCGACGGTGGAGTCCTTCAACGGCAGGTTAAGGCAGGAATGTCTGAACGAGAACTGGTTTATGTCTTTGGAGGATGCACGGTGCAAAATCGAGGCCTGGCGCATACACTATAACCAGAGTCGTCCCCATTCTGCACTGGGCTGGATGACGCCCTCTGAATTTGCCGAAAAATCTGCCGGTTGCCAGAATATGCAGCCAGAATGAAGCCGGTTATTCCTGATTATGAATGGATCACATACGGGGAGCGGGTCAGAAGCCGGTTATTCCTGATTATGAATGGATCACATACGGGGAGCGGGTCAAGCAGGAGATCCCCCCACCGACCCATGGTGGAGGAACTGGGGTGCATATACTTTAATTGTCAATGTTTAAAATTTCTACTTGTTTTATGCGTATTACATTCCATTTTATCCCCCTGACGCCACCCTTCATGTTATCTTTAAAGCCCTCTTTTTTATCGCAGTGTGCAGCGACATATCGCTCGGGATAGTGTTATCACCACTGCCTCATACAGACAGAAAAACCGATGAATAAGCAAAATTATGCACCTGGAATGCGGGTGGTTATTCGTGATGCAGAGTGGCGCATTCGCCGGGCGGATGACAGCGGAGATGGTGGTTACCTGCTGACCTGTGATGGCATTTCGGAGCTGGTACGCGGTAAAGAAGGGCTGTTTCTGACAAAGCTGGAGCAAAAAGTCGAGATTCTTGATCCAGCAAAAACAAATCTGGTGGAAGATGAGTCAGCCAATTACCAGGCGGCTCAATTGTACATAGAGAGCCAGCTGCGCCAACGCGTCCCGACTGACAGCAAAGTCCATTTTGGACATCAGGCTGCGATGGATTCCATGCCCTTTCAGCTAGATCCCACGCGCATGGCACTGGCGCAGCCGCGTCAGCGGATATTAATTGCTGATGCGGTAGGGCTGGGTAAAACGCTGGAAGCTGGTATCCTGGTTTCAGAGCTGATTCGCCGTGGACGTGGCAAACGCATTCTGGTGCTGGCGGTTAAATCCATGCTCACGCAATTCCAGAAAGAGTTCTGGAGCCGTTTTGCTATTCCGTTGACGCGGCTTGACTCCGCTGGTTTACAAAAGGTGCGTAACCGCATCCCAACCAACCACAACCCGTTCCATTATTTCGATAAGACCATTATCTCCATCGATACCCTGAAACAGGATATCGAATATCGCCATCACCTGGAAAACGCCTGGTGGGATATTATTGTTATCGATGAAGCGCATAATGTCGCTGAACGTGGGACCAACTCTTTGCGCAGCAAACTGGCAAAATTGCTCGCCGGGCGCAGCGATACGCTGATTATGCTTTCAGCTACGCCGCATGACGGTAAGGCTGAAAGTTTTGCCAGCCTGATGAACATGCTCGACCCGACGGCCATTGCCAATCCGAAAGAGTATGAATACGCCGATTTTGCCGATAAAAATCTGGTCGTGCGTCGCTTCAAAAAAGACGTAAAAGATCAGATGGCTGGCGAGTTTCCGGAACGTAATATCGTCAAATTGATGCGCCCGGCAACCGGAGCTGAAGAGGAAGCCTACCGCCGACTGGGTGAGAGTCAGTTCCGTGACGATGATGATGAAGACTCGCGGTCAAATAAAGGCCGCCTGTTCAAAGTTACGCTCGAAAAAGCGTTGTTCTCCAGTCCAATGGCATGTGCCAGCGTGGTGGCTAACCGCCTGAAGCGGCTTGAGAACCGCAAAGAAATAAACATTCAGAGCCAGATTAACGAATTAGAGTCACTGCTGCTGGCGCTCAATAATATTGATGCCAGCCAGTTCAGCAAGTATCAGTTGTTGCTGGAGACCATCCGTAACGATCTCCGTTGGAAAGCGAATAACGCGGAAGATCGTCTGGTGATCTTTACCGAGAGTATCAAAACGCTCGAGTTCCTTGAGCAGCAACTGCGCTCCGATCTCAAGCTGAAAGACGATCAAATTGCCACGTTGCGAGGCGATCAGGGCGATACAGTTCTGATGGAAACCGTCGAAGCGTTTGGCAAAACCCAGTCTCCGCTTCGGCTGCTTATCTGCTCGGATGTCGCGTCTGAAGGTATCAACCTGCATCATCTCAGCCATAAAATGATTCACTTCGATATTCCATGGTCGCTGATGGTATTCCAGCAGCGTAATGGACGTATTGACCGCTATGGGCAAAAACACCAGCCACAGATCCGCTACTTGCTGACTGAAGCCGGCGAACCGCAGATCAACGGTGATATGCGCGTGCTGGAAGTGCTGATCAATAAAGACGAACAGGCGCAGAAGAATATCGGTGACAGCTCTGAATTTACCGGCAAATTTACCCAGGAAGAGGAAGAAGAGCAGGTTGCTGAATTCATGATGCAGGACGATGGAGCCAGCCTGCTCGACGACCTGTTGAATAGCAATGTCACTGAAAATTCTGAACACGACCTGTTTGGCGAAATCTGCAGCGCAGTGTCCAACGATGCTTCGACTGTGACCGAAAGCGACATTAGTCTGTTTGATAATGAGCAGGCATACTGCGAAAAAGCGCTGGGCTATCTGAAGGCCAGCGGCCAGACGGTACAATACGATACCTTACCTGATAACACCTTATCGCTGGTCGCTCCGGAGGAGTTACGCCGTCGCTTTAACCAGTTACCTCCAGAAATCGAGCCGGAAAACTGGCAGCTTTATCTAAGTCAGAACAAATCGGTTATCGCAGAGGCCATTTCGCGTGCGCGCGGTGAGCAACATGCCTGGCCCGATGTGCAGTATCTCTGGCAAATCAATCCGGTTGTACAGTGGTTAGACGACAAAATTCAGTCCGCATTTGGTCGCCACCAGGCTCCGGTAATGCGCCTTCCGCACCTGTTTGAGCCAGATGAAGATCACTTCATCCTTTCCGGGCTGTTCCCGAACCGTAAGTCGCATCCGATGGTTAACCCGTGGCTGGTGGTGAGCTTTAACCGCGAAACGTTAAGCGGTGGCCTGCCTTTTGTTGAGTTCCTGAAACGATATCCGCAACTGAGTAGCAAGCTGACTAACCGTGGCGGCAAAGATCGTAACCACCAGCGTCAGCAGGATCTGCTGGAAGCGGCAATCGCCCATGCGCAGGATATGTTTGTTCACGAACGAAATGCTTTTGAGGAACATATCAATCAGCAGCTCAATGAGCATCTGCAAAAGCTAGACGTTCTGCGTGGGCGTCAGCTGAGTCAACTGGAGCTGGATTTTGCCGATAATAAACAGCAGATTTCAGTGAAACAGAGCCGCAAAGAACAACGTCAGCGCGAAATCGAACACAATTTTGACAGCTATATCCAATGGATTGAGGACACCATGACCACCGAAAAAGAGCCCTACATTCAGGTTATTGCTGTAATCACCGGAGCGGAGGGCTAATCATGGCGCTGGTCGGTATTAATAACGAAAATGAATTTTACTCTAACCACTATCTGGGCGAAGTCTTTACCAGCGATATTCGCGATGTACTTGAACCCTGGATTGAGCAGGAAAATGCCGTTCGCGAAGCTGAACGCGCTGCCCGTGAACAGGGCAAAGAGGTTGAGGGGGGCTACCGCGCACCGTGGAACCAGCTTAGCAGCCTGGCGACAGAGTTTTTCCGCAAACTCACTGAACATGAGAAACAGCGCCAGATCCCGCAGCGTCTTGCCGATCAGCGCAGGCGCTGGCAGCCGCTGTTAAAGGCATTGGGTTATGAACTCGCTCCGCATATTCAGATGCTGGATGACGATACGCCTTTGCCGGTACTGGCTCGTTACAACAGCACCGACGGCAGTCCGTGGCTGTGGATTGTTGAAGCACATGATCAGGAAGAAGGAACGCTGGATCCGCTGGCGCTGTCGCTGCTGACCGCGCAGTTCCCGGCAGATACCGATAAACATAAGCGCGACAGTCTGCGTAAAAAAGCGAACGGCGAATACCGCAGCTGGCAGGATCTGCTCTCCACGGTGGTCTTTACGCAAAATGAGCCGCCGCGTTTTGTGCTGCTGCTCGGCAATCGCCAACTGTTATTATTGGACCGTACTAAGTGGGCGCAAAACCGCCTGCTGCGCTTTGAATTTGAAGAAATTTTAAGTCGCCGTGAAACGGATACCCTGAAAGCCACGTCGGTGTTGCTACACAAAGACTCTCTGTTGCCAGGCAGCGGTGCACCGTATCTTGATTCGCTGGATGACAATTCTCATAAGCATGCGTTTGGCGTCTCAGAAGATCTGAAATATGCCCTGCGTGAGAGCATTGAGCTGTTGGGCAATGAAGCGATGCGTTATCTCATCGACAACGAGCTGGCTTATTATACCGGGAGACGTGCTATTAACCCGGATGAGTTGAGCCGCGAATGCCTGCGGTATATGTATCGTCTGTTGTTCCTGTTCTATATCGAAGCGCGCCCGGAACTGGGTTATGCGCCGATGACCGCCAAAACCTATCTACAGGGCTACAGCCTGGAAACGCTGCGAGATCTGGAGATGATCCCGCTGACCAGCGAAGAAGATCGCAATGGGCGCTACTTCCACGATAGCCTGAATATGCTGTTCAAGCTGGTGCGTGACGGCTACAGAGGCGGCGTGAAAATACAGAGCGATCTGGAGAGCGGCGACCGGATCACTATTCACAGCAATCAGTTCAGCGTACCGCGCCTTGAAAGCCATCTGTTTGAAGCGAATAACACCCGTATTCTTAACCGTGTGGTGTTCCGCAACGAAACCCTGCAACAAATTATTAAGGCGATGTCGTTAAGCCGCCCGGGTAAAGGACGTTTTAATCGCCGGGGGCGTATCTCCTATCGCCAATTGGGTATCAACCAGTTAGGTGCAGTGTATGAAGCGCTGCTCTCTTACCGAGGATTCTTTGCCAGTGATGACCTCTACGAGGTGAAAAAAGCCGGAGAAGAGTTTAACGAACTGGAAACGGGCTACTTCGTCAGCAAAGACGAGATCGGCAAATACCACGACGACGAGAAGGTTTACGAAAAAGACGGCAGCCTGCGTATTCACCGTAAAGGCAGCTTTATCTATCGGATGGCCGGGCGTGACCGCGAAAAATCCGCCTCTTACTACACCCCGGAAGTGCTGACCCGCTCGTTAGTCAAATATGCTCTGAAAGAGCTGTTTAAAGAGCAAATTGATCCGATTACCGATCCGCACGCCAAAGCCGACGCCATATTAAACCTCACCGTGTGCGAACCGGCGATGGGCAGCGCAGCATTCCTTAACGAAGCCATCAACCAGCTGGCGGAAGCTTACCTATTCCACAAACAGCAGGCGGAAGGTCGCCGTATTCCTCAGGATCGCTACACCCAGGAGCTGCAACGGGTGAAGATGTACATTGCCGACAACAACGTATTCGGCGTGGACTTAAACCCGGTGGCGGTGGAACTGGCGGAAGTTTCGCTGTGGCTGAACGCCATAAGCGGCGATGCATTTGTACCGTGGTTTGGCTACCAGCTGCACTGCGGCAACTCGCTGGTGGGCGCACGCCGTCAGGTGTTCAACAAGAGCGAGCTGACCTACAAAAAAGCGAAAGATCCGAGCTGGCTTAACAGTGAACCGTCCGAGCTGGCGATGAATATTCCATGCGAAGAGAAGCATATTTTCCACTTCCTGCTGCCGGACAGCGATATGGCCAACTACAGCGACAAAACCGTTAAGCAGCGCTACCCGGATGATTTCAAGGCGCTGGATAGCTGGCGCAAGGAATTTACCAAGAGCTTCGAAGCGCATGAGATTGCCGAGGTGCAGCGCATCAGTGGCAAAGTGGAAGCGCTCTGGAACACGTTCCGACAGCAGTTGAAAGCCGAGCGCCAGAAAACTGCCGACAATTACCCGGTATGGCCTGCGGAAAATACTTCGCATGTCCGCTCTTCTTTAAGCAGCAAAGATGAAACCTTCAGAGGTCGCCTCGAAGATAACAGTACCTATCAGAAACTGCGCTGGGTGATGGACTACTGGTGTGCGCTGTGGTTCTGGCCGATCGACAAAGCGGATGAACTGCCGGATCGCGGTATGTGGCTGATGGAGATGGAGACTCTGCTCGATGGTATTGTCGTCACGGAAAGAGTCACTGAAGCCGCAGAACAGGCCACCGGCGATCTGTTTGCCGACGAGGGCATGGTGCGTGAAGAGTCTTCGCTGTTTTCCGGTGCTGGTCGCCTGAAAACCGATGTGCTATTCCGCCATTTGCCGCGTCTGGCGATTGTTGATGCGCTGAAGAAGGAACATCGTTTCTTCCACTGGGATCTGGAATTCAGCGATCTGTTCGCCGAGCGCGGTGGTTTTGACCTGATGCTCGGAAACCCGCCCTGGCTGAAAGTGGAATGGCAGGAAGCTGGCGTGCTAGGCGACTACGAGCCGGAGTTTGTGTTAGGGCGATTGAGTGCTTCGAAGTTGGCGACGTTGCGTCATGAAACCTTCAATCGAATTCCGCAGCTCGAAAATGCCTGGCGCAACGAGTATGAGGGTTGCGAAGGGATGCAAAACTTCCTGAATGCGCAGCAGAACTACTCTGTACTACGCGGGGTGCAGACTAACCTGTATAAATGCTTCCTGCCGCAGGCATGGCGTTTGGGAGCGCAGAAAGGCGTGGCGGGTTTCCTGCACCCGGAAGGGATTTATGATGATCCGAAAGGTGGGCAGCTGCGTGCATCGGTGTATCCGAGGTTGAGGGCGCATTTTCAGTTTCATAATGAATTGAGCCTTTTTGCCGAGGTTCATCATGCAACGATGTTCAGTATCAATGTCTATGGACCGCAGAATACGACGCCATCCTTTATTAACATGTCAAATGTTTACGCAGTAAGCGCTATTGATGCCTCGTTTGAACACAACAACGCTGGTCCTGTTCCTGGTATCAAAGATGAGCAGGAAATTGAAGGCAAAATCAAAGTCTCCTGGAATACGTCGGGCCACCGTTCACGTCTAATTCATATTGGTTTGAAGGAGCTCTCTTTATTTGCTCGTCTTTATGACAGCGAAGGAACGCCAGCTTGGCAGGCTCGTCTGCCAGCCTTGCATGCTGGACAACTTGTTGCAGTACTGGAGAAGTTTGCTAATCAGCCGAAGAGATTGGGTGATTTACAGGGGCAATATTTATCGCTGGAAATGTGGCATGAAACAAACCAGCAGAAAGACGGCACTATTGAACGTAAGACGCAGTTCCCTGAGGATGCATCACAATGGGTATTGTCTGGCCCGCACTTCTTTGTTGGAACACCGTTTTATAAGACGCCACGCGAAATCTGTACGTTAAACAGCGATTATGACTGCCTGGACCTGCTAACTTTGCCCGACGATTACCTGCCGCGCACTAACTACATTCCGGCATGTGATGCCCTAGAGTATGCTAAACGTACTTCACGCGTTACGTGGACTGAACCTGGTGAAGATGAGCCGAGAAAAGTTACGGAATACTATCGTCTATTTCTGCGGAAAATGATTAGTCAATCAGGTGAAAGATCTTTGATCTCTACCTTAGCTCCACCAGATGCTGCGCATATTCATGGATGCATTTCCTTTACCTTAAAAGATCATCAAGATCTTTTAAGGGCTGCGATCATTTGCTCATCTTTGAGCGGTGATTTCTATCTAAAATCCACAGGCGTAGGTAACTTTGGATTATCTCAATTCAATAGCCTTCCTTATCTTTCTAATCGTGTTGTATCTATTGTTAGTGGACGTTATTTGGCATTAGTAAGTCTTGTAATTCCTTATCAAGACCTTTGGAATTCTTGCTACACCCAAGATTTCAATACCCAGCGTTGGAGCCGCGATCTCCCGCAACTTCCACAAGATTTCTTCGCCAATCTGACTCCAGAGTGGCAGCGTAACTGCGCTTTACGCTCCGACTACAGTCGCCGTCAGGCGCTGGTGGAAATCGACGTGCTGGTGGCACAGGCACTGGGTTTAACCCTCGAAGAACTGCTGACTATATATCGCGTTCAGTTCCCGGTGATGCGCCAGTACGAAGCCGATACCTGGTACGATCAAAACGGCCGCATTATCTTTACCCCAAGCAAAGGCCTGGTGGGCGTTGGCCTGCCGCGTACCGCGCGTAAGGCGGACCTGAAAAATGGCTTTGTCTTTGATGTCGACAGCCCAGACTGGAGCGGCGGCGACTGTACCGATCAAGCTATCGGCTGGGATGATGTCAAACATCTGAAAACCGGTACCGTTAGCGTCACTTTTGATGATTATACCCGCAGCGATGAAGGCGAGCGCCGAACCGTCACCTGGCAGGCTCCGTTTATCAAGCCGGATCGCGAAGACGACTACAAAGTGGCCTGGACATTCTTTGCACAAGATAAGGAGAGCGCCTGATGCTGCCTTCCGTTGTTAGTCGGCAGGTTGCCGACAGCGTTGCTTCTTTTTTACGGGCTGCCTTTCCGCTTAACAGCCCGCTGTTTAACGGTGAAGAAAACAATAACGTCTCGATGCTGGAGCAATTTCTGGCCCAGCCGGAAACGCTGCTGAAAGGGCCATATCTTTCCGCTCAGTTGCCGTTTCGTAAAAGTGACTTATCGCTGAATTTCTTTCCCAACCTGACGCTGCCGTTCCCACCGCATGCGCATCAGGCGCAGGCATTCCAGCGCCTGGGTATCGAGGTGCCTCAGCCGACGCTGGTGGCGACCGGGACGGGTTCCGGTAAAACGGAATGTTTTATGTTCCCGCTGCTTAACCATTGTGCTAGGGCATCAGAGGCCGGTGTTAAAGCGATCATCATTTATCCAATGAACGCCCTGGCAACCGATCAGGCCAGCCGTTTCGCTAAAACCATCGCCAGCGATCCGCAACTACATGGCAAAGTTACTGTCGGCCTGTTTGTCGGCGACAGTGAAATCGAGCCCAGCAAAAAGATGTCTGCGGATAAGGTCATCACCTGCAAACATACCCTGCGCGAGAACCCGCCGGATATCCTGCTGACTAACTATAAGATGCTGGATTACCTGCTGATGCGCCCCGGCGATCAGAAGCTCTGGCGCTATAACCAGCCAGGGTCACTGCGTTATCTGGTGGTGGATGAACTGCATACGTTTGATGGTGCGCAGGGGTCGGATCTGGCCTGTCTGGTGCGCCGCTTAAAGCATCATATCGGTGTTGATGAAAAGCGTTTTGCCTGTGTGGGAACGTCGGCTACCGTAGGTGACGAACTGGGGCAACTTCTCGATTATGCGAAAACGATCTTTGATCAGCCGTTTAGTGATGACGCGGTTATTCGCGAAGATCGCTACACGGCGGCAGAGTATCTGCAGGGTTATACCATTGAGTACAGTCAGTATCCGGGCCAGGATGTTAGCGCTGCGCTGGATCCGCAAACGTACGCCAGCCCGGTAGACTATCTGAACGGACAAATTCCGCTGTGGTTCCCGGATAGTTCACTGCAATTACCTGCCGATCTGGACAGCGATCTCGGACGTGAAAAGCGTATTGAGTTGGGCTCATTGTTACGTCGCCACAGCATCCTGCACGTACTCCTTGAGGATTTGCAGGGGGGAATTTTGTCGGAACAGCAGTGCCTGGAAAATCTCCAGGTGATGCTGGCGGAAAGCGCCGGGCATGCAACCCGCGTGCTGCAAAGCATTCTGGCACTAATTGCCCAGGCACGCCTGGAGGTTCCAGAAAAACAGGAAGATCGGGAAAAGCGCCTACAGGTGAATAAAGCACGTCCCGTTCTGCCTTTTGTGCAACTACGTTCTCAGCTGTGGTTGCGCGAGATGCGCCGCCTGGTTGCTAGCGTGTCAAAAACACCTGAGCTTGTTTTTGCTGATGATGTCGCGGTGGAAGATCGCGAACATTATCTTCCCGTTATTCACTGTCGTGACTGCCATGCTACCGGGTGGGCAAGCCTGCGCCATGGTCAGAGCGTTCAACTCGAAACTGATCTGGACGGTATTTATCGTCAGTTCTTCGAAAAAGGCCGTTCTATTGTACTGGCCTTCCCGGATAACAACGATAAGCCTGTCAGCGGTGTTCACCAGAAGCTGTGCCCTTCCTGTTTAAAGCTCAATAAGCAATCTAACGCGCAGTGCGAGCATTGTGGCCATACTGGTCTGCTACAAGTACTTATCCCGGATATGCTCAAAAAGCGTAAGGATGAGCTGGAATTTGCCAACGAATGCCCGTACTGCAACAGCAAACAGGGTATTTCGATTCTTGGGTCACAGGCAGCCAGCCTGTCGGCGGTGATGATCCATCAGCTTTATGGCAGCCAGTTCAACGAACATAAAAAGCTGATTACGTTTTCTGACTCAGTGCAGGATGCCGCACACCGCGCCAGTTTCTTTACCGCCCGAACCTGGCCGTTGATGGTGCGCGGACAAATCGCCAGCGTGTTGGGTGAAAAAGAAACGTTACCGTTGGATGCCTTTGCGGCACGCGTCTGCCAGCAGACGCGTGAACGTTCACCGGATGACGCTCATTTTGCCGCGAGCTTCATTGCGCCCAACATGCAGTGGATGAACGATTACCAGACGCTGAAAAACGAAGGCCAGATGGCAGAGAGTTCCGATTTACCGGAGCTGGTTTCGCTTCGACTCGACTGGGAGGTATACAGCGAATTTACCTTACGCGCACGAATTGGACGTACGCTGGAGGCCACCAGTTACGCAGCTGCAGGAGTTGATGTTGCACGTTTCAATTCAGCGATAACGGCGCTTCACCAACAGCTTGTCGAAGAGCTGGGTGATGAAATGGTTGGGGTCAGCGTTGAGCAGGTGGCACACCTGGTGATTGGCGTTCTTTGGCATCAGCGGCAGGCGGGGGCTGTTCTGCATCCAGCGTTCGAAAGTTATCGGCGTGAGGGTAAGACCTTTATGATGACGCAGAAGGAGCGAACTTCACGCTATATGCCATCTATTGGTCCGAAAACGCGTAAACCTGCCTATGCCTCGTTTGAAAAAATAAATGGCTTCCATCGACTGATTGGGGCGAAATCCAACCCCAGCTGGTATCAGCATTGGATCAACCGAACGCTCAGCAACGGCAATAATCTGTTTATCAGCAGCCTGGCCGAGACGGTTTTACAACGTCTGTTTGCGACACTGAAAATGGCCGGGTTGGTAAAAGACTTTGACACAAAAGGCAAAGAAGCTTGGGGGCTAGTACCTTCAGCGCTGGTAGTGAGCCGAGATGTTGTTCAGCTAAACTGCTCTTGCTGTCGTGAGGTTGTTCGGGCCCCGGCCGATCAGGGCTGGCACTGGCGAAACGCGCCATGCCTTTCTCTGCGCTGTGAAGGCCGCTATCAGGAAGCTGGAAATATAGTGACCTGGCACTGGGATAATATGGACATCGCTCGTGTTCAGGGGGCAGAGCATACCGGATTACTGAGCCGTGAAGATCGTGAGGCTACGGAACAATCGTTCTACCGCGGTAATCAGCCATGGAATATCAACCTGCTTTCGGCAACACCGACGCTGGAGATGGGTATCGATGTGGGTGACCTTTCTACGGTATTACTCTGTTCTGTTCCACCCGCGCAGGCTAATTACTTACAGCGTATTGGTCGTGCCGGGCGTAAAGACGGCAATGCGCTTAACATCACGGTAGCTGAGGGGAACCCGCACGCTCAGTTCTTCTTTGAAGAGCCTCTGGAGATGATGCAAGGGCAGGTACAGGCCCCTGGTGTGTTCCTGAATGCAACGGCTATTTTGGAGCGTCAGTTGGCCGCATTCTGCATGGACAACTGGGTGAAAACAGGTGTTCCGGTATCTGCTATCAGCAAAAACGTGAAACAGATGCTGGACGAGCTGGAGTTTGGACACAAATCTGGGTTCCCTTATAACTTCCTGAGTTACGTCGAACAACATCATGTTGATATCGCTCAACAGTTCTCGTCCATCTTCCCTGATCTTACGGAGGACACTCGTCTACAGCTCCTGTCATATTTGCAAGGGGCACCAGGGCAACGTTCTCTGGTGCAACGTATTGAAGAAGCATTAAAACTGCTGGTGGAGGATCGCAAATCGTTGCGTTCCCGAATTGATAAGCTCAAGCGCAGTATCGACAAGCTGGAGAGCGATCCGCACGATCAAAACTTTGATAGCGATATGCGCGAGTTGACTTCGGAACGTCAGGCGCTGATGGCCCTGGTGAACCAGATCAATAACAAGCAAACGCTTAATTTCCTCACCGATGAAGGATTACTTCCCAACTATGCCTTCCCGGAGGCCGGTATTACGCTGCGTTCTGTGCTGTGGCGGCGTAAAGACGGTGGGGAGACGCGTGAGTATCAGAACACGACCTACGAATACGAACGTCCGGCATCAACGGCGCTGGCTGAACTGGCCCCGTTGAATAACTTCTATGCGGGCGGGCATAAAGTTGAAATCGAACAGATTGATCTTAAATTGTCTGAGCCTGAAAACTGGCGTATTTGCAGCCACTGTAACTACAGCGAGAATATCGATCAGACCGGCGATCAGCATAAATACTGCCCTAAATGCGGCACACCAGGTTGGGCTGATGCCGGACAAAAAACGACGTTACTGAAGCTTCGCCAGGTTTATGCCCGCTCAAGCTCCCGGGACAGCCAGATCAGTGATGAGAGCGATAGCCGAGAACCGGCATTCTTCCAGCGACAGCTGCTGGTCAGCTTCGAAAAAGAGGATGTATCGGCCGCTTATGCCATTGATGAAGGAGAAATCCCGTTTGGCTTTGAGTTTTTGAGCAAAGTGACTCTGCGAGATATCAACTTTGGCAAAATGGCGGATGATGCCAATGAACTGATGATCGCAGGAGAGGCAAAGAAACGCACCGGGTTTAAAGTTTGCCTCGGCTGCGGCATGGTGCAGCGCCCTCGCGATCATGAACCACGTCATGACCTGAGCTGTAAATATCGCGCTGAACCCGAAAAAGCGAAGTTTGAAGATTATCTCTACCTTTATCGCCAACTGGAATCTGAGGCATTGCGTATCCTGCTGCCGGTAACCAGCTACAGTAACGATCGCGTGGTGGAAGCCTCCCTGGGTGCAGCCATTCAGCTTGGGCTTAAACATTACTTCAAAGGTAACGTGGATCACCTGAAAGGCGTGGTGTATCGCGAGCCGGAAAATGAGGGCGAATCCTGGCGTCAGTATCTGGTGATTTACGACACCGTACCAGGGGGGACCGGCTCACTCAAAGAATTGATGCGTACACCTGACAACCTGCTGAAATTACTTGAGCTGGCCTACAAGGCGCTAGTGGAATGCAGCTGCAACCATGATACGCATAAAGACGGCTGCTATCGCTGTGTTTACGCTTACCGTGACCGCGGGCGTATGAAGTATGTATCAAGAGATCAGGCGCGTCTCTTACTGGCAAAAATCCTGAAGGCCAGTGCTTCTATACGCGTTATTGATTCCATCAAAAACATTTCGCTTGATGCCATGATGGGGAGTGAACTGGAAAAACGGTTCATTCACTGCCTGCAGGATAACAAAAATCTTCTCGTGAGCCGGAGTTATGCCCATCAGAACGCAGGCTGGATTATTAATACCCGTACAGAACCGGCAATGAGCTGGCATCTCAAAGCACAGGTTGATTTAGGGGTTAAAGAAGGGGTTGGCATCCTTAGCCGACCAGATTATGTGCTCTATCCTCTGATGCAGTCAGAAAAGATAAAACCGGTAGCAATTTTCCTGGATGGTTTTGCTTTTCATAAAGATAGCGTGTCGGATGATGTCCAAAAACGGCAGGCGATCAAAGACAGCGGTAATTTTTGGGTATGGACAGTGACCTGGGCAGACCTTCAAGAACAAGGTATTAAACACGTACAGAATGTCATGGGGCTTGGTCATAACCTGGATATGAAACAGCCTAAGTTTTATAACCTGTTCCATGATACAAACTTTGCGACGCTTGAAGGTTCATTCAGGGAGAGAAACAGTTTCGCATTGCTACTCGATTATCTCTCTGATCCCGGTAATAAAACTCTGCTATGGCAGAAAATGGCTGCTGCTTATGCCTGGGTGTGGCTGGATCCTAAAAAGTCGCAGGATACCGGAGCCAAACAAAAGTACGCCTATGAAATGCAGGAGAACGCTCCCGCTTATCGGTTGAATGCACTTTTGCCTGATGAACCTTTTGTATTTGGCGGTTTACTGGATAGCTGTAGTTCATCACAACAATTCATTGAGCTGGCAGCTGTTGTACCGCAACAAGCCATTAAATCAACGACAAGCATTGAACAAATGCGAAATTGGTTGAGGTTGCATATTTGCTTTGACGATCGTTATTCGCAGGATGATAGCTATGAAGCCGGATTTAACGGTTTCTGGTGGATGGTGAATTTGCTGCAGTTCCTACCAGATATGACATTCACCAGCCGTAAAGCGGTCCATTTACCGCAGGAGCCTGAAGCGGTAAAAATGCGGACTTCGGTGGTAGTGGATATTCAGCCTGACGAGAGCTGGGCGGAGATAATTGAGTTTGGTTTATTGAGCGCAGAAGAAGTCGCTTTGCTTCAGTCGTTATCACTACCGGCACCGACAGTCGGATATGAATTGCAGGATGACGATGGCGAAATTATTGCAGAAGCCGATCTCGCCTGGCCGTTACAAAAGCAAGCCTTGATTATCGATAATCAGGACTTTACTGCTTTATTCGAAAGTAAGGGTTGGCACGTTGCATTCGGGCCAATTGACGAAAATACATTGCAGCATCTGTCCGGAGGTGACAAATGACGATTCCAATGCCAAAGGTGGCACTTTCTGATGGTTTTCTGGGGGCTTTTGCGCGGATTCCTAAAGCGCAGCAAAAAAAGGTCCAGGAATTCATCTCCAAGTTCCGCCAGGATCCGACGAGTAATGGGCTGAACTACGAAAAGATCCACGATGCACGCAGCAATAGTGTGCATTCCGTTCGTATTGACCAAACCTACCGGGGGATCGTTCTGAAACCTGAGCAGGGTACTCTGTATATGCTGATGTGGGTGGATAAGCACGACGAAGCCTACGACTGGGCGCGGCGACACGAATGTGCGATTCACCCGATAACCGGTGCGATTCAGGTGATTGACACCAGCTATATCAAACCTACCCACGAGCCGACTGTTGTTGATAAACCCAAACTCTTTGCTGCTACTACGGCAGAGCAGATCCTCGCGCTGGGTGTTCCTCCTGTGTTTATTGAGCAGGTGATGGCTCTTGTAGATACCGCAGGGCTGAATCAGCTGGAAAGTGTGATGCCTGCGGAAGCTTGGGAACCACTGCACTGGCTGGCAGAAGGTCTGGATTACCAGGAAGTGCTGGAGGAGTTTAATGATCACCGTGATGAGCCTGTTGATACCAACGACTTTATTGAGGCGATGGAACGAAGTAAACGTCGCTTCCATGTCGTTGAGAATGAACAAGAGCTACTGCAAATGCTCAACGCGCCACTGGAAAAATGGCGAGTCTTCCTGCACCCGAGCCAGCGAAAACTGGTAGAGTCTCCGGCAAATGGTCCGGTACGCGTATTAGGTGGTGCAGGCACGGGCAAAACAGTTGTTGCGATGCATCGTGCACGTTGGTTATCCCAACGCCTGGTCGATAAACCAGGTAAAAAAGTTCTGTTCACGACCTTCACCCGTAACCTGGCGGCGGATATTCGCGCCAACCTCCAGCGTTTGTGTAGTCGTGAGGAGATGTCGCGTATTGAAGTTGTTAACATTGATGCCTGGATGAGCGAGCAACTGAAACGCCATGGATATGATTTCCGCGTGGTCTATGACAGCGATGAAGGGCGACGTAAATGCTGGAACTATGCCTTGCAGCAAGTCCCTGCTGAATTGGGATTACCGGATAACTTTTATTCAGAAGAGTGGCAACGTATTGTTCAGACGAATGCTGTTTACAGTCGTGAAGAATATCTGAAGGTGAGCCGTATTGGTCGTGGCACGGCGTTATCACGTATTCAGCGTGCGAAAATCTGGCCTGTGTTCGAAGAGTTCCGGGCACAAATGGTGCGTGCCAAATTGCGAGAAATGGGTGATGCCATGCATGAGGCTATTATTCTGTTTAAAGAAAAACAGGTGCAATTGCCTTATAGCAGTATCGTAATCGATGAAGCTCAGGATATAGGTGCACCGGCCTTTACCCTTCTTCGTAGCCTGGTCCCGGAGTCTCCTAACGATCTCTTTATCGTGGGTGATGGACATCAGCGTATTTACCGCAATAAAGTCGTGCTCGGTCAGTGTGGGATTAACGTTCGTGGGCGTCGTAGTAAAAAACTGAAAATTAACTACCGGACTACAGAAGAGACGCGACAGTTTGCTGTCGGGTTATTAACTGGCGTTAAGGTTGACAACCTGGATGGTGAAACTGATTCCTGCAACGATTATTTATCATTGCTTCATGGTGAAAAACCCATGATTACTCATTCTTCAGATTTTAAGGAAGAGGCTGAGACGATTATCAAGCAAATTCAAGCGTTGCTAGCCAATGATGTCCGTTCCCAGGATATCTGCATTACTTCCCGCACGAGGCATACGAATGAGCGCTATACGTCAGCTCTAAATGAAGCGGGAATTGAAATTTTTAATTTAGGTAACGATAGTGGCGACAGTGATCAACGGGCTGGTGTTCGCATTGCAACGATGCACCGCATCAAAGGGCTAGAGTTCCAGTATGTGTTCCTTGCGGGTATCAATGATGGTGTTGTGCCGGAAGTCAAAGCAATCGCATCTGATGACCCAGTTGAACAGCGAGATGCATTATTTAATGAACGAGCGCTGCTCCATGTGGCTGCAACCCGCGCGGTAAAAGGACTGTTTGTTTCTTCGTACGGCGAACCTAGCACATTATTAACAACGGAGTAATATTTTTTTGTATGGGCCTGGAGGGAAAAATTTCATGGCCCGTACGTCAATTCTGATGTGTATTAGCTCAGACCTTATCTGACAGTCAGCGGTAAATTATACAGGAATATGTGAAATTAACCTAACGGTGCTGGCTTCAAGCTAAAAAATCACTGGTATCTAATTTTCAGGTCACTTCAACAATATGCCACCCTTTAATTATAAGTGTATCCCGCAGATCCTGTGAAACTCGATTTTCGTTCGCAGCAAGGCATAGCAATTTCGCTGGTCGAGACATTGCTACGTAAAGATTGCGCATTTGCGCCTGTTGAGTTTTAGGAAGCTCTGAAATGTTTTTGGTCGCTGTTCCTGCAATATACTCGAGCCCCAGTGCAACATCAAACTTACGACTCGAACCACCATAGGATTCAAGGATTAAAGATGCGGCATGAGTTTCGCCTTTCATCCCTGCAACCGTACCAAGTCCAATGTCAAGGCTTCTCCCCTGAAAACTAATTTCACACCTCGCCGAGGCAGGAGTGTTTAGTATTCCACTCTCCCCTACGTCTTCGAAGACGCTCAGTACCTTAAATTTTTCAAGACTTAGACCTTCGGGGAGGTATTGATTAAGTTGCCTGTAGAGTAGCTCGATGAGTGCATCTCGCTGAACATCTGAACAAAGTTCCTCACCGGACAATGCGAGCTGCCGTGTTAATTTATCAATTGTCCCAGCGGGTGCAAAAGCCTTTGCCGCTCTTGGAAGTGCTCGTGCATCACGAATGTCTTGCGTCAATGATGCTCCAGATGCGCGCAGAACAAGCAATAACGCTCTGCGAACGTCAGAAACTCTTGAACTCAAAGATGTTTCTTTCAAAGTTCCTTTACTGTCACCGATGAGACTCCAGAAACATTCGGAGCGGATTCCTGCACTAAGCTTGTCTCCGCCATAGGTTGGACAGTAATCAAGAAGATGACGACCTGCGTCAACATTGCTTTCACCGGTTTTGCGAGCACACATCGCCTTAACCTCGCGCACGCCAATGTTGTCTTCGCTCAATTGAACAATAACGATTTGACCAAAGCGTTCGACCACTTTGATAACATTATCCATTTTGTACAAAAGCAGGACTGGGGCATGGGCATTTCCGGCCTCACCAACAACAGCCCCGCCACTGACACGGACACACGCTACAGCATCGGAAATTGATTTACCGAACCGTTTGCTGCTACTTATACATCCATACCCAGCCCGTGGGAATGTGAGTAACTCAGCTTGTTCTTCATCAGAGAGAATCTTCTGATCGATATCCCCAAAACGTTGCACCACTGACCGACCATCGAAAATACGATTCAACAAGGACTCTTGTTCCCAAGAGGTATCTTGCATCTCATCGATGAACACCATTGGGAAACGACGATGGACAACATCAAGAAGTCTTGGGCAGGTCTGGAGCGCTAAGTCAGCAAATGCAAACATGTCACGATGCCTAAAAATGCCCTGACCCGTCAGCATGTTTTTGAGGGCCATCAGGGATTCGTATGATTTGGTGTGTGATGCGGGTAGGCTGCCGCTTTCAACATGCAATCCAAGCTCTGCCGTGCGATAGAAGAGCGTAGTAGCAATACCTTCACCATTCATCTGTTTCTCCAGATAGAAGCGAAGGCTTGAAAATTTCCTAGTCAGAAGTAGAGAGCGAGCTTTGTCCGCGAACACCTGATCATCAATGACATCAATCTTCATTCCTAGGCTACGTAGTAATGGCATTGCAAAGAAATGATTGACGAAGCTATGGATAGTACCGATGAAATGGGGGTAGCTCAGAAGCTGGGCTCCTTCAACTGTTCCCGCCAGGCGATGTGCAATCTCATCGCGAGCAACGTTAGTGTGACTTAGAACACATATGCCTCGGCGTGCATGAGGCCATTTCCTGGCCAGCAACAAAAGTTTTGCTGCAAGCAGCGATGTCTTCCCACTTCCGGGTACTGCATTAAAATCACGCGATCCGTTTTCAAGTAGGGCAGAACGGCGTTCCGCATCATCGAATTTCAGGTCTCTGGCTAGCGTCGTCAGTTCGGCTAAGTCGTCTGGAGAAAGATGGACAGCACTCATTTATTATCTCCTAGATATCGACTGTTGCCGCGTTAGCCGGACCGGTAGAGCTTGCCGACATGGTTGTAGTTACTGCCGTTGCAGTTGCACCAGTCAATATGGCAGCTCCGGTAGCAGCCCCCGTCACTAATGAGGATTTTGGATCTAGCGTCAGGTGTGATAGTGCAGTTTGCACGTATGGAGGTAATTTATTGAACAGTTCGTCATTCGTGCCAAACGCGCCTGTACAAACCAAATAAGCTGCATATTGAGCTGCTATAGCTTTCGAAGCTTTTTTCTCTTGAAGAGGCTGATAAATAATTGCAGCGAGAGCTTCATCAGAGTGACCCTCAGCCTCTAAGGCTAACCAGTTCGTTTCTTCCGCTGCAAGTGTCTCAACTTCGTCGCTTTCTTCTAACCTTTCATCGCGAGACTTTGCTTTTACAGCAAGGGAAATGGCGAGGTACATCAGCTTAGCGCAACCATAGTGTGCAAGATCATATTCGAGTGTCCAACGATCAGATACGCAGACGATCGTATTTCCGCCTTCGGCACGGTTCTTCTTGTTTTGCACTACTTGCTTCATTTCATCAGCGTCATAATCAGAATCGAAGCGCTTACCCTGAGCGGGTTTTGAGACGTAGCTTTTTGCTACGTCAGGCACAATGTCCCGGTCTGTCAGGCATACGACCGGAATTGGGATATCCGGGCCGGTTCCTTCTCGCTGGAGAATACGGGCGTAATGGTAAAGCCCGGTATTTCCAACGTTAACAAGTGATACCCCATGCTTCGAGAATGAGCGACCACACATCTCTGCAATAGCTGGTAGCAAGATTGCTTCAGCAGGCCCTTCCACCATCATGACACCGCGTGCAAAAAAAAGGTTCGCTTTGGTTGCATCGATAAACCGGCGAAGGAAAGAGTAGTCGGTTCGCTTAAGTTTTGTCTTGCCGACAGCTAAGGGGAAGGTCTGAGCCTTGTGCACTAGTGTGATATCTTCAATGCGTGCAGTTGATACCAAAGATGGGCTGTGCGTCGTCATAATAACCTGAACCCGCTTATGCTCCTGAGCATCGTTAGAGTGCTCTTTTAGGAGATCCATCACGCGCTCCTGCAACTGAGGGTGGAGATGCGCCTCTGGTTCCTCAACGAGAAGGAGGCCCAGTTCTTCGCCATCTCGCAGCAGCACCAGTTCAGTAGCCATAAACAATGCATTGTTGTAACCAAGTCCGCGAGCGCAGCGAGCGTCAGGATCAATGTGTGCTCCAGGAAACAGCGATAGCTCGAACTTCTCCAGAATAGGCGTGAGCGCAAGATTAGGTGCGATACGGATTCGCGCCTGAATTGTATCTCCAGAAAACGCAAATTGGCTCAAGTAGTTGTCATTGATATCCTTCTCTACATTTTTGATGACTTGATGCTGACCAAGGTGGTGCTGAGTGAACGCCATCAGACCAACTAGTCGGGTAGGAATGTTAGCTGGCATTGTCTGGTCGAAGTCGTTTACCTCTTGGCCAGCAATAAGATTATGGGCTCCAAGAACTTGGGACAGACGTGATTGGCGCCCTGAACTTAACTCCGCCTCAGCATCGCGTAGGGGCCTCAAGTAGGTTGCTCGCACCAGCTCTCTTACCGCGTAACCCACTTCTGGCCCACTGCCATTTACTCCAGTTCGCACAATCGTTTCAACACGCGAACGCTTAGTTGCTTGGGGCGGGTGGAAGCGTGCTTCAAGGTGCAGAATAAGCGAGCAAGTTCCATCCTCACCTAGAGTCAACCATTCAAGGACAGAGGCTTCCTGATCGATACTTAGTCCACAGAGAGTTGCTTCGATACAAAGGGTATTAGAACGAGTCGTACCGTGAATGTGAAAATCTTGCTCGAAGAGACGGATGTTTTCATAACTGGTTGTCAGCAGTACCTGGCGGATAGCATCAACGATACAGGACTTTCCTGCATCATTCTCGCCTACAAGGATGTTAAGCCCCGGATTTAGCTCCCAGTCGAGTGCTGGTGTGGATGCACTATCTCCAAAAGCGCGATAGTTGCGTGCGGCGATATGCTTCAGATACATGTTCTCTCCTGAGTAGAAATCTCACATTTGATGCATCTTAGATGAAACGGAATGACGACATTACGTCCTCAATTCATGTCGTTAAAGTACTGGGAAACGGACTTTGATGCGAGGTATTCTCAGCATAGTGCCTTCCAGTGCTGTATAACGCAGGTCGTCTTTCGCTTCATCTGACAGGCGTATAATGCCATCAAGAATAAGCAGGTGGCCTGAATCCAGCAGCGTATGCAAATCTGCGGCGAGGCAGATTCCGTTTTCGACGCTCGCATTACCGCCGCTAGCGTGACTAACGATATGGGCAGCCTCGAGAGCGAGCCCTGTTCCGGTAATAGCACACTGGTTTTCCCAGTTTGATATCACTGCACGTCTGAAACGTCCCTGTGCGGGGCGGATCTCCGCTCGGGTGTACTTTTTTTCAAAACCAGAAAAATGCGGTACCGATAGCCGTTCACGCTCTAACTCGCTTTTATATTGCACATAAAGCTCGCCATTCTCCATCTCGTCAAGCTCATCATCGCGCCAGCCAGCATTCAACAACTTCCTGCGTGCGGCGCTGTAATCACGGACGGATTTATCCGACCGGTCACCTCGACGCTCCAGCACAACGGTATGATCTCCGCGCCGGACAGACTTTGTTCTGTCACCGACCTGCATCGCCTCCCCGCCAGATTCAGCAATAAGGTCGGCACGCCACGAGGCATGGAAAATGTTCTCACCCACGTATTTGTTCGCTGCCACTGCACTGCTGAAACGTTCACCATCTACGTATATCCAATATCGCCTTTTTTTCATCCGCTCAGCTTGTTCCGGTGTATAGCGTTGTATCATCTACATGTACCTTTTGATTGCTTTACCGTCGGGGTAAGAAGATCATGACGGACTTCTGTTTCTGACTGAAGCAGTATTACCGCTGTCAGTTTGTGCCATATCACATTTTTCCATCAGACAACCCCTGTTCAATTGGTGTCTTGCTGAATGAGCCAGTCTTACAGGTCAGGCAGTAGCATTCACCATGATAATCATTGCCACACGCTGTGCAGTGCCAATCCCCTTTGTAAAGCACCGGCCAGATTTCTGGTACACAGGTTCGCAACATACTGATGAGCGCAATTTCTTCGGGGTCAGGATGCACATAGGGGCAATGCTGACGCCCGTTATCGGTCAAATGCGTTGTAACAGGTTCAAACCATGCTGGGTTGGCTTCACGATGGAGACGTAAGGGGCTACTACACAGATGGCAGGTGTAGTGGTTACCTGAGTGACGCTGTGCCGAATCGGCAGCAATCAATTTCCCTTCTGGGTCATGGGCCATAAATGATTGAACGTACATAGATAATTCCTTTTTGCTGGATAACACGCAGGTGTGATCCATCCTGTGGGCAGACTGGCGTGATGTCACTGGCGGTGATAAGTCAGATGAGGAGAAGAGCGTTACTTACGGGACTGGTTAATACGTTGCTGTAACCAGGACTCCACTTCGCTTTGCAACCAGCGGGAGCTTCGCCCAAATTTGACAGGTTTGGGGAACACTCCATTTTTTATCAGCAAATAAAACCATTTATCCGTGAGTCCAGTGTGCTGGCAGATAAAGGCCATATCAACGAACTGATCGTTAAGAATGCTGTAGTTGAGGTTATTCATCGTTTTTTCTCCAAGTGGATTCAGGGAGAAGGAGCTGGGTAAGGGAAACTCAGACTTCATCAAACGAATCCGCAGGAACCTGAAATTTTACTGCTCAGTCTTATACCAGATAGGTACAACCCGTTTGAGTGAGCTGCTCCGCTGGTTGGGCATTCAGACTACGAGGCGACGCGGTTATTCACACTGACTTGCGCCGTCTGCCGCTGCGAGGGGGCGCAGGGACCTTACTCCAGTGACCAATAGATTTGCCATTTTTCTGGTCTGTTTTGCTGAGATAGCTCAGGATGTACTGCATACCCTGACGACTTGTGTAATCGTCATATGCAGTAACACACTCTCCCTGCACTTTGTAGTAATCCTGCGGTGCGCAGTGATACGCCAGTCCTTCATCTTCTGTTAGCTCTGCCCAGAGCTCCCGCAGCCGTTCAAATACGGGCCAGGCCTTACGACGCTTCTGACCGTTGATATAAAACGCCGCGTGAATGTGATAGCCGTGGCCTTCGGTATGCTCCAGTACCCATGCATAACCCACCATGTTACTTATCGTCGTGCTGCGCTGCGTGAGTTCAGTGATATGCCCCACCAGCGTATAAACATCTGCCTGGGTGCGTAGAGTGCTTCCGTTCAGATAGGAGAAATCAACCCTGAGCATCAGCAGCTTGGAGTAACGTTCAAATAAATTGTTCTGGTGATGACGCAGATGACGCCTCAGTGTGCGGCACTGGAGGTAATTCAGATTAGTGTCGGTGTGAGCTGAATGCTGCAAGGGGTATTCCTCATGATGTTGATGTTGATGTTGATGTTGATGTTGATGTTGATGTTGATGTGTCATGGGAATGGACATTAGTGTCATTTTTTACAGCGTATGACGTGCAGATGAATGTGGATTTGCCACTCAGGGATATGACCGTCATCAGCGATGTTCTGGGGATGGTGGGTGGCAAACACGATGTGGATGAGTAAACGGAATCCCTTCTTTAGAAACAGTATTAATTAACCTTAATTACCCTGCCAGAAGTCAGGTTCCGTCAGGTTTTGGTCCCGTTGCAAGTCGCTCTTTCGGCCCTGCACACAATGGGGTTCGTACTGGTGACGATAGAGCGATTTACAACGGTGTGCTGATGCCATATGTGAGGAAGAGAAGAAGTATTATTCTCCCTAAGATCTGCGGATAGTGGTTGGCCAAGGAACACCCTGTCAGATAAGGCCTGAAGACCTTTTATTAAAATAAAAAACCATAATAAAACTGATTAAAATAGTAAAAAATAAGTTTAAAAAAACACAATTTTCATGTTAAAAATAGCTAGGTTTGATCCATTGAATGACGAGTGTCCGGGACATCTAATGATGGATAATAAGCGATGGTGTCAGGGGGAGGGATGACGAGCATGTGGGACGATTTTAAGGCGTTTAAACTGCGGCGTGAGGACGAGGCTTATCAGAGTATTCTGCGCTATGGTGATATCAGTGACCGGTATCTGTTTATCAGAGTGGAGCCGAAAACGCCTAAGGAAAGCAGTGAAAGCCGTAAACGTGGTGATGTACCCCTTCGAGTTTATGACCTGCTGGATACTCTTTACCGCGATCAAAAGCGCAGTGGTAATCGTGACTACATAAAACCGAATATGAGTATGCGAGATTCCGCAAGGATACAGAGTGAACATCTCTCCAAGTCGGTTAAAAAGTCTCTCATCTGCGCTATCGAAGAAAAAAATAGGACGTTGAAGTACCTGAGTGAACACTATCGCGGGATAGTGAAACAACACAAGCAGGTTGAGATGATAACGATGTCCTTCCACCTGCCTCTTTCCCGGCTTAGCGGTCAGCCGCGAGAACAGGGCGTCAGTCTTATGGCTGCGCTGGACGAACTAGGTCTGCGGTTCACCCGGTTCAAGAAGCTCATCACGTCAGATCCCCTATTCAAAGCGGCTTGCGGCTACACCCGGTTGACTATGATGAATGCGAATTATGAACCGTTTTATCTGATCAATTTTTTCATCAAAAAATTACCTGATGCCCGAATAGCACCCTCTCTGTTGATTGATCTTGGCAAGAAGTGGGCTGAAATTTTTGAAGATGAAGATCCTGAACCTCGATGCGTCCGATACTATCAGCTCTTAGATGGTGCGGCACTTGCCCGCGATGCCGATGAGCAATTGTTAACATTACCTGCTTATAAAATCACGGATGTGGGGCAGATTAAAAACAGAACAGCGAAGATCCTGGAGGAGAAAACCCTAAGAAAACAGGTCATTGATAACAACCAGAAAGGATATCTCGCTCTGTTTCGTCTCCAGTCACAGGTTCATAATCTCATCCCCGGAGTCAGGACACTCACCCACTCGAATGACTTTACATACATCAATACGGAAGTCAGAAAGCGAAGAAAAAGCAAGAAGGCATCAATAGGAAAACAATCGAAATCTGCTAATGCCGACGCTGTGAGTATCGATAAAGAGACTTCAGGTTTGCGCACTTCAGCAGACGATAGCACCTCCCCGATAGATCACATGGAGCCTGAGTTTTATGACATTTTGCCATCAAATTTGAATGCTCATCTGCCGAAAAATCCAGGCAAGCGGCCCGAAAGGAAAGTCACGAAGGATATATAGGGTCAAATCCAGCGTGGCGCATCACGTTCTTGTTACTGGATTTAGTTCCTACTTAAGCGAACTGTTGAAGTATACAATAGCTATGATTTATCGGACAAATTTACCTTTCTGCCTGCGCCAGCAACCATCGTTTTATGGTGATCTCGTGCAGCCTTTCTGCCACTGATTCGGTGGCATGTCTGCCAGCCTAGTGCACGGAACAGGGCATTGAGCAAAGGCCAGTTGTTGTTGAGGAAGGGCTAGATCAGTTGCGTCATGGTAATAGTGATATGCTACCAGTTATAGTCGGGAAGGATGTGCTATGCCGTGATACCCACTGCTTTATGGTTTTGAAGCCACAGGTACTGCAGGCTTTTGACTTGCAGCTCTGAAAGAAAAGCGTCCTGGAGACGAGCAGCAATAGCATCGAACGCCCATGGCGGTGGTCCCGCAGGCAATCTGCGCTCAATGCAGAGCAGGGTCCATGGAGTGACAGGTTCACCAAAGTTTTAAGGAAAAGATTCCAACCGTTATCGGTGATGAAGAGTAGTTTTGCCGGGCGCGAAACATATATGTCGCAGATTATAAAATGGGACTCAGGCATGAATACGCGAAGCGGTGACGCTCGCCCGGCAATCGAACTATGCTCATGATTTAACCGGATAAGACTATTTCTAGATGAATTAACTGAAAGGGACAAAACAGTAATGCTAAATAATCAGCAGAAATTTGCAGAATATTTGCAAAAGCTAGGTATGCTTCTGCAAGAGTCACAGATTTCCTGGGACCGAAATTTAGTTGCTCAGGTTGAAAACACCCAACTTCTTCTCCCGGTTATTGGCGCGTTTAGTGCCGGGAAAAGCTCACTGCTCAATATGTTTATGGGTGCGCCAATATTACCTGTGGGTATTGCCCCGGAGACGGAACTAGCAACAGAGCTACATTTTGCAAAAGAACCGTGGTTGCAGGCTATCCGGCACGACGGCAGCGAAGAGCGTCTGGCACTCGAAGATCTCCCTCAGGTGAATAAAAAGTCCGCTGAGTACTCCCACTTACGCCTTTATATCAACAGCCCAGCGCTGGAGGCCATTTCGCCCCTGATCCTGGTGGATATGCCCGGCTATGGCTCCTCATTAGAAAACCATAACAAAGCGCTGTCTTATTATCTGCCGCGCGGGGTACATTTTATTGTGGTGACAAGCGTGGAAGATGGAACAGTCACCCAGTCTTTGCTACGCAATCTCGATAATATTAAGACCTACGAAAGTGATTTCTCATTTGTTCTCAGCAAAACCAATTTGCGTGCGACGGAACAGGTACAGGAAATTTCGACGTATATTAATGAACAGCTCCAGATTTATTTCGGGACAGAAAAAAAGATTATTGTGTTGGGTAACCAGTCTGCGAATGCGCTGAGCGACTTGCTGGGAGCGGTTGATCCTGAGTATCTCTTTTATAGTCTATTTATCAATCGTCTGAAGGATCAACATTTCGATCTGATCAATCAGGTTAATTTCGCCAGCAATATCGTTAAAAACAGTGAAAATAGTAATGTCGATGCCCTGCGCGCCCTTGAAGGTGCATTAGCAGAGCTGATTGAGCAGCGCGATAAAACAGAGCGAGAAATGAATTTTCGCTTCTCTGCCCCGCTCGTCACACGTTGTATTAACGCCATTGAACATGATCTCACTAATCAAGTTGACAGACTTGCTCAGCTATCTACGACGCAAAATGCCGCTCCGACACTGGAGCGCGAGATATCCGATATTATTCGTGGAAATTTAACCGAAAAAATAAAACGTGAAATGGATCAAATCTCGTCTGAGTTAATCGATGAACTGTCGCTGAGCCTGGCGAAAAATAATGCCATGATGGTCACGCTGGATCCAAACTGGGTGACTAATATTGCCGAAAAAACAGAAGGAAAGCTGAAAGCAGTTAGCAGTTTCCTAGAAAACATGAGCAGCAATTTTGCCGCGAAAGAAAATGCAGGAAAATATTACCGCCTGCTCTCCACCGTTCTGGCCGTTACGACAAATGTGCTTAACCCGGTGCTGGAACTGGTTATTGTCTTTTTACCCGATATTCTTCGCCTATTCTCTACGTCCAACGCCCAGGAGCGCGCACGCGCTAATCTGTTAAACACGGTGTTCCCTGGCATAAAAAGTGAGATGAGAAAGGCGCTACCCGCCATTGTAAACGAACAGTTAACCATTCTTCTGAAAAACGTCAGCAACGAATTTGAAGGCCAGATTAACCAGCAAAAAACACTGATTGCAGGCTATCAACACGAACAGGCCCAGCAACAGGACGTAATTAACCAGCAACTGGAAACGCTCCAGGCGCTGTTGGCCGAAATAAAAGCGTTAGCAACAACCTATTTATACCGTTAAACAGGGCAAGAATATGGACTATCAATCTCTGATCGCTAAGACACGCAGGCTCGAAGCCCTGTTTCCTGATGTACATGACCTTTTCGAGCAAGAAATTCAGCTGCTAAAGAATAAGCACCTTCTTGATACCGCCACGTCACTGGAAGCCGCGTATACGAATCTGAATAAAGAAGGTCGCCAGCTGAATATTGGTATCGTTGGACGCGTTAAGGCTGGAAAATCATCGCTGTTGAACGCCCTGTTTTTCGATGGGGAAAATATTCTGCCGAAAGCGGCAACTCCCATGACAGCTGCACTAACAACGCTATCCTGGGGAGAAACATTTCACGCTACCATTGAGTTCTTTACCCCGGAAGATATTAAGCAGATCGAACTCAATGCGAATACTTACCGCTATGAACTAAAAAGAATAAAGGATCGAAAATACGAAGAATTCGCTGTAAGGGCGGCGATATCTCAACCGATTGATGAAGATAAAATAGCCAGTATCATTCACAAACAGGCTCTTGCTGAGATCCAGAATACCTTGCCAGACTTGTGCGCTGCCTTTGATCAATCTGAACGTATGCAGCAGTCAGGACTGAGCCATAGCGATCTACAACATGTCGGGATTATTGTTCCTGAAAGCCGGGAAGTCCTCTCCGCTGAATTGCTCAATTATGTCGGTGCAAGCGGAAAATATATGCCTTTTACCAAAGTAGTACATATTGCCATGCCGCTTGATTCGCTTAAGGATATTCGCGTCATCGATACACCAGGGATGAACGATCCCGTACAATCTCGCGAAGCACGTACCGTTGACCTGCTTAAAACCTGTGACGTGGTCTTTATTGTCAGCCCCACTGGCCAGTTTTTAAATGAAAATGATCTGGAACTGATGGGGAGAATTACGGCTAAGGAGGGCGTTCAGGAGCTGGTGCTGCTGGCGAGCCAGGTCGACACGCAACTTTACGGCAGTGAAAAACGTCCCCGTATCAGCGACGCGCTAGATAATATTAAAAAATTACTCGCTCAGCGGGCATCCACCACTCTGAGCAGCCTCAAGCGCAGCTACCCGGAAATTGGCACCGTCTTTAATGCCATTATTCGCTCGCCCGAGCAGTATCTGATGCATTGCTCAGGGGTCGCGCATGGGCTTTCACAACGGATTGAGGATCCCGGCCTCTGGGATGCTAATGAAAAAACCACATGGGATAATCTTACGCATGATTACGCTGACTTTTTCAGTGCCGGTAACCATGAATTAACACGTAACAGCCTGGCAACACTGGCGAACACTGACAAGATCCTTAAAAGACTCGATGCGGTACGGAAGAAAAAAGATGAAATTATCGAGCTGAAAATGCAAGCATTATTGACGCGTAAAGAACAGACGTTTAACGCGTTTATGGCAGAACTGCAAAACCAAATTGAACAGCGTATTGCGCTCATCAACAGCACTGACCTGGACGCGCTGGCGAAACAGCGCAAGCAATTAAATTTAAAACGTGACGTGCTGGAAAAAAAACTCAATGTCACCTACATAAATTGTTTAAATCAGTATTATCACGGGGTCACTACCGGATTAAATCACGAGGCGGATAAGCTCTTTACGCAGGCCAATAACTCAATCGACGAGCAAACATCCAACGAAACCACGCAGGTGACCCGTGATAAATCTGGCGCAGGAAACTGGCTGGCACGTAAGCTGTGGGGAGGCGGTACGGAAACGATCACCCGCACCAGTAAAGTGGTCATGACCGCTCAGGTTTATGCTGCGCTGCAAGGCGTGACGAATGATTTTGTCAAAAAATTAATGCATGCGTATCATAAACAAACCAGTGATTTAGACAAAAAAATCAGTGCGGAAATCACGCCGCTTGTTGATAAAACACTGGACGGAGAATGTGACCCTAACATGATCGCAGACACGGTGCTGACTGTTCTCTCAAAACTCGAACCGGCCTCTTTCTCCCCTGAAATTGAAATACCCCCAGAATTACAGCCGCGCGGGAAATTAAAAGGCGCACCTGCCGAAGAGTATATTGATTTTGCCAATAATTTTTCGGCTATATTTCGTGCCGAGGTTTACGGAAGTATTGAGCGCTTTTTTGAGAAAGCGAAAAAGTCGATGTCGATACCGGTATCTGATGTTTTCGTCAGTGAACTGGATTTAAAAATTCTGCAAATCACTAACCAGGTCGAAAACAGTACCCAGACCATTGAGCGCCTCAGGCGTTTCTCTGCACAATTGCTGGAAAAAGCATGATGACAAAATCTCTGCAGATCGATCAGACAGTCTATACCGACCTTCAAACCCTCAGCCATTTCTGGTGCTTTAAGCGCAAACCACTGGCATCGGCCATCTCGCAGATGCTGAGTGATTTTGAAGCGCAAGTGAATGAGCAGATATCAGACCTTATACTGGGCCACCAGGAAAGGCTGGAATTACTGGAAACGGAACACAGCGAGCAGATTTCCGACCTGACGCAACGTCATCAGCTGACACAGGACGCACAAAAGCACTTTTTAACCGCCAAAATAGATGACATTGAGGCGCAGCGCATTGAGCAGGTCAGCCGCAATGTGCAGTTAACAGAGCAGGTAGCTTCGCTGAATGAAAACGTTATCGAAGTCGAAGCATTGCTTTCAAAAAACCGTGCAAATATGCAGGTTTTGCAAGAGTTAAAACACGAACTGGACACCACCCATCAGCAGTTACAGCAGGATTATACCCAGCTTCATCAGGATAATCTGACGCTTAACGAACGCTTCATGCTGGTGCAATCCATTCTGGCGGCAAGCCCCGACAAAAATCCTGGCCTTGATACGTTCCGCAACCTGCTCAACAACAATTACGCCGAATTCGCCGCAGAAGAGTCGTCGCTTGCCAATGAAGCGGGAGCCTTGCTGGCACTGCAAAAAATTGCCAGCGAACTCGAACAAGCCAATGCCTTCCCACCGGCGTCGGGCAAAACCCTCATCGGGGTGGCAGGGGGGTTCAGCAGCGGGAAATCGGAGTTTATAAACAGCTTTATTAAAGACTACAGCATCAGGCTGGCGACCGGAATGAACCCCGTAACGGTGATCCCAAGCTTTGTGGTTTGTGCCCCGTACTCACGGATTTGCGGCTATGCCCGCAACGGTGGCAGAGTGATCCTGAGCAATAAGATTTATAAAGCGCTCTCACACGATTATATCGCTGCTTTTGGCTTTGATCTTCGCAGCATTATGCCAACTATCAGCCTGCAAGCGCCGATGGACGAAACCCTATTCGACAATATCTGTCTTATCGATACTCCCGGGTATAACCCCGGAACAGGTAGCCTGGCCGAAGCTTCCGACAGAGACACCACCGTAAAATTTCTTGAGCCCTGCTCTGCGATGATCTGGGTGATTGGTCTGGATCCTGCGGGAACAATCTCACAGACAGACATCGAGTTTATTCGCCAGTTACCTTTCCAGGGGGAAGATCTGTATATCATTCTGAACAAAGCAGACGTGAAATCCCAGGAAGATACTGAAGCTATTATGGAAACAGTAGCTGATGAACTGATACTGGCTGGCATCCGCTGCGCCGGAATGACAGCATATTCATCAACGCGAAAACGGCATTATGCGACATCCGGCCTGACTTTTGATGACTTCTTACTGTCTAAAAATAAGCGGCATAACATTACATCGGGCTATGCAGAGAAGATCGCCCAGGTATTTAACCGCTATGACAAAGCGCTAAGAGATGATCTTGAACGTGTTCAGAACCTTCGGGTGAAAATTAAAGATCTACAGCTGAGAACCCTGAAAGAATCCGGGGCTAGTGGATTAAAAGAAATAAATCATGTCACCGATTTCTTAAGCCAGCAACTTGGCAATGAAACGCTATTGGAAAAACTTATTGCGCAGTCGAAACAGCTGAATTTGGCGTTCTCTGCGGCTGCAAGGCAGGTTATTTCTGTTATTCAGAAAGGTGAAGCTGTGCAATAAACCGCGAGAGATAAGATGTAGGTCTAAACATTTCTCAGATATATATCACCTTACTGAATTCCTGACCGTTTAACTGCCACAGGCCATCCATCCGGATGGCTTTTTTTCATGCTGAGAAATCCTATGAAAAAATCTTCAGGCTATGCCCTCATTCGTCGCCATTTGCGGCGCTATCCTCGCTCTCTGCGCCAGGCTCTCATGCGTGAGCTGAACCAGCTTATTACCTACGAGCCAGTAATTGGCATTATGGGCAAGACTGGCGTGGGAAAGAGTTCACTCTGCAATGCGCTATTCCGCAGCAAAGTTTGTAGCGTTAACGCAGTTGAAGCCTGCACCCGGAAACCACAGCGCGTGCGGCTGCGTTTCGGTAACCATTATCTGACGCTAATAGATTTACCCGGTGTAGGTGAAAATCTGAAACGGGATGATGAATATCGCGCACTCTATCAGAAATTGATGCCACAGCTTGATATGGTGTTGTGGGTTCTTAAAGCTGACGATCGCGCATTTTCGGTGGAAGAACATTTTTATCAGGTAGTGTTCACACACAATAATGCGCCAGTGCCACCGGTACTATGGGTGCTCAATCAGGTAGATAAAGTCGAGCCTGTAGAGCAATGGAACTGGCCATCTGCTCAACCTTCCGCACTTCAGGCAGAACACATCTTACGAAAGCAGCAAGCAGTTGCTCATCAGTTAGGAATAGCTGTCAACGATATTCTGTCAGTATCAATCAGGGGGCGCTACCGACTATCCCGACTGGTGGAGGCCATGATTACCCGACTCCCAAAGCAGGCCCGCAGCCCGCTGGTTCCCCACCTGCAGAACGGGTATCGCACTGACACCGTTATCACCACCGCCAGCAACAGCTTTGGTGATGCTGTGGTGGATGTGATCGATAAGGTCATTGACCTCGCCCCGCTGCCGCAGGTGGCCCGTTCGGCGCTGCATGCGGTAACCCACACCGTTGCCCGTGCAGCACGCTCGCTGTGGGGATTTTTCTTCGGTTAGATATATACCGTTGTTGCCGTCGATTAGCGTTTTTGATTCATCACGATCAATTTCGTCGATCGAACCGATCGATATTCATCGCTGTACCTGATGACACACGCGGCGACATAATCCACGGGGATGCGTGTCATTACGTTATTTCTTCATTAAAAATCAATGCGATGTGTCGCAGGAATTGTCACATCTTAAGGAACGCATATGAATAAATATTCTACTACTGCTGCAGCCATGACGCTGATGGTAGCCCTGTCCTCAATGGCCGTAGCGGTTGAAAATGAGATTATCAAGGTCGATATTCAGAAGAACATACAGGGTATCAATGTCACCGTTACGGCTAAAACTGACACCGTTCTGATTAAGAATATTGACGTCAACCGGGGCAAATGCCCACTGCTGACAAAAGGAACCATCACATATCAGGGTAAAAGGCTTGAGGGCTGGGTGGCACAGGGGGCGACCTTCACCCCTACCACCATGCACTTTGCTGATGGTCTGACCTGGCATTTCGGCCATACCTACCTTCAGCCACCGGCGGGCGTGGTCTGCAGCTTTCTGGAAGCCAGGGTATTCACCGACCAGGGCACCTTCACTATCAGCGAATGAATCTGTCTCTTATCAGCAACCATTTCTCTCCCGCTCGCCTGCGCTATTTGATGTTCGAATGGAGTCATGAATGAAACGTTTTATTATCAGTATCTATTGTGTGCTGGCCTCTATCACGACCATTTATCAGGCTGTATGGGGAGCTCAGGCATGGCGTAGTCTGGCTTATGCCATCGGACAGGGGCTGGTATGGCCCGCTGTCTGGTTTCCTGCACTCGGCAGCATTATCGGCGGGCTCATCTGGATAATTATCATCGCGGTTCTGCTCATCCTCGGTTTGCTTATGCGCAAATCGTGATGATGAAACACAAAGGGTTTTTTCTTGCCTCCCTCCTGCTGTTACCGCCTGTGATGAGCCCGGGGGAAAACGTACTTTTGTGCGCGAATGCACCTCAGGGGGCAATACCGCCCTGTGTGACTGTGCCTGGGGGAAACTCGTTCAGCGTTATGGTCAGGACTGGGGGAATACCCCCCGAATTTTTACCTCGCCTGATTTTATTGCTTACACCGGGCGGGCTGCTGCTGAATGCATGGCGGAATGAGAAGATTCTCTTTCCGCCAGACAACGCTATTCTTTATAAACATTTACGGACAACTTTATGATTAACAGACAAAAAACAATCCGCCTCACCGGGCTGGTGATGGCATCTCTATACCTGATGTTTACCCAACCAGCTGCCGCCGCGCCGGCTGGCAATCTTCCTCGTCTGACAACCGACAGCGAAGGGAATATGGTTTGCCACCTTTGTGGGTCGGAGAAAAAGGACAGTTATTTTCTGGCGGATTACCCCCAGGGATATAAAGTAAAGACCGCCAGCTACAGCAAAATCCAGGATATGAGCCGCTATGCTGTTCTGATGTCTGACAGTGTGCCGGGGGCGGCGGCGAATCAGACGCCTGATTTTTTCTACATTGATAAACTCGCAGCAACGCCTGCCATCAGCAGCATTCAGTTCGATAATGACCGCTCAAACCTGAGCAGCGCCAGAAGTGTATCGGTAACAGAGAAAAATGGCGTCACGCTGCTCAGCGTTATCTGGAAGAACGGAGAGCGTAATACCTTCTCGCTGGATAATGAAGCACCGGCTTATACAGCCCAGATTCTGCGTTCACAGGACAACAGGCTCTTTTGCCGTAACTGCGGTGGTAAAGGCAAAGATACGCTGATTAACGGTGCTGACGAGGCCGGGTTATATACTCAGCTTATTGATTCACCGTTCCTGGCCCTGCTGAAGCAGGACGGCGGTATTGCCTGTCCGGCAGGGAACTGGTATGTCGTCAGCAAAACCCGTGGAACCCCTCAAATCCGGGAAATCACCGGGGTGGGGTGCGATGAAATTGCAGACCTGAAACCCTCCGTAAAGGCTGGCGTCACAACGCTGAATATCCGCTATATCAATGGTAAGGTGAAAACCCTCGCCCTCGAAAATCACTGATACACGCACTGCTCTTAATACTCTCATAAAATCCGCTAACGCCCTGCTCATTGAGCGGGGCGTTTGTTTTTGTGCCTGCTAAGGAATCAGCATGCAAAATACTGACGATCCACCGTTACCTCCCGGTCCGTTCACCCTGCTGAACCTTCCCGGTTGCCGCTCCATTTCTGATGATGACCTGTGCACTTGGTGCACACATCTGCTCTACCGCCCCGGCGAGCTTAGTCTCTGCCGGTTAAGTCTCGCTGAGGGGCACAGGCCCTCACACTGTGATGAGAACGGCTATATGCAGGCCTGCCCGTCACTCCTGCTGAACCGGCATATCCGGTCCAGTAAAGAACAAGGAAAAAACCACCATGACCAACATGATTAACCTTAACGACAATCCCCCGTTACAGCAGTACGCCGATGAGGGCTCCAAACCCGCATTAACCGCCTCGCTCGTCCCGGACAAACAACGCGTGGGCTTCTGGCCGCAGCACTTCGGCAGCATACCGCAGTGGATCACGTTAGAACCCACCGTTTTCGCATGGATGGACCGCTTCTGCGCGGACTACTGCGGGGGGAGCTGGCGCTTTTACACACTGAGCAACGGCGGTGCGTTTATGGCCCCGGAAACAAATGGAGATACCGATGAGAAGTGGGTGCTGTTTAACATCATGAACGGCAACGGTGGTGAACTCAGCGCCGAAGCCGCCGGGATAGCCGTTTGCCTGATGACATACAGCCACCATGCCATGCGCACCGAATGCGATGCCATGACGGAGCACTATTACAGCCTGCGGGACTACGCGCTGATCCACGCGGAATGCAACGTCATTATGCACATCATCGACTGAGGCCAATATGATGGAACAACAGTTACCGCTGTTTGCCGCTTCATTACCGTCATCGGCACAACAGACCATCCAGAAAGCGCTAATCCTGCTGGAGCGTCAGTTACGCGAACCCGGCGCGTCATTTACGTCCAGTCATGCGGTCCGGGACTGGCTGCGTCTGCAGTTTGCTACCCTTGACCGCGAAGCCTTCACCGTCCTGTGGCTGGATAACCAGCATCGCCTGATAGCCCACGACACGCTCTTTCTGGGAACGGTCAACGCTGTTACCGTTCATCCGCGCGAGGTCGTTAAATCAGGGCTGAAAAATAATGCCGCCGCTGTCGTTCTTGCGCATAACCACCCGTCGGGTGAGGCAGAACCGAGTAAAGCCGACCGGCTGATTACAGAGCGCCTGCAGCAGGCGCTTGAGCTGGTCGATATTCGTCTGCTGGACCACCTGGTTATCGGCGGGATGGATATCGCCTCGTTTGCCGAACGCGGCTGGTTGTAGGGAGTAAACAGTGATGAAAATCATCAGTAAGCGCCAGGCGATGGCGATATACCGTCAGCATCCGCAGTCCCGGTTGTTTCGCTTCTGTACCGGCCGGTATCAGTGGTCCGGCAGCATCTGCCACTATGCCGGTCGGGAAGTGCAGGATATCAGCGGTGTGCTGGCCGTATTCGCTGAACGCCGCCAGGACCGCAACGGCCCGTATGTCGTATTGCGCAGCGTTACCCTGAGTTAATCTGTTTTTGAGGATTGTCTAAATGAAAAACACCAAAAACCATGATATTGCCGAACCCTGGTGGGGACTTAAACCCACCGTCACGCCTTGCTTTGGCGCACGACTGGTGCAGGAAGGCAACCGGCTGCATTACCTGGCTGACCGGGCGGGAGTGACAGGAAGCTTTATCTCGAAGCAACTGCAGAAACTGGATCAGGCTTTCCCGCTGTTTGTAGAACAACTGGAAAATATGTTGCGCTCCGGCGAACTGAATCCACACCAGCATCATCAGGTGACCATTCATCTTGCGGGTTTAACCTGCATAGCTGATACCTGTGGTAGCTGCGGCTATGTTTATATCGCTATTTACCCCTAGGTTTCAGCTACCCAATAGACATCCTCTCTCTTTCTATTATCAGGACTCAACATATGCATATCTCATCTGTATCGGCCACGGTGCCGGTTTCGTCACGCCTGTCGCCCGTACAGGTCTGGCAGCAATTGTTAACGTATCTGCTGGAACATCATTACGGCCTGACACTTAACGACTCGCCATTTCATGACGGCGCGGCCATTGAGGAGCATATCGAAGCGGGAATCACGCTTGCCGATGCGGTTAATTTTCTGGTGGAACGCTATGAACTGGTACGCATAGACCGCAAAGGATTTACATGCCAGGAGCAGACACCATTTCTGACTGCGACCGATATTCTCAGAGCCAGGCGAGCTACCGGATTAATAAATACCTGAATTCCCCGAGCTTCATTCCTGATTTTTACCTCTGAACTTCCCACCTTTTTTATTCATCGCATAATGCACCTGCCACTCCCGGCAGGCGTGTTTGCTTTTATGGATGATTGACGATGCAAACAGAACCCGATGTATTAACGGAACACAATGAGCTCATTCTTTCGACTAGTATCGAACGTGTAGTCACTGGTCGCGATTCCGCACTTAAACAGATAGAACAACTCATTGAGCAGCTTGATACCATTTCTCGGCTAACCTCAGAAATTGGCGGTGGTACGGCGCAAGACTGGGCGATGAAATCCGGGCACCGCTACGATAGTTGGCTGACCGAAAAGACTGATAAAGCGATACCTGCTATCACCCGTAATATCGACCGCAGTATCTGGCGCGATTTGATGTTGAAGTCCGGCATGATGGCCTTGATGGATGCACAGGCTCGCGACCAGTGGCACAAGAACCTGGAGGAGGGCGACCTTCCTGCAATCAGCGAGGAGAATATCCTCAGTACCTTTGAACAACTACACCTGAATAAAATGGATGTATTTGAGCGCGGGATCATCAACATCTTCAAAGGCTTGTCGTGGGATTACAAAACCAATAGTCCCTGCAGCTTTGGTAAGAAGGTCATCATCAATAATCTGGTAAGTCACAATCGCTGGGGATTTAGTCTGAACTGGGGTTGGCGGAGGGATCAACTGGCCGATTTGGAGCGAATGCTGTTTCTGCTCGATGGCAAAGTGATACCTGACAATCGCGCAGACATTTCCATCAACCTGATGAATCACATCCGCAATAATCCTGGCAAGGATGTTTACGACGATGAATACTTCTCTATTCGCTACTTTCAGAAGGGTACTGCACACCTTACTTTTAAGCGAGCGGAGTTAGTGGATAAGATTAACGACATCATCGCTAAACACTATCCGGGGATGTTGGCTGAAAGATAGTTAAGCATTACAATACGTTGGTCTCAAGTACAGGCGATGTTTGTCATCAATTTACGGCAAAATAGCCAGAGGCCAATTTATCATATAAAGGAATGATTAATGGAAAAGAACGAAGAATGGCGGGATATACGAGAATTACTTAATACTGCTATATTAATGCAGGAAGGCTATCAGCAAGCAAAGAAACGTTATGCTAGTAAGATTGCTCCCGACTTTAGGTTGTTACGTTTTTTCAATATTAATGAAAATACACTCTCTCAATGCTTGGCATTCCTGCTCAGACCTGATGAAAGTCATGCTCAGGGTGATCTGTTTCTAAGTAGCTTTTATCAGTTAATCGGTAAATCAGAAACACTCATAGCTGGTATGAAAGCACAGATTTCAACTGAATACACCATTTCTAACAGCCGTAGAATTGACATATTGATCTCAGATAAAAACGAGCTTACAGGTGTTGAAAACAAACCTTGGGCAGTCGATCAAAAAGATCAACTTCGTGATTATGCTCACTGGCTTGCATCGCAAGCGAAACGGCGAGGCGGCGAATGGTCATTGGTTTACCTCTGCAACAATGAGATAAGTGAGTTTACCTTTAGCTCTAAGTCATCTGTGGATATAAACAAGCATCTAAAACCCATAACTTTCTTTCAATTAGAAAGCTGGCTTTCTCGTTGTGCATTGTACGTTGAGGCTCCTGCAGTGAGAAGCTTTGTAGACGCTTTAATAAAATTCATTCGCGAAGATATTAACGGAGAAATAGCTATGGAATTGCAAAGTGAATTAACAGACAAACTAGTCGCTTCACCGAAAAATCTAAATGCGGCATTTTTGATTGCTCAGAATATGCGTCAGGTTAAAGAACGCCTGTGGAAGGATTTCATCTTACATCTTCGGCAGCAATTTACGCCACTGGGATTCAATGTTGATATGAACGATGGCTTGCGCACAGGAAGTAAATACGCAACGTTCTCAGTGTTATTTAAAGAAGGGGATGATTTCCAATTATGCTGGGAGTTTGAGACAAGCGATTACCGTAATCTGGCTTATGGAATCTGCTCAACTATAGAGCCAAGTAAGAAGTTACACAGTGATCGCTTTCCTACGATTGCTCAGACGATGAGGAAAATTTATCCTGAAATCGATGCCAAGACCGAAGTTATAGGCTGGTGGCCGTGGTGGTGTTATGTTGATGCAGGCATGCAAGTTCCACGCAATTGGAATATGGAGTCAGATGCCTGGGCACTGCTACTTGAACGTGGCGAAGGCAGTTTTGCACAATCCATAGTCAGCATTGCAAAACGCATCCATGACGAAATGGATTTATCGTTGTTCAGAGCATCTATCTGAAATTTGAGCGAAGAGTGAATCGCTTAGCGTTTAAAGCGACGCTCTGCGCTTAGGGCTTTTTAGTCGCTGACTAAACTGAAGAGTTAGCCATACTTGCTTGTTGTTAGCGTGGAAGATGGCAGTTAAAGTGACATCTTCCTTTAGCATCTATACCAGCAAGCAGGTTGAACCTACAACCACACAAACAAATGTGTTGGTATAATTGTTGGTATAAATTTTATCGAACACGATTTTGTGGTTTTTGGTCAATAAGTTAGGGGGTTAATTTGAATCCTGTAGGGTACCAAATAAAATCATCGGTTTACGCCAGCTTCAATCCTACCTGATTATCTTCTTGTGTCGTATTTGTGTCGCTCTCACCCAAAAGTGAGTCAATTTTGCGCGCATGTTCGGTCAGGTGGTTAGGTGCGAGGTGAGCATACCGACGCACCATTTCAATATTTTCCTATCCACCCATTTCCTGCAGCGCGGAAAGCGGAACACCAGACTGGATTAACCAGCTCGCCCACGTATGCCGTAAGTCATGAAAGCGGAAGTCTTCTATGCCTGGCGCTTTTAGACCGATATTCCACGCCGTGTTATCATCACTGCGCATTTTCCTGCCTGCCGGTGCCAGCGTTCCATCGCTGCGATGCTTCGCCTTGGTTTGTACGAACACCTAACGTGACTGCTTATCTATCTGCCCCTTCAGCACTTTGCATGTCGTATCATTCAGAGCCACGCCAATAGCCTTGCCCGCTTTGGCGTTCTCCGAATTAATCCAGGCGACCTTCCTTTGCATATCAACCTGCGTCCATTCCAGATCCAGAATGTTTGAAAGGCGAAGGCCGGTAGCCAGCGCAAATATGACCACTGGTTTTATGCTTTCCGGCATGCAATCAATCAGCCGGTTCGCTTCCTCTCGCGTTAACAGCGGATGCGCTAGCTGACAGGCTTCTTTGTTTTGATAACCGGCGCTGTCTTTATCCAGCCCCATTCATTTGCTGCTGCACGCAGCAGCGATTGCATAAGGGCTGCATGGATGAGGTTATTCAGGCATTCAATATGCAGACACTTTTGAGTGAGTGGCGAAATATTACGCCACCCTTACTGGAATCTTATATAGCTGTGTAATAATGAACCTAAAAAATTGGCTGGGATGAAAAATAATGGGATTTCAGTATTGGTTCACAGTATGTGCCGCCTTTATAGTTGGTCTAATAACGCTGGCTGAGTCTTTCATTTACATGCATCGGGGAATCTATACCAAAACCTTTAAGGGAACGAGTCGCAAGGAATTCATCTACAAGGATGCCAAACCTATTG
>Ga0157373_10000256_pt1 | contig 43374 bp, 41 predicted proteins | sample C65metaG_FD_113460 | JGI IMG/M metagenome (GOLD analysis project Ga0157373, IMG submission 113460) | Corn rhizosphere microbial communities from Kellogg Biological Station, Michigan, USA - C6-5 metaG | ecosystem: Host-associated > Plants > Roots > Rhizosphere > Soil | place: USA: Michigan... | reverse complement strand
TTAAACTGATTAAAGGCTGGGAGCCAACCGAAGGACTGAGCAATACCAACCAGATAACCATCCAATGGTTTGACAGTCGTTTTAACCAGGCTTTGGTCGAGATCGAAGAGCACTTCGCTAACTTCCGCCTGTCGGATGCTTTGATGACCACCTATAAACTGGTTTGGGATGATTTCTGCGCCTGGTATCTCGAGATGATCAAACCGGCCTATAATCCTAATACCGAAAAGCAGGCCATCGACAAAAAAACTTATTCAGCTACAGTTAAGTATTTCGAGAATATTTTAAGAATACTCCATCCGTTTATGCCATTCATCAGCGAAGAGCTTTGGCACGATGAGGAAGTGTTTGGCCAACGTTCAGCTTTCGATTGCTGTATTGTTGCGCAATTGCCCAACATTGGGGAAATGGATACCCGTCTGTTAAGCAATATCGAAGCTATTAAACAACTGATAACCGAGCTGCGTAATGTGCGTAATGCCAAGCAGATATCGCCGAAAGAGAAGTTGCCGTTAAGCATCAAAGTAAATTCAACTACAGATTATAATACCTATTCGCCAATCATTACTAAACTAGGTAATATCGAGGCAATTAATTTTACTGATAGCAAAATTGCGGGCGCAACCAACTTTATGGTCGGTACCGACGAGTTTTTTGTGCAGTCACAGAACAATATCGATGTTGATGCCGAGCGCGAACGTTTAAATGCTGAGCTGAAATATCTGGAAGGCTTCCTGAAGTCGGTGAATGCTAAACTGCAAAACGAGCGCTTTATGGCCAACGCCAAACCCGAAATTGTGGACAATGAGCTGAAGAAGAAAGCCGATGCCGATACCAAGATCACCATCATTATCGAAAGCTTAAAAGCCTTGGAGTAAATACTGGCAAGCTAATTGTATAGGTATTAATGTAGAGTTATTTCTGCATGCTTATTTGCATGCTGATGTTTAACTATTTACACAAAATATCTATATCTTTATAGTTCCATAATTATTCTATTGATTTAATGAGCAAGAGGCGTATAGGTTTTTTTAACCTATCAATTAAAAATATAATCTCCGAAAACGACTCGATCCTTGATCAGGCACGTATACGTTTGATCTATTATGGCCTCATTTTGTCGTTTGTGGGTATCCTGGCTATTCTGCCTAACGTGTATAGTCTGCACGAATCAATGCAGTTTACGCTGGCGATTGTAATGCTTGTTGTTTTCTTTATTCTTTTCAAATATTTCACCTTTAATCCCGACTGGGTGACCGTATCACATGCCTTGTTGGCTGTAGGTACGGGTGTGGTGTTCTTCTCCGTTTATTATCTTTTTCAAAGCGTAAATATTATCATCATCCAACTGGTGCTCCTTATTATCCTGTTCGGATATTATATGCTAGATGTTACCTGGGGCACGGTTTATTCTTTGATCAACCTGGTATCAGTTTTAGGGTTTTTAATCTATGATGATGCTACCCATACACTTACCAGGCTTAAGCCCGAGATGGTTGATGGTTATACGATGATCGTTTGCGTGTTCTTTAACTTTATTATCATCATGTTTATCCAGGGGCACTTTTATAGCGCCTTTATCAAAAATATCAGGCAGCTTAAAGATTTCGCCGATTCGGAAAAGCAATTGAATGAGCAACTCGAAAAAGCGATGGTCCGTTCCGAAAAATCCTCCGAGGCACAATCAGATTTCCTGTCCACGATGTCGCACGAGATCCGCACACCGCTCAACGCCGTTATAGGGATGAGTAACCTGCTGATGATGGAAAACCCGCGCCCTGATCAAAAAGAAAACCTCGAGATACTGCGCTTTTCGGCCGGTAATCTGTTAACATTAATCAACGACGTGCTCGATTTCAATAAGATCGAATCGGGCAAGATCGCTTTCGAAAACATCAAGTTTAACCTGAATGAGCTGATGCAGAATATCTGTGGTGGGCAAATGTTAAAAGCGCAGGAGAAGGGTCTTACGTTTACGCTGCACGTAGATGGTTTTTTAAAGACCCGCTACATGATAGGCGACCCAACCCGTTTGTCGCAGATCATTTTTAATCTCATTAGCAATGCTATTAAATTTACCAAAGAAGGTGAGGTGAAAGTTGCCGTTACCTGTATGCAGGACAGGCATAACGAAGCCACCATCCGCTTCTCTATTAAGGATTCGGGCATCGGTATTGCCGAAGATAAGATAGCAACCATTTTCGAACCTTTCACACAGGAATCCATTACCACCACCCGTCAGTTTGGTGGTACAGGTTTGGGGCTCGCCATAGTAAAACGCCTGCTCGAATTGCAGGGTGTAAGCATCAGCCTGAGCAGTGAAATTGGCGTAGGTTCGGAGTTTTATTTTGTGATAGATTTTCCGGTATCAACCGATACGCTTGTTCCTGAAGAGCCTTTACGTAACATTACCCCGGCCGAACGCGGTGATTTTCCGATAGGTAATATGCAGGTGCTGATAGCCGAGGATAACCCGGTGAACGTAATGCTGATGAAGAAACTCTTCAACAAATGGAACATCACCCCGGTGATTGCCGAAAACGGCGAGCGCGCCATCGAACTGCTGCAATACGGTAACTTCGATATTATTTTGATGGACTTGCAGATGCCGGTTCTTGATGGCTTTGAAGCGTCAAAGGCTATCCGCAAAATGCCCGATCCTAAAAAGGCCACTATCCCCATTATCGCGCTTACTGCTTCGGCCCTGTTCGATATCAAAGAAAAGGTGTACAATGCCGGCATGAACGACTATGTATCCAAACCTTTCAAACCGAGCGAACTGATGGATAAAATGCTTAACCTGGTTATACCGGTAAGTTAAAGCAGAGCCCTAAAACTTCTAAAATGTAATACTTCGCACTGCTCCGGAGGAGCAACCTGCTTATAGTAATGAAAAAACGCAGGGCTTGACTCCAGAGGAGTCTCCTAAACTGTGCTAAATATAACTATCCAGCGATTCGATAAAATCAAAACGCTCATTTTCATGATCAATACGGCAATAATAATGCTGTAAGCCATTGGTAACGGCCAATAAGCCAATGCGATGTACCATGTTATAGCGCGCAATCTGGTCGAAAACACTTTGAGTGATCTTTACTGAAGGCGCCTTACATTCTACCATTAAAACCTTTTCGCCCTGATTGTTAAACACCACAATATCGCTGCGGCGGGCACGGCCATGTAATCGCAACCCTCCCTCAAGCCTGATCAAACTACGCGGATAGTTCTTTTCGCGGATGAGGTATTGCACAAAATGCTGCCGCACCCATTCTTCAGGTGTTAAAACCACTTCTTTTTTTCGGATTTCGTCGAACAGAAAAAGTTGCCAGTTTTCATCGGTTATCTTAAAAGGGTAGGGCGGTAAGTTAAGTGGCTGCAGCATTTTGTAAAGTCAAAAGTCAAAATTAAAAAGTCAAAAATGAAATATGTGTTTCTTTTTGCCGGTTGTTAATAAACTATCAACAAAGCATAACTTTTGAATTTTGAATTTTTACTTTTGATTTCTCAGTATGACAGCCGCCGAAATTTTAAAAGACCTCCGTAACCGCAAATACAAACCACTATATCTGCTGCACGGCGAAGAGCCATACTTTATAGATATGTTGGGCAACTACATTGAGCATAACCTGTTGAGTGAGGCCGAACGTGGTTTTAATCAAACCGTTGTTTACGGCAAGGATACCGATATGATGACGGTGCTTAACGCTGCCAAACGCTACCCCATGATGAGCGATTACCAGATGGTTTTGGTTAAAGAAGCGCAAGACCTGAAATGGGGCAAGGAAGATGACGACAAAAAAAGCATCGACCCGCTGTTGAGTTACCTCGATAACCCATTGCCAAGCACCGTATTGGTGTTTTGCTACAAATATGGCAAGTTCGATAAACGTAAAAAGTCGTATAAAGCCATTGAGAAAAATGGTTTGGTGTTTGAGTCGGCCACACTTTATGATAACAAGGTGCCCGGTTGGATAGAGGAGTTTGTGCAAGAGAAAGGCTATCGTATCAGCCCGCAGGCATCCGCATTGCTTGGCGAATATTTGGGTAACGATCTTTCAAAGATCGCCAACGAACTCGAAAAGCTGATGCTCAATATCACAAAAGGGCAGGAGATAACGCCTAAAGAGATACAGGACAATATCGGCATCAGTAAAGAATACAATGTTTTTGAGCTGCAAACCGCACTTGGCAGGCGCGATGTGGTAAAGGCGAACCGAATTATCAATTACTTCGAGGCCAATCCAAAGGCTAACCCTATTGTAGTCGTGCTGGGCACGCTCAATAACTACTTTACCAAAGTGCTGCGTTATCATTATGCTGCCGATAAATCGCCGCAAGGCCTGGCGCGCGAACTGGGCGTAAGCCCATTCTTTATTAAAGATTATGAGCAGGCTGCCCGTACATTCAATTATGGTAAAACCATGCAGATCATCGGCTTGCTGCGCGAGTACGATTTGAAAAGCAAGGGCGTAAACTCAAATACCGACCACGGCGGTTTGATGAAAGAACTGATGTTCAAAATACTGCACTAAGCTTGAAGCCGGAAGCGCGGGGCTTGAAACGAAAATAAAAAAACTTCCTGCTTCCAGCTGTTGGCTTCTTGTTCAAACTGTCTGTTAATTAGGTCGTTGTGTTTTAGCCAGATACGCCTAAAATATCGTAAAAACAGCACTGTGCTTTATGGTACACGTATTGAATATGTACATCAAACAAAATTCAATCACAATGAAAAAGTTAGCATTATTATTGGCGCTGGCAATTGCTACGGCGGGAGCCTTTGCACAAACAACCGTTAAGGACAAAGAGAAAGTTAAGAAAACTACTACCGTAGGCCAAAAAGTACACAACGTTTTCAGTAAACACAAACATTACAGTGGCACTAAAGCCAAACACGTTGTTAAGAAAGAAAAAAGTGTTGCCGTAAAGCCAAGCTAAATACCAAACCCCGGGTAACCGGGGTTTTTTGTTATCTGTTCTGTTCAATCTTCACCATCATTATCCGGGCTATGTTATTGGCCCGTTGTTTAGCTTCTTCGGCAATTGATCCTGCAAAATATTCATCGATGGTTATCTGCCATAAAACCAACCAGCGGGCAAACTGCTGCTCGTTTAGCTCGCTTAATTTATCTATCTGCTGATGTATCCTTACCGGGTTGCCATTATAGTTGTGCGACCCAAGCAATATATCTTCCCAGAAATTGGCGATAACAGGCAGGTGGGTGACTAGGTCCAGATGCGTCACCTCGGTAAAAATAAACCCGATCACATCATCAGCAAAAGCGCGTTCGTAAAACCTGCCTAGTAAAAACTCGATATCCTGTCGTTGAGTTATATCTGGTAACATGCTGTAAAAGTACCACTCTTCACGCTATATCCTGAAGGTAAAACCAAAGCCTGCGTAATCAGCTTCGGTACGGTGAAGATATTGTTTTACTTCTACACCCAGCCATTTATTAAAGAAGTATTTACCGCCAAACGTCCAGTACCAGTTTGGTGGATTGGGTTGATAACCGTAAGTGCCGTCGTAGCTATGGAAATGCAGGTATTGTCCGTAGTTAATGTCAAACGCAACACGCCCCATCCATATATCGGCCCCAACACTTACGCCCACACGCCATTTATCATAGCTACTGGCCAGTTCCTGGTAAGTAGCATAAAAATGCTGAACGTTTTGCAGGGTATCCAGGGTTTTATAATAATAAACGGCATCTGTTCCCAGCCTTAAACCAAGCACAGGGTTAAGACGGTAACTATACCCGGCGTAAAAACCCGATTTATACAACTTCGATTCTGCATTTTTCTGATAATCGATAGTCTCCGAACCACTGAGACCGCCGCCGGTTTGAACCAGACCGCGCCTGCCAATATTCATCCCAAACTCAAACGAATTGCGCTTGTAATTCTTAAAAGTCTCCATCCTTGCCGATTGGCCTGGTCCCCGCGCATTCAAATCATGATCAATACCTACCGAGAAATTCAGCGCGTTAACGCCATCATTAGGTAGTTTTACAGCGGCATTACTATAATGATAAATGTCAAGCCCGGTTACTAAGCGTGTTGACGACGACACTGTTGTAAGAAACTTGATGCCCGCCTGCGCAGTAAAATTGATATGGCTGCCCACCAGTGGGTTATTATTGGTGTAATAGCTCTGTGTCGCATAAGCAAATCCAAATCCAGGGATAAAGCGCAGTTCACTTCGGCCCATCTTAGCCAGCGTGATATCCAGGCGTGTGGTGAGGCCAAAAGCATCACCTAAAATACCGGTTGAGCCAGGCTGTTTGGCCAGGTAAACGTTCCTCATTTCTCTGAACGATGCCGCGAGCCCAATATCATTTACATGTAGTATCCGCACCCAATCGGCAGGGTTATTGGCCATGTTTAAGTGATAAACTATCTCACCGCCTTCAAAATTGCCTTTTAAGGTGTTTTGTTCTGCCGAGAACATTTGTAATCCTATATAAGGTGATATCTCAATACTATTTTTGTCTTGTGCCTGTATTTTAGTAGCTATGATGAGTAATAATATACGTATTATTTGTGTGTGTGTTTTATTCATAGGTTAAGGTTTATAAGTGTGGGGATTTTTATTTTCCTGATGTTATAACTGTTAACGTATTTAAAATAAAATTGTTTCTAAGTTTTGATGGTCAGCGGGTTAGCGTATCAGGTGGCGTACAGTTCAACGGTACTTTTAACCCACAAACAAAATGCCTACATTAGTCGCGCAAAAACATTAACCACATGCAATATTGGCTCGTAAAGTCCGAACCTGTAAAATACAGCTGGGAGAAGTTTAACAAGGATGGCCGCACTTTTTGGGATGGCGTACGCAACTATCAGGCACGCAACAACCTGCGCGATATGCGCGAAGGCGACCTGGTATTGTTTTACCACAGCAACGAGGGTAAAGAAGTTGTGGGTATAGCCAAAGTGGTTAAAGAAAGTTATCAGGACCCCTCTACTACCGATCCTAACTGGGTGGTGGTCGATCTGTCACCCGTTGAAACGCTAAAAACTCCCGTAAGCCTCAAAACCATAAAAGCCGACCCCAAACTGGCCAACATTCATCTGGTGCGCCAGGGCAGGTTATCCGTAATGTCGCTAAAACCCGAGGAGTTTGACAGGATAGTGGAATTAGGAAACCCGCAAACCCTCTAAAGAGGGCTTACTCCTGTTTATTGTAAAATTTCGCTCCCCTTTAGGGGGTTAGGGGGTAAATCCGTACCTTTGCAGCCAAATGATCGCTATAAATAATCTGACGTTCGAGATTGGTGCAAGGGCCCTTTACGATGAAGCCAACTGGCATATAAAACCCGGTGAAAAAATTGGTTTAATAGGTGCAAATGGTACCGGCAAAACCACTTTGTTAAAAATTATAGTGGGCGAATACAAGCCTACCTCGGGTACTATTTCAAAATCGAAAGATCTGGCCATGGGCTACCTCAACCAGGATCTGCTTTCGTATGCATCTGATAAAAGTATTTTGCACGTAGCGATGGAGGCTTTTGAACGCCAGAACCAGCTGCATACCGAGATCGAGAACCTGCTTAAAAAGCTTGAGACCGATTATAGCGAAGACCTGCTGCACAAACTGAGCGATAAACAAACCGAATTTGAAGCGCTGGATGGTTATAACATCGAATATAAAGCGCACGAGATTTTAGCCGGTTTAGGTTTCAGCGAAGAGGACACCCATCGCAAGCTAAGTACCTTTTCGGGTGGATGGCGCATGCGGGTAATGCTTGCTAAGATATTATTACAGGCGCCTGATATCCTGCTGCTGGATGAGCCTACCAACCACCTCGACCTACCATCTATCCAATGGCTGGAAGAATACTTGAAAGCTTTTGAAGGTGCCGTAGTTATCGTGTCGCACGATAGGTGGTTTTTGGATAAGGTGATCAACCGCACGGTCGAATCGCGTAAAGGTAAATTAACTGTTTACGCGGGTAATTATTCATTCTATCTTGAAGAAAAAGCGCTGCGCGAAGAAATACAAAAAGGCGAGTTTAAAAACCAGCAGGCTAAGATCCGCCAGGAGGAGCGTTTGATCGAGCGTTTCCGTGCTAAGGCCTCAAAAGCTAAAATGGCGCAATCGCGTATTAAAATGCTCGATAAAATGGAGCGGGTTGAGGATGTGGATGATGATAACCCATCGGTAAACTTCAGCTTCCGTTTCAGCAAGCAATCGGGCCGCCATGTAATCACGCTGGAGGATATCAGCAAAAGTTATCCAAACCTCAGCATCCTCGAGCATACCGAGGCAGTGATCGAGAAAGGCGATAAGATAGCCCTGATCGGTGCCAACGGTAAAGGTAAATCAACCTTGCTGCGTATCATTGCAGATGCTGATAAGGATTTTACCGGTAAAATGACCACCGGCCATAACGTTACTGAAACTTTTTTTGCCCAGCACCAGTTAGAATCGCTGCACCTGGAGAACGAGATATTGCAGGAACTGCAATCCTTCGCGCCAAAACATACCGATACCGAACTTCGGTCGATATTAGGCTCGTTCCTGTTCACCGGCGACGATGTGTTTAAAAAGATCAAGGTACTTTCGGGTGGTGAAAAATCGCGCGTGGCTTTAGCTAAAGCGCTTACTGCGGACGCTAACTTTTTGATTCTGGATGAGCCCACCAACCACCTGGATATCCAGTCGGTAAATATTTTGATCCAGGCCTTACAACAATACGAAGGTACTTTCATTGCTGTATCGCACGACAGGTATTTCCTGGATAACGTAGCCAACAAGATCTGGTTCATTGAAGATAAAAAGATCAAGCAATATCCGGGTACTTATGCCGAGTTTGATGAATGGTACGCCAAACGTAAATTGCAACCAAAGATTGAACTACCTGTTGCCCCTAAAAAGGAAGAAAAGAAAGAGGAAGTTAAAGTGCAAAATCCATCTGAGGATAAATCAAAACAGTTGAAAAAGCTTAACGGAGATTTAGCCCGCATGGAAGAAAAGATCGCCGGTTTAGAAAAGGACATTAAAGAACTGGAGAATAAACTTGCCGAAGACGGCGTTTATAACGATGTCGCCAAATCCAAAGAAGTGAACGCTGCTTACCAGCAGAAAAAGGACGAGTTAGCCAAAACGCAGGACGAGTGGGAAGTTTTGGCTGAACAGATTATGGAGCTGGAAGCGTAATATTTTCTATGCGTCATTGCGAGGCACGAAGCAATCCCCGATTTGCAGAGCGGATTTGCGTATTTAGGATTGCTTCGCTACCGCTCGCAATGACGCTTCTATAAATTTGAAATGATGAAAACCTATTTAATCCTCCTGCTTTCCATCATTGCCCTAAATGCCTTCGCCCAGCAACCTTACGACGATCATGTTTACCAATCGTCGGTAAAAACCATACAGCTTTACAATAAAAATAAGGAGCAATCATTCCCCGAAATCGCTTTGGGTTCGACCGAGCAATTGTTGTTATCCTTTGATGACCTGCATGCAAACAGCCGTAATTTGTACTACACCATTGAGCATTGCGATGCCGAATGGAACTCATCGCGCCTGTCGCCAACCGAGTACCTGCAAAGTTTTACCGAAGACCGTATCAACGAGTACCGCTACTCCACCAATACCCTGCAAAAATACGTACATTACGAGCTTTCGCTGCCTAACTTCAGCATCGTTCCTAAATTGTCCGGTAATTATATCTTAAAAGTGTTTGAGGATGGCGATCAGTCGAAGCTGCTGTTCACCCGCCGTTTTTATGTGGTTGATACCAAAGTTTCCATTGGCGCCGAAGTGGTGGCCTCATACAATAACACGGTAAGGCAATCCAACCAAAAACTCAACATCCAGGTAAACTACGGCAATTTGTTTGTTCAGAATCCTTTTAATGATATCCGTTTGCTGGTGCTGCAAAACGGACGCGCCGATAAAGTTCAAACCAATACAAAACCATTTAATGTTAGGGGTAATCAATTATTGTATACAGATTTGACCACTAACGATTTCCCCGGTGGTAACGAGTTTCGTCATTTCGACTTGCGTTCACTGCGATTGAACTCAGAAAGGATAGGGAAGATCTATCGCGATACTGCCAATACGGTGGTTTTGCTGGGCGATCCTAACCGGGATGCTTCGTCATTTACCTTTCAGTACGATAACGACGGTAGTTTTTTTATCCTCAACCAAGACGGCCGCGACCCGCGTACAGATGCCGACTATGTACATGTTTACTTTAGCTTAGCCGGCAATAAGTCAGTGTCAGAAGGGGCGGCCTACATTGCAGGCAAGTTTAACGATTATAAGCTCGATGAACATAGCCGTATGGATTATGATCCCGGTAAGGGACGTTTCTACACCGATCAGTATCTTAAGCAGGGCGTTTATGATTACGAATATATTTGGGTGCCTAAAACTACCGGCGTACCCGATGATACTGCTTTCGAGGGTTCATTTTTCGAGACCGAGAACGATTACCAGGTTTTGGTTTACTATCGCCGGATAGGCGCCCGTTGGGACGAACTGGTCGGGTATCGTTTGTTGAATACCACCAGAAGATAAGTTGGCTATTTTTCCATTGATTTATCGAAAAACAGAGCTTTCAGTTCAGTAGCATCGCCGGCTTTCATACGGCCGGCCAAAACTAACCGCAACTGCCTGCGGCGTAACGCTCCGGCAAATAGCGCCTTATCTTCTTCTGTTTCGGGTACCAGCTCGGGCACTTGTACGGTGTTGCCTTCCTTATCAAGCGCTACAAAGGTGTAATAAGCCTCGTTGCTTTTAACGCGTGTGCCCGAAGGGATATTTTGCGCCCAAACATCCAGGCGAACCTCAACCGAAGTATTAAAAGCGCGCGTAACTTTCGATTCGATACTGATCACATCTCCCAATTTTATCGGCGATTGAAAAGATACATTATCAACCGATGCCGTTACCACAATGCGGTTGCAATGCTTTTGCGCGGCAATGGCCGCAGCAATATCCATCCAGTGCAGCAGGCGTCCACCCATCAGGTTGTTTAGCGTATTGGTATCGTTGGGCAATACCAGTTCGTTCATTATGGTGTGCGAATCTTTGGGCGTTTTCATGTCAGTGCTTTGCGCAAATATAGCGTTTGGGAAAGGAATAGATTTGACAACTTTTTAAAAGTTGTCAAATCTTATGGCAAGATTATGGAATCCGCAGGCCGCCTGCATCTGGTAATTAGTAAATTACCTGTCAACCTATTAAATTATGAAAGCACTTATCCTCACCCTTTTTATCTGCGCCGCCGCACTGACCATGGTTAAGGCCCAGCAGGCAGATACTTCGAAGCACTCATCAGATACAACGGGCGTTAAAAAAACTCCCGATGGCTCGTCGTTCGAACGTGCCATCTTCATTACAGAAAAATCAGAACGCACCGGTGCTGCCGCAGAGTACATCTGGCTGCGCAAAAATTACCCGGGTTATAGCACCAAAATGCAGCGCCTGGTACATCACGATAAAAAGCCTTATGATATACTGCATGTTGTGTTATCAGATGGTACAGAAAAGGACTTTTATTTTGATATTTCTAATTTTTTCGGGAAATTTTAGATGAGAAAGTTTGCTATGGGCCTGATTGTCGTTTTAGCGGTGTCATTATCAGTGTTTTATTATTACTGCACACCCAACCTCACCGAACAAGAGATATATACCATCATTAATGAAATAACCACTGATAATAAATGGCCTGTGCTACATGCGTGCTGGCAATTTGAAGACATTCCCGTAACCGGTGAATATTCAAAGGAATTCACACTTGCCGATATCGGTTTTATTGAAAAACAAAAAATCCTGTTTAGAAATTTACGTATCAAACCGGGTAATTTAAAATGGGTTCCTGCAGATGGTAGCACCCCCCGGTATACTACTATCGATACTATATGCAATACAGGGATATTGTATCACATCTCTTTTCCACTCATTTCAAAAGACAGGAAAAAGGTATTGATCGAGTTTAGAGAAGATTGTAACTGCACGCTGGGTGGCCGTGGCGGTAAATATTTGTATGAAAAAAAGAATGGGCACTGGATTAATACAAAAGGTTTTGACCAATGGATAAGCAAAGTGTTACCAACCAAAAAGTATTCCCAGCCATTGTTGAGCTATCATCAACAATTCCCAAACATAAACTATCTTAGCACGTATTAAACTCATGGACAAACGCATCAAGCTCATTCAGGGAGATATCACCAGACAGCATACAGATGCTATCGTAAACGCGGCCAACAGCAGTTTAATGGGTGGCGGCGGTGTTGACGGCGCTATCCATAGGGCTGGCGGTAAAGCTATTTTAGAGGAGTGTATCAAGATCATCGACAGGCTGGGCCGCTGTAAAACCGGCGAGGCCGTAATCACTACCGGCGGTAACCTACTGGCTAAATATGTTATCCATACTGTTGGCCCGGTATGGAGCCAAAGCAATAAACAGCAAAATGAGTTATTGGCAAACTGCTATCGTAACAGCTTGAAGCTGGCCGTTAAAAACAATACTGAAACCATCGCGTTCCCAAATATTAGCACAGGCGTATACCGCTTTCCGAAACAGGAAGCAGCGCAAATAGCTATTGATACCGTTAACAATTTTTTAGCTGATAACGATGCTATAAAAGAAGTGATTTTTGTATGTTTTGATGAGGAGAGCTTCAGGATATATGAGCATATCCTGAAGTTCGGTCAATCTTAAATGGAAGGTAGGGATTAATAATGTCCCCTTATCTTGTCATGTATCTCCTCGTCGTATAGGTTGCGCAAGCTTTGATGCGTTTCAAGTGATAGCCGTCGCAAGTCTGACGACTCGATATTGCTATACACCTGCCAAACCTTACTGGCGCCAGGTATTACCGTAGTTACTCCCGGATGGTCCAATATCCAGCGGATAGCCCATTGTGGCATCCGGCTATCAGGCAGCATGCCTTTTATTTTATTAGCCAGTTTAACACCTTCGCGAAACTCTACACCTGAGAAAGTTTCGCCGGTGTTGAAGGCCTCACCGTTAGCGTTGTAGTTGCGGTGGTCGTTTGCTGAAAAAGTCGTTTGCTCGCTGAATTTACCGCTGAGCAAGCCGCTGGCCAAAGGCACACGTACAATAATGCCTACACCTTTTTCTTTTGCCTTAGCAAAAACCTCTTCGGCTACGTGCTGGCGGAACAGGTTAAAAATGATCTGCAACGATGCCAGGCCTTCCTGCTCCAAACAAATTAAGGCTTCCTCGCTTGTTTCCACACTGGCGCCAAAATGTTTGATTAGGCCTTCCTGTTGTAGTTTGCGCAGATGGTCAAATATCTCGCCTTTGCGCATCACTTCGGTAGGTACACAATGCAACTGCTCCAAAAACAATTGCGATTGGCCCAGGTGCTTTAACGAATCTTCAACGTGGCGTTTCAGATAATCGAAGGTATAAGCAGGAGGCCAGCCGCCCGCGTCGCCTTTACGGCCGAGTTTAGTAGCTACATAAATGGGCTTATCAACCGTTTTTAAAAATTTACCGATAATGCTTTCGCTCACACCCATACCATACACATCGGCGGTATCAATAAAATTGCCGCCCTCATCGGTATAGGCTTTTAATATTGCCAGCGCGTTATCTTCGTCAATTTTACCCCAGTCGGCGCTACCTAATTGCCAGGTACCCAGGCCAACTTCGGCTATCTCAACGTCCTTAAATTTTCTGTATTCCATAGTAATCAATTATCCTTTTACTGTTTCAAGCCATGCCTCTGCCATCAGGGTAACACCTGCCGCGCTTGGGTGTACGCCATCATTGGTCCAATAACTGCCCGGCGCAACTTCTATCGCTTTATCAAAGATACTTTGGTAAGGTATAAAAACAGCGTCGTAAATGTCGGCTATTTCTTTAGCCGCCGCCCGAAATTCGTTAAACGTAGGGTACCACTTATCAGTAACCGCTTTTACGCCCAGCACACCAAATGGCTCACCAATGATGAGTTTCACATCAGGTAAGGCTTGTTTAGTACGGTCGAGCAGTTTTTTATAATCGGTTTTATACGTATCAATAGTGCCGGTATAACCACTGGTTAGTGTATGCCAAAAATCATTCACGCCGACCAGTATGCTCAGTACTTTAGGTTTAAGGTCAAGGCAATCCTTATCCCAACGGTCGGCCAGTTGATAAACTTTATTGCCGCTGATACCGGTGTTATATATTTGTAACTTTTTTGTGGGATGATGTTTTAACAGGTGACTGCCCGCTATCTGCGCATAACCATTGCCCCAATAAACCAAAGCGTTAGGTTTGATATCAGTTTTATTGCGGCCGGCATCGGTTATAGAATCTCCCTGGAAAAGGATCACATCATTATCCTTCAATTCTATTTTTCTGCCCTTGGCCGGCGCCATGGCTGCCGAAACGATTTGTGGGATGGTTAAACTGGCAATAGTGCCTATACCCGCGTTGCGGATAAAATTGCGGCGCGAACTATTGAAGGGGTTTTTCATTGGTTTTTATTTTTTTAGCGAAACTAAGATATACACAAAAAATACATTGTCAAAAAGGCTAACTTCGCGGCTATGTACCAGCTCATCAAACCCATCCTGTTCAAATTTGACCCTGAAAACGTACATCATTTCGTAGTTCGCAATCTTAAACGCTTTAACCGTTTTCCGGGAGGCAGAGCGCTAAGCAGGGGGATATGGAGTTTTAACGATGAGAGGCTAAAGCGGCAGGTATTTGGTTTAACTTTTAAAAATCCAGTCGGCCTGGCTGCTGGTTTTGATAAAAATGCCGAAATGATAGCCGAGATGACCAACCTGGGCTTTGGTTTTGTAGAGGTAGGCACCGTAACACCTTTACCGCAACCGGGTAATGATAAGCCGCGCATGTTTCGTCTGCCGGCGGATAGTGCTTTGATTAATCGTATGGGCTTTAATAATCATGGCGTGGATGTGGTAGCGCAGCGCATTAAAGCCTGGCGTAACTCAAAGCATGCCGATAGTGGTTTGATCATCGGTGGTAACATCGGCAAAAACAAGATAACTCCGAACGAGAACGCAGTAGATGATTATATCAAATGCTTTGATAGGCTGCATGAAGTGGTGGATTATTTTGTGGTGAACGTAAGCTCGCCTAATACTCCGGGCTTGCGTGCCCTGCAGGAAAAAGAACCTTTGAAGAACATCCTCAATACTTTACAACAACGCAATCTTAAAAATACGGTGGTACGTCCTATTTTACTCAAAATAGCACCCGATCTCACCAACGAGCAATTGGATGATATTGTCGGGATCGTAACCGAAACCGGCATTGCAGGCGTTATCGCTACTAATACCACTATCAGCCGCGATGGATTGACATCGCCCCATAAAAACGAAACAGGCGGCTTGAGCGGTAAACCGTTGACCATCCGCTCGACCGAAGTGATCAAGTATTTAGCCGATAAATCAAAAGGTGCTTTCCCGATAATAGGCGTGGGGGGCATTCATTCCCCGGAGGATGCGCAGGATAAACTGGCAGCCGGCGCATTGTTGGTGCAATTGTATACCGGTTTTATTTACGAGGGGCCGGGGCTAATCAAAGCAATTAACAAAAAAATCCTGTCGGTATAGTACCAACAGGATTTAAATTTCTTGTATAGAAAAACTAAGCTATTACTTTGCAGCTTCTAAAGCGGCCAAAACAGCATTGTTTTTAGCTAGCTGATCTTTAGTTGATTGCGCTGAACGGCTTCCTGGTTCCAGGTTGGTAGCCAGTTTTAAATGCTGAACTTCTAAACGGCTAACCGTTTTGTTCCTTCTGTCTTTTCTTTTTAAACGAGTAACACCCATGTCTTTAATATTTTAATTTACTTAACTTCTTGAGGTCGAGAGCGGATTCGAACCGCTGTAGGAGGTTTTGCAGACCTCAGCCTAGCCACTCGGCCACCCGACCCTTGATTTTAGGACTGCAAAAATAGTAATAATATATTGCCTTACAATTTTTATTTTAACGTTTTTCTGGATATTTCTGAACAAAATATCGCGGTAGCTATCGCAACGTTTAACGATTCCGTTTTTCCGGCCTGCGGAATAGTTATCCTATGCTGTATCAAAGCCTCAATATCGGGACGTATACCATTGCCTTCGTTGCCCATCACAATCAATCCGTTATCTCCAAAATCGGTGTTGTAGATATTATTTCCGGCCAATAAAGCACCGAAAACGGGCAGGTTATTTTGTTTGATGAAATCCATAAGATTTACATACTGCATATTTACCCGCGCCAGCGAACCCATGGTAGCCTGCACAACCTTTGGGTTATAGGCATCAACGGTGTCTTCAGAGCAGATAATATTTTTAATACCAAACCAATCCGCCGTGCGGATAATGGTACCGAGGTTCCCCGGATCTTGTACACCATCCAGCGCTAAAGCAAAACTTTGCGGCGGTATTGCTGTTTGTGTTTTAATCCATTGCGGTATTTTTACCACCGCAATAACATCCTGCGGGGTGGTTAAACTGCTTATTTTTTCAAGCAGCGTTGCCGATGTTTCCTGAAAATTTATTTTTTGGGATAATTTAAGCAACTTTGGGCCGATGGCAGGCGTGTGATAAATGGTTTCGATAGTGTAACCTGAGTTGATGAATTCTGTTACCGATTTGATACCTTCAACCAAAAAAAGACCATGTTCTTTCCTGCTTTTTTTTTGTTGTAAGGATTTTAAAAAACTGATTTGAGACTTTGAAAGCATATACCCGGTATAATAATTACGGCCTTACAATTTTAAGTATTATTATTCTCTTTTTGGTGCAGGCGTGTAGCATAACCCGCGGGCTTAAAGGTAACCAGGTTTTGGTGCGTAAAATAACCCTCCACGGCATCGATAAACAATACCAGGAAGCTGCCCTGAACTATGTGGATAAGGAACAACAACCTAACAATTGGCTTAACCTGCAATTTTACTATACCTTTAGCAGGCACGGTAAAAAGGATATCGGCGAAGCGCCACGCATCCTCGATTCTGACCTGGTAGAATTTTCGCGCGTGCAAATAGAAAAATTCCTGGTTCATAAAGGCTATCTTAAAGCCAAGGTTGAAGAGAAGATCAAAGTAAAAGGAAAAAAAGCCGAATTGATTTTTAACGCCACTGAAGGGCCATTGTTCAAAATACAGGCGCTTCGCGATAGTATTGAAGATCCGCATGTAAAAACATTGTACAATAACAATAAAGCGCTGGTAAGCCGTGTTAAAATTGGCGATCCTTTTGATGTGGATAGTCTGGCTTCTGATCGTGAAGAGATTTTTCAGTTGATGAAACGTAATGGATACTACGATTTCTATCGTCAATCTATCAACTATAATTATGATACCGCCTTTAATAAGAGCGCTGTCGCAGTTACCCGCATTGTCTCAAATCCACCTGATGATGATAAGCACGAGCTCTATAATATCAATAATACGCTGATTACTATTTATAATAGCAATGGCAAGGCAATAGGCAAGGCCGACTCTATTAAGGTCGACTCACAGTTTACTTTTGTCGACTATTCGCATCGCTTTAAGCCATCAGCCTTAACCAATTATATTTTTCTGCGTAAAGGTGATCTGTATGATGTTGAGAAACAAAACTTAACTACCTCGCGACTTTCCGAACTGAACGTATTCCGTAATGTGCCTAACCCAACCTATACCAAAACGGCCGATAGTACCAACCGGCTTGATAGTCGTATTGATATCATCCCGCTTAAGCACATGAGCGATAGGGTTGAGGGCGAATTTATCTTTAATGGCGGCAACACGGGCTTTAACGTGGATAATACTTTTACCGACCGCAATCTATTTAAAGGCGCCGAGATATTGCAATTGAAGCTGAGTTGGAGTGTATTGTACAACGGCGCTTCGAATGCGCCAAACGCTATCCAGAACCAGGATTTTAAGGCCGGGTTAAGTTTGGTATACCCGAGGATCATTTCGCCGTTTAAATTGCCTATACCAGGTAAATACGGCGTTCCGCATACTACTATATCCTCAAATTACCAGTTGTTTTTCCAGGATGAACTGGTATCACGCAAAAGTTTTATCAACTCTATCACTTACGATTGGGCCGAAACGCCGCAGAAACTGCACTCACTCACCCCGATCAACATCGAGTTCTCAAAGGGTATTATCGATCCTGTTTCACGTGAGCAATTGATTAAGCAAGGCTCGTTTTCTTATGTTTATCTCATTGGCCGTACTATTTTTACTGCCGGTAGTCAATATTCTTATCAGTTGAATGCAAACAGGTTGTTTAGTCTGGGTTCGTTCACTTATTTCCGCGGGACTATTGACGCCGGGGGTAATACGCTAAGCTTGCTAAGCAAGGCCTTGAATACCGCTAAGGATACTTTGGGGCAACACACCTTGTTCGGTCAAACCTTTGCGCAATACACCAAGGGTGAGATCGACCTGCGTTTTTATCGCCGCCTGGGTACCAACCAGGAATTTGTTTTTCGTTTTAATCCGGGCATTGGCGTACCTTACGATAACAGCAGCCAGTTGATATTTGAGAAAGATTTCTATGGTGGCGGATCAAATGATATCCGCGCCTGGCTGCCACGTACTTTGGGGCCTGGTCAGTTTAACAGGGCTACCGCTTATAATAACGATACCTTACGTACACGCTTAAAATACCTTGATCAGTTTGGTGAAGTAAAGATGGTAGGCAACATTGAATATCGTTTCGCACTCCTGGATAACTTCTTTGGTTCGAAGTTGAATGGGGCTTTGTTTTCTGACTTTGGTAACGTATGGCGCTTACGGCCCGAAACAGACAGCCCTAACGGTACGTTTAACTTTAGTAAAATCCTTCAGTCTACCGCTATTGGCATAGGTACGGGGTTAAGATTCGATTTGAGCTATTTTGTCTTCCGTTTGGATATCGCCTTTAAATTTAAAGATCCGCAGTTTGAAGGTTCTGAGCAGTGGGTGCTACTTAAACACGGCGACGAACTTTTCCGTGCCGGGGCATTCAAACACAACTACCAGGTGGCAAACGGCGGCGACCCATACAGCTTTATGCAGCTTAATTTTGGGATAGGGCTGCCGTTTTAAGGTATGTAAGATGTGAAAGGTAAGATGGAAAATGTATCTGTTTCTTTTCATCACATCTTCCATTTTATATCTCCCATCTTCCATCAAAACACGTGCTTCAACCCATCAAACACCGTATCGAAAAACGTGCCTGCACTTAAACCGCTGTGATGGTTGAAATATAAAAAAACACAAAAGATGATAGCTGCAATAATGATGAAGCGTTTAAACATGTAAGCCAGCAGCACCAGTATGATGGGTATGGCGATCAGTATTATCCAACTGATATGTATCGGGTTAAGGCTTGTATCCCGTTTATAAACATAATATAATGCCGAGTTTGAGCTTCTTTCGTCGATATGTTTCAGGTAGATAAAGCTTGATTTATTCAGTTTGTGGTGGTAAAAAGCCGTACCGTTCTCAAAGTTCAGGTTCTCGTCAAAACCGTTAATAGTGAACTTGAATAAACCGTTTACATTTTCCTGTATCGTACCGGCGGTATCAGTAGCCACAACGGCCACTTCGTCTTTGGCGAAGGGGTTTTCCTTGATGGTGAAATTTTTGATCAGTATAGCATCGGCACGGGCCGCAGTAGTACTAAACCCGACGATGAACAAAAGAAGGAACCATTTTTTCATATCAGCTTATTCGAGTGCGCGTTTGTTAAAAATTAAAAATCCGGCATGGAACATAATGCCATATCGTTTTTGATTATCGTCATAATAATTAAAGCTTAAGCTTATCGGCCCGGCAAAACTTTGATAAATTAACCCGGTTGATGCGGCTATCCGGCCAAACCCAAATGTATCCGAATAACTAACATCTTGCAACCCATTCTGTTTAATACTTTGCACAGGGATGAACAGGTGGCCCTCGCTGCGCCATTCCAGATTTTTTTTGATAGATACAACACTCGTTAATCCACCAGTTGCGTAACTCTGCGCCCTGAAATTATTCAATATCAGCGTACGCGAATCCTGCAGAGGATAAAACGCCGGCGAACTCAATATCGAGGCCTCATAAGTTTTGAACAAAGGCTTATCGCTTAACACAGCCTCCAACTGATATCCCAGGCTAAGTTTCTTTTTGGCATAAAAGTAATTTTCCTGACTGATTTTAGCCACAAACCATTGCCTCACTGCGCTAAAGTCGCCGGTGGGGGCAAAGCCTTGCGTATTTGCCAGTATATTGCCCTGGTCGTAATATTCGGTACCTTTAAAATATTGCGCGCCCAGATAGTAACTGTAGCCCTTGCTTGGGTATTGCTTACGGTTAAGCGAACTTTTCTGTATAGCTATACTCAATTTAAACCCATTAAAACGGGTAACATCCAGTGTGTCGCCATTTTGATAATTGTTGTTGGGGCTGTATCTGTCGTTAGTGCTTATAAAGCCGCCTTGTATCTCCACTTTGCCATTGTTCGCTACAGGTATACCCGCTTTCAGGATAATCTTCCGGTCCGACTGTTGCACATAAACAGGTGTTACCCTGTCAACCGAAAGCAGATTAGTGTTAAAGTAGTCCCAATTATTGTAGGTAAATTCGGTTTCGAGGTAAACCGGTAAGCGCAACGGAAAATCAGTTCTGAGCGTTCCCTGAGCTGATTCATAGAATCTGCCCGAATAGAAATTGGCGCCCAGGGTAAAAGCATTACGGTTAACGTAATCATACTGCAAACCCAGGTAAGCCGAGCTTATCGGCCGGCTGGATATCAAACCACCAATGTCTACTTTAAAATTCCGGTTTGATTTTACATCTACCTCAAAATCGTAAGTGTTGCTTTCGGGATGATAGATAATACGCGGATAAATGGTCTCGAAATTATCATTGGTTACCAGCCGGTAATAGCCATCCTTAATGTCTTGAAGAGTAATCGGCACGCCGTCATATTTATGGAAGATCCGCTCTACATAGCGTTGCTGTTGAAAACCGGCGCCTTTTACGATAATATTGTTGATGATTACGGGCCCCTGGTGCTGCAAAAATGCTTCACGGTGTTTGCGCAGCTCGCTGGTATCGCTGCGCCGGTTAATACTTGCCTTAATGCGTGGCATATCAGCCATGGTGGCATCATAACCAGCCTTGATCATCTGCGCTACAGGAGCAAAATTGGTAGTACTGTAATTGCCCAGGTTAGGCTGTATGCAGATGCCATTCTTGCCTATGCTGGTAGTATCCGATTTAGAGAGGAATGCATAAAGCAACATACGGCCCTGTAGCTTTTCGTCGTTATCCTTCGGATAATCAGTAAATGTTTTGGATGATACATTAACGCCAATGATATAATCGGGCGCAAAATCCTTTTTCATGATATCAACCGGGAAGTTATCATACAGGCCGCCATCAAAAACGTAACGATTATCAACTTTTATGGGCCGGTAAACCAGTGGTACGGTAACGGTACCGCGCACGGCTTCGGTTAAACTGCCATGATCAACATCTATCGCCTTTTGCGAAAATACATCGGCTACCACACACCGATAGGACACAAATAAATTGTTAAAGTTGTTTTTTGAATCGGCAGATGCCCGGGCAAACAAGTCTATCAAGGCGAAATTCAAAGGGATATCGTTCACCAGCGTTGCCCTGAAACGTGCCTGCAAGCCGGTATCTATTTGTAATTTTAGCGAGAGGAAGGATGGATTATCCGCTTTTTTCTGAAAAAAATAACGGTAATCGCTATCATACTTGCCGCTTACCCAATCCTGGAAATCGCTGCTCAGGGCCAGCTTTTCAATTTGTTCGGCCGTGTAACCTGCCGCATACATAGCGCCGACCACGCCACCCATTGAAGTGCCTACAATATAGTCTATCGGGATATGGTTCTCTTCCAATGCCTTCAACACACCGATGTGGGCCAGGCCTTTGGCGCCGCCGCCGCTAAATACCAAGCCCACTTTCTGCGCTTTCGCTGCAAAGCTGATGCTTAGTAGTAATATCAATGCCTGTATTTTTTTCATGCCGGGTATGCAGATTAAAAATACGGGTTTTAAGCTTGTTTATTACTTAATTAAGCAGCGAAATGTAAAGATTAAGCACCGGGAACAAAAGCTATTCATCCTTTTTATACAGAATACCCGCAATATCAGCCGACATTTTAATGCCTTTGATCATGGCCGAACTAAAGCCGTTATGCTCCATTTCGTTCAAACCGGCAATGGTACAGCCTTTGGGCGATGTTACCTTATCGATCTCATGCTCTGGGTGTGATGACAGTTGCAACAATAGGTCGGCAGCGCCTTTGGCGGTTTGCGCGGCCATTTTTAAGGCATCATGCGCGTGGAAGCCAATTTCGGTACCCCCTTGTGACGCGGCCCGTATCGAGCGTAAAAAGAAGGCTACGCCACAAGCACAGAGCGCTGTTGCCGAAGTCATCAGTTCTTCGTTAATGATCACGCTGACGCCAACGGTATCAAAAAGTTCCTTAACAGTGGCGATGTTTGTGCTGGACGCATGAGCGCTGCCAATACAGGTCATGCTTTCGCCAATAGCGATAGCGGTGTTAGGCATGGCGCGTACTACCTCCACATCTATATCCAGGTATTTGCGTACATCAGCGCAGCTTACACCCGATATTACCGATATCAGCAAATGTTTTTTGGGTTTAATGCTTTCCTTTACCTCGTCCAGCAGTTTGTTCAATTGTTGTGGTAACACAGCCAAAACAACAATATGGGCCTTGCTAACCGCTTTTTCGTTATCGTTGCTCACTTTGTAACCTTCTGCCGCCAGGTCGGTCAAAGCGGCGGTATTGCGGCGGGTTAATATAATCTGTTGCGGCTCATAAATCCCTGCTTTAACCAGGCCTTTGGCTAAAGCCAAACCGATATTGCCGCTGCCTAAAATGGCTATTGTTTTGTTCGTGCTCATATTTTTGTACTTAACCGTGTCCCGAATGATTTATTTTGTTTTAACGAACTCAGCTCGTCGGCATGGCCAATGATCACCGCTTTAACGCCACAGGCTATCGCTGTAAAAGCATTATCCAATTTGGGCAGCATCCCGCCCGAAATGATCTGTTGCTTTTTAAGTTCCTCGTAGCGTTCCAGATCTATCTCACGGATCAACGATTCTTCGTCATCTATATCCTTTAAAACACCCTTTTTTTCAAAGCAATAGATTAGCGTGGTTGCATAGTATTTAGATAACGCTACTGCCAAAGCCGAAGCAATGGTATCGGCATTGGTGTTGAGTAGTTGACCTGCGCCGTCGTGTGTTAAGGCGCAAAAAGCAGGTATAAAACCAGCTTCCAGCAATCTGCTTATATTTTCGGCCTGAACCGAGTTATCATCAATATCACCTACAAAACCATAATCGATAGTTTTTACCGGCCGTTTTTTAGCCAGGATGAAATTACCATCGGCACCGGTTAACCCCATTGCATTGCAACCCACAGCCTGTAGCCATGCCACAATGTTTTTGTTGATGAGCCCCGCGTAAACCATAGTTACCACGCGCAGGGTTTCAATATCGGTAATGCGCCTGCCATCAACCAGCTTAGCCTCGATGCCCAGCGTTGCCGATAGCTGTGTAGCTACCTTACCGCCGCCATGAACGAGTATCTTAAAACCGTCCAGCGCTGCAAAGTCCTTTAAAAAACGGTGCAGATTTTCGGAGTTATCAATAACGTTGCCGCCAATTTTGATGATGTGCAGATCGCGTTGAGCCATTTTGATGGTTAATATGGGCATTTTTTATGCCTGACCGCAAATATAACGTGTAGTTTAAATGTAAAAGCTTTATTTTATTATAAATTTTTGCGCCTTTGCGGTTTTTTCGTTGCATTTTTTGCAAACATTAGCTCTATTTTAGCCTTGTAAACAGAGAGGGTTTACATTACGTATATGCACTTAGGCAAAATCACAAATCATCCACGCATCGTTATTGTTGGCGGCGGTTTCGGCGGTATCGCATTAGCAAAAAAGCTGAAAGATAAGCCCGTTGAGGTTTTAATGGTTGATAAGCACAATTATCACACGTTTCAGCCATTGCTGTACCAGATAGCTATGGGCGATATCGAGGCCGATTCTATCGCGTTTCCACTGCGTAAAATATTCGTTGAACAAAAAAATTTCTCCTTCAGGATGGCCAAAGTTGATCAGGTTAATCCTGAAAAAAATACCATCAGCACCGATATCGGCGAAATTGCTTATGATTACCTGGTGATTGCCACTGGCTCAACCACCAACTATTTTGGTAACCAGGAACTGGAGCGCAATACTATGCCGATGAAAAGCATCCCTGAAGCTTTAAATTTACGAAGCCTGATGCTGCAAAATATCGAAAAAGCCATTATTGCCGAGGATAAGGACGAACGACAACAACTACTCAACTTTGTTATTGTAGGTGGCGGGCCGACTGGCGTTGAGCTTTCGGGTGCGCTGGCTGAAATGCGTAACTATGTACTTACCTACGATTATCCCGAGCTGCGCAAAGAAGATATGAAGGTGTACTTGGTAGAAGGGAAGGAGAGGCTGTTGGCTGCCATGTCTGAACAGGCATCGCGCAAGGCAAAGGATTTTTTAACCGAACTGGATGTTGAGGTGTACAACAGCGTACACGTACAAAGCTATGATGGTAATGAGTTGGTGATCGATAATGGGATACACATCAATACGCGCAATGTGTTGTGGGCCGCGGGTGTAAAAGGCGAGGTGCTGAAAGGTATACCGCACGATGTTGTTGTACGCGGCAACCGTATCCAAACTGATGAATTTAATCGTGTTAAAGGTTACTTAAATATCTTCGCCATTGGCGATGTGGCTGCCGTGATCACTCCCGAAACTCCGGAAGGGCATCCCGGTGTGGCGCCCGCCGCCATGCAGCAAGGTAAGCATCTGGCAAAAAACCTGGTCCGCTTGTGGCAGGGGCAGGAGTTGGAGCCTTTTAAATATTTCGACAAAGGTTCTTTGGCTACCATTGGTAAAAACCTGGCCGTTGCCGATTTTGGCCGCTTACGTTTTCAGGGCTTTTTTGCCTGGCTCATCTGGGGTTTTGTACACTTAATGTCGCTGGTGAGCGCGCGTAACCGCTTTGTGGTTTTGATAAACTGGGTGGGCAGTTATTTCAGCAATAGCAGTGGTTCAAGGTTGATCATCCGTAAATTCAATCCCGAATCGGTAAAAGTGGGCGCGCCAAAAGACGAGGTCGAAAAAACTTCGATCTAAACGCTGGTCAACGCTTCGTATAATTTGTCAATCTCGATCGGCTTACGTAAAAATCCGTTAAAGTACTCTACATATTCGTCGATATGCTCTGCGGTAATGTCGGCAGTAAGAGCGAAAATAGGCGTATGCGTGTTAGGGCTATCGTCTTTACGAATCTGCATCGTGGCATCGTAACCGTTCATTTCGGGCATATGGATATCCATCAAAATAAAGTCGAAAGGCCGCAATTTTGATTTGGCGACGGCTTCAATGCCATCTTTAGCATGTTCGGTAACGATTCCCCAGTTTGACAGGAGTTTGCGCGCCACCATCGCGTTGATCATGTTATCCTCGGCTAGCAATACGGTCTTATCCTTTAATTCAGTTGAACGTTTAGTCGGTGTCGTTACTGGTATATCCGATTTTTTTAGTTGCAGATCAAAGTAAAATTCTGAGCCATTATTAACCTTACTGCTGAATTTTATCTCGCTGCCATGTAGTTCAACCAGTTTTTTAACGATGGCCAATCCCAGGCCCGAACCGCCTTGTTTACGTGTAGTAATAGATTTTGGCTGCGAAAAACTATCAAACATCTGGTCGAAATAGCTTTCGGGGATGCCAATGCCGGTATCGGTTATTTTGAAACGTAAAATATCAGCATATTGGTTGCCACCCAGTTTTTCCACACTAATGTTTACCTCGCCATGATCGGTATATTTAATGGCATTGCCTATCAGATTACCCAGTATTTGCGATAGTTTGGTTTCATCTACCAGGTAATTATCGACAATGTCGGTCCCGGTTTTCAGACTTATTTTCAGGCCTTTTTCTTTAGCAAGATTTTCGTAGGTGCGTTTGATATTCTCCAGTAGCGGGATAAATCTACATGGGCGCGATTCCAATTGCACCTTGCCGGTATCTAATTTGGTAAAATCGAGTATATCATTGATGAGCAGCAATAAGTTGTTCGATGCGAACTTTAACGATTCCAGCAACTGCTGGTCCTCTTCATCCGTACGTTCCTTAAGCAGTTTGGTTATGGTAATCACAGCGTTAAGCGGCGTGCGTATCTCGTGGCTCATCGTCGATAAAAAATCCTGCTTAACCCTTGCCGATTGCTCTGCGCGCTCTTGCTTTTCAATAATTTCGGCTTTTTCGCGTTGTGCTTCCGCTTCTTTTTCAAGCGCTTCCATTTTGTTGATCAGCTCGTAATTCTCAATCGCTTTAAGGGTTTGGGTATTAATGACTGCTTCTTTTTCAACAAGATAAAGCTCCAGATACTCTAATGCCTTTGGGGTATTGTTTTCCTGCTTATAAATCTCGTAAAGCAAATAATCACACTTAAATTTAATAATAACAATGTTGTACTTTTTGCTTAGGTCGACAGCTTTTTGAGTGGTTTCGCGGGCCTTATCCAGCAATCCGGTTATAACATACAAGGCTGCAAGTTTGTGATAGGCCATACCCAGGCCCAGTTTCTCGCCGACATCCAAATGTATTTTTATAGAGTGTTTAAAGTCGCTTTCGGCTTCCTTAAAACGTTTAAGCTTTACAAATACTTTACCCCGGCCATATAGTGCGAACCCAAGGCCACGTGTATCACCGGTTTGGTTTTTGATCTGGATAGATCGTTCGATAATTTCCAGCGCTTCTTCAATTCTGCCTTGTTTTAAATAGATGCCAGATAAAGGATTATAAGCATTGGATTCGAGATTTTTATCGTTGGCTGCCAGAGCTGTTTCGATAGCCGTTTCGTAGGCTCTCATCGCATTACGCTGATCGCCGAAATACTCATAAATGGTACCCATCGATTTATGCACACGCGACTGATTAAAATAATCGTTAAACCGGCGGTACGTTTTAAGGCAATCAACCAAATAAATCAATCCGAGATGATAGTTGTCTGTTTTATAGTAGGCGCCGGCGATACTGTATTTTGCATCGGCTACACCTTTCTCATCGTTGAGCTTTTCAAAACAGATTATCGCTTCTTCTGCATATTTGACAGAAGGGGTGTATTCGCCTAAAATCATGTGGAACAATGCCAATTGATTCAGGCTGCGGCCGATTAACGCTTCGTCGCCAGCTTCGCGGCTTAATAGCAGTGCCTTGTTAGATAGCTGAATGCTGAGCTGAAGATTATTTACACGACATGAGTAGGCATCATCCAGCAAGGTAACAATTGGGGTGTTATTGTTTGCAGGTGAGTTATTCATGTTGTCGAACCAATGTGAAACAATGGGGGATAGCCTTTACAAAGTACGGACAAAAATTTGAATTGGTTGTATATTCAATAAAAAAGCTGCCCGATTGTTAACAGGCAGCTTTTAAAATGGAATTAAGAATAGTTTATCCTTTTGGATTCAATGCCTCGTTGATCCTTTCAGACAGATCTTGTAAATGATAGGTGGTCATGCTGTCAGTCGTGTTAGGCAGTGCAGCCTTGATCATAGTGTTGATAGCGCGTAATTGAGCTTTCGCAATCGAAAACACGTCGCTGTCTTCTTTATCCGGATCACGCTGCTGTGCGCCGCCCCCGCCCCGGCGTCCTCCACCCATGGTTGCCGCCTGTGCAGGGTCAACCGGCGGTGTTGGCGTAACCAGGTCGATTAGTTTACCCACATACAATTTTTGCAGGTTACGACGGTAAACATCAATAGGCTGACTGCCTTTTAACTCGCGGAAAATGCTGTTCTGTATGTCGTTGAAAAAGTCGGTTACCTTGTAGGCGTTTGCCCCGTCTGCAGCTTCGGCAGTGATTAGCTTGAATAAGGTATGATTTGCAATTAGACGGTTTAAAACAGGCTCCTGCAAACGTGAAATGGTTTGTACCGGGTTGCCATCAATATCTTTTAAGATATTTTCATTCAATAGCCAGGTAGGTGTGGTAAATAATTGAGCGTCTAAAAATGCCATCGCCTCTTTTTGAGTCGCGGCCGGAGTGTATTCGTATACTGTACCGGTCTGTTCAACTGTTTTTGGATTTTCATAAACGCCACCAATGTTTTTAGCTACATGGCCCATATAACGGCCAAACTGAGTAGTCAACTGGCTATACATATTAGCCAGATCTTCGTACTTCTCATTAGGCTCGCGGGTCCACTCGGGTAGTTTAGCCAAAATCACTTTCAGATTTTTAATACCGTAGGTGCTGGCCAGCATGGCGTTATCGCTCAAATCTTCGTTTTGCGAATGCGGATCATCCGGGTTAAGTTCGGTACCAAACCACAGGCGACGATCTTTTAAACGCTCAACAGTTATTTTGTTCAGGATCGGTACTTCAGCCTCAGGGCTTTTAGCATCCGGCAATACTTTATAACCCCACTCAATGGCCCATTTATCATAATCGCCAATGCGTGGGTATAAGCCTGCTTTGCCAATGTTATCTTCCGGCTGGGCTACGTAGTTAAAGCGCGCATAATCCATGATTGACGGGGTGTGGCCATTGGCTTCAACCCAAGCTTTATCGCGTAATTTTTCGGTAGGCACGGTCGAGCTTGAGCCATAATTGTGGCGAAGGCCGAGAGTATGACCCACTTCGTGCGAAGAAACAAAACGGATCAGATCGCCCATCAGTTCATCACTAAAATGCATAGTACGTGCGCGAGGGTCTACAGCAGCAGTTTGTACCATATACCAATCATGCACCAGTTTCATCACGTTGTGATACCAATTGATGTGTGTTTCTAAAATCTCACCGCTGCGTGGATCGGAAATATGTGGCCCGCTTGCGTTTTCAGTTTCAGATGGTTTGTAAACGATGGCCGAGTGGCTGGCATCATCCAGGCTCCAGGTTGAATCCTGTGCCGCGGTAGGCGCCATTTTGGCTACGATGGCATTTTTGAAACCGGCTTTTTCAAAAGCCTTTTGCCAATCGTTAACGCCTGCGATCAGGTAAGGTACCCATTTTTTAGGTGTGGCCGGGTCGATATAGTAAACAATTTGCTTACGTGGCTCAACCAGTTCGCCACGTTTATATTTAGCCATATCCTCGGGTTTTGGCTCAAGGCGCCAGCGGGCAATCATCTCGATGTTTTTAACACCTTGTGGGTTTGCATCAAAATCAACGTAGCGGGTGGTAAAGAAACCAATACGGTTATCAAAATAACGTGGCTGCATTGGTGCTTTAGGTAATATCAATATTGAAGTATTTAACTCAATAGTTTCTGCCGGTAAATTGGGATTTGCCTGATTGCTACCTCCTCCCGTTGGCTGGGGCTGGCCTCCTCCACGACCGCTAAAAGTGGTTGTTGCGGCAGCAAGGTTATATGTTTTAACAGTTTTGATTTCGATATTAGTCGGAAAACTTTTTACACTTTCTATATAGCTCCGATCAGTAAGGTACGCCCCCAATCTTACGCGTGCTTTAGCTTGTACCGAACTAAAAAAGAAAATGTCGTTATCGCCGCTAATATAATCGGTCATATCAATTACACTGCCTTTACCATCGGGCGAGTAAGCAGCGATGTTAAACGCTGCAGCGATAGCCTGTATGTTTGAACGTTGAACCGCCTGGTACATCGCTTTTGTACTATCCGGACTATAGGTAGCATAAGATATCTTGCGCATAAAAATGCGGTTAGCCGGGCCTTTTTCAAAGGTTATCACTGTTTCGCCTATCTGGTCGCCTGCGTAACCATCGGCGGTGCGCACCTCGGCGCCCGCTTTTGAAATACGGCTTACCACCAAAATTTCGCGATTCAACACACTATCCGGAATTTCGAAGTAATATTTGTCATCAACTTTGTGGGTTTTGAATAAGCCGTTACGAGATATGGCTTTATCGGTGATAACGGTTTTGTAAGGACGGGGGGTAGCTCTAACTGCTGCCTGGCCTCCAAAACCGGCCAAACCTGCACGGCGTCCGGTTGAATCGGCACCAGCGCCGCCTCCCCGTTGAGCCATCGTTGCGCCACTACAGGCAGTTAATACTACAACAAGAGCGAGTACACTTTTTTTCATATTGATCAATTAATTTAAATTTTGTAGAGGATAAATATAATATGTTACTCAGGCATTGTGCTTTTATAACCTGAATGTTACAAATGGATTCCGGAATTTTATTTGGTGTTTTTGTATTGTAATCAAATAAAAAATTAAAACGGGAATAATAAACAAAAGTAATAGTTAATAACCGAATGGAATACTAATCAGAAATGAGAATGCATGCAAAAATTAACGGCCTGCATTATGCGGGCCGTTTATAAATTCGGGGATTTAATATCCTACCGTAAAGCGCTGTTTAATAAACTGCGGTTTCTCCAACTCGTCAATTAAAGCCGATGCGTAGTCATCATAAGTGATGTGGCTGTTGCCGTTTTCATCGAATACCGGGTTATCTTTACCGATACGGAATTTACCAGTGTATGCTCCAGGCTCGATCACTATCGCAGGGCTAAAAAATGTCCAGTCCAGGTCATTCTCTTTACGAAATACTTCCAGCGAGTCGCGCTGGGCCAACGCGCCCAGTTTCCACTCTGCGGGGAATCCCGGGGTATCTACCAATTGCACACCCGGCGCCACTTCTAAACTACCAGCGCCGCCTACATTAATTAAGCGTTTCACGCCGGCTTTTTTGGTGGCATCAATTATCGATCTGGCGATATCGCTGAACAGGTGAAAAGTTTCAGGCTTGGTCCAGTCAATGCCGAATGCGCTGATCACGGCATCGTGTCCTTTTAGTATCCCGGCAAGTTCATCGGTGTTCAGGGCATCGGCTTTTGCCCAGGTCAGGTTTTTATGCGTGTGTGCTGATGGATTGCGGGCTATGCCGGTTACCTCGTGTCCGCGGTTTAATGCTTCTTCCAAAATTCTTGAGCCTATTTTACCATTGGCTCCAATTAGTGCTACTTTCATGATATGGTGTTTTAAATTGTAATGTGTTTTGTTACAGTTTTGTTTAAAAAAAATCAATTAAATTGTTGTACAAACTTTTCGAGCGTTACGGTACGTAATTGATCTACCATGGCCTTCTCCGCATCGCTATACAAATTGTTTAAATGGTTGGTTATTTGTCTACCGATAGCGCAGGCCGGATTGGGCGCATTTTTGGATTGGCCGAGTAATGATGATGAACGCTTCACTGCTTCATATACATCCGAAAGATAGATCTCCGCAGCTGGTTTGTTAAGGTAAGCCCCTCCGTTTTTACCTTCTCGGGTAGCTACCAGACCATGATCGCGAAGATTGATTAACTCCTTACGAACCAGTACCGGGTTAATGTTAATGCTGCCCGCCATATATTCCGACGATAACATTTCGCCTTTAGCCCCGGCAAGCAGGGTAAGGATATGAACCGATATGGAAAAGCTGCTGTTATTCATTACTGTAATATTAATTATTACAGTACAAAGATAAGAATGATTTTTAAAAATACAAGAGATGGAAATGAAAATATTTAAAAGGTTCCTCTAAAACAGAAGAGTTACAGCATGCTACCGAAAAAAGTGCCAGACTTTTTTGTTCCGGGAAGCTCAAGATTTACAACGTTGATTTTCATTATATTTGTTGGAGTAACCGCATAACTACATGGGATATACTGAATCAGATCATTTAAAAGATAAAGACTCTATCGTAGCCAACATCTATGAAAAACTGATCGCCGAATTGCAGCATTTTGGCCCAATCAAGATAGAGCCGAAGAAAACAAGCATCCATTTGGGGAACCGTTTCGGCTTTGCGGGCGTCTACACACAAAAGAAAGCGATCAATCTTGAAGTGCATCTGAACCATAAATTAACAAGCTCTCGTGTCGGTAAGGTCGAACAGGCATCAGCAAACAGATTCCACCACACCATTAAGCTTACCGAACCAGCGGATGTAAACGAGGAGTTGTTGCAATGGCTTCGGGAAGCGTATGACCTAAAAAAGTAACGAGATGAACAACATTACCAAAGGCATTATTGCAGGTCTTATTTTTGGCGTCGTATCGATTGTCCCCATGTTTGCCATGAAATTCGAGAATAAAGCAACAGCTATGACGGCTTCGTTCATCAGCCGCTTTGCTATCGGCTTTATCATCTTCAACATGGAACTACCTATACCAAACTGGTTAAAAGGTGGGCTGGTTGGTGTGGTGTTAAGCTTACCGGACGCCCTTGTAACCAAGCAATATGCTCCTATACTCAGCCTCGGCCTCATTGGCGGCATCGTTTGCGGTATATTTGCAAATTAGACCCTTGTTGCTTAATAAAATAAGTTTCCTCTGTGTGCTCGCGGAACAAGCCGAGCGCCTATCTGTATATTTATTGAAGTTATCTGGGCGTTGCCTGCGGCCCACGCTTTCCAATCATACTGCAGCCCTATTTCTTCATATACTTCGCAATGGCCACCTCATTGCCATCCGTACTCTTTTCAAGGCTGTTAACGATGCTTTGGCGTTCGGTTTCGCTTCTGTTCTGGCTTAGTTTACTTTTGCCTTCCAGATTTGTTACCCTTATCCGGAACGCAGTAATGCCTTTCAGCATTTTGCTTTTATAATCAGCAGGCAGGTTATTCCATTGGTTTAGATAGTTATTATCATACAAACGGATCATCTTTTCCATCATCACCAGTTGATCGGTTTCATCCTCAATCAGCTCGGCTTTGCCATAAGCATGTATGGCAATATAATTCCAGGTGGGTACGCTTTGTTCTTTTTCGTAGTGTTTGGGTGATATATACGCGTGCGGTTCAGAAAATATCACCAGCAGTTCGTTACCCAATAACTGCGCTTGTGGGTTAGCCCTGGCGATGTGTGATGTTAAGATCAGTTCATCGCCCTGCAACTCGGCCACAAAGGGAATATGTGAGCCAAAAGGCAGGTTATTTTCAGCCGAGATCAATACGCCAAAACTGTATTTCTGGATAAATTCAAAAATTTCCTTTCTATCGGTATTTGCGAAATGTTTAGGGATGTACATGAGTTAGGATTTCGTAATTGGAAATTTCGATTTCGGATTTAGAAGCTACTGCATCTGCTACTGCAACTCTTCCAGCATCTGTTTCAACACCGCCTGTGCTGCCCAAACGCGGTTGCCGGCTTCGTGTACAACCAATGAGTTCGGCCCGTCCAATATCGCTGCCGATAGCTCTAAATTTCTTCGTACAGGTAAGCAATGCATTACTTTGGCATCGTTTGTTGGTACCAATTTCTCAGGTGTCAGCATCCAATCGTCATAGCCGCCTGCCACCTTACCATAAGGCTCGTAAGCCGACCAGTTTTTTACGTAAATAAAATCGGCGCCGGTAATAGCCTCGGTTTGGTTGTGAGTAATAGTAGCATCTTGTGTAAAATCAGCGCAAAGCTCATAGCCTTTAGGGTGCGCGATTACAAAATCGACATCGGCCTTGCACATCCACTCGGCAAACGAGTTGGGTACGGCCTGTGGCAAAGCCTTAACGTGAGGAGCCCAGGTTAATACTACTTTAGGTCGCGCGGTTTTTTTTAATTCGGTAATGGTTACCAAATCTGCCAGACTTTGCAGCGGGTGGCGCGTAGCCGATTCTAAACTCACCACCGGTATACCGCAGTATTTTACGAATTTGTTGAATATCTCTTCGCTGTAATCCAGTTCCCGATCCTTTAAACCTGGGAACGAGCGTACGCCTAAAATATCTACATACTGGCCTATAACGCCGGCCGCTTCGCGGATATGCTCGACGGTTGTACCGTTCATGATCACGTCGTCGTTAAATTCCAACGCCCAGCCCTCTTTATCCATGTTCATCACAATCACGTTCATACCCAGGTTGGTAGCGGCTTTTTGTGTGCTTAAACGGGTGCGTAAACTTGGATTTAAAAATATTAAGCCCAGCGTTTTGTTTTTACCCAGATGCTGAAAAGCATAGGGGGCCTGTTTCAGTTTAAGCGCATCGGCAACCAGTTGGTTAACGTCGGTAACGTCGTTTACGGAAGAAAAGAGTTTCATTTTTATATGAATTTTACTTTTGTCATCTCGAACGATAGTGAGAGATCTTCTGCTCCAGACTTTAACACTGGCAAGTATGATGCAGAAGATTTCTCCCTCTGGTCGAAATGACGAGTGGGATTTTAATGTGCTACAACTTCGCTTGCTTTTAACACGGCTGTAAAAGCTTCCAAAAACCTGTCGGCGTGTGCTTTAGTCAAATTCAGGGCAGGCAATAGCCTGATCACGTTTGGCTTGGCCTCGCCGGTAAATATATGGTGCTTAAACAGCAAGTCCTTTTTTACGTTGCTGAGCTCTTCAGGCAGCTCAATGCCAATCATCAATCCGCGGCCACGTACTTCTTTAATCTGCGGGAACTTGTTAAGCTCATTGATGAGGTAAGCGCCAACTTCGCCGGCGTTCTGTATCAGGTTATCGTGCTCCATTACTTCCAGTACAGCCAAAGCGGCGGCGCAAGCCAGATGGTTACCGCCAAAAGTAGTACCCAGCATAAAGTAAGCCGGTTTTATTTTTGGAGCGATGGATATAGCGCCGATAGGGAAGCCGTTACCCATACCTTTGGCCATACTGTAAATATCAGCATTTACGTTTGCGTAATCGAATGAGTAGAATTTGCCGGTACGGCCATAACCGCATTGTACGCTATCGGCAATAAATACGGTGTTATGCTCATCGCACAGGGTGCGTATTTTACGTAAAAAGCTTTCGGTAGCTACCTGTATACCGCCAACGCCTTGTATACCTTCAATAATTACCGACGATATCTCGCCTTTATGGTCGGCAAAAGCCTGCTCTAAAGCTGCCTCATCGCACCAGGGCAAAAATATTACGTTGTCGGTCTCGTTAATCGGTGCAACAATTTTCGGGTTATCGGTAACTGCTACAGCAAGAGAAGTACGGCCATGGAAAGCCTTGCGGAAGGCAATTACTTTTTTGCGGCCGTTGTAAAACGACGCCAATTTGAGTGCGTTCTCGTTCGCTTCGGCGCCCGAGTTCACCAAAAATAACTGGTAATCTTCTTTGCCCGAAACGTGGCCCAGTTTCTCAGCCAGTTCCTTTTGCAACGGAATTTCGATCGAATTTGAATAAAATCCGAGTTTATGCAACTGGTTCTCCAGTCGGCGCACATAGTGTGGGTGTGTATGACCGATAGATATTACAGCGTGACCGCCATAAAGGTCCAGGTATTCAGTTCCCTGTGCGTCCCAAACCAAACTGCCTTGTCCCTTAACAATCTCAATATTGTTAATTGGGTAAACGTCGAATAGTTTCATTTTTTTATGTATTAATATTTTTCACTCTTCGTCATTGCGAGCGATCGCGTGGCAATCCCCCACTTGCAGAGCGTTCTGCTTATCAAGGGATTGCTTCGTCCCTCGCAATGACGCTTTAATATTTGTTTATAGCTTAAAAAGCTACGGGTTTTAAGCGTAAGCCTTGATCCTCCGGTAAACCAAAAATCAAATTCATATTTTGCACAGCCTGGCCGGAGGCACCTTTTAACAAGTTGTCTAAAATGCTTACAATAAACAGTTTGTTACCATGCTTTTTCACCTGAATGAAGCATTTGTTGGTATTAACGATCTGCTTTAGGTCGATGTTGCGTTTGGTTATATGCGTAAACGGGTGACCGTCATAAAAGTCGGTGTACAGTTTCAAAGCCTCATCCTCTGTCAAATCACATTCTGTATACATGGAAGCGATGATTCCGCGTGTAAAATCGCCCCGGTAGGGGATGAAGTTTAAAGCGCCTACTGTTTGGTCTGGCTGTAACTGTTTAAGCGATTCGCCGATCTCGTTTAAATGTTGATGTTCAAACACTTTATAAACCGAAAGATTATCATTACGCCAGGTAAAGTGCGAGGTTGCTGATAAACTTTGACCCGCACCTGTCGAACCAGTGGTTGCTGTAATATGTACCTCGTTGGTCAATAAACCTTTTGATGCCAAAGGCAATAACCCCAACTGTAAACAGGTAGCAAAACAGCCTGGGTTAGCAATATTTTTGGCTGTTTTTATGCTTTCGCGATTTAACTCGGGCAGGCCATATACAAACTGCCTGAAACTTGGTTCGGGGTCGGCGGTTATGTTTTGAATTTTGAATTTTGAGTTTTGAGTCAGACGGAAATCCTGGCTCAGATCAATGATCCGGATGTGCGACGCGATCGGATTGGCTTCCAAAAACTTTTTAGCATCGCCATGGCCAACACATAAAAACAATACGTCGATATCATCGGATAATTCGTTGCCGAATTTCAACTCGGTATCGCCAAACAGGTCGGTATGTACCTCGTAAATATAATTGCCCGCATTGCTGTTGCTGTGTACAAAGGCAATATCAACATCGGGGTGATTGATCAAAATACGCAGCAGTTCGCCGCCGGTATAGCCCGCACCCCCAACAACACCCACCTTTATCCGGTTTAGCGAAGCGTATTTATCTATGTTTTGATCGTTGCTCATTAGCTGTTTATTCTGTCATTATTAGTAGATGGCTGCGAGTATAAAATAAATTCCAGGTCGGCAGAGTCGGTATTGCTTATTTTATGCTTCTGTCCTGCCTTTATTTCAATTCCTTCACTCGTTTTCAAAACCTGCTCAACGCCCTCTATCATAAATTTTGCTGTGCCCTTCAAAATGAAAAAGAACTGATTGGCATGCTCATGATAGTGCAGTTTTTCGCTGGTATCGGGTGGCATCAGTTCCTGTTTTACCGATAGCTCGGGTGTATCAACAAAGGTCCATCCGTAGCAATCATCACCCCAGGTATACTGGTTAAGGCAGTTCGATTTTGAAAGCCCTAAGCCTTGCAGAAGGGTATTTTGATTGTCTTTACTCATCTTATTCGTTTGTACCGTTAACTTTGTGATAGATCATCACCTGGTTGCCGAATATCTTCGAAAAACCTTTAACGTCATCACCTGTCCATGCATTGTTCATTTCGCCGTAGCTGCCAAATTTGTTCGACATCAGGTCGTGATCCGACTCGATACCGATGATCTGGAATCTATAAGGATGTAAGTCAACAAATACTTTACCGCTAACGGTTTTTTGAGTATCGGTTAAAAATGCTTCGATGTTGCGCATGATCGGGTCGTGAAATTGACCTTCATGCAGCCAGTTACCATAGAAGGTGGACAATTGATCTTTCCAGGATAACTGCCATTTGGTTAGTGTATGTTTCTCTAAAGTATGGTGCGCTTTGATAATGATGATAGGCGCAGCAGCCTCAAAACCAACACGGCCTTTAATGCCGATAATGGTATCGCCAACGTGAATATCGCGGCCAATGCCATAAGGCTGGGCTGTTGCCTGTAAGGCTTGTATAGCTTGTGTTGGATGATCGTATTTTTTACCGTCGATAGCTACCAGTTCGCCTTTTACAAATTCGAGTTCCAAACGTTTAGGTTCGGTTTGAGTGATCTGTGTAGGCCATGCATCTTCAGGTAAGCCCAGGTTCGATGTCAGGGTTTCTTTACCGCCAACCGAGGTGCCCCAGATACCTTTATTGATGGAGTATTTTGCTTTTTCGAAATTCATTTCCACGCCATGATCTTTCAGGTATTTGATCTCTTCTTCGCGGCTCAGTTTCAAGTCGCGGATAGGGGTTAATATCTTAACATCAGGTATCAGGATGTTGAAAATCATATCAAAACGCACCTGGTCGTTACCGGCACCTGTGCTACCGTGAGCAACATATTCGGCACCGATCTCTTTAGCATAATTAGCGATAGCTGTCGCCTGGCTAACACGCTCGGCGCTTACTGACAGGGGGTAGGTATTGTTTTTTAACACGTTACCATAAGTTAGATAACGGATACAGGTGTTGTAAAAGTTAATGGTTTCGTCAACCACGTGGTGAGATGTTACGCCCATTTGATAAGCACGTTTCTCAACGTTATCCAATTCTTCCTGGCTAAAACCCCCGGTGTTGACGATTACCGAGTGCACCTCCAGACCCAGATCCTGTGTTAAATAAATGCAGCAGAATGAGGTATCTAAACCGCCGCTGTAAGCCAATACTACTTTCTTTTTCATTTGTGATATTTTAGTCAATGGTCATTAGTCATAGGTAAAGCATTGCGTAGTTATCCGATCGTGTATTGACCATTCACTACTCACCACTCACCTAATGATCGTGCCCTATTTTTTTTAATGCATTTTCAATACGCTCGAGCAATGTGGCTTTATGCGTGATTTTCTTCATTTTTTCTTCGTATTCGCGTTGTTTTTCGGCTGGGTCAAACAGCATGGCGGTGCACATACAGTTCTTACGGTTTTTGCTCATTAGTATATCGTAGTTAACGCAACTGCGGCAGCCTTGCCAAAAGTTCTCGTCCTGCGTAAGTTCTGAGTAGGTTACCGGTTCGTAACCCAGGTCAGAGTTGATCTTCATTACCGCCAGGCCGGTTGTTAAACCGAATATTTTGGCGTTTGGATATTTGGTGCGTGATAATTCGAATACCTTTTCTTTGATAGCCTTTGCCAAACCTACTTTTCTGAACTCAGGATTAACGATCAGGCCCGAATTGGCAACGAAATCGCCGTGGCTCCATGTTTCGATATAGCAAAAGCCGGCCCAGGTGCCATCCTTATGCAAAGCGATAACCGCTTTGCCCTCCAACATTTTATCGGCTACATACTCGGGCGAGCGGCGCGCTATGCCGGTACCCCTGGCTTTTGCCGATTCAGCCATTTCATCACAGATCTGTTGGGCATATTCAACATGCTGACCGGTTGCAACCTGAATATCAAAATCTTGTATGGTCATATTGAAGGAAAAAATATTAGCTTAATTAAAATCAGATAATTTGTAAAACCTTAGTTGAGAATAACCAGGGAAAGGACCCGATGTTTCCTTTTTTAATTTGAGGGCGATCCAATTATCCGAATCAAAGCCTCGTAATAAAGAGTCTTCGTCGTGATGTGGGTATCACAACTGCAGTAACCAAAGCGCAAGTAGCCACAGCAATTTTTGCTGCAGTTTGTTGTTTGTATATGCCTGGTTGTTTCATGCTATTTAAAGTTTGGGATAGCTTTAAAATTTGATGCAAAATACTGCATAATTTTTTTATTATACAATACTGTTTTTGATTTATGACATCAACCAAACTTGGTTATTGATTGCAATAAAAAAAGCCTTTCCGGATATAGCAGAAAGGCTTTTTAATATCAGTACATAAAGCATTATTGTTTTACAGGCGCGCCTGTTGCAGGTGTTGGCTGCGGCGGCGCGGCCGTGACTTTTTTTGCGGCCGGTTGTTTCTTAACCGATTTTGCATTTGCAGCAGCTTCGCTACCATCTAAAGCACCAGTTGTAGTGTACGACCAAACGTTGGCTTTATAATCGGCTAGTTTCTTTTCGATACGCTGAGCTTCTTTATCCTGATCGGCCGGATCTTTCATATAATCTTTGATCCTGCGGCCCAGCGGGTTCGATTCTTCAACGATCTTAGCATAAAACTGTCTTTGCAAAAACATGTCGTCCATGCTTACGTCGTACAGGTTTTTATCCGGATCGGATACGTCCATGGTGGCAAATACGGTGCGGCATTGTTTAAATTTTAACCAGCAAACCGGTTGTGTGCCAATGGTATCGCCGTTGGTTAAAGTAACCCTTACCAGAGGAGCAATACCGATGATGCGGGTTTGTACCCTTGATAAACGTTTGTCAAAGTAAACGTCTTCTTTAATACGGTATCCAACTACCTTATCAGGTGTAAAATCGTTTAGTTTACGTTCGCTACCAATTTTGTTGCCGTCTTTATCCAGTTTGTCGATGCTAACGGTATCGCGTAAATGGCCCATTAACGCGGTGTATGGCATTGGTACTGTAAACGAGTCGCCTCCGGGGTTTTCGGGTATACCGCCTGTTGCATCGTAAGCATTAATTTTGCCGTCTTTAATACCCTTTAGTAATGCCTCTATCAAAGTTGCACCCGGAGTGTTGAATTTCTGGTTGCGCGGATCTTTCAGATCGATATCTCTCCAATAACGGTGATAGTATTTAATGTTATTTTGGTTAGGGTCAGGTATAGGGAAGGGCCTGGCCTTAGTCATGATCTCACTTTTTAAATACCCATCGTCCGAATCGGGCACCGATACAACTTTGTTAGGTGTATTTTGTACTACCGCCGGTGTTGAATCCTTCTTAGCTACAATAGCAGTTGTGTCTACCACAGGTTTAACAACTTTAGTAGTTCGCTTTGAAGTAGGTTTTTTGCTTCTTTTTTTGCTTTGCGCCATAACCGATAGGCTAGTGGCAAGCATTATGCACAAAACAATGAGGATGCTCTTTTTCATATCTTAATACAGTTTCTCTGTGTGTAGTTGATCTTAGTTGGTAGATGCAGTTAATTTAGCAGCTTTTTTGCTCTTTTTTGGAGCTTTTATAGCTTGAGGGCGTGTTTTAACCTGTTCGGTTAACAAGTCGGGAGCAAGCATTACGCACCTGAACCCGATATAAGAGTGAGCAGTGCCCTGTACTTCATAGTTACGTGTAGCTGTGTTCATGTCGGCTGCAGCATCTTTCCACGAACCACCACGTACCACTTTGCGTTTCATAACGTCAACATCGTTATCCGGTGCATCAAACAATAATACCGGGTTTAAGTCGTCCACAAATTCGCGGGCAGACGGGCTGTATGCGTCCAGTGTCCACTCGGCAACGTTACCTTGCATGTTGTAAATACCAAACAAGTTAGGTGCATACGATCTTACGGGCAGGGTGTAGGTCGAGCCGTCTTTGGTATAGTTACCATCACCTTGTTTAAAGTTAGCTATTGGCAAGTTCTTTTTGCTTTTGGCGTTTATATACGAAGGAACGACGTTAATTGTTGTGTATGCAGCAACATTTCCGGCAACAGTTTCAGCATTGTTTTCACCGCCTGATGCTGCGTATTCCCATTGCGCTTCGGTTGGCAGGTTAAAACGCAGCCCAAAGTCTTTCAAACCCTCATCCTGCGAACCCGAAATAATGCCTCTCCAGGCAGCATAGGCGCGGGCTTGTTTCCAGTTAACACCTACAACCGGGTAATTATCAAATGCTTTGTTGGTGAAGTAGTTGTTTACGTAGATATCTGATTGCGAGTTCGGGAAATCCTCGGCCCAAACATTGCTATCCGGTACAACAGGGATAGTATCTACCACACTTTTGCCATCGTTAGGGCCGCCGGCCTGTACGTGTACAAAAGTGAATTTTACTTTATCTTTATTCAATACTTTTTTGCCACCAACAGTTTGAACCATACCCGACAGTTTTGACTGAAGATCATTATTCAACCAGAATGGAGTTTTGCTGGTGATGTTTATTTTGTTCCAGTCGATACGCTGCACGGTCGAATCTTTAGCGCCTTTGGCTTTTGATTTGATCTTGGTTTTAACGAAGTATTTAGGATCTTTGATAAAATCGGTTACGGCTACCGAATCGGCAACCCAATCCACAAAGCGGCGGTATTGTTTATTGCTTACCTCTGTAGCGTCGATAAAAAAGGCTGTTAAGGTAACCCGGCGTTGTGATAAAGTATCTACAGCGTTTGAATCTCTGATCGAGCTTTTCTCAAAAATTTGTCCCGCAGGTACATATACCATTCCTGGGGGAGCGGTGATGGTTTTGCCTTTAAAAGGGCGTACCACATCGGGCACTTCGTACATTTTTTTGCTTTTGCAGGCACAAAACATTACAGATGTGGCCAATAGAGCTATTTTGATATATTTTGTAGTCATATCTCGATGTTTCAAAAAAGGTGTTTAGTTTAAGTTAAGTTTATTTTAATCCGGGGTATATTTTGTGTTAAAATTTAAATCTCAGCGCTAATGATCCTACAAAGTAACCCTGGTTGCCACTCACACCAATGTTCGTGTTCTTTTGAGGTGTTGCGTTTGGCTGATAACCGTCGAACAGGGGGCTTTGTACTAAAACGTATTGAAAATTTGGGTTCAGTTCAACCTTGTCGTTACCAAGGAAACCTCGCAGTGCAATATTTGTACCAAAGCTGATAGGTATTTGCATTAAAGTGCCGCTGGCTGTATAATTATTTCCTTTCTTCGTATAAGAGGATCTAGGCCAGGGCTCACCAAGGATCTCTCCATCTGCTAAGTCGGTGACATCCAGGGCTGGTAACCCTTTTCCATCAGAATGCGGGGTGAGGGTTGCGTTTGAATAAACTTCGCCAACGCCGATACCGATATACAACCTCTTCATTGCATCCTGGAAGCCATTACGGGGCTTAAAATCCGAAAATTGACCAAGCGCCACTTTGAAGGTTAAGCTACCTCCAACAAAATTTACTTTATCTTGTGTAAAGTATAATTTGTTTTCGGCATCGGTGCCGCTTAGCTGACCAAAGCTGGTATTTAACCCAATAGTAAAATATAAACTTAGGTCATAATCGATATAGAACACCCCTGCCGGGCTCATTGCTGACTGGCTCCAGTTAGAATGTAATTGCGAAACTCCTGCCCCAACGCCCAGCCTCAAACCTTTTTGGCTTACACCATAGCTATAGTCAATTTGACTATATGCAGGCTTCGAACCTAACACGGCTAAAGCCATTATAGCAAGGGAAAAAAACAGGGGATTTTTATACTTAAAGATTTTAGTCGGTGTTAATTTCATATTGTGATGGTTTTCGGAATGTAAAAATAGAAAAATTTTCATTAATACAAACTATGACGGCTTTTGCTAATTAAAATAAAATTTTAAAACCCTTTTTGTATAAAGAATTTAATCTAAGCCCACATTATCTACATTTATTGCATTTTGCCTTATTACGGTATTTTTACCCTATTGTTTCAAAAAAATGTGGTTTTTGTGGGTTTTTGTTTAACCATTAATTAACAATAAAATATTATTGACATAAGTAGTTTTCGCTTATCTGTGATGGTAGCTTGTTATTGTGACCACAAAAGTATCCAGTTGCCTCAAAATACAAAACCGTGATTTAACGGTTTTTGTAGAGTGATTTAACCGTTTTTTAGTAGTATTGTATCTGGAAATCAAAAAGGTATCCAACTGTGATTTATTCTTCATTTTATTTCTTTTCGGTGTAGTTTTTTTCAGATAAGAGTGTCTTTTATTTAATTATAAAACAAAAATTACTTAATAGTTGAAAGTATTGATAATTGAAGACGAAAGTGGCCTTCGTGAAAGTATAGAAAACTATCTTTCGGAAGGTGGAAATGTGTGCGAAGTGGCACCCGATTATAACTCGGCCATGACCAAGGTTAGTTTGTATAATTACGACTGTATTTTGCTGGATATTACCCTGCCCGATGGAAACGGGTTTAACGTATTAAAATACTTAAAAGAGAAGGGCA
>Ga0157373_10000254_pt1 | contig 43477 bp, 36 predicted proteins | sample C65metaG_FD_113460 | JGI IMG/M metagenome (GOLD analysis project Ga0157373, IMG submission 113460) | Corn rhizosphere microbial communities from Kellogg Biological Station, Michigan, USA - C6-5 metaG | ecosystem: Host-associated > Plants > Roots > Rhizosphere > Soil | place: USA: Michigan... | reverse complement strand
GGTAAGCGACTCCCCGCTTAAATGTTCTTTAACAGCTTCCAGTTTGAAAACTGTGTCGTGCTTCCTGTTTTTATCCATAAAAAATGCCCCCAAATAGTGTCTAACTTTTTGGGGGCAGTCTAGCTCCATCAGCCTTTTTACTTATAAAATTCATAGTTCAGACCCCTGTCATCCGACTTCAGACTTCCGTCTTCGTCCTCTACAATATCTTAAACCCTAAACTAATATGCCACAGGTTATCCCTTTGGCCATATTTAGAGTTTACCTGTGTTAAGCCGCCTTCGTAACGGGCATCCAGCGAAATAGTCCCGAGGTCGATACCGGCGCCGGCCTGGTAGCCTAAAGTGCTGTTATTGTAATTGCCCAGATCCCGGTAGGCGTTACCTAAATTATCCGAAAAACTCTCGTTGGTATTTAAAACATACGAATAGATAGGTCCGGCCATAACGCGGAAGTTAAAGCTTTTGGCACCGAACGATTTACCTAATAATACAGGCACATCCAGCGACGTAAAACGCACGCGGGCATAACCGCCGGTATTAGTTCCGCTCGATTCGTAGTTAAACTGCCCGCCCTTGCTGCCCACATACATTTCGGGCTGTACGTAAAAACCTGTACCAATACGTGCAAAAGCGCCAAATTGGTAGCCGGTTACGGTGGATTCGGAAAGATTATCGGTATTGATCTTGGAGATGTTTGCCCCGCCTTTTATCCCGAGGGTAAACTGGGCCTTAGCGCCGATACACAGAAACAGTATCGCGGCTATACTTAACATATACTTTTTCATAGTTTTTTCAGTTTTAGTTTAGCAGATGTACGTCCAACAAAAGTTGAACCAAAATAATAAAACGACAATAGTTTGATTTTTATATTTTTGCTCAAAATAAAATTGAAAAATGGCCGAGATTACTATAAGCAACAAAGATTGGGAGCGCGTAAAAATAAAGGTAAAAAGAAAATACAACCATTTAACTGATGAGCAGTTAAAGTACACTGCAGGCCAGGAAGATGAGCTGATAACCCGCCTGATGAGCCTGATAAACCGCGATCGTAAATATGTTGTTTTTACCTTACGTAAAGCTTTGGTAAACATTGATACTAATATTTTGTAAAATAAATTAACGCAGGCTTAAAATGGCGCTGTGTTTTTTGTACATTTATACCACATTTTTCCTGATATAGCATGAAAGGGCGCGTTGTGTTGACTAAAACTTATAAGAGACTGGGATTGGCTGCCGGAGTTTTTGCTTTTGCGGTTGTGTTGTGGAGCTTTAATGATGATCTGTTCCAGATATCGAAAAACCTGGATGTTTTTGCATCTGTTTATAAAGAGATCAATTTAAATTATGTCGACGAGATAAACCCATCTAAACTGGTTAAAACCGGTGTCGACGCGATGCTCGAAGGCCTCGATCCTTATACCGAGTTCGTACCTGAATCTGAGATAGAAGATTATAAACTTAAATACGTTAGCACCCAATACGGTGGTATAGGCGCCAGCATATTTACCCGCAACAAAAAGGTATACATATCCGAAGTTGCCGAAGGTTTCCCTGCCCAGAAAGCTGATGTACATGCAGGCGATCAACTGGTAAAGATAAACGAGATTAACCTGGACGGTAAAAACAGCGACCAGGTAAGCGCTTTACTAAAAGGTAGCAAAGGCGCGCCCATTAAGCTAACCCTTAAACGTGATGGCGTTGCCGAACCGATAGAAAAAGACTTGGTTCGCGACGAGATCAAACAGCCCAACGTATCCTACTTCGGTATGGTTGACGGTAACATGGGTTACATAAAACTGGATAAGTTTTTAGAGAACAGCGGCGATGAAGTAACTAACGCTTTGGTAAGCCTGAAAAAGAATAATCCTAGCGGCATCATTCTGGATCTGCGCTCAAACGGCGGCGGTATTTTACAGGAGGCTGTGAAAATAGTGAATCTGTTTGTACCGAAGGATGTTGAAGTGGTATCGCAAAAAGGTAAAGTGAAAGATAAAAACTATACTTATCATACCTATAATACACCTATCGAACCTAACTTGCCTTTGGTAGTATTAGTAAACAGCCACTCGGCTTCGGCTTCGGAGATTGTGGCCGGTTCGTTGCAGGATCTGGACCGCGCGGTAATCATCGGCCAGCGCAGCTATGGCAAGGGTTTGGTACAGCAAACCTTTAACCTGCCATATAATAGCCTGGTAAAAATCACTATCGCTAAATACTATACCCCATCAGGACGCTGCATTCAAGCTTTAGACTATACTCACCGTAATGCGGATGGCAGTGTGGATAAGGTGGCTGATTCGTTAATGCACGAATACAAAACCAAAGACGGCCGTTCGGTTTATGACGGCAGTGGGATATATCCGGATATTTTCATCCCTCAGGAACGTTTCGCTAATGTAACACAGGTATTGGTAGGTAAACTGCTGATATTTGATTACGCCACACAATACCGCAATGCACATCCAAAAATTGGCGACCCGAAAACATTTACCTTGAGCGATGCTGATTATGCCGATTTTGTAAAATTTATCTCGACCAAAGACTATAAATACAGCAACCGTTCTGAAAAAGTATTGGCCGATCTGAAGGTTGAGGCCGATCGTGATAAAGAATTCGAGGACATCAAAACCGAATACGAATCGTTAAAAGCTAAACTGGCCAGCGCCAAAGCAAACGATATGCAGCAGCATAAAGACGAGATTAAACAAGTGCTCGAAAACGAGATCGCCTCAAGATATTACTACGAAAAAGGCCGCTACCAGTGCAATTTTAAATACGATAAAGAGCTGGCCCGCGCCACCAAACTGATGAGCGATAAAAACGAAGTAGCTAACATCCTGAAAGGGGAAGGCTCTTACAAGATCATCGGTAAACCTAAATTAGCTATGGCTGCTGTGAGGGGCGAGAGCAAGAACGATAATTAAGTCAGTCAAAGGAATGGATGTCATTCTGAGCTTGTCGAAGAATCGAGCGTAGGCCACCCACCATGCTTCGACAAGTTCAGCATGACAGCCTTACTGGTATTACCCCAATATCTCTTTAATATCCTCAGCCGTAAGCGATTTAATAAAGCTTTCTTCGGTGGTGATCAATGCGCGCGACAAGCTTAGTTTGCGTTGCTGCAAGGCCAATATCTTTTCCTCTACCGTATCTTTGGTGATGAACTTGTAGATAAATACGTTTTTGGTTTGGCCGATGCGGTGCGTCCGGTCAATAGCTTGTTGCTCAACAGCCGGGTTCCACCACGGGTCGAGGATGAATACATAATCGGCCTCGGTAAGGTTCAACCCCACGCCGCCGGCCTTGATCGAGATAAGGAATACGCGGGTCGTTTCATCTTCCTGGAATTTCTTTACTACCTCGCCACGGTTCTGTGTGCTGCCATCGAGGTACAAATAAGGTATGCCCTCCTGGTCGAAATGCTGACGATAAATGGTCAGTTGTTTTACGAATTGCGAAAATATCAAAACCTTGTGGCCACCGTCCAGCACGTTATTCAGCGTATGGGTAACGTTCTCAAATTTACCCGAATCGCCTTCGTAGTTTTCGTCGATCATCGATGGGTGATTGGCGATTTGGCGTAATTTGATCAACCCTTGTAATACTTGCATCTGCGATTGTGCGAAGGTGCCGTCCTCCAAACTTTTCAATAACTCGTTGCGGTATTCCGATTTGATCTTTTCGTAAACGTTGGCCTGTTCTTCGCTCATCTGGCAGTAAAACAGGTTTTCGGTTTTTGGCGGCAGCTCGGTAGCTACCTGTTCTTTGGTACGGCGTAAAACAAAAGGTTTGATAATGGCTTGCAGCTTGCGGGCCTTCTCTTCGTCTTTCTTTTTTTCTATCGGCGTAACAAACTCATTCTGGAAAAACTGCTGACTACCCAACAGGCCCGGATTGATGAATGACATTTGTGTCCACAAATCATTTACCGAATTTTCGACCGGGGTACCGCTCAATATCAGTTTATAGGCCGACTTTAATTGCTTTACCGATTTATATGATTTTGATGATGGGTTTTTGATGTTCTGGCTTTCGTCTAATATCACATAATCAAAAAAGAACTCTTTCAGGATATCAATGTCGATACGCGTAATACCATAAGTAGTGATCACCACATCGTACTGGCCGAACACCTCCGGCGATTTATTACGGAAGGTGCCTGTATGGATCATCAACCTAAGCTGCGGGGTAAATTTTTTAGCCTCGTTTAGCCAGTTATAGATAAGCGAGGTGGGCATAATAATAAGCGAAGTATTGCTCTTGCCCGCTGCCTGTGCTTCCTCTTTGTTTTTTTGAATAAGGGCCAGCGTTTGGATGGTTTTACCTAAACCCATATCATCGGCCAAACAACCGCCAAAGTGATAGTCCTTTAAAAAGTGGAACCAATTGTAGCCCGCTTGCTGGTAATGGCGCAGGGTCCCGGTAAAGTTTACCGGCATGGCTGTTTCTTCCATTTCCTCAAATTCCACCAATTTTTGCAGTTTGCGGTTGATGGAGATGCCGGCCATTTCGCCATCTGTCAGATCGTTAATTAACCCAACGTGATGTTTACGTAGTTTGATATCCTTATCGTTTTCGGCAAAAGCCAGCAGGTTGCCATATTGCGAAAACCATTTTTCGGGGATAACCGCTATCTCGCCCGACGGCAGGATAAACTCGCGTTTGCGGTTAAGGATGTGGTTGCGCAATTCCACAAACGGAATCTGGTATGGGCCAAAATGCACTACGGCATAAATATCGAACCAGTCATTGCTTTCCTTAACCTGCAGATCAATCTTGCTGCTGCCAAACAGGTAACGTTTTTGCCCATCCGGTTGTTCCAACTCAAATCCTTCGGCCAGCAACTCATCATGATATTGATTGAGCCACTCGAACACTGAAAACGATTGATCGGTATCTTCTTCAGTAACTTTTACTTCGAGGTTTTGGAACAGCGACGATACCGTTTTCAGTCCAAGCTCTTCCAGTTGCTGTAACTTGCTTTTTTCCCATGCCGTTGAGCGTTTTACGCGGTGAAAGCTATACTCGTCGCCATTTTTTTCAATCCTTACCGATACCATTCTGCCATCCCCGTAAGGGAAAACATAATCGGCATAGCGGAAATATAGTTGCAACTGCGAGATGCCGTTCTCTACATAAATAGGTTTCAGTATCGGCGTGGCTTCGTGTTTTTCATTGATGATCTTAAACCCTTCGGCGTAAACATGATGCTTTTCTATCAACGGTGCCACAAAACGCTCAAAGTACGATTGTTCTGAAGCACGGGGTATGGCAATGTATCGCTTATTTAAAAACGGTACCAGTTTTTTACCTTCTATATCTTTTTCAAAATAATACAGGGTATCATCCAGCATCATCCAGGCGGGCTGGTTGCAGATCACCTCGGCATTTTTGAACATGAACTCGATACGCATGCCCTGGTATTTGATGGTAGGGAAGTACCTGATCTCTTCCTCATTACGGCGGAAATGGAACAATACTGAAGCGGGCTCGATTGCCATTTGCAGCTTTTTGCCGGCAGGGTAACCTTCCTTACTCATCTGGTAAACTTCTTTGTTGTGCAGCAAGGCCAGCGCTTCAACCACGCGCTTTTCCATTTTTGGGCGGATGATATCGTAAAACTGATCGTTAAATACTTTTAAAAAAAACTCGATAGGCCGGATCTGTTTCTTATAATATTTGCGGATAATGGCTGCCTGTTCAAGGTCTTCCATTATTTTGATGAGTTTTATATCAGTGTCATCCAAAAAAGCGGCAAACTCTTTAGCTGTATTTGAAAATAAGCGCTGATAAGTTAAGGAAAATTCGCCATTGGGATTTAGCTGTACGATGTGCGGCTCGATTACGTACGACAGATACTCGTGCTTGCAAACAGCATATACAATTTGACAGGGCTTGGTACTATCTACGCGTAACATTGGGTTGATGCAAAAATTTAGGGAAGCTACATCAACAAAAAATTCAAACGTAGTTATTAATTGGCTTAATCAAAAGCATTTGATATGAAAAAATTGTTAACATGGTGTGATGTTGATAATCAATAAGTGATATTTTTTTACCGCACTAAAGGCTGTTTTGCTGACGAATTATTATAAAAACCTCAAAATCTATCGATTTAATGGATATTTTGACCCGATCATAACACCGGCATGCATTTTGCATAATGTGGATATCTTACCGGTAACTACAGATGGTTAAGCTGAAAACTTAAATAAATGATTCGATGTTCTTTATTTATTTGGCAGTACCCGGATACCATAGCACATTTTAGAAACGTTTTGGTTAACCTGATTTTTGAATGTTGATTAATTTTACTATTATTGACCTGACGCTGAGTTTATTATGATAGTGCCCCGCCCCGCAATTAATTTACTGTCGCTGGTAACAGCTGTGCTGTATTGTGCCCTAATGTTTGCATCGTGTAAAAAAGGCGACGTTGGGGGAACGGTTACCCCAATAAATACCGATACAAAACCTCTGGGTGTAATTAAATTAACAGGGGTAGTATCCGGATCAAATAAAAAGCTAACCCTTTCAATTGTTAATCTTGGCTCGGTAACGGTGAATAAAGATTGCACCTTGTCGACTATGGTCGCCGGTTTGGATATGGATGCATCGGGCATTCTGCCTGCATCAATGATCGGTCCTTCGGGTTTTGTTTTTACCGGCGACTCGATAATTTACAACGGCATTACCCTCACCAACAAAGCCGGAGTAGTTACACACGGCGATATGCTGAACGCCACCAAATTATACGGCAATCTGGCCTATGCTACGATGACTTTTGGCGATGGCTCGGCCACGCAGATCACTACCAAACGTATTCCCTTCTTTTTATATTATAAGGCGGTTGACGCTACGGGCGCTACCGTTGCCGCGCATGGTGCCGACTTTTTTGGGGTTGGCCCCGGTGTAAGCAGCGGTAATAAACTAATAAGCAGTCCGCTAAGCTATCTTCCTGTTAGCGGCAATCTGATGAGCGGTTTTAAATTGAGTATGGCAACCTTTAACGCCGGTGTACAGCAGGCAGCGTGTTTGTTAACCATTGGGCTTACGCCAACCGACCTGGAAGCTTCAAGCGGGTTTAACCTGCATCCGCTTGCAGCGTTGCCCAATAATGCTGGCTATGCCAGTTATATACAGGGTACTGTAGTTTACAACAGCACTTCGCTTGCAGGGCAAATTGCTTTTAACACAGCGTATACATCAACTGCAATTCTGCAGGATTCAAAATATACCGGGACAACTTATAGCGCTTTACCACCCGGAGCGACAGTGCACATAGTAACCAACAATGGCTTTAACTACCTGTACACTGTAAGCGCAACCGCTAACCTTACCGGTATTGAAAACCCAACCAGCAGCGGCGAAACCCGCAATATTTTCGGTATCGATTTTTTTATGCAGAACGAGTTACTGATTGATTATACCGATCACCAGCTTGGTGTGAAGAATGTGGTGAGGTAATAAGTACGGCCTTTGTGTTATGCCTTTTCAATCCACTCTTCATAGCCTATAACACCCAGATCGTTGCGTCCGGCTCCATCCAATACGGCTATGAATTCCAAACAATGCCCGTCCGGATCATCAAAGTAAATGGCAATGGCCGGCATCCAGGCAAAAACCATCGGTCGCTCAGTACCGTCGTTAAAAAAGTTGTATGGGCTTAGTCCGCGTTGTTTTAACCAAGGCACTGCATTATGCAGCACATCATTTACTTCGCAACTGAAAGCAAAATGCCGTATATCGATTTTGTCTTTTGGTTTTTCCCACAGGCCAAGCATATACTGTTTTGGCCGCCCTATCCAGAAGAAGGCTATCTTTCGTTCCGTTTCGATAGATGCCAGCTCCAGCCCAAGCGTATCGCGGTAAAACGCTATCGAGCGCTGTAAGTCTTTAACAAATAAATGGGTTTCGTATAGGCCTTTGATCATGGTGGATATTAGTTATACCTCTATCTCACCCTTAAACACCAGTTCAGCAGGGCCCTCTAAAAAGATATTGCTAAAAGTTTGCCCGTCGTAATCAAAGCGGATATTTAGGTTTCCACCCAATACTTTAATAGGCGTGGTAATGTGCCCGGTTTGGTTGTTATGTTTAGCCATAGCCAATGCAACGGCGGTAACACCGGTTCCGCAGGCATAAGTTTCGTCTTCAACACCACGTTCGTAAGTACGTACAAAATAGCCTTCGCCTTGCGGCTCTACAAAATTTACATTAATACCTTTGGTTTTATAGGTATCGTTATAACGTATGGCGCGGCCATCGGCAAACACATTTTTATTGGCCAGATCGGTGGTCAAGCCCACGTAATGCGGTGAACCGGTATTCAATACATAGTCATCGCCATCGCGTTTTATGTCGGATGCGTTGATCACCTCGAGGCTTACCCAATTGCCTTCTTCTGAAATTTTGGCATAATGTGGCCCGTCGACCGCCAAAAAATCAGTCTCGCCTTTAATCAACCCTAAAAATTTGGCAAAGGCAACAATGCAGCGCCCGCCATTGCCGCACATGCTGCTGGGCTGCCCGTCGCTGTTGTAATAAACCATCTCGAAATCGTAGCCTTCCTTCTCCTGCAAAAACATCATCCCATCGCCGCCGACACCAAAGCGGCGATCGCAAACCTGGGCAATTAATGCCGGATTTTGGTGATTTACAATGTTTTTGCGGTTATCAACCAAAACAAAATCGTTGCCTGCGCCCTGGTATTTATAGAATGGTAATTTCATCGATATACTTATAAATAATGCTGGTTTTGTGTACCTTGTTAAACTGTTTCAATATTAATACGTTAAAATTGAAAAGCTGTAATTTACAGGTCAAATATAGGTTTAACATTTTTTAACATAAAACCAAATAACATACTATTGTTCTTATCGTCTATATGGTATTAAATTTGAAATTGTAAAAACTAAAGGAGTAAAAGAATAATATGAAAAAGATTGGTTTAACAATACTAACCGCTTTCCTTGGCGGGGCCATGGCAATAGGCGGCTACAAGGTAATTGAGGCTAACAGAGACAATAATATGTCTTTCGAAGACCGTCAGAAAGTATATTTTGCAAGTAACCCGATGCCTTCGGTGGTATCATCAACAGGTAATGTTGATTTTACCGAGGCAGCAGCGGCCGTAACACCGGCGGTTGTTTATATCCGTACTACATATTCGGCAACATCGGGCAGCGGTGAAGACCAAATGGAACAGATGTTCGGCCAGATGTTCGGTCAGCGCCAGCGGTCGATGGCACCGCAACGTGCTTCAGGCTCGGGTGTGATCATTTCGACTGATGGTTACATTGTAACTAATAATCACGTAGTTAGCAAAGCCGATAAAATTGAAGTAACTACTAACGATAAACGTACCTTCCAGGCTAAGGTTATCGGTACCGACCCTAATACCGATCTTGCCCTGATCAAGATTAGCGCTACCAATTTGCCTATCGTAAAATTAGGTAACTCGGATGATACCCGCGTAGGCGAATGGGTACTGGCTGTAGGTAACCCTTTTAACTTAACATCAACCGTAACAGCAGGTATTATCAGTGCTAAAGGCCGTAACATCGGCATTATTGGCAGCGAGGATAACGACGAGCAACAACCAATGAGCCCGTTTGGTGGCCGTATGCGTTACCAAGGACAGGATCAAGCTCCGAAACTGAATAAAGGTATCGAGTCGTTCATCCAAACCGACGCTGCCATTAACCCTGGTAACAGCGGTGGTGCACTGGTAAACACCAAAGGCGAGCTGATCGGTATTAACGCGGCTATCGCTTCGCAAACTGGCAGTTATGAAGGCTATGGTTTTGCCATCCCGGTTAACCTGGCTAAAAAGGTATTAAATGATATTCAGAAATATGGCGCTGTAAAACGTGGCTATGTAGGTGTAAGCTTCCAGGAGTTAAACCCCGATGCTGCCGAAGCTTTACATGTAAACAGCACCGTGGGTTTATATGTTAACGACCTGGTAGCAGGCGGTGGTGCCGAACAGGCCGGTTTACGCAAAGGTGATATCATTACTAAAGTTAACGGCCGTAACGTTACAGAATCGTCGGACTTACAGGAAACCGTTGGCCGTTTACAACCAGGCGATAAAGTTAACCTGACCGTTTTACGCGATGGCAGCGAGAAAAACTTTGTGGTAACCCTGAAAAGCGAACCCGGCGCCACCAACAAAGTAGCCAGCAACCACTCGGCCGAAGAGCTATACAACAAATTGGGTGCAAGTTTCCAGCCGTTAAGCGATGCTAAAAAGAGCGAGTTCCATGTTAACTCGGGCGTTGTGGTAACACAGGTTCGCCCTGGTAAAATGTTTGATCAGCTAGGTATGGAGCCAGGCTCGGTGATCACCAGCATCAATAGAATGCCGATCAATAACTCGGCTGATATCGATAAAGCGATCACCAATGTTAAAAACGGCATCTTAACCATATCGGGCATCAATCCTGACGGAAGCTCGTTTACCAACAGGTTCCAGCTACAATAATTGCCAGTCCATAAAAATTAATAATTTGAAAAGCCTTCCGGATATTTCCGGAGGGCTTTTTTGATTTAGCAATAGACTGGTGGTTAATCCTCTTGTCATTTCGAGCGATAGCGAGAAATCCTCTACATTATGCTTGGATACAGCAGAAGATCTCTCACTATCGTTCGAGATGACATGATTTTCAGAATCAGCGAAATCATTAAATCAAAATAATCAACGGTACTTTCCTTACTTTTGCCCGATGAATTGTGCTGCTCTCGAGTTCCCGCTTTTAAACCAAAACCTGTTATTACTTTGCCGGAAAGCTATTTATTGGGAAGAGCAAAAAGCATTGATCTGTGCCGACGTGCATTTGGGTAAAGGTGGACATTTTCGCAAGGCGGGCATAGCTATACCGCTTAGTTTGGCACAGGATGATTTGGCTGTACTGTCTGATCTGATCCGTGAATACCAACCGAAGAAACTGATCTTTCTGGGCGATTTGTTTCATAGCGATATGAACGCCGATTGGGAATGGTTCACTTTATGGCGGGCGCAATTCCCTAATCTGGAAATTATATTGATACGTGGCAATCATGATGTGATACACGATAAATATTACCAGCAGCTTAACATCGGTTTGTATGATGAGTTGTTGGTGACCCCGTTTTTGATGCTGCATCACCCGCTTAATGCGGTTAAATTAGAACAAGCTGCCGGCTATGTTTTATGCGGGCATATCCATCCGGGTGTTACGCTGCATGGCAAAGGTAGGCAATCGCTTACGCTGCCTTGTTTCTTTTTTAGCGAAAAACAAGCTATTCTACCGTCTTTTGGGAAGTTTACCGGTCGCATGAGTTTGCAGCACCAGCCGGCCGATAAACTGTTTGCTGTGCTGCCTGATAAGGTAATGGCAGTGTAGCCTTATTTATGCTTTTCTATATATTCGGATAAGGTGAGGCTAAGTTCGCCTAAGGTTACATCGGTAGCTACCAGTTTCCAATCGCCGCTCACAATATCATAGGTAGGCACTTTGCTTATACCCCAGTTTACGATATTGGGCGAATCTTCACCTTTCAGATCGGCCATTTGCGGCCATGGTAGTTTGTCATCCTTAACAGCGGTTGTCCACCAGTCGGCCTTGCTGTCTAAAGATACACTGATCACCTCAAGGCCTTTTTTCTTCAGCTCATCGTATACATTCAATATATCATTGTGATTGGTGCGACTAAAGCTGTTACCCGCGCGCCAAAAATCAATCAGGAAAACCTTTTTACCGGCGCTTATCTGTGCGAATGTTTTACCATCAAAGGTTTTGCCATTAATAGGCGGGGCAGTTTGACCCGGTAATAGTTTTACCAGATGGCTCAAAGCATCGCCGATCATTTTGCCTTCGGCGCTGTTTTTTGCCTGTGCGCCCATTTGCTGGTATAAAGCATAATATTTGGCAGGTTGACTGCGATACTCCTGTTCTTCCATAAAACGGGCGGCAAACTCGCTGTTGGGGTTACTTTTAATAAATTGCTCCAAAGCGCTGAAACTGGTCGACCGTGCTTTATCGCGTGCGTTAGATAGCTTTTGGTTTAAAGCGTTAAACCGGTCGCGGTCCAGGTGGTCGCCTTTTTTAATTAATTCCGTGTTCAGGCTATCAGCTTCTGTTTTAAAGCCTTTGGATAATTGAGTTACCAAATTATGGTAAGCGCTTAACTCCTGTTGGCGTTTGGAGTCGCTCACTACACTGGGGTAACTATCCAGGTGTTTGGCGTCAACATTAATAATGTATTTACCGGGTTCCAGAAATATTTCAAACGAATCATGCTTCTTGGCTCCGTTTTTTACGATGTCGAAGGTATAAAAACCTTCGGCTTCGAGCGAACTTTTTACAATGCACTTGCCATTTACAACATTGCCGCCAAAGGCATCCTTGCCGTTATCGGTTTTTACAATAAAGGTAGCGTCGTTTAATCCAGGGGCGTTGATATCAAACTCGATAATATTGGGGTTACCACAAGCTGTTAACAGCGTAGCTGCAAAAATTAATATATATTTTTTCAAATCGTGAGGTTTTTGTTCCGATCTAAAGATATCATTATTTATTAAGGTAAGTATAATGTGGTAAAGAAGTTTCTGTAGAGTGAAGAGACGCAAGCAATCCTGGCTGTAGCAGTAAAAAACTTAATTAATTGTAAAGTGGAGATTATGTATAGGATAGTTATAAATAATTAATTTACAGGCGATTACTTGTATTTTATATTCATTAGTTTTTGCATATTTGGCATGCCAACCAGTTTACCATGCCGACGCTGAAAAGTTTTAGTCCGAACACCTTAATAGCACGCGATGACAGCCGTTTTATAAGCAATACAGTTGATGGTGAATTGATATTGATGAATATCAAAACCGGCGATTATATCGCTTTGCGAACTTCTGGGCGGGCTATCTGGGAAATACTGGCAAGCCCCATCACTGTAACCAAACTTATTGCCAACATCCTCGACGAATACGAAGTGAGTGAAGCCGAGGCCACTGCCGATACCATGGATTTTTTAAAGCAACTACTTGATCAGGGGATGATTAAGATCCTAACTAATTAGTTATCCAATTATATTTTATAGTAGCGCTGTTTATTACACAGCTCATATTTACCCGGTTAATTAGAATGTTTCTAAATAGTTATTTTAGTCATAATTGAGTCATTTGATCTAAATCTTTTGCTATTTAATAAATACTTTTGGCGAAAAATAAATCTGATCTGTAATGAGCGACTTTAAACAAACCTTTAACTCTTCATTGGGCAAAAAGCTGATCATGGCTTTAACAGGGTTGTTTCTGTGTACTTTTATCATAGTGCATCTGGGCGGTAACCTTTTACTGTTTAACAACGATAACGGCTATAGCTTTAACGTTTATGCCAATTTCTTAACCCACTTTCCGCCTATCGAGGTAATTGCATACATTTTGTATATCAGTATCCTGATACATGCATTGTACGCCCTTATCCTTACAGTGCAAAATCGTAAGGCTCGCCCTATAGCGTATGCCGCTGCAAATAACTCGCCGGCAACATGGTCGTCAAAAAACATGGGCCTGTTAGGTTCTATCCTGTTTGTGTTCATCGTGATACACATGGGCGATTTTTGGTTTAAATACAAATACACCAATAGCGTAAGCTTTAAAGAATATCGCACTAACCTGATAACAGGCGCAACTACTTCGGCAGATTATACCCCGGAGTATAAAGAATTTGAGCACTCCGTATCAAACGAAGGTAATACGGAAGTGGTTCGTGTTAAAAACCTGTACGCTACCGTATCAAAAAGCTTTAGCCAATTATGGTATGTAGCTTTATATGTGATAGCGATGGGCGCCTTATCGTTCCACCTGCTGCACGGCTTTCAAAGCGCGTTCCGTACGATGGGGTGGATACACCGCAAATACACACCTATTGTAGGTTTTATCGGTAGCTGGTTCTTCGGGGTAATCATCCCACTCGGCTTTGCCGCAATGCCAATTTTTTACTATATCAAGTCGATAATAAAATAATACATATGATTTTAGACGCTAAAATTCCAGCAGGCCCATTAGCCGAAAAATGGAGCAAGCACAAGTTTAACCTAAAATTGGTTAACCCTGCAAACAAGCGTAAATATAATGTGATTGTAGTGGGTACCGGTTTGGCCGGCGCTTCGGCTGCGGCATCATTGGCCGAGCTGGGCTACAATGTTAAGGCTTTCTGTTTTCAGGACAGCCCGCGCCGCGCACACTCTATTGCTGCGCAGGGTGGTATCAATGCTGCTAAAAATTACCGTAATGATGGCGATAGCGTTTATCGGTTGTTTTACGATACCATTAAAGGCGGCGACTACCGTGCGCGTGAAGGAAACGTTTACCGTTTGGCCGAAGTATCGGTTAATATTATCGACCAGTGCGTTGCCCAAGGTGTGCCTTTCGCCCGCGAATATGGCGGTTTGTTAGATAACCGTTCATTCGGTGGCGCGCAGGTATCGCGTACATTCTACGCCCGGGGCCAAACCGGACAACAATTACTGTTGGGTGCATACTCGGCCTTAAACCGTCAGATACACGAAGGTAAGGTGAAAATGTACACCCGCACCGAAATGCTGGACGTAGTTGTTGCTGATGGCAAGGCACAAGGTATTGTTACCCGTAACCTTACCACGGGCGAAATCGAAACTCACAGCGGCCACGCGGTATTGTTATGTACAGGCGGTTACGGCAACGTATTCTACCTGTCGACCAACGCGATGGGCTGTAACGTTACTGCTGCATGGCGCGCGCACAAACGCGGCGCATTCTTCGGCAACCCTTGCTATACCCAAATTCACCCAACCTGTATTCCGGTATCGGGCGATCACCAGTCGAAGCTAACACTGATGTCGGAATCGCTGCGTAACGATGGCCGTGTTTGGGCGCCAAAAACACCCGAGCTGGCTCAGAAACTGCGCAAAGGCGAGATCAAGGTAAGCGATCTGAAAGAAGAAGACAGGGATTACTTCCTGGAAAGAAAATATCCATCATTCGGTAACCTGGTTCCGCGCGACGTTGCATCGCGTAACGCTAAGGAAGCTGTTGACGAGGGTAAAGGCGTAGGTGCATCAGGCGTAGCCGTATTTTTGGATTTTGCAGAATCTATTGCCCGTTTAGGCGAAGATACCGTGCGGGCCAAATACGGTAACCTGTTTGATATGTACCTGCAGATAACCGACGAGAACCCATACAAAGTGCCAATGCGTATTTACCCGGCGGTACACTATACCATGGGCGGCCTTTGGGTTGACTATAACCTGATGACCACTGTGCCTGGCTTATATGCTTTGGGCGAGTGTAACTTCTCCGACCATGGCGCTAACCGTTTAGGTGCTTCGGCGCTGATGCAGGGTTTGGCTGATGGTTACTTTGTGATACCTTACACTATCGGCGATTACCTGGCCGGCATAGGCCCGAAACCGGTTGATGAAAAACACCCGGCTTTCGCGCAAACCAAAAAGGATGTGGAAGATCGTATCGCCAAATTATTAGCTTTAAAAGGTACCAAAACCGTCGACGAATATCACCGCGACCTTGGCCACATTATGTGGGAGTACTGCGGCATGGCGCGTACCGAAGAAGGTTTAACAAAAGCCAAAGGTATGATACAGGAGTTGCGTGCCGATTTCTGGAAAAATGCCATCGTAATTGGTAAGAACGAAGAGTTCAATATGTCGCTGGAGAAAGCAGGTCGCGTAGCTGATTTCCTTGAATTGGGAGAACTGATGATTGACGATGCCTTGATGCGTAAAGAATCATGTGGTGGTCACTTCAGGGTTGAATCGCAAACCGAAGAGGGCGAGGCCCTGCGCGATGACGAGCACTTTGCTTTCGCAGCAGCCTGGGAGTACAAAGGCGATAACGTACCAGAGGTTCTGAACAAAGAAGAACTGGTATTTGAAAATGTTAAGTTAACACAACGTAGTTATAAATAGTATTGAGTAACAAGTATCAAGTAGCAAGACAAAAACATCTTGATACTTGATACTAACTACTTGATACCTATCTCAAATATGAAATAGAATGAGCGGAAACATGAACCTGACGCTGAAAGTATGGCGTCAACAAAATGCGCAAACACCGGGTAAAATGGTTACCTATAAGGCCGAGAATATATCGCCTGATATGTCGTTCCTGGAAATGCTGGATGTGGTGAACGAAAGCCTGACCCACAAAGGTGAGGATCCTATCCATTTTGACCACGACTGCCGCGAAGGTATCTGCGGTATGTGTTCGCTATATATCAACGGCCAGCCGCATGGGCCTAAACGTGCCATCACCACCTGCCAGCTGCACATGCGCAGCTTCCACGACGGGCAAACCATTACCATCGAGCCTTGGCGCGCCGCGGCTTTCCCGGTTGTGAAGGATCTGGCGGTAGACCGTTCGGCTTTTGACCGTATACAACAGGCCGGGGGCTACGTTTCGGTAAATACCGGTGGCGTACCAGATGCCAACGAGATAGCCATATCGAAAGTTATTGCCGACGAGGCCTTTAACTCTGCTACCTGTATAGGTTGCGGGGCCTGCGTTGCGGCTTGTAAAAATGCTTCGGCTATGTTGTTCGTATCGGCTAAGGTATCGCAATTCGCCCTGTTACCGCAAGGCCAGCCTGAGCGCTACAGCCGTGTACAAGCCATGGTAGCGCAAATGGACGACGAAGGCTTTGGCAGCTGTACCAACACCGGCGCCTGCGAAGCCGAGTGCCCTAAAGAGATATCGCTCACCAACATCGGCCGCATGAACAATGATTATTTAAGTGCGAAACTGTTCCGTGAGCAACATGTGCACGAAAGCTGATAATTACCACTTTTTAAAATATATCAAAGCCTCAAATATAATTTGAGGCTTTTTTGTTTGCCTATATCCGATCTTTTCTCACCTGATCCCATAAGCGGCTGATTTAAATGTAACTATCAAGAGGAGAGCCAATATCTGTACAGGACGGTACAGGTTGCCGTGACGCATATATTAAAATATGTTTACATATAAACCTATAGAGAAAGCCGAAAATCTTTAAGAGTAAGCACTAACCATTTAATCTATTTCATGAAAAAACTTAACTCGTTTAGGAGCTCGCTCCTAAAAAACGCGGCTATGGCTGTGCTTTTGGTCGCGGCTGGCTGTAGCAAAGTAAACACTTTAAGCACAACCACAACGGCATCTGGCGATGCTGCGACTACCACAGGCAGTGGCAAGCTTTCCACTTTTTCAACAAACACTTATTACGTATCACCAACTGGTAGCGACAGCAATGCGGGCACAATGGCAGCGCCTTTTGCTACAGTGCAGGCTGCACAAGCTGCCGCTATACCCGGCGACTTGATCTATATCCGCGGTGGAAACTATAATGTGCCCAGCACGCAGATGGCTTTTACCGATGGTTTGTACGATTGTGTATTTTACCTTAACAAAAGTGGTACCGCTGGCGCACCGATTACCTATCGCGCTTATCCCGGTGAAACCCCGGTGTTTAACTTTTCGGCCATTAAACCGTCGGGCCTGAGGGTTACGGCCTTTTTTGTAAAAGGTTCGTATATCTATATCAAAGGTATCGAGATTGTGGGCGTACAGGTAACCATTACTACCCATACCCAAAGTGAGTGCTTCCGCAATGAGGGCAGCAATAATATTTACGAGGCCTGCAAAATGCACGATGGTATGGCCAATGGCTTTTACCTTACCAAAGGCGGCAATAACCTGATATTGAACTGCGATGCCTATAATAACTGGGACAACGTATCCGAAGACAAGTTGGGCGGCAATGTTGATGGTTTTGGCTGTCATCCATATAAACAAGGTGTGGGTTATACCGGCAACGTATTTCGTGGTTGCAGGGCATGGTTTAACAGCGATGACGGTTTTGATTGTATCAACGCTTTCGAGGCCATTACTTTCGAAAACTGCTGGGCGTTTGACAATGGTTATTCGCAAAGCTTTCAAAGCCTGGGCAATGGTAATGGGTTTAAGATAGGCGGTTTCGGTACCAGCACTACGCCAAGCGTACCGGCAACTATCCCGAGCCATACCGTACGTTTTTGTTTAGCAGTGGGCAACAAGGCAAATGGGTTTTATGCCAACCACCACCTTACCGGCAATACCTGGTATAACAATACCGCGTATAAAAATGCCGATAACTATAACATGCTAAATCGCAGCGCCGATTATACCAGCGATGTGCCGGGCTACAGCCACATCATGAAAAACAATCTGGGTTACGCTGCTACCTCGGCCGAACTGGTGAATATCAACCAACCACTTTGTACGCTGAGCAATAACTACTGGCAGATTAGCGGCATTACTATATCTGATACTGATTTTGTAAGCTTGACCCAATCGTTGCTTACCCAGGGCCGCCATTCGGACTTTACTTTGCCTACAAATGATTTTTTACGTTTGGTATCAGGCAGCGACCTGATAGACAAAGGTGTTAACCTGGGCTTTACCTATACCGGCGCAAGCCCTGATCTGGGCTGTTTTGAGTTCGGCATCAACAAAAGCCCGATAGTTTCAAACCCGGTAATACCGTAATTTAAACTACAAGGAACAAACCGCGTTTTTAATAGGTTTTAGCCCGGTTTGTTCTTGATATACCGCTTTGACAAAAAGATAGGTATAAGCCATAAAAATAAAACCCCACATATCGCAATACTGAAAACCATTTTAAAGTTTTGAATGTTACCGATACTATGGAACCTAATGTGTACCTGCTGGTAACCGACCCCAATAATGCCTGCCGCGATGTCATCCGCTCGCGCGATACCGCACTACGCATTAAGGTTTATTGCTTAGATAAAGAGCCTTTTACGCCCGACCCAAACGAGATACAGCTATACGGCGAATACGAAGGCAATCGCCTGGCTTTTGAAACGGATGGCATAACCGCCGAAGATGCTATCGACATGGCTGCGGCCATACATTGGTATGCAAACTACCTGGATTACCCTGAAATGGAAATCCTGGCCGAAGAACCCAAGGCAAGTAACCAACGATCGATGTAGATCTACAAAAACTCAATCACTACACCATCGCTTACCGGGTGGCCTGTACAGGTCAATATCCAATGATGTTTAAGGTCGGTATCTGTTAAAACGTCATTCACCGTCATTTCCACCTTGCCGCTTTTACAAATAGCGGTACAGCTTGAGCATATACCCGCTTTGCAGCTATAGGGTAGTGCGATATTGCTTTGCAGCGCGGCTTGCAGTATGGTTTGGTTTTCACCAACAGTTACATCGTATTCAGTATGCTTAAACCTTAGCTTGATGGTTTGAGGTGGATAAGGTTTGGTTTCTGCCGGCACGGTTATAGTCTCCAACACGAAATTCTCCTTACGGATCTGATCGTCGGAAAAACCCATATAAATTAGTGTCAACCGTACCATACGCATATACACGAAAGGTCCGCAGATAAAGAAAAGAGTTTTATCGCGATCATAATTCAAATACTGGCCTACCAGGGTGGCTACCAACTCATTATTCAGACGCTTACGATGTGAACCGACTTCGCTGAAAAGGTAAACTATTGTTAACCTTTCGGGATAAACCGAGACCAGGATATTCAGCTCATCGTAAAATAGGGTAGATCCTGCACTGCGGCCGCTGTATATTAAAGTGATCTTGTTTTTGCTGTTTCTCGATAACAGATATTTGAGATGTGCGTAAACAGGGGTGATACCGCTGCCGGCCGCGAAATAAAAGATATCCTGTTCCTCATCATGTTGTGGAAGGGTGAACTTGCCGGCCGGAGCCAGAGCGTTCCAGGTATCACCAACTTGTGTTTTGGTTAGCAGAAAGCGAGATATCTCGCCATTCTCGATACGCTTTACGGTGATGCTCAGAAATTCCTCATCAGGGAAGGAGCTAAGCGAGTATGACCGGCGTACTTCGTTGTGATGATGAGCAAATATCAGCGTAATAAATTGCCCGGCCTGGTAAGTTATCTTTTCGCCGGTGGTATTGCTCAGATAAAAGGTGGCCGTATCGGGTGTTTCCCATTTTATGGCCTCAACTTTTAGCTGCAGCATGATTACGCGATCTGTAATATGATTTTACCAAACTGGTTGGAATTGGCCATTTTTTCAAAAGCCTTATGGGCGTGCACCAGCGGGAATATCTCATCGATCACCGGTACAATTTTGTGTTGGTTTACCAGATCCATCATCGCTTTAAATTCGTCAACCGTGCCCATCATCGAACCTAGCAACTGCAATTGCCTGTAGAAAAATTTGCGAGCATTAAACGCCGGAAAATCCCCAGCCGTGCCACCGAAAACAACTATGCGCGCACCGGGGTTACACAGATCGGGTATGCGGGCAAAGCCTTCGCCTAGCGCACTATCAATTACTATATCAAAAGCACCTGCAAGGTGCTGTAATTGTTTATCCCAATCTTCATCATGATAATTTACACCTGCGGTTGCACCCAGGCTTTTAGCCTGTTCTATCTTTTCGGCAGTGCTGGATGTAATGTAAACTTCGGCGCCTGCGGCTACTGCCCATTGTATGGCAAAGCTGCCTGTGCCACTGCCCGCGCCGATGATCAATACTTTGTCGCCAGTTTTTAATCGTCCTTTGGTAAACAATGCTCTGTAAGCCGTTAAACCGGCTAGCGGAATAGCCGCTGCTTCGGCCCAGTTTAAATGCTGAGGTTTTTCGTGCAGGTACTCGGCTTTTACCTTTACGTATTCGGCAAAGGTACCATCATCAGGTAAGCCTAATATTTTAAAATCCTTGCCCTGAAATTCGTTGCTCGGACCGTAGTTATGACTGGGGTTGATGATCACCTCTTTACCGCGCCATTGCCTGTCGACACCTTCGCCAACTTCAGCCACGATGCCCGCACCATCCGAACCTAAAATGGTTGGATATTTGATGCCTGCATATTTGCCAACAGCTATCCAATAATCGCGGCGGTTTAAGGCTGCGGCTTTTACCTGTACCAAAACTTCGCCCGTGGCAAGTACTGGTTTGTCGACTTCGGTAAATACATAAGGGTTGACGGCACTGTGGAGTACTAGGGCTTTCATCTTGATTCGGATTTCGGATTTTCGATTTCGGATTTTAAAATATGCGAATATTTGAATTCAGACAAGTGCGTTAGGGGTAGTAGCGGATACCGGCCTTGCGCTGGGTTGAGGGCAGGCCGTGACTAAGGCCCTGTGTAGTATGAGCGGATAACCCGGGCCGCAGGCAACGCCCACATTCTTTTTAATTAACGTTCGCTAACGTTCACCGTTTGTTATCATACACAGGGAAAATAAAAAACGACCCCAATATTAACGAGGTCGTTTTTATTAGTAATATCTAATTAAGCGATCGCTTTTTTGTATAACTCAGCAACGTGGTTCCAGTTGATCACGTTGTAGAACGCTGCCAGGTAATCAGGGCGGCGGTTTTGGTATTTCAGGTAATAAGCATGTTCCCAAACGTCAACACCTAAAATTGGCGTGCCTTTTACTTCGGCAATATCCATCAGGGTATTGTCCTGGTTAGGGGTTGAGGTTACAGCCAGTTTTTTATCGGCGCCTACAATTAACCATGCCCAGCCCGAACCAAAACGGGTAGCGCCAGCCTGACTGAATTTGGTTTTGAACTCGGCAAACGAACCGAAAGCGCTGTTGATAGCTGCAGCTAGTTCACCTGTAGGCTCGCCACCGCCATTGGGCGACAGGATAGTCCAGAAGAAAGTGTGGTTGTAGTGGCCACCGCCGTTGTTACGTACAGCCGCCGGGAATTTAGAGATATTGTGGATGATGTTTTCGATGCTGTCGTTAGCCTCAGGTTTACCTTCTAACGCCGCGTTAAGGTTGGTTACGTAAGCCTGGTGATGTTTTCCATGGTGAATTTCCATGGTCATTTTGTCAATGTGCGGTTCAAGGGCGTCGGTAGCGTATGGTAACGCCGGTAATTCAAATGCCATAGTGATTATTTTTTAAGGTTAAATTATGTATTTGTGAATAGTACCCGCAAATATAAAGGCAGTTGCCGGATAATTGTTCACTTTATTGTTAACTTTTAAGTCTTTTATTCCTAAAAAACTCTCGTACCAGCTCGCCGCACTCGTTTTGCATAATGCCGCCGGTTAGTTGGGTTTTAGGGTGGATGATCTTTTGGTTGATGCGGCCGAAGCCGAGCTTGGTATCGTAAGCGCCAAAAACAATGCGCCCTATCTGGAACCAGTATAGCGCCCCGGCACACATTACACAGGGCTCCAAGGTAACATACAGGGTGCAATCAGGCAGGTATTTACCGCCTATATAGTTTGCCGCGGCGGTTAATGCCTGCATTTCGGCATGGGCCGATACATCGTTCAAACGCTCGGTTAGGTTATGTCCGCGCCCGATGATCTGCCCGTTGCAAACTACCACGGCACCAATGGGTATTTCATCTTCGGCTAAGGCAAGTTGCGCTTCTTTGAAAGCCTCTTTCATAAAAAAATCGTCGGGCACAATGGCCGGCTCGTCGCCAAAAGTAAAATATCTCATTATATCAGTCTTTGTCCGTTGGGCACAGGTTTATCAATTGTCGATAATACAATGTCGCCACTTTCATCGGCGAAGCCGGTTACCAAAAATTCCGACATAAACGGCCCGATCTGCTTTTTGGCAAAGTTAACCACGCCGATGATCTGTTTGCCTATCAATTCGTCCTTAGTGTAATGTTTGGTGATCTGCGCGCTGCTCCATTTAATGCCTAATGGCCCAAAATCAACCTGCACCTTGTAGGCTGGTTTATGTGCTTCGCGGAAATCGGCCACAGCCAGGATAGTGCCTACCCGCAGTTCTACCTTCTCAAAATCATTCCAGGATATGGTTTCCATGCTACGAAATTACAGATTTACGTCAGATGTCCATAGTCCATGGTCCATAACAATCTCAATTTAAAGCTATGGACTATGGTCTATCGACCATCGACTAAAAAACCTACCTTTGCACCCATGATCGACGTTATATTAAAGAAAGGCAAAGAGAAAGCGGTTTTACAAAAGCATCCCTGGGTATTTTCGGGAGCGATTGAGCGGGTAAAAGGTAAACCCGCCAACGGCGATGTTGTCCGTCTGCTGGATGCTAAAGGCGCTTTTATGGCCTATGGTTTTTATAACGATCAATCGCGTGTGGCCTTGCGCCTGCTCGAGTGGGATGAGAACGTGGCTATCGACGAGGCCTGGTGGCGCAATAGGATAGCAGTGGCAGTGGCAGCACGCCAGGCTATTTTAGAGGATGGCGTTACTGATACCTGCCGCCTCATCTTTAGCGAATCAGATTACCTGCCGGGATTGATCGTCGATAAATATGCCGATCATCTGTCGTTGCAGATACTCACTTCGGGTATCGAAAATATCAAGCCCATTATCATCGACGAATTGCAGAAGCTGCTCAACCCGGCCAGTATATTCGATCGCAGCGATGCCTCCTCGCGCGAGCACGAAGGCATGGCGCCATCCTTCGGTATCTTAGCCGGTAACCAGCCGCCCGAGTTGGTTGAAGTAGTGGAAAACGGCCTGCGTTATGGCATCAATATCGCCGAAGGGCAAAAATCGGGCTTTTACTGCGATCAGCGCGATAACCGCCGTGTGCTTGCCCATTATGCCAACGGCAAAAACGTGCTCGACTGCTTTTGCTATACCGGAGGCTTTACCCTTAACTGTTTCCAAAACGAAGCCGCATCGGTAACCAGCGTGGATAGTTCGGCCTTAGCCATCGAAACCCTGAAAAGCAACCTGGCGCTAAACGAGTTCGATACTTTACCGCATCGCGCCATACAATCCGACGTGAATAAACAACTCCGCAAATTCAAAGAAGATGGTGAAACTTTCGATGTCATTGTGCTCGATCCACCTAAATACGCACCTTCACGCTCAGCTTTAGACCGCGCCGCACGAGCCTATAAAGACCTAAACCGACTGGCTATGCTGCTGCTTACTCCCGGCGGTTTGCTGGCTACCTATTCCTGCTCGGGCGCTATGGACATGACGACTTTCAAACAAATACTGGCCTGGGCCGCCCTGGATGCCGGTAAAGAAGTACAATTTATCCACCAGTTCTGCCAGCCAGGCGATCACCCGGTCCGTGCATCCTTTCCGGAAGGTGAGTACTTAAAGGGGTTGCTGTGCCGTGTAATCTAATAAAGTAAAAGTTATCAAAGCGTCATTGCGAGGAACGAAGCAATCTCTATGTTTACTGGTTCGATTGACATTATCGATTTGCGTAAGTAGACACTATGGATGTGTTGTTTTATTTTTGTCGGCATCCATGAGCTCGCTTAGGCTCGGTTACTTCACTACCGTTCGCAATACGGTGGGAGAGGATATGGGTAAATATGGGTATTTAACATTACCTTTATTCATTCAATCTGCAACCAGCAGGGGGGAAATTGTAAGAATTTTTTCAATACTTAACTTATCCAGGAAAATAGCGAGATGATCTCCTCCCATTTTCCGTTGTTTCTTCTGTAAATAGCGAAATTACCAAACCCGCATAACCCTCCACAAGAATAATCACTGTAAAAAAAGCAGAGAGAATTATTGCGTAAAAAAATGGGTTTCGAAAAAGAATGAAATTTGGCGCCATAATGACTATAAAAATACGTCCATTCTCTTTTGCGATCTTTAAAAATACTCGCTATCGTATCGTATAAAACCAACCTGGAGTTTGGCAGAAGATGATTCGGCCAGGTATCAGCTCGCTGTTCTTGTAAGCATTTCAAAATATACGCCTTCTCTTCCTTCGATAAAACAATGTAATCAGGGTTGTTTTTTTTGATAAAAAGGTTACCCCGTAACGTATCTGCATTTATTGAATGCAACAATTCATCATAACGCGATGGCCAAAGTTTATCGGTATATATAAATAGTTCTTTTGCGGTTTTATCTTTAAAAAAATCCGTTAAAAACTTTTGGCTTTCTGTGTTCTCCTGCGCCCTCGCGGTGTAAGCAAACAGTAAAAGCAATAGGCTGAGCTTGATTAGCTTGAGCATGCGTTAAAAGGTTTTGGTATGCAATTCGTATTGCAGAACTACACAATATAGTGAAAAATATTAAGATAACCATGCGAAATCTCAATCATTGCAAATGTCCCAGCGGCCCATCGTACTGATAATGAAACCAATCAAACAATGCTATGCCACCATCTGCAACGGTGTTGTACGAAAACAAGCCAGGGCGCACACCTTTCCAGTAGTTCTTCTTGCTCAGTGTGCATACATCGCCTAGTTGTTCAAAGTCTTTGCCATTAAGGCTGTATTGTAAAATAGTGTGGTTGGAGTTTAAGTCGGCAGCTATGCGCAGATAGATAATACTTTGCTTAAGGGTTGTCCCTTGTGCTATCTGGCCATTATTATTGGCGAACAATTGCAGCGTGTTAGCAATCCTGTTTACCCCAATTTCGTGAATATTTTGTCCCAGCAAACACAGGCCGGCTTTTTGCCCGTTGGCCATTTCAGCCAGATTGAGCTTTACGGTGATAGTTCCCGTTTTACCCATCAGTTTTTGGGTGATGGTATTTTTAGCGTGTTTATTATCTTCCGATTGCATGGCCTGCAAAGCCAGGTGTCCATTAGTTAAATTCCACTTGCCATCAACCGGGTTATGGTTCCATTGCCATTGTAAACCCAGGTTAGGGCTATTAAACTCATCTGAGGTTTGCGGAGCCGTGATAGGATATTGTTTACCAACATTAGGTTTAGGATAGGTGATTACCGGTTCGCCAATGTCTTTGCCATTAACGCCCGTACCTATCAGCGGCCAGCCGTCAACCCATTTTACCGGTTCCAAATGGCAAACCCGGCCAATCTCCCCATCATCCTGGAAATGGATAAACCAACTCTCGCCCGATGGCAGGTCAACCAAACCGCCCTGGTGCGGGCCATTTATTTTAGTGCTGCCCTGTTGTAAAACTATTTTGCGCTCGTATGGGCCATAAATACTTTTCGAGCGAAGCGCGGTCTCATAACCCGTGCGTACACCGCCTTCAGGTATAATAATGTAGTACCAGCCATCGCGCTTGTAAATTTTGGTGCCCTCGGCCGTTGGCCCTTGGTAAACGGTTACGCCGGTATCCAGCAGGTGTTTGCCGTCGCTGCTCATTTTATGAATGATGATCGGCCCGGCGCCGGTATGGCTGTGCCCCAGGTAGGCTTGTCCGTCGTCATCCCAAAAAGGACAGGGGTCTTCCCACCTGGCTACCCGTTGTACTTCGATCAAAGGCGCCCATGGCCCGGCGGGATTGGTAGCTGTGCTCATGTATAGGCCTTCTTCGGGTGTGCAAAAATAAACGCAGTACAAGCCGTTATGATACCGCAGTGCGGGCGCCCAACTGCCTTTGGCATATTTGCTCATGGTGTTGTACCCGTTGTCCATATCCAGCCGGTTATATATCTGGCCGATGATGGTCCAGTTCACTAGGTCGTACGACATAAGCACCGGCATCCCCATGTAATGAAAATCCGAGCATACCATATAAAAAGTATCGCCTACGCGGATGACATCCGGGTCGGAGTAGTCAGCATTCAATATCGGGTTTTTGAAAGTTCCGTTCCCTTGATCGCCCCATAACCCGGTTTGTTTTTGAGCGTGGGCGATATTATATGCCAGAGTTAGCGTTAGTAGTAATAGACTTTTGATAAGGTTATTCATGAGTGGTTTAGACATTGTTTTTAACTACGCACATGGGTGTTTATGGGTATTTTCAATTTCGGATGTCAGATTTGAGATTTCAAAATTTCTTGTTTCAACCTATTCATTTCTGTCTTCGGTCCTCCGCCTTCCGCTTTCAAAAATCCTGCTTTTATCTCCTAGCTCTCCTCCGGCTGTTTCTCAGGTAATAAGTCCTCTTGCAGTACTTTTGGCGGCCCGTATATCGCTTCCAGCGCATCGCTTACCTTTTCATACAAAAATTTATAACCGGCTATCTGTATTTTGGCTGCCGATACCTTGGTGCTGCCCAATACTACCACACTCATTTCGCCGAGCAGCAAACGTAGCAACCATGCCGGTACATGCGGCGCCCATAAGGTTTTATGTAATTGCTGCGCGATGGCTTGGGTTAGTTGCTTATTGGTTACCGCGTTTGGTGCAACCATGTTATAAACGCCTTGCAGTTCTTCATTCTCGATAGCTAACAGGTACATGCCAATAGCATCCTGTATATGTATCCAGGGCACCCATTGGAAGCCGTCGCCTATTGCCGAACCGACGCCTAGTTTTATAGGTGTCGCCATTTGCGGTAACGCGCCGCCATCCAAAGTTAAAACCACACCCGTCCTGAATTTTACAATGCGCATATCCAGCTCCAGGCCCTCGTCAACTGCTTTTTCCCACAGCGCGCAGCACCGGCCCATAAAACTTTGTGAAGGGATGTTATCCTCATACATCAATTCTTCGCCACGATTACCATAATAACCAATAGCCGAGGCCGAAATAACATTTTTTACACTGTGGTCGGGGGTAGCCCTGAGTAAGCTATAAATAAGCGCGATCGACTTGGTGCGGCTTTCTATCAATATCTTTTTGCGTTGATCGGTCCAGCGTCTGTCAACAATGCCTTCGCCGGCCAGGTGCACTATGGTGTCTACGCCCGTTATACAATCGGGGTGGATAATATCCTGTTCCACATTCCACAAATAAGTTTTAACAGCCGGGTTCTTGCCGGGCTTGCGGCTTAAATGGCTAACGGTAAAGCCCTTTTGCAATAAAGTTTCGGTCAGGTTACGCCCAACCACACCTGTGCCGCCGGTAATTAAGATATGTCTGCTCATGCGTTATGCTAACAATACGTTAAAGGTATTGATTAACTGTAACACATGGGTATTTATGGGGCTTTTTAATTCGTATTGAGGGGTTAATGTTGAAAGGCTGGAATGTTGAAGGTTGGATGGGGTAATTATTCAATCATTCAGGCATTTAACCCTCATTCATTAATTATTTGGGCGTTGCCTGCGGCCGCGCTATCCGCTCATACTGCACGACCCGTCACGATACCCATCGGGAGGCATTAGCCACAGGGCCGGTATCCGCTCCTATCGCTAACGCGGGGATAAGGCTCAAAACTTCTTGCTTCCTGACTCTTGCTTCCTGGCTCTTTTCACGAAGCTATATAACTTTCCAACTGCTGGATGGTGCGTTTCTGATCTTCGATGATAAACTTCACCACATCACCAATAGATACCATACCCGTTACCCGGTTGTTGTCGATAACTGGCAGGTGGCGTATTTTGTGGTTGCTCATCAGTTCCATGCAATGGTCTATCGAGTCGTTAAGGGCGATGGTATACAAATTAGCCGTCATGATCTCGCCGATAGGCGTATCTTTTGATGATTTACCCATCAACACCAGTTTACGCGCATAGTCGCGCTCGGTGAAGATACCTCTCAACGCTTCGTTTTCCATAATCAGTAACGAACTGATGTTCTTCTCCATCATCACCTGCAAGGCGTCATAAACAGAAGTTTCGGGAGTTACCGAGTATACCTGGTGTCCTTTGTTTTCGAGTATGTTTCTGATCTTTTTCATTACGACTAAATTTGGTAAAACAATCAAACAAAAACGCAATAAGCCTATGCAAAGAGATAATAGGGGTGGCTATGGTTTATAAAAGGTTTATAATTGGTGTTTTAAAGATAATAATTCTTTTTCAATAGCACGAATTGCCCCGCCATTATTTTAAAATTAATGGAATTGCTTTTTAATTGTTACCCCCGATTTTAGCTTTTGTTTAGTGCTGATATGATTATCAGCCCGGATCGAAGCCAGTGTTAAGGCCTGTTCGCAGGTTAGGCATATATGTTGCACGGCATCGTCTATACGATGATCTTTCATTACCGTTTCATGCGCCATGCTGTTCACAAAACTTTGTGTGTTTTGATGGCTGCCCATACTTACCAAACGCAGCCAGTATGCCGATAGCCAGGGCGATGAAAAAGGCAGCACTATTATCCGGCGTTCCATATTATGCATTTTTGCATAGGTAAGTATCAGTTCTTTAAAGCTGAATATATCAGGGCCGCCTATGTCGAAGGTTTGATTAAAGCTTTTAGGGTTGAGCAATACGCCTTCCAAATAGCTCAACACATCAGTAGTAGCAATGGGCTGGCACTTAGTTTTTACAGAGGCAGGCGCGATTATTATTGATAGTTTTTCGGCTACTTGCCGGATAACTTCGAAGGCGGGACTGCCAGAGCCAATAACAACCGACGTTCGCAGGATCGTCAATGAGGCATGGGCCTCGCACAAAATGTCTTTAACCACCCTGCGCGAGGCAGTTTGTTGCGAGGGCTGCTCCTTATTTTCGATATCGCTTAAAAATATGAGTTGTTTGCAATTGGTTAGATTAAGTGCCCTCACAAAATTATGTGCTGACAGCGCTTCCATACGGCTAAACTCTGGTGCAGCGGCCGGGCTGTTCACTAAATAATAAGCGGCATCAATATCAGGCGGAATAGGTTGTATTGAAATTTCCTTCAGCAGGTCGCCCGTGATGATCTGCACCTGGTCGCCAAAATCGCTGTTTTGCATAAAGCGGCGTTTGTTACGTACCAGGCAGGTTACTTCATGTCCTTTCTCAAGCAGTACCGGCAATAAACGTGCGCCAATATAGCTATTGACCCCTGTGATCAGTACCTTCATAAAGAATGCAACACGGGAAAGGGCCCGGGTGTTTTTAATATATAAACTATCTTGTCAGTATATCATGGTTCGTTATTATAAACTTTGCACCATAAAACCTCATTTTATTGTTGCTAAAATGTCAAACATTATTTAATTCAGCACGTAAAGAATAAAAAATTCGCATTTTTACATTTTGAAACCTCGCCTGGGGTTGTGGTGTGTTTTAATATGAGCGATAAAACGATACTCGTCTGGTTCCGAAATGATCTGCGTATACACGACAATGAAATTTTATTAGAGGCCACCCGTAAGGCCGATAAAATTTTGCCCGTGTATGTTTTCGACCCGTTTTATTTCAAAATCACATCCTTTGGCACACAAAAAACAGGCAATTTTCAGGCGCGTTTTTTAGTCGAATCGGTTGCTAACCTGCGCGAAACTTTACGTGCGGCCGGCGGCGAGCTCATCGTTCGTTACGGCAACCCAGTCGATATTATACCGCAACTGGCCCAGCAATACCAGGTTGCCGAAGTTTACCATCACCGTGAGGTAGCGTTCGAAGAAACCAATATTTCTGCCCAGGTTGAAGCCGCGTTATGGAAGATACGCCTGAACCTGAAGCACTTTATCGGCCACACCCTTTACCATAAAGAAGACCTGCCTTTCCCCATTAAGGATATCCCCGATGTTTTTAGCGTTTTTCGTAAAAAGATAGAGCGCGATAGCGATATCCGCCCATCGTTTGACACGCCGGCCAGTATCAATGTACCGATTATTGATGATGCCGGCAAAATACCCACCATCGAACAGCTTGGTTTAACTGAACCTATCGACGACCCCCGCGCGGTTATGCGTTTTAAAGGCGGCGAAACCGAAGGCTTAAAGCATATGCAGCGTTATTTTTGGGAGAGCGATCTGCTGAAAACTTATAAAATCACCCGTAACGGTTTGCTGGGCGCCGGTTACTCTTCCAAATTTTCACCCTGGCTGGCCGTGGGCTGCCTCTCAACGCGCGAGTTATACTGGGAAGTAAAACGCTACGAACAGCAACGTGGCGCAAACGACTCGACCTACTGGCTGATATTCGAACTGCTTTGGCGTGATTATTTCCGCTTTATGTTTAAAAAATACGGCAACCAGTTCTTTAAACCCGGTGGTTTTAAAGGCGAAGCGCCCGAGGTATCGCCCAACCAATCGGAACTGTTCGGGAAATGGAAAGCCGGCCAAACAGGTATGCCGTTTATTGATGCCAATATGCGCGAACTGAATGCTACCGGCTTTATGAGCAGCCGGGGCCGCCAAAATGCAGCCAGTTTTTTGGTACACGATCTGAAGGTTGACTGGACCTGGGGCGCGGCCTATTTTGAAGAAAAGCTGATCGACTACTCGCCGGCCAGCAACTGGGGTAATTGGGCCTATGTTGCAGGAGTAGGCAACGACCCCCGCGAAAACCGCCAGTTAAATGTTTTGAAACATGCGCTCGAAGCCGACCCTAAAGGCGAATATGTAAAAACATGGCTGCCGCAACTGTCGCTTATTCCAGGTAAACAGGTGCACACGCCCTTTAGTTTAAGCGTTGCCGAAAGGGCGCTGTATCATATTAATGCGGAGATCTATCCCGATCTGATCATCACATTGCCCTGGAAAATAATTAATGAGAAGAGTGTAACCTTGGCTCATTAATAGCGTCATAATATTATAAACCCTCTTACGCCATGAACTCTTTTGAGGAATATACCGTAATCATTGGCTTGCTGGCAGTAGCTATCGAGGGTTTTGGCATTCTGGCCAAACGCATTCGCAATTTGTTTCATCATTAAATCTAATCTTAGCGCCTGTTTAAGCATCCACGCTTGAATATAGGCCAAAAGTTAGCGTCCGCACTAACAAATAAACGCTGATAATGTAAGCGAAGACGCTAATTAAAATTCATCCAGGCGAAGACACCTGGATGGGCGAGATTTAATAACATCCCTCTTCAGCGTTAGCGATTGCAGCGGATACCGGCCTGTGGCTAATGCCTTGTGTAGTATGAGCGGAAAGCGCGGCCCGGAGGGAAACGCCCAAATAATTTCTCAATTAATCCTTTAGCTTTAAAAATATCTTACCAATTCAATACATCTTATCATTTATAGTTCTACTCACACAAAAAATCTTCTGTTTTTGCCTGTATTATTTCCAATTATTAAATTAAAAGAAGTACTAAATATTACACATCATAAATAATCCCCTGTTTCATTAAGAAAATAAAAATTAAGCCAACTTGTCATAATATACCAATCGGTACAATTATTATACTTTACTTTACCTGTGCAAGTTAAAAATTATTGATTTTAGCCCAATTAAAACAAAAAATCAACTTTTTTCGAAAAGTTATTTCCAATTAAATGGGTTTTGTATGGGTTTATTGTTTTAATTTTGCAATGTTTCACTGATTTATTTCACATGGATCGTCTAAATTATGTTAACAGCGCCAACGCTGCCTATATTGATACCCTTTACCAAGCTTATCAACAAGACCCCGAATCGGTAGAATTCGGCTGGCAAAAATTCTTCGAAGGCTTTGATTTTGGCAGAGGCTCAGAGTCAGCCGAAGTGGGTGGCGCCACCGCCGCTCCCGAAAGCAACGAGCACTTTTTAAAAGAGATCAACGTACTCAACATGATCAACGGGTTCCGTTCGCGCGGGCACCTGTTTACCAAAACAAACCCGGTACGCGAACCGCAAAAGTACTTCCCCGGTAAAGAGCTTGAAACTTTTGGCTTAAGCGATGCCGACCTGGATACCGTATTTAATGCCGGTGTTGAAGTTGGCCTGGGCGCTGCAAAACTGCGCGACATACACGATCTGCTGGAGCAAACCTATTGCCAATCGATAGGGGCCGAATATAAATACATTCGTAACCCCATAAAAACCAAATGGTTTGAGGACAGGATGGAGAAAGAGCGTAACACACCGCACTTTTCAATCGACGAGAAAAAACGCATCCTGAATAAACTGAACGAAGCCGTATTATTCGAAAACTTTTTGGGTACCAAGTTCCTGGGCCAAAAACGTTTCTCGCTCGAAGGTGCCGAGGCCCTAATACCAGCTTTGGACTCGGTTATCGAAAAAGGTGCCGAGCTGGGTTTAGAGGAATTCGTGATCGGTATGGCGCACCGGGGCCGTTTAAACGTGCTGGCCAACATCATGAAAAAAAGCTACAAAGAAATTTTTAGCGAGTTTCAGGGTAAAACTTTTGAGGACGACTCGGCTTTCAGCGGCGACGTTAAATATCACCTGGGTTACTCAAATGATATCAGCACCAACAACGGCAAAAAAATACACTTAAGCCTTTGCCCTAACCCGTCGCACCTTGAAGCTGTCGACCCGGTTGTTGAAGGTTTAACTCGCGCTAAGATCGACTTTAAATACGGTAAAGATTTTAGTAAGATAGCTCCGATATTAATACATGGCGACGCTTCGATAGCCGGCCAGGGTATTGTTTACGAAGTTTTACAGATGATGAAACTGGATGGCTACCGTACCGGTGGTACCATTCACCTGGTGATCAATAACCAAATCGGTTTTACCACCAACTATAAAGACGGCCGTTCGAGCACTTACTGTACCGATGTTGCAAAAACAGTGCTTTCGCCGGTTTTCCACGTTAATGGCGACGATGCCGAAGCATTGGCTTATGTGATCAACATGGCGATGGAATATCGTCAAACTTTCCACGAGGATGTGTTTATCGATATCTTGTGCTATCGTCGTTACGGTCATAATGAGTCGGACGAGCCTAAATTCACCCAGCCATTACTGTACAAGGCAATCGAATCACACCCTAACCCGCTGCAAATCTACAATCACAAATTGATGAATGAAGGCGCTATCGGCGCTACTTTAGCTGCCGAAATGGAAAAAGCTTTCCGTGGACAGTTGCAGGGGATGCTCGACGAATCAAAAGCCGAAGAGAAATTTACACAAACCAAGCCAATGTTTGCCGGTGCCTGGAAAGGCCTGCACATCGCTGCCGAAAAAGAAATAACCGCGCAGCCCGATACTGCTATCAGCGAAAAGGAATTTTTGGAGATAGGCAATAAGATAACCGAGTTGCCAAAAGATAAGGAGTTCTTTAAAAAGATCGAAAAACTGTTTGAAGAGCGCCGCAAAATGGTAAACGAGACCCGCACTTTCGATTGGGCCATGGGCGAGCTGATCGCTTACGGTTCGTTACTGCGCGAAGGGTCACGTGTTCGCCTAAGTGGTGAAGACGTGAAACGTGGTACTTTCTCGCACCGTCACGCGGTATTAACCCTGGCTGATAGCGAGGAAGAATATACCCCGCTTAACACTTTAGATAAAGCGGCCAAGTTCGATATCTACAACTCGCACTTGTCTGAATATGGCGTTTTAGGTTTTGAATACGGCTATGCTTTGGCCGATCCATCTACATTAACTATCTGGGAAGCTCAATTCGGCGACTTCTTTAATGGCGCGCAGATCATTGTCGACCAATATATCGCCAGCGCCGAAACTAAATGGCAGCGAGGTAATGGTTTGGTAATGTTATTGCCACACGGTTACGAAGGCCAGGGCCCCGAGCACTCGTCGGCACGTATCGAGCGCTTTATGGAGCTTTGTGCCGATAACAACATACAAGTTGCCAACTGTACAACTCCGGCAAATTTCTTCCACATACTGCGCCGGCAGTTACACCGCGAATACCGCAAGCCATTGGTGATCTTTACACCGAAGAGCTTATTGCGCAGTGCTGCCTGCGTATCCGGTATCGACGAGTTTACCAAGGGAAGGTTCCGCGAGCTGATCGACGATGCTTACGTTACCGAAAAGAACGTTAAGCGCGTACTGTTCTGTTCAGGTAAAATATATTACGACCTGTTGGAGAAACAACAGGCCGATAAGCGCAAGGATGTAGCCATTGTTCGTGTGGAACAATTATACCCCACCCCAATGCAGCAAATGCTGAAGATACAGGCTAAATATACCAACGCCACCGAGTTTATCTGGGTGCAGGAAGAGCCTGAAAATATGGGCGCGTGGCCGTACATGTGGCGTAAGTTCCGCAAAACCGATCTGGTACTTGATGTTATTTCGCGCAAAGAAGCAAGCAGTACTGCTACCGGTTATGCTAAACAGCATACTTCGCAACAGTTATATATAGTAGGCAAAGCTTTCGAAGCGCCTGTTACCGAAACTGTGAAAAAAGCAGTAAAAAAGACCGTTGAAAAAATGGCCGAAACTAACGCAGATTAATTTGTTATACCATATCATATTATGAGTTTAGAAATAAAAGTTCCGCCGGTAGGCGAATCGATCACAGAGGTTACTTTATCACGTTGGATTAAAAAAGATGGCGATGTAGTGGCAATGGATGAAGTGATTGCCGAATTAGAATCAGACAAAGCCACTTTTGAGCTTACTGCCGAAAAAGCCGGGACTTTAAAAACTATTGCCAAAGAGGGCGACACCATTGCGGTTGGCGCACCTGTTTGCACTATCGAAGATGGCGGGGCTGCACCTGCAAAAGCAGAAGAACCTGCTGCCGAGCCGGCTAAACCTGCCCCGGTTGCTGATAAAGCTCCTGCCGCTGCTCCGGTAGCTGCACCTGCTGCTGGTAAAACTATCGAAGTGAAAGTTCCGCCGGTAGGCGAATCGATCACCGAGGTAACCTTATCGCGCTGGTTGAAAAAGGATGGCGACCAGGTTAACATGGACGAAGCCATTGCCGAACTGGAATCAGACAAAGCTACTTTTGAACTGACAGCCGAGCAAGCCGGTACTTTAAAAACCATTGCTAAAGAAGGCGATGTATTAGCTATAGGTACTGTAGTTTGCAGTATCACAGGCGGAGCCGGTGCTGCAAGCCAGCCTGTCGCGCAACTTGTACAAGTTGCTGCTACTGCAGCTGCCGCTACGGCAGCCCCTGCTTCAACAGCAAACTACGCATCGGGCACACCATCGCCGGCTGCCGGTAAAATATTAGCCGAAAAGGGAGTTGACCCTGCCTCGGTAAGCGGTACAGGCGTAAATGGACGCATAACTAAAGAAGATGCCCTGAACGCGCAAAAAGCTGCCCCTGCCCAACCGGCAAAACCGGCCGCTGCCGCTCCGGCGCCACAGCCTGCCGCTGTACCAGTACCTGGTTCCCGGAACGAGCGTCATGAAAAAATGTCGCCGCTGCGTAAAACAGTTGCCAAGCGTTTGGTAGCCGTTAAAAATGATACCGCGATGCTGACCACCTTTAACGAGGTAGATATGTCGCCTATTATGGAGCTGCGCGGCAAATACAAAGATAAATTCAAAGAAAAACACGGCGTTGGCTTAGGCTTTATGTCATTCTTCACCAAAGCGGTTTGTGAGGCGCTGAAAGAGTGGCCTGCCGTTAATGCCCGCATCGAAGGAGAAGAGATCATCTACAGCGATTTTGTGGATGTATCTATCGCGGTATCGGCCCCCAAGGGCCTGGTCGTTCCGGTTATCCGTAACGCCGAAGCCATGAGCCTGGCCGAAATCGAAAAAGCTATTGTAGTATTAGCCGGTAAGGCCCGCGAAAATAAATTAAGCCTTGCCGAAATGACTGGCGGTACATTCACCATCACCAATGGTGGGGTATTCGGTTCGATGATGTCGACCCCGATCATCAACTCGCCGCAATCGGCTATTTTGGGTATGCACAATATTGTTGAGCGCCCGGTTGCCGTAAACGGACAAGTGGTTATCCGCCCGATGATGTACCTGGCCCTGTCGTACGATCACCGCATCATCGATGGTCGCGAATCGGTAAGCTTCCTGGTACGTGTAAAACAGTTATTGGAAGATCCCGCACGTTTATTATTAGGCGTGTAATTTATCCTCAATATATCATAAAAAAAACCCGGTTTATCCGGGTTTTTTTTATGATATTTAAATTATGAGCAAGCAACAAAAGATATATGCGATTACCATTATATTAATTGCTGTATGTGCATTATCAGCCTACTTAATGGTATTTCAATCCTATGGTCATTATGGTGTATGGTTGGGCACTCTCTGTATATTTTTATTATTTATAGCCATACTTATACTGCAGTTTTTGTGGATTGATGTAGCTCCTGGATCTGTATGGACGTATAACGTCCGGGCGTTAGCAGTGATAATCGTGATGGTGCCGATAGTATACGGTTTAATTAAGGCCGAACATAATTATGAGGACGGATATTTGCAAAAAAATGGTATTGAAGCCACAGAGTTGATAACCTATACCTACAAAACCAGTGGCAACAATGTTGGCGTGTCATATCATGCCGTTTACCAATACGTGGTTAATGGTCAAACATATACGCATAGCCTGCGAGATTCGCACAATATTTATAAAGTTGGCGATACGGTTCGTATTGTTTACTCAAGCGAACATCCTGAAATTGACAAAGTGATAAATTATACATCTCAACGATAACTTATTACTTGCGCTCGTTTGCGGCGTGCGCTTAACCTCGGCTGGCGTTTCTAAACGCCTTATTCTTGCGCTCGTCTGTGACGAGTGCTTAAACTGGGTTGGCGTTTCTAAACGCTTCAATAGCGCGATGCAATCGCTCAACCATATTAAGCGCTCGTTATTAAACGAGCGCAATTAATTCGTCAATTCACCGGCGAAGCAGGTTTGCTCAGCATATTAATAAACAGCTTATACGCCCCCGGAACGCCCGCAGGTAATTGCCTGAAGAACGATAGCGAGGTATAAATGAACCTGCCTTTGCCATAATCGGTAATGATTAACGAACCGTTGTTCTGTGCTTCACCCGGGTCGTTCATTTGTAATGGCGCCTGGTAGCGGCTATCGGCTCCGCTGGTAAAATATAAGCCTCGTTCCTGCACCCAACCATCAAAATCAGATGGGATTATTTTGTTCGGATAATTCAGTACCGGGTTATTCGGGTCGGTAACGGTTACTTTAGCGTTCTCGTCGGTAACGCGCTGGTTCACTACACGGAATGGATATGGGCCAATATCATTCACTACAATACCCTGGTTGTTATTATACTGCACCAGCAGGTTACCGCCGTTTTTAACATATTCCATCAGTTTTGGCTGCTCAACCACCAAGCGGTTGTTAACGTTATAAGCACGTACCCCGGTAACAATCGCATCGTATTGCGATAGGTCGCCATTCATAATTTCTTTTTCATCGAGGTCGTGCACCTCGTAACCGGCCTGGCGTAAAGCATCTGGTACCAAATCGCCGGCGCCATTGATATAACCGATCTTTTTACCGGCCAGCTTTAAGTTGAGGTTTAGTAGCTGCGCCTGCGCGGGCGGAAACAACGTAATCACCGGGATATGCTCATAACTGATGGTTTTTATGCCATAGTTATAAACTGCTTTGTTCATACCACTGGTTACCTCTGCCTCAACAATACCATTTTCGGTTTGGTTACCGGTGGGGGTGATGGTAAAGTGTTCGTTCCATTCCTCACCTTTGCTTTTGTTCTTAAAGTCGATGTTTTCAGGCTCCACTTTCCAGCCTTTTGGTAGTTTTAGGTGGATGCTGCCGAACGGTTCTTTGCGAAAGCTTTTTAGCTTCACCACCAGGTTTTGCGGTATACCCGTACTAAACACATAAACAGGGCTGGCAATATTGGCCGTTACCGGCGGTGTGATAGCTACGGGCTGGTAAACCTCGCCACGCACCGGGTCTACATATTTATAAACCAATCTGCGCTCAAAGCGGATGGGTTTGCCTTCGATGATAAATTCAAAACCTACAGTGGGCAAATCAGGGTTTTCAGGATTGCCTACCAGTTGCTGATCAGGAATATTATAGCTGCCTATGCTATGCGGTGTTCCCAGCCAGTAAGGTTGGGTAAGTTTAGCAGCGAACATGCGGTTGTTCACAGTTTGTAACTGGTTGTTTTGAATAGATAAAGGTGCAGGTTTGCTAATACCATTAATAGTAATGCCAGCCAGTTTTACCTTATCAGTATACCGGTCAATGATCTGTGCCCTTACCGGGATGCTATCGCCGATGGCGTAGGCTGGTTCGGCAGCATAGGCCTCAAACCATAAGCCCGCGCAGGCAGCTATTAAGTCTTTCAGTTCTTTTACCTTTTGATCGCGCCAGTATGCATCGGGTACCTTTTCTACCCGGCTCAGTAATTGCATCAGGGCTGGTACCGAACCTGCCGGGTTATTCTCGTCAAAAGCCTTGCCGATGGTATTGATGGTCTGCTCTATTGCCTCGCCATCTTTTATCCGGCGCCAGATGGTGTTTACGTCATCAAACAAGTCTGTATGTGGTGCGCTGCCTAATATAGTTTTAAAGTATTCAAAACTTTGTCCGCGTTGCTTCGCAGAGCCAAAGCCCTGGCTTTTATGGTTAGACCGGCTGTCGGCAGCTATTTCACCATAGCCTTTGCCGAGTAATGGATTATAAACCCCCACGTCAATTTTAAACTGATCAGGCGCTGTGGTGTTGGCTCCGCCAAAATTAAAAGTGTTCCATAGCAGGCGTTTGGCTTGCCATGGCTGTACATATTGCAATTGCTCAGGGAAACGTTTCGGATCAGCAGCGGCACTAAACGCTTCCTGTGCTAATATTGCCGACGAAGTATGATGCCCGTGGCCGCCCTCGCCTGTGGTAGGGAAACGGCAGATGATCACATCCGGTTTAAATTTACGGATCACCCATACCAGGTCGCTTAATACTTTTTCACGGTCCCATATCTTCAAGGTTTCATCCGGACCTTTTGAAAATCCAAAATCATTGGCCCGGCTAAAAAATTGCTCGGCGCCATCCACTCGGCGCGCCGCCAAAAGCTCTTGCGTGCGCACCAGTCCCAGTAACTCGCTTTGATCATTGCCGATCAGGTTCTGTCCGCCGTCGCCCCGGGTTAGGGCCATGTAGCCGGTGCGGTAATGTTTTTCCTGTGCCAGGTAAGCCAGCAGGCGGGTGTTCTCATCGTCGGGGTGGGCGGCAACGTAGAGCACGCTGCCCAAAACGTTCAGTTTTTTAAGCGATTGCTTGATATCGGTAAGCGATGCAGGCGGCGCGGTTTGTGCGAAAGCACAACGTACCAGCAGCAACAGGATAAGGGCCGGGTTACGAAATTTCATAAAAGATGATTCATTAAACGTGGAAAGATAACGAAAACCTCCGGTAAGCTTTATGAAGGTAATGTAATTTTATGGTGATGGGAGATGTTGTCGACAACACTAACATCGGCATCGGGAGAGCTACCAAAGGCAGGCGGGCGAAAGGTTTTTAAGTTTACAATATTTGCTTTAAAAGGCACACCGGATTTTCTGGCGCCTTTTTTGCCTGAGAGATACAGTCAACCCGTGTTAGGGAGCGGATGCCGGCCATGTGGCTAAGGCCTTCCCGATTGGTATCGGGACGGGTCGTGCAGTACAAGCGTAAAGCCCGGCCGCAGGCAACGCCCAACAAAACAATGATTGAAGGACTGATTGACTGAATAATTGAATAACAGAAGAATTTATTTGTACGTATTATATATAATACGCTACATCACCAGCCTCACCTCTTCTTAAGAAGGGAGTTTGGATGTAACCCACCCATTTGTTAAACTTTGTTAAATACCTTCATTCTCAACCATAAACTCAAAAAAAATTCGCAAACTAACTAATTAGTTCGTAGCTTTATATTTATGACGCAGATAAAGGAGTTAACCCGTGCCGAAGAGCAACTGATGCAGGTACTTTGGCAATTAAAAAAAGGGTTTGTAAAAGATGTTATAGACGAATTGCCTGAGCCCAAACCAGCCTATAATACCGTATCGACCATCATACGGATTTTAGAAACCAAGGGCTTTATTAACCATACGGCGCACGGCAAAAGCCACGAGTATTTCCCCATTATTAGTAAAGAACAATATCAAAACTTTGCTACCGAAAAATTATTGAACGGTTATTTCGATAACTCGGTGCAGCACATGTTCTCGTACTTCGTTAAAAAAGAAAAGATCGACCTTAAGGAAGCCGACGAGATCATGAAACTGATTGAAAAATTAAAGAACAAGTAAATAACTACTATTTTGTTATGACCTGGTGGCATTATTTATTGCTGGTAAACTTATACCTGCTGTTGTTTTACGGGTTTTACGCGTTGCTGCTGCGCAACGAAACGTTTTTTCAATTAAACAGGGCCTACCTGGTCGCGGGCGCATTGCTGTCATTTGTGATACCGGTTATACAGGCCAACTGGATAAAACAGCTGTTTATTACCCAGCGGGTACAGCAAACCATTTATTCCACCATTTACCCTTCCGAATTTGTTTACCAGGCCAAACCTGCCGAAAATTTTAATTTTACTATCGGGCAAATACTGGTGATAATTTATATAGGCGGCGCTGTTTTTTTATTGGGACGCTTCTTTTTCCAATTAATATCGATCAAAAAGATCATTAGCAATCTCGAAACATCGGCAGCATTTTCGTTCTTCAACAAGGTAACGATAGATGATTCGCTGCCCGGGCAGCAAACCATTATCGATCATGAAGAGGTGCACGTGCGTCAATGGCATTCGGCGGATGTACTGTTTATCGAGGCCGTAATGATCATCAATTGGTTTAACCCTGTTGTGTATTTTTACCGCAAAGCCATCAAACATGTGCACGAGTTTATTGCCGATAAAAAAGCAATCGAGCGTGGCACTTCAAAAACAGAATACGCTTACTTATTATTGAGCCAAACCTTTGGTGCGGCACCGCATCAGCTTACCAATAATTTCTTTAACAAAAGTTTATTGAAGCAGCGTATCATTATGCTGAACAGGGACGAATCTAAACGCCGTAAATTGTTGAAGTATGGCTTATCGGCGCCGCTTTTTGCCGCCATGCTTATCTTTTCATCAGCAACGATAAAAAACAGCGCGGTAGTCAGGCTCATCAATAAAAAAACCGAGCAGATATTTTTGATGAACCCAATGCCCGATAAACAGACCACGGGCCAGGTTGAGATCAACGCCGGCGAAAGTGAACCGGTATCGCAAATTTCAAAGCCGGACACACAAAAAAATGTCGACATAGAAATTAACGAAGCTGCTGCACCACAAGAACAGACAACAACAGAGAAGCCCGATAACAACATGGTATTTACTTCGGTGGAGATATCGCCCGAGTTTCCGGGTGGTGAGGCCGCTTTGGGTAAGTTTTTACAACAAAATATGAGGTATCCTGCACTGGCAAAAGAGAACGGTGTGCAAGGCAGGGTATTTTTACAATTTGTAGTACAGAAGGATGGCGACCTGGCGGATATGAAGGTACTGCGCGACCCGGGCAGTGGTTTAGGGGAAGAGGCGCTACGTGTACTGGCTGAGTCACCAAAATGGAAACCCGGCGTTCAAAACGGACGACCAGTTAAAGTGCAGTTTACATTACCCGTTAGCTTCAGCTTAAAAAGTAATGAAGTTAGGACGGATACCCTGCACAAGGTGTACAATTCCCTGACGTTTGTGGGCCACGCACGCGCTGCAAAACACTTTATCGGCCCTGTGATTGATACCGATGGCGCTCCCCGCAGAGTTTGGGCCACAACTACCGCAACTGCAAAACTTGTTCTGTTTAAATCGGGGATGCAAACCCAGGTTAATGATCCGGTTTATTATGTGAATGGAAAAGAGACGAGCCATGAGCAGATGGCTGCTATAAAACCCGAGCAAATAGAATCGATCCAGGTAACCAAAGGAACTGACAGTAACGATAAGTTAAAGAAACCCATTGTAACAATTTTGTTAAAGGGGACAAAAGCAGACCATCAGTAGAATTTATTGCTTAAAACTATTAGAAACGAACTTTTAGGTAAAAAATATTTTCCCGCTTAAATTTGGATTATTGCCCTAATAAACGCTAATTTTATAGGATAAGATTAAACTCTTAAAACACAGAAAAATACGTTTAGGAAAAAGCCCAAAAACGATTCGGTGTGATAGGATTTAATAGGATTTTAATTGTTAATTTTTTTGGGGAAAGCCGCTCATCCAACCAATGAGCGGCTTTTATTTTTAGTGTGCATCTGCCGGTAAGGCAACATTCTTTTTGAACGGTTGCAGGTAAATCAAAGGTATACTGAACAGCATGATCAAGCCCGCCACCCAGTATGCGTCATCATAGGTTAAAAGCAAAGTTTGCCTGTTTACCATACCAGCAATTGCTTTTAGTGCCATTTGCCTTGCTACGTCAAAGCTAAACCCTTTTGCCTGGAAACTGGCTATCAGCGCCTGCAACCGCGCTGTATAAGCGTTGTTATACGGGTTTACATACTCTATCAAATTATTGTAGTGCAGGCCAGCGCGTAAGTGGATCAGGGTAGTTAATGCCGCGATACCGAACGAACCGCCCAATTGGCGCATCATGTTATTTAAACCGGTACCCTGGCCAAGCTCCGGCCCTTTCAGATCCTGTATAGCCAGCGTAGTTAAAGGCACAAATAACAACGCCATCCCTACACCGCGTATTACCAGCGGCCAAAAAAAGTCGCCGGTTCCGGATGCCAGTGTTGAACGGCTTAACATCGTGGTAAACACAAAGAACAGTATCATACCCGCCGTAGCCATAAACTGGGCAGGCACCCCGCCTTTAAGCATTTTACCGATAAACGGCATCATGATAATGGTACACATACCTCCGGGGAAAAGTATCAGACCGGTTTGCTGAGGCGAAAACCCAAGCAGATTTTGACAAAATACCGGGAACACGAATACCGACCCATATAAACCAAAGCCCAAAACAAACGATGTAAACATCCCCACGGCAAAACTCCGGTGCCGCATAATCTTAAAGTTTACGATCGGAAATTCGAAGGTCATTTCCCGCCAGATAAAGAAAAACAATCCAAGTATCGCTGCAATGGTTAATAGGAG